>Ga0066388_100000569_pt1 | contig 17967 bp, 19 predicted proteins | sample PanSoiMetaGPlot6_FD_64539 | JGI IMG/M metagenome (GOLD analysis project Ga0066388, IMG submission 64539) | Tropical forest soil microbial communities from Panama analyzed to predict greenhouse gas emissions - Panama Soil - Plot 6 (Hybrid Assembly) | ecosystem: Environmental > Terrestrial >... | reverse complement strand
GAGCTCCTGTGGTCTTGGCCGGCTGACCGCTGTCTTTGGCACCGGACGGCGGGGAGGACGCCGTTGGCGGCGTCGCAGGTTTCGCCGGCGATGCTTTCGCTACAGCATCACGTGCCACCTTCTCGGCGGATTCGCGTGCAGCGCGCTCAACGACGGTCTGGGCGGCAGCCTCGCGCGCAGCCTTCTCGGCTTCCTCCCGGGCAGTGCGTTCGCCTGCAGCATTAGCGGCTGCCTCTCGTGCTGATTTCTCAGCCGATACTCGTGCAGCCCTTTCATCTGCCGCTTTTGCGGCTGCCTCACGGGCTGCCTGCTCCGCAGCCAGACGCGCATTTCGTTCAGCAGCAGCATTGGCGGCAGCCTCGCGCGCGGCTCTCTCCGCCGCCTCTCGCTTTGCCTTTTCATTTTCCAGTTCTGCTGACATTACTCGCTACAATCCTTGCCGTATGCCTTTCCCTGCAACTTGCTATTCACCTGCTCCAACAGCTCTTTCAAATTCTGCTCTTGCCTCCCAGAAAGCTAACAAGGCTTGATGGTAACTATTGTTGGCGTCTGCAAGATTGCTCTGGGCCTGTAGCACATCGGATAGTTTAGCTGACGTGTACTTATATCTGTTCAGCGCGACACGCATTCCCTCGCGGGAAGCGGAGCGCGCCAGCTGGGTTGTACTGACTAATTCCCGCGACTCGGTCACTTTGTTGATCTGCGAATGCAGGTCAATTAGCACGTCTTCTCGTACGCTGTCAGCAGTAAGCATAGCGCCCCGTTGGACCCTCTCACGGGCTTTCGCCTGCATTACCCTTCTTCCCCAATCAAAGGCAAAGCCATTCCAGTTGATAAATATTCCCGGTGCAAGAAGGTTTCTGGGAACAATGTGATTGTTGAACCCCGGAAGTGCAATATATACCAGCCCTACGCTCACGTTTGGAATGTACTCAGCCAAGATCATTCGCCTTTCTGCATTGACCTGTTTAACTCGCGCATCCGCCTGTCGAATCTCTGCCCGCATGGACAAAGCCCTCCGTTCTGTCTCGGCAACGTCCAGTTCGAGTTCATCTGGCGGCGGAATCGCTTCTAGGGTCACACTTTCTCTTAGGTCGCGTCCCAGGAGATGATTGAACTTCTCACGATCGACGTTATAGCTGTTGCGAGCTTTGGTGCTCTCGAACTGCGCTTTCGCCAGCCTCGCCGCGACCTCCATCGCTTCCACCTTGAGAGCATTTCCTCTCTTGATCTGGTCGCCGACTGTCACTGCTAACTCAGATAGATAGTTGATGGAGTCCTGAATGTCGGCGAGCAGACTCTGGTCGAGTACCAGCTTGTAATATGCTGCTTTGACTCTTGATGTCGTCTCGTCGATTCGCTGGCGCAATCGCTCCGCTGCAATTTGACGCTGTAACTTTGCAACTCTCGCCTCAAGTCCGATGCGATATTGCTGTGTGACGGGAAATAACGCACTCATGAAGAGAAACGCATTGGGCCGTGCCGGGATCAATGTTGAGTGGACGGTCTGCTCTGCCAGGTAGCTCAAGACCTGAAGATTTGGGAGCCTCCTCGTTTCCACGGCAAGGTAGTCCCACTTGAAACGCGAAACCTCAAGACTTGCCTCCCGCACTTCCCTGTTGTGGATTGCCGCTTCTGTGACAGCACCGCGAAGAGTAATCGCGCCTCCTCCGCTTTCTGCCGGAATCTCCTTCCGCTGATACTTCTCGTCGATGGTCACCGGCGACAGCAGTTGAGTCCTGGCACGTGGCAAGCTTGTGGACTCTTTATAGTAGTCAGAGATAACATCCGTAGTTTCAGCACAAGCCGTGCTGGTTGAAAGAAGACAACACGTGCAGCAGAGCGCGAGAATAAAATAACGACATTTAGTCACGCTTCGCATCGCCGCACTGAAAAAGCTGACTGACTCTTCGACCAAAAACTAACCTGGCTTATTCAATTGCGTCGACCTGCAGGCACTTGCTCGATGAAAGTAGCTGTCAACGCTGAATTCCCAATCTCGTTGTGACTGCCAGAAACCGTCGGTCCTGGCGACCCTCTTCGCGGGCCTAAACTAAGCGCCACGCGGATGAACTTCTGTACAATGATATACCAAGTTAAGTATAGGCGATTGCCGCTTGATAAGTCTTTGCCCAGGTCAAAGAGCACTCATAGGGAGCGGCATGTCCCAACATCACACGGATACTTGATAATGACTACACGGGCTTGGTAATAGCGGTGGTACATTAGAGCAACGGAGCCTCCCCCAAGGGCAGGAAATGAGATGGCTAAGAACCCTGAAAAAAAGCAGAATCCAAGGTCAGCGGTGCACAGCGAGCGAGCATCCCGACAGGGTACTCCCGTGAAGCTGAAGAGGAAGGAGTACGAAGAAGAACTATCCAGGCTGCAGACAGAATTGTGTCACCTGCAGGAATGGGTAAAGAAGTCGGGTGAGCGCGTGGTGATTATATTTGAGGGAAGAGACGCTGCTGGGAAAGGCGGCACCATCAAAGCAATTACCGCCAGAGTCAGCCCAAGAGTTTTTCGAGTGGTAGCGCTTCCGGCGCCTTCCGATCGTGAGAAAACCCAGCTCTATTCACAGCGGTTTTTGCAACATTTTCCCGCGGCAGGGGAGATTGTCATTTTTGATCGTAGTTGGTACAACAGAGCCGGAGTTGAGCACGTAATGGGCTTTTGCACCGACGAGGAATACCAGAGATTCCTTGACGTTTGCCCTTTGTTTGAGCAGCAAATTATCCAGAACGGTATCAAGCTATTGAAATACTGGCTGGAGGTCAGCAATGACGAGCAAGAACGCCGTTTTCAGGCTAGGATCGATGATCCCTTGCGGCAATGGAAACTGAGCAACATGGATCTTCCGTCACGGGAACGGTGGTACGCCTACTCGCGTGCTCGCGATGCCATGCTAAAAATCACCGACACCAAGACGGCACCATGGTTTATCGTCGACTCGAACGACAAGAAGCGAGCCCGGCTGAACTTGATTTCTCATCTATTGAGCCAGCTTCCGTACAAGAAAGTCAAGCCTGAAAGGGTCAAGCTGCCCGATAGGGATAGCAAACACAAATACGACGACATCGCCACTTTGAAGAATCGTAATTGGATACCAAAGAAGTACTAATGGACAGTGAGCAGTAGAAGCCGGCATCTCACCAGCGTTAAGTAGCAGCTTTTCGACAGATCATTGTCAGTGGTCGCGTAAATCCTTTTGGGTGTGTCCGATAGCAGTGAGTACATGGTCCACGACCGTCGTGGCAAAGTCGTGCGGGAATGGCCGGTGAGCGATGAAGCGCCGGTAAAAACCCGGGCCGACCAGGAGATCGATGGCCAGCTCGAGCTCGGTAGTGGATGGGATGTCACCACGCTGGCGGGCTTCTCGGAGGACCTGGCGGAGCGGTTCGCGGCGGCGTTCGGTGAGCTCGAAGTGCAGGCTCTTCAACGTGGGATCACGTTCCGCAGCGTCGATGAAGGCGGCTAACAGCCGGGGAAATGACTGGTCGCTGAACAAAGCTTCGAGGTTGGACACGATTTCTATCAGATCAGTTCGCAACTGTCCGGTTGCGGGCACGGGAAATGGTCGCGATACGAGTTCCATGGCCTCGACCAGCAGGGTGGACTGCGACTGCCAATGCCGGTAGACGGTAGCTTTGCTAGCCCTGGCGCGCTGAGCGATGGCTTCCATCGTGAAGCCGGGCATTCCCTGTTCGGCGAGTACCTCGAGCGCGGCCCGCAGCACCCTCTCTCGAGCGCGCTTCCCCCTTGCTATCCGGAGCGGCCTCAATGATTCTTCCGCCGTGTCCGGCGGATCCGGGTGCTGGCTTGTGTTTTGGGGAGTTGCCGGATCGCTCATCAGGGTGGTATAGTGCCATTGATATCGAAACGTTACCGTTTCGATAATACAACAAAACACCCAGTTGGGTAGTAGACCGCTTGACCTTGCCGGCAAGCGGTAAGTTGAGGGTCGCCTCCTGAAGTCTGGTGACTTCTATGGACAGGCCCGCTAGCAACAGTCCCAGAGCAAGTGGGCCATTCATCTTCCTCTAGTGGATCTTTTCATCCGCCGGGAAGAGAGGCAACTTGAACGAGCGTTCGGAGATGAGTGGTTCCGTTACAAGAGGCAGGTACGTCGCTGGCTATAAAACAGCAGAGTCAGCCAACGTAATCACATCGGAACGGAGGAAATAATCTATGCGCTTAAATCCGATTGAGCAACCGCGCGGATTGATGATGACACTGGTGTTCTGGATGATTCGGCGCAAGTTTGGCAAGGTGATTACCCCGATGAAGGTAGTAACCGCTCGCGTGCCAAAGTCCATGGGCGTAACCTATGAAATCTCCAAGATGATGGAGAACGGCTTTTCGCTTGACAAAGAATTGCAATTCCTCCTGCACACACATATCTCGCAAGTGAACGAGTGCAGCTTCTGCATTGACATTGCCAGGGCAATGACTTTGAGAGAATGCGGCTCTCTGGAAAAGATCGAGAAGCTCCCTCGCTACCGCGACGACTCGGCGTTCACACCGGCCGAGCGCGCCGCGCTCGCCTATGTTGAGGAGGTCTCGCGAACCAAGACCGCTAGCGACACCACCTTCGAGGAGCTGCGCCGCCATTTTTCCGAGGAGCACATTGTCGAAATCACACTATTGAACGCGCTGGAGAACTATTACAACCTGATCAACCGGCCTCTCGGCATAGGGTCCGACGGTCTGTGCGCACTTGTGCCGCAGAAAGCTGCCGCCAGGTCGTAAGCATGAACTTTCGGCGTGTTGGGTTAGCCGATAAACCAGTCGGCTTAGGGCTGCAGTCCTGGATTCAGGTTCAATGAGAGGTCCTAGTCAGCTCCGATTTCTCCATATACCCGCGCAACCATCCCAGCACGCGTGCCCAGCCCTTCTTGTGATCGTCTCTCGATGCCTGGACCGTGAAGCCATGGTGCTTCAGCTTCAACAGAGTTCCCCTTCTCGTCGGGTGAAGTTCCAGCTCCACAGTAGTAACGGAACTGTTTTCTTCCCAATCATGCTTCCAAGTGAATGAGAGATACTTAGGCGGGTCAAAGCGCAGGTACTCGCCTTCGACTGCAAACTTCTTCCCGTCCGCGCTAACACCATCAGACCGCCATTTTCCGCCTACGCGCAAGTCTGCTCTCCATTTTGTTACACGGTAGAACCCGTCTTCGCCCCACCATTCGACCATTTGCTCTGGCGTAGTCCAAGCCGCAAAGACCGCTTGAGGTGAAGCTTCAATTTCAATCTCTTCGACGATAGCATCAATCATTATTCTTTAGCTCCTCTAGTTTCCAAATACCATTTCAAGTTTCTCAGTTTCGTCTTCCACATTCTGCGGTAATCGCTCAGCCAATGATCCACTTCCATCAACGGCCCTGCGTTGACGTGATAGATGTGTTGTCTACCTTCAGTCAACTCAATAACCAGATTCGCTTCACGCAACAACCGAAGATGTTTCGAAATTGCCGGCCGGCTAATCGGAAAACGGCCGGCGATAGTGTTTACCGACTGCCCGCCGTGACGCAACATTGATAGGATGTCGCGCCTGGTCGGGTCGGCCAGTGCCTTGAACACGTCAACAACAGCCTCTGGATGTGTAACCATATGGTTACCAATATAGCGCCCTCCGGGATCAGGAGTCAAGTTCACAGAGACCCTGGCGTAACCATCTGGTTACCTTGGACATGCACTACCCCGTGATTGGGGCTGCCTTGTCAAGTCGGTACTTCACTATCGCGGGGGTCGGCGACGGCAGCAAAAGTCCGTTGTTGTGCCTAACCTGTGAAGATGCGCATCGCTTGTCATCCTAATTGACAAACGCGACCCGTATAATGAGCGTTAGCGAGTGAGGATCAGTACATGCTCTTGGTTGCAGGACTTATCGCCATAGTGGCGGCAAGCGGCATTGCTATGTTTGTCAGTGATCGCTTTGATCTTGGCGGCTATATAGATGAGGAAGGGAAGCGGCAAGCTTCTTAGAGCGTATCAGGTGAACTTGTCGGCGCTGCGCGCAACTAACTGCTCGCCGGATACAGCATCAGCTCAACATCGCCATTCAAGCCAGCTCGCAAAGAACTATCGGCTATCATAAAGTCTATGCTCATTCCGCGAGTACTTTTGCGAAGCTGCCAGAGAAAGGCAGCTGTGGCATTCTGGGCTGCTCTAGCCGCGCTTGCCTGGGCATGTGCAGTCAATTGTGCTCTGCCCGGCCAGCTTCAGGCCGCCCCAAGCGACTCCACGGGACCCTCGGCCTCGACTCCGAGCTGGCAGGTCTTACTCGATCGCGCTGAGGCACCCTATCAAGCTGGCAATTACAGCGATGCCCGTCCGCTTTATGAACAAGCGGTCCAGGCAGTGAATGTGACCGACGTGGCACCACAAGATCGAATTCATTGTTTGCGCTACCTTGCAGATTGTTATTGTAGGCTCAATCAACCCGAGCAAGCACTCGCGCAGTTCGAGCAAGTTGGTGCACTTCTTTCTGTCGAAGACTTAGATAATCGTGTTGAGAATCTCAATCACGAGGCACTATGCTTCGGGCTCCGATTGGAATACGACAAGGCCCAATCGCTGTGCCGCTCAGCGCTCAAGCTATGTACTGACACCAAGCCTGAACATCTCTGGCAGTTAGCGCGCACACAGGCGCACCGCGCGTACTTCGATTACATGCGCGGGAAGTACGAATCCGCTATTCCCGGATTTCAGCAAGCAGAGCGAACTCTGGATGAAAGCGCTCGTTGTGACATGCTTGCCACGGTGTTCCGCCAGAAGATGGCTTTTGCTCAAGCAGGAAGCTACTACCATCTTCGACGCTTTGACGACTCATACCAGCAGTTCAAGCGTGTGTACGACCTGGACGTGCGCCTGTTTGGAAAAACGGACTTACAAACAGGTTGGGCGATGCTGGCTTTGTCCGACGTCCTTGAAAAGACAAACCAACACCAGCAGGCGGAGGAGTGGTATCGTAAGTCGGTCTATACTTTCCGCAAGTTCAATAGAGACCGCTTATGCAGAGAGTTCGCTTCGCAGGCTGCCGCAGGTGTTGATCTTCAGAACCGAATCAACAGCTATGTCTTTGGCAACAGCAGCGCTCCTGCCGATCTCGAGGACACACAGGAGCCACTTTGCAAAGATAGCTTAGCTCTTGTGAATACTCATGATCCACGTAGCCTGTATGCACGTCCGTTCACAGATGCGCCGGGACGTGTGTGGCTTAACCCTCTGGTCAAGCAACGTGGAGTTGTTATCGCTATCCACGGTTTGAGCCTTGAGCATTCAAGCTACGATGCTTTTGCAAAGCAACTTGCTGAGTCCGGCTTTTGCACGGTGGCGTTTGACATGCGCGGCTTTGGCGCATACCGCCAGGCCCTCGGGGCCGAGCAGCTGGATTTTGATGGTTGCATGCGCGACCTGCGCCTGGTGGTCAATGCCATCAAAAGCGATCATCCGGGCAAGCCATTATTTATTCTCGGAGAGTCAATGGGAGGTGCGATCGCCTTGCAATTCGCTGCTCAGCACCCGCAGCTTGTAGACGGACTCATAGCTTCGGTGCCCGCCGGCAAGCGGTTCAAACAAGGACGAATGGCTGTGAGAGTCACGATTCATTTCTTGGAGAATAGAACTCGTCCGTTCGACATCGGCACGGACGTAATTGATCAGGCGACACATGATCCGAGGGTGAAGCGGGCATGGGCAGGAGACCCAAAGACGCGCAGCTTGTTATCGCCGCGCGAACTTCTCGCCTTTCAGTCGATGCTCAACCGCAATTTGGAATACGCAAGGCAGATTAAGTCGACTCCCGTAATTATCTTTCAGGGTGTCAGCGACGAGCTGGTCAAACCGGAAGCGACTTACGATCTGTTCCGGGCCATTTCGTGCCGGGACAAGAGCTTTGTTATGGTTGGCAATGCGGAGCATTTGATCTTTGAGGAAGGCTGTTTCACACCGGCTGTACTGAAAGGGCTCGTTGCCTGGATGGAGTCACATGCAAGAGTACCAGCCGATTAGGCCAGCAGCGGAAGTCTTGATCGTTGAAAAACTAGCGGGCGACGAGTCTCGAACTCGCGACCTACAGCTTGGGAAGCTGTCGCTCTACCAACTGAGCTACACCCGCATAGGCTGTCATCATTCTAACAAATGGCGGCAACATATCAAGCAGCCTGCTCTTGCGAACCGCTATGACGGTTCATCGCCTTCAACCAGGTCTCCACGTTTTCAAAGTTCTTTCCATAATCGAAGACGATGTGCCCATACTTCGATTTGCTGGTGCACTTGAGATGCCACGCGTCCTCGGCCACCGGGTTGATCTCCACCTCCATCTGCTCGCCTGAGGAGCGCCAGCTTGTGCCGATCGAGGCCCGGATGAGCAGATGCTCGGGGTCCTCAATTACAGCCTTCACATAAGGCACCAAGAGCAGGGATTTTCGAGCATAGGCGGTGGCATCGCGCAGGCTGCCCTGAAAGGTCAACTCCCGCATCTGCTCCAGCTCCCAGATCTCCCGGTAACGTCCCTTGGCAAGGAACAGGTGGGCGGTCAGGTCCAGCGGCAGTAAGACCCCCACCAGCATGACGGCAAAGATACCGCCCATTAGCGTCCCTGCTTTCAAGCCGTATTGAAAGGCGTTCTGGTCGCCCTTGATGACCAGAGCGGCTATAAAGACCATGAGCCCGACCCCACCGCCAAACCCCAGCAGGCTGACGATTAGCGCCCGCACAATTCTGGCAAAGTAGCGTGCCATGAACCGATACCCAGTTTGCTATTAGCTCTTGACTTGGGGTCACGCCCGGCTGGCCGCACCATGGTCAGCACAAGATCTCAAGCGCCCTCGGTTTCCTGGTTCTGGCGCAAGTACCACCTGACAAAGCGGTAAGCCATGTAAAGCGGCGGCAGGCAAACCATTAGGCAAAACAACTTTTCGACCAGCTTAAACAATATGCTCATAGGAAGTCATCACCCAGAAGTTCACATGAGTCTACACCGTCCGACAATTTAACACCTTCAGCCTCGATATCCTGCATATCCGGAGCCTCAAGTTCAAGTTCCTCAACATGGACCGCCTGGCTTGTCTCCTTTTCCGGCAAAGCCTCTTTCGAGCCCTCAAAAGCCAGCTCCAGCTCTTGACCTTGTTTTTCGCTCAGCGCTGCCTGGCGTGCGGCCGCCTTTTCAGCGGCGGTGCGGCGCGGATAGAGGCGCATCCGGCATTTGGAGCAGAAACAATAGCTGCCCTCGCCCAGATGGCTGAGATCAGACTGCTTGAAGCCGACCGGCAGGTAGGCTCTGGTTGCCACCAGGCGCCGCTCCAGCCCTTTGAGCCGCCTTTGGAAGATCTTGATGAACTCGTGACGACAGGTCAGTTCCTGGCTCATTTGCCTTGAACAGCGCTTCCTATTCAATCGCCGGACGCTACTTAATTATTATAAGCGCTTGGCTTTCCCCAGCTCATTAGCAGGGATCGGCGGCGGCGTCCAGCGCTGGACAGGCGCCGCATGCCGGCATCAGCGCTGCTTGACTACCGGTAGCTCCTTCAAGAGCCGTCCCTTCCAGAAGATGATCACGGCCAGCTGGTGGTCCACCTTCACAATGTTCGGGCAGGAAAAGTAAAGCGTCCGCTTCGTGTCGACGGCAAACGGTGCCCGTGAGCCGGCTACCGGCATGGTTATGGTGCCGTTGCGAGACCTGGATGTGTTGTCGTAAAAGACCAGGGTCAGGGAAAGATCGGTTATTGGCCGGCCCGAGATGTTGCGAATGGCGATCTCGCCTTCCGGGGTAAGGCTCCCTTTGGCCAGCCAGATCCGCGAAGAGCAAAGAGCAATCGGCGGTAGGCTGGCAGGCCATGGTTTCGGCTCTGCTTGAGGAGCAGGCTTGGCCTCGGCTAGCTCCGGGCCGGCGCTTCCGCCCTCGGCTGCCGTCTCCGACTCGCCTTCCTTTTCTTCCGGCTTGCCCTCTTGCTTGCCCTCTTCCTCCTTCTTGGCCAGGTTGCCGATCATCTCCAGAACCCGAGCGGCATGGCCACGCACCGACATCGCTTCCTGAGTCTTGCCCTGCTTGGCCAAGAGGACGCTCCAGTCGACCAGCAGGCGCTCCAACGGCCTGAGCAAGGTGAGATCCTTTGGCCGCAAGCTGCTCGCATCCTCAAGCGCCCTCACCGCACCGGCGTGGTTACCCAGCTTCAAATCCAGGGAGGCAAGCAGCTGATAGTTCTCTACGCTCCTCTCCTTGTCGGTGAGCTCAATCAGGGACTCCTGGGCGCTTATGTAGTCCTTTTTCTGAACCAGAAGCTCGATCAGGCGGTGGCGCGCCTCTAGATTATTCGCATCGCTCACGCTGACGCGCCTGTAGCAGTTGATCGCCTGATCAATCTTGCCGCGCCGCGAGTAAATGTTGGCCACGGCCATGCGGGTAGCCGGCTCGTCCGAGACGGTCAACGCTTTCTCAAGCAGGCGGATAGCCTCCTTGTCGTCCTTATTCCTGGTTTCGGCCAGGGCGGCCATCTGCCGGTAGTAGTCGCTCAGGCGATGGGTAATTGTGGTTCTCAAGGCGCCATCGAGCTGGGGCTGAAGCTTATAGGCAGTCTCCAGATGGCCGCTGGCCTGCTGCCAGCGGTCAGCAATCGCCTCGGACTCGGCCCAGGCGAGATAAAGCTGGGCCTTGCCCGCGACCAGCTGCTGATCTTTGTAGACCGCCTGGGCAGAAGCGAAGAGCTTCTCCGCCTCCTCAAAGTCCCCCTTGTTTTCGTAGCAAGCGGCGTAGGAGAGGACAACCGGCACCACCACCGACGCCGGCAACTTGAGCCTGAGCGCTGTATCGAGAGCTGTACGTCCTTCCCCCAGGCGCTCGGTGCTGAGATAGCCCTGCGCCAACCAGGGAAAGAGCGAGGCGTTGTCGGGGTGCTGGCGAGACAGCTCCTCAAGGATCGGCAGCGCCGCTGCCGCCTTGCCGGCCTTAATCAGGGCGACGGCACGGCTGTACGGGGTATCCTCGGGGCGAACCAACAGGTAAGTCAAAACCAGCACCAGGAGAGACACCAGGAGGCCGCCCGCTAACTGCCAGCTCTTGAAACCAGTTTTGGTGGCAAGCGGGTACATGGGAAAACCAAAAGTCACCTTGCTCGATGCCTACGGTGCGCACTCTGCCCGACCAACAATATTTTAAACGCCCGGCTATATCGACTGCATAGCCGAGCCGCTGGCTGGGAATATGAGTGCGGTCAGGGTTACAATATAAGGCACCACAAGCTCCAGTTTTGCTTTACTAAAAACATGCCTACTGAAATTAACCTGACACCCACCGGCTCCAGCTTCCAGATCGCCGATGACGGCCAGCGAATTACCGGCCGAACCTGGGGAACCGCCTCCGAGTGCCGCTCTGCCTGTTTGCTTATCCACGGACTGGCGGCCCACAGCGGCTGGTTCGAGGGGATCGGCAGGCGACTCAAGGTCAGACGGATCTTTGCCCTGACCTACGACCAGGTTGGCTTCGGGAAGCGAATCAACCAGCGCTTCAGCAGCCGCCAGCAGTGGTTGAGCGATCTGCGTTGCGTCTATCAGCACCTGAAAGAGATGGTTGGCGACAAGCCTGTATACCTGCTGGGCAACAGCATGGGAGCGGTGGTGGCTCTCGCGGCTGGCCAGTCGCTGCAACCGTCCGGGCTCATCCTCGCTTCACCGGGGTTCGAAGGCTACCCGGCTACCTTCACACCGCTCTGGCGTTTGCGGGTGACCGCCCAGGCGTTCTTGCGGCCGGACACGCTCGTCGACCTGCCCTACACAAACACCAGCCGTGACAAAGCTGTTGAGCGCTGGCTGGACCAGGACCAGGAAAAGCGCTTCCGCATACCAGCGCTCATGCTGTTGGAGCTGCTCAGGCTGAACAGGGAAACTCAACAGCAAGCCAAACAGGTCGACCTGCCGCTAATGATGCTCACCGCTGGACTGGATCGGGTGGTCGACAACCGGGTTAACGCTCAGCTTTTCGCCAAGTTCGGCTCTGCTCAGAAGAAGCATCGCCACTTTCCTGAGGCTTATCACGACCTGATGTTTGACCCGGTGCTCGACGACCTAGTCGCCGAGGTTGCTGATTGGATGTCCGAGTCGCAGCCGGAGAAGCTGCTTACCGGTTGAGCCGGTAGTGATGGCATATACGGTGGCACAGGGCAAGCTGCCGCTCACAATAGCTTCATTGAGTAGGGCGCCAGGCTGGGCTGGGCGGCCGTTTCGCCTTCTCACCTTTTAAGGAATCTTCATCTACTGCAACTGAAAGGCTGAAATCGCGTCTCCAGTCGCAGCCGGCTCTCCATTAGTGGTTGCCTTAACTTGGCCAGGGAAACCACATATTTCTCTACCACTTCAGATCTAGCTATAATATGGCCACGACAAAGAGTTATGCAAAACTTATCATTGCGAGGGTAAATCGTGGACCAGACGCTCGCCAGCATATTTTTTAAACGCACAGCCCAGTTGAGCGCTGCGCCGGCGGTTCGTTTCAAGGAAGGGCGCGCACCCTACCGTGACTTGAGCTGGAGCGAGTTTGGCCGCCTGGTTGAGGAGATGGCTTTCGGCCTGGCCTGTCTGGGAGTGAAGGCAGGCTCTTCAGCAGCCATAGTCTCCCAGACCTCACACCTCTGGGTGGCCTCCGATCTGGCGATCATCGCCAACGGCGCCATCTCGGTGCCGGTCTATCCGACCAGCTCGCAAGCAGACCTGCGCTTTATCCTGGCCAACTCCGCTTCCCAGGTAGTCTTTGTTCAGAATGAGTCTCTGCTCAAGAAGGTTCTATCCGTGCACGAGCAGCTGCCCAACCTGACGAAGGTGGTGCTGCTCTCCTCGCCATCTCAGGGCAGATCCTTGACCGAGCTTGGCCTGGATACTGAGATTGTGATCGGACTGGAGGAGCTACAAGAGCTGGGGCGTGAGCGCCGCATGGTTGAGCCGTCTCTAATCGAGGAGCGCATGGCCGCCGTTGAGCTTGCCGATCCAGCCACAATCATCTACACATCTGGAACTACCGGCACGCCTAAGGGCGTGATCCTGAGCCACGCCAACATTGTGAGCGTGCTCGAGGACCTCACCCAGGTCATCCCGGTCAGCGAGCATGACGTGTATCTGTCGTTCCTCCCGCTTTCGCACGTCTTTGAACGCATATGCGGGGAATTTTACTGGATGCACAGCGGCGGCGTTTGTGCCTTCGCTGAGGGGATCGAGTCCGTCGGCAAGAACATGGCCGAAACTCAGCCATCAATGATCCTGGTTGTTCCACGCGTGCTCGACCGGATCTATGCCAAGGTCAAGAGCGGCATTCAGGGAGCATCGGGTCGGGCCCGCCAGTTGATTGAGTGGGCGTTAAAGGTCGGCAAGGAGATTGTCGAGCATAAGGCAGAGGGCAAAACTCCGCGCCCAGGGTTGACGGCCAAACACTGGCTTGCAGAGAGGCTCGTCTTCCGTAAACTGAGAGCACGCATCGGCAAGAATCTGCGCATGGTAGTCTCAGGCGGCGCTCCCGCTACACCTGAGGTGATCGAGTTCTTCAACGCGATCGGGATTTCCACGCTGGAGGGCTATGGCCTGACGGAGACCACGGCCCCGGTAAGCGTTAATCGGCACGGCAAGGTGAAGATCGGCACGGTCGGGCCAGCGCTGCCCTCAGTCCAGGTCAAGATTGCCGAGGACGGGGAGATCCTGATCAAGGGTCCTACTGTCTTCAACGGCTACTTCAAGGCTGATGCTCTGACAGCCGCTGTCTTCGAGGAAGGGTGGTTCCACAGCGGTGACATTGGTGTCATCGATGGTGACGGCTACCTGAAGATTACCGACCGCAAGAAGGACTTGATTGTAAACTCGGCCGGCAAGAACATCGCACCGCAACGCGTGGAGGCAGTCTTGAAGACGCTCCCCCATGTCACCCAGGCGATCGTCTTTGGCGACCGCAAGAAGCACCTGGTCTCCATCCTCACTCTGGAAGAACAGGCAGTCACCGAGTTTGCCCACGATCAGGGCTGGAACTTCAAGGGCTACCAGGAGCTCGTTCAACTGCCCAACTTGCGTCAGTTTCTGCGGTCCGAGATAAACGAAAGATCGGCCTCGTTGGCCGATTATGAGCGGGTGCGCAATTTCGCCATCCTGCCCGCCGATCTCTCGGTCGAGGCCGGTGAGTTAACGGCAACGCTCAAGATCAAGAGGAACGTTGTCCGGGAGAAGTACCGGGAGCTTGTCGAATCGCTTTATCGAGAGGAAGATGCGCCTGCCCTGGTCAGCTCAGCGCGGTAGCCGAGGCTGTGCGATCTGCCTTATCAAGCGCCGCCACGCGCAGCACCCGCGAGCGTCCAGCCTCGAGCACGAACAAGGTGCCATCAGGCGTGAAGGAGATCCCGGTCGGGTTCATCAAGCCGGTCAGGAACGGCTCCACCCGCCCGTCGCGGTTCACCCGAAAGACACAGCCGGCTCGGCCAGCTGTCACGTGTATTCGGCCAAGGCTGTCCATCGCTAGATTACCGTCATAACCGTCGGCAAAGTTAAAGCTTTCCGGCTCGGAAACAACCACCCTCGCCATCTCCCGCCCATCCAGAGTGCGCTTGACGATAGTTCCTGTGGAGTGCTCGAGGCACCACAAGAATCCATCCGGATCCAAGAGCAGCCCTTGCGTACCGTGCCCAGGACCGCCGACCAGGACCTCGGACTCGCCCAGCCGGTCAACCTTGAACACCCCGCCCGTGTTAGACGGAAAGTTGGAAACAAAAACCTCGTCACGTGAGCCAATCACCACATCCGCCAGAAAGGTCCCGCCACCGGTCAGGCTCCCATCGAGCTGGGCCAACACCCTCCCGCTCTTGTTGGGATCAATACGGTAAACGGTCCCCTGAATGGTCGCCACGTAGACAACGCCCTTGCGATCGAAGCACAGCCCAGAGATGGTGCTGTTTCCTCGAATCCTGGCATACTCAGTCAACTGCCCGCCCGAATCAACAAAGAAGACACTGCCGTCTACGGCAAAATACATCCCGCCCGGTCCGGCACACATCCGGGAGAAGCGGTTCGAGTAGGAAGAGTCCAGTTTGGACAGAACCCGCACAGCGTAGCCGCGCGGCGCATCGGGCAGGTCAATCACCGACAGCGGCGGCGGCGAAAGCTTTTCTGACTTGCGCTCAAGAGCAACCAGGTTGTCTTCGTCCACTTCCTCTGTTTCGGCGCTGGTAATGTCTATGTGAAGGATTAGATGCAGCGGTATCAAAATGCGGCGTATATGAATCTGGCCGTCGCTCTCGTGCGTGTACGCTTCCACATCGATATGGTCATGGTCCACGGTCAAAACACGCCCAGTTACCGTGTTGTGGCAGCCCATACCATACCAGATCTGGATTTTCTGGCGACTCTCAACAAAGGCCTGTAGTCTTGTCCTGAAGCTCATAGCTATCCCCTAACCAGCCCCAAAACGGGGAACTCCGCCACTTAATCTTCTGCCCACAGTTTACGGTCAACAATCAGAGCCTGGTTCCAGAACTGCTCAAGCTTGTAAAAGTTGCGCTCCCTCTCCTGCAAGACATGGACGATCAAATCTCCGTAATCGAGCAACACCCATCGACCTTCCTGCTTGCCCTCGATGCCCCGGGGCTCATAACCAAGCTTGGTGAGACGCTCATCGATAGCCTCCACTATGGCCTTGACCTGGGTAGCTGTCTCACCTCCTACAATCACAAAGTAATCAGCCAGAAGCGTAACCTGCCTGACATCGAGCACCAACCCCCCGTGCCCCTTCTTCTCCTCGGCCACATTGGCTGCAGTAAAGGCGGCTTTACGCGAATCGATAGTGAAAGAGGCCTTGGTCTCCAACTAAAAGCTCACTCCCATTTCGGTACTATAGTTGTTCCCAATTTGGGCTAGTTTTCACCTCCATTTTGCAAGATATTGCATCTTCGAAAGCAGCGAAAATAGGAGAGAGAGATCTCAAGTGCCAGCTTAAATTCTCAATCCGATTTACTTCCATTCTAGTATTTGCAGCACCCCGCCCAGCCAGATTTTAAAGGCTGCGCGCAAGCGCGGGCGCCACTTTCGCCCGACCACACATCAACAACTCGCCTGGAATCCGCCTTTCAGTGATATCGCCAGGCGCTTCATGTTGCAAATCATTATCAAGAGCCACATTTTATGCACAGTATCTTGTCTCATGCCTCGGAGTGCTGTATTCTTGCCCCTTACGTGGTTTACCAACCCCATCGGGGACAGGAGGAATCTCAGTGAACAAAGCAGAACTCGCCGCCGAAATTGCCGCTCGTACCAACAATACAAAGAAGTCCGTAGAGGAAATGCTGGCTGCGTTCACCGACGTCGTAACCGAGGTCGTCGCCAAAGGTGATCGCGTGACGCTGGTGGGATTTGGCACGTTTGAGCGCCGCGAACGGCAAGCTCGCGAAACCAACAACCCGCAAAAGCCAGGACAAAAGATCAAGGTCCCGGCTAAGAAAGTGCCTGCATTCTCTGCCGGTAAAGAGTTCAAGGAAAGAGTGTCGCACAAGTAAGGTCGACTTCGGCAAGATTCAGGGAGGGAGGCTCGCCTCCCTCTTTGCTTAGGGCAGACCGATTGACGGATCTAGGTCTGGCGCCTGTTTTCCGGGCTGCAGCTTTGACTCGGGCTCGCTAGCCGGCGGCGCTTGTGACGGCGCCTGGGGAGGAGCTGTAGTTGGATGAGTCTTTTCTGATCCGCTTGTAGTCAACAGCTCCCGGGATCTGGCCTTCTCAAGCTCGGCCTCTTCCCGCTTGCCCTGGCGCTCCAAGACCAAGGCCAGCAAAAGATGAGCGCTCGGGTCCCGGGGGTCAGCGACAAGCGCTTGGCGAGCTTGAATCTCCGCCTCAGCCAGCTCCCCTGTGCGGGCTAGCAGGCTGGCAAATTTGAGTCTGATCTGAGCAGAGCGTGGATTGCGCTCCAGGCACTGGCGATAAGCCTCGCCGGCAAGCAAAACCTGACCAGCGGCCTCGGCCGCCCCGGCCAGGTCAAGATAGAGGAGCGTCTCGGTCGGCGATCGCTCGCCCTGATATTCGCCCGAGAGCCTGACCGCCTCGCGCAGCTGGCTCGAGGCTTCGCCAAAATCACCGCGGAGCTGAGCATTTAGCGCTCGATCGCGCAATTGATAGATCCTGGACAAAAGCTCCGTGTTCCTTGCCTGGCCGCCAGCGGCTGTTTGACCCTGATCAGAAGGCTTGCTCTTGCCGGGAGCTGCAGCCTTCTGGGCAGCGGCGCTCGCCTTTTTCGCTGCTTTTATCCTGGCCGCTTTCCCGGTCACGACCACCTCTTTGCTCGCTTTCTTGGCAGATGTTCCCTTACTTCCTGCCACTCTTGCTGTTTTGTGGCTTGACTTCCCCGTGACCGCTGACCTCGAGGGCCGCGCTCCGGCAGCGCTGTGGTTCTTTATCTTGATTACCGGTGGCAAGGCGGATTTGGCTGCGTGATGCTTTTTAGCCAGGGCCTGGCCACCCGGGCAAACGGCCAGCAGCGAAACTAGAAGCAAAAGGAGAGCGCGGGACATACCCGATCTAGCCGGGGGGAAACTGCTTCTCGTATTCGGCCCGTTCTTCCGGAGTGACCCCCTTGATGGTCAGGTTGACACGTCCCCGATCGTCAATCTCGCGCACCTTGACGATCACGCGCTGCCCGACCGAGACAACGTCCTCAACCTTTTCGACTCGCCGGTTCTCCAGCTGAGAGATGTGCACCATCCCCTCCTTGCCGGGCAGGACCTCGACAAAGGCCCCCATCGGAATGATGCGCGTCACCCGACCGATGTATATGCCGCCCACCTCTATTCTCTTGACAAGCCGCAACACCCAGTCACGTGCCGCTTCTCCACCCCCAGCGTCGACCGAGGCGATGAGCACAGTGCCGTCGTCCTCGATATCGATGGTGGCACCGGTCTCCTCGATGATCCGGCGAATCATCTTGCCACCAGGACCGATCACCGTGCCGATGTCCTCGGG
>Ga0066388_100000568_pt1 | contig 17977 bp, 16 predicted proteins | sample PanSoiMetaGPlot6_FD_64539 | JGI IMG/M metagenome (GOLD analysis project Ga0066388, IMG submission 64539) | Tropical forest soil microbial communities from Panama analyzed to predict greenhouse gas emissions - Panama Soil - Plot 6 (Hybrid Assembly) | ecosystem: Environmental > Terrestrial >... | reverse complement strand
AACAGTTCCACGAACTCGGCCATGGCTTGGTCAATGGATCGCGGTTCGGCGGGAGCGGTGTTCGACAGTTCGTTGAAGAACAGCAGGATGGGCACGCAGCGAGTTCCTTCCAGTCCGGCTCAGTCGAGGAGCCGATCCAACGAACGCTCCCATTCGTCAAAGAATCCGTCAGGCCAATCCGAGATCATCCCGTCGGGCCCGATGGCCGGCGTCATGATCTCTACCCCATTCGCACTCCGACCGAAGTAATGCAGTAGAACGTCCTCGGCCGGGAGCAAACCCTGCTTGACGGCGAGCCGTACGCCATTGAGCACGTGGTCGCTGTGCGATTCAACAATGAGCTGCGCACCAGCCGCCGCGGCGGCACAGGTGAGGGTGGCTATCGCGGTTTGGCCACGTGGATGGAGATGGGCCTCGGGATTTTCGAGCAGCAACACACCATCCGGTCTCGCCGTCAAGCAGGCAATTACGACCGGTAGAACGTACGTGAGCCCGAACCCGACATTCGTTGGTCGATAGCGGTTGCTGGCGGACAGGCCTGCGGTGCCGAACCGGAAACTCAGCCGTACGAAGTCGGTGCCTTCGATCGCATCCGCCTGCAGGTTCACGCCAGGACAGATTTCCTGCATCCACGCTTCGGCCTGGCTGAGCAGCCGTCGGGACTTCGCCTGCGGGTGGTGGAGACGCTCGTCGACGACGGGTTCGTCCTGGAAGTGCCGCAGATAGTTGGCCGTGTGCTCACCACGGGGACCCAGAAAACCACGACGAACGGCGACCTCGTGCGAGCGTGGATAGCTGACGGCGGGTGAGATGCGATCAGCTCGCAGGTACTGAAAGCCCGCTTCGAACAAGGCTGGCGTCGTGTCATCAGGGCTCTGGCGATCCCTCACCTTCAGCAGGTCAGCCTCCCGCTCATACACGGCGGCCCAGGAGTACAAGGCCTCGCCGCACTGTAAAGCCAGCTCGATTCGAGGCTCGAGGTCATCCACTGACACATAGCCCTCGTGCAACACGTCCTGCCCCGTGCCCAACTCTACGAGATCCCCGTTGAGCAGCAGACCCCCCTCGTCGTCGTCGAGCGCGTCCTGCGACTGGCGCAGCAGCGCCAGAGCCTGCAGGGCAGTGCTCTTTCCGCTGGAGTTCAACCCCGATAGCAACGTGTATCGAGCGAGCGCGATGTCGGCTTCGGCGAACACCTTGAAGTTCGTGACACTGAGCCGATCAAGCATTGGCGACCCTCTCTAGCATTCGATCGACGTAGGAAAAACGCAGCCGCACCTTGGCGACGTCGCCGGTGCCCACCGAAATCGCCCGCTCGAACTCAGCATACTCGAGTAGCCGCGAGAGTTCTTCCGCAACTACCTCCCAACGCTCAAGCAAAGCATCGAGCTGCCGGTCAGAGCGCTGCGCCAAGCCGACAGCGACCGCCTCGAACAGGGCCTTGTTGATCGGAGAACGCCGGTGCTGGCCCGAATAGTGCTTGCGGAAGGCGTGCTCTCCAAAGATTTTCCGCGCGGCATCCATCGCTCGCGCGAACTCCGCACGCAGCTCCGCCACCTGTTTAGAGGTGATCCTGTTCAGCAGATGCATCGCGTCGCGCAAGAACTCGTCGAAATCCTGCCGGACGTAGTCTTCTGGGTCGCTGAGCCGGAAGGCGATGAAGCGCAGCACCATCTCCCGGTCGTCCATGCGCTCTGGTGCCACGGAGCCAAGCGTGGCACTCCGGTACTCCTCCGACTCCGCAAGCTCCTTCAGCAGCCTTCGGGCTGACCCAGGGATCAGCGCGTGCCGCAGCTCTTGACGGGTCAACGGCCGCCCGCCGGTATTGATTCGGGCAAAGATGTTGAACATCACCGGCTCGGGCGTGCCCTGGCGGATGAGATGGAGGACCACCTCGGCCTCGAGAAGCCGGGTTCGCAGACGGCCGGGCAACTCGGTGTAACGCTTACCCTCATAGTCCTTCAGGTACTCTAGACTTCTCAAGACTAGTGGCTTCGCACCAAGGGTCTCTGGGTCCACGAACCGTGCGATTGTAGTGAGTCGCTGAATTCCATCAATGATGATCCATCGCTCCTCGGCCGCCTCCGCCGCATAAAATGTCGGTAGCGGGATGCGCAGAAGCATGGACTCGATCAGGCGGCTCTGGGCCTGTGGCGTCCAGATGCCGGCCAGCCGCTGAAAATCGGGCTGGAGGTCGAGGACGCCGCGCCGAAGCCGGGCGAGCAGTAGGTCGACCGTTGGGGTTCGGGTGGTCACGTCGATCTTCTCCGGGTCGAACGGCTCCTTGATGGCTTCCTCATGAGTCGTCTCTCGCTCGACGCCCGTGCTGAGGCCGGTGGAACCCAGCTCGACAGCAACGTCCGGATAGGACTGCTCATCGCCCTCGGGGCCCGGGAGTCCCTCGGCCATCACCTCGCGCCGCACCTCCTGCGCCCGTACACCTTGCACAAATGGCCAGCCTCTCCGATTCCGCAGCGTGACGGTACCGTACCCACGAACTCGCACGCTGATCCAAACGACCGTCCGCCCAGCCGGCCCCCCCGTTCGTGCTGCTCGATGCCGCTACGGCGCCCGGCTCGGTCAGTCGGGCAGCAGCGGGACGGTGAGGCCCTGGGCGCGGCCGAGCTGCATGGCGCGGGTGACGGCGGAGGCGCCGAACCGGTCGCGCACGGCGTCGAGGGCGGCGTCGAGGGCGGCGCGGTCATGGTGGTCGAAGGGCAGCGTGAGCTGGAGGGCGTGGTCGTCGTCGAGGTTGCTGACCGCGACGCCGACGAGCGTGAGGCCCTGCTGTTCGATCATGGGCATCGCCGTGGTCAGCAGGCGCCGGGCGGTGTCGAGGATCGGCTGGGTGTTGGCGGTCGGCCAGGCCAGGGTGTGCGAACGGGTCGCCCGGGAGAAGTCGTCGAAGCGCAGCCGGAGCACGACGGTCCGGCCGGCCCGGCCCGCGGCGCGCATCCGCCTGGTGACCCGGTCGACCAGCGCGGCGAGCGCGGCGTCGACGGCGTCAGGCGAGTGCGGTGAGCGCCCCAGCGCCCGCTGCGCACCGATCGAGCGGCGGCGGCGGCCGACCGCGAGCGGGCGGGGGTCCTGGTTGTGGGCCAGGGCGTGCAGGTGCCGGCCGGCGGCCTGGCCGAGCATCGAGACCAGCGCCGCCTGGCCGACCTGGGCTACCGTGCCGACGGTCAGGATCCCGCGGTCGCGGAGCTTGGCGGCCGTGACCGGCCCGACTCCCCACAGCCGGTCGACCGGCAGCGGGTGTAGGAAGGCCAGTTCGGAGTCGGCCGGCACCACCAGCAGACCGTCCGGCTTGGCCACCTGGCTGGCCACCTTGGCGAGGAACTTCGTCCTGGCCACCCCGACGGTGATCGGCAGCCCGACCCGTTCGCGGACCTCGCGGCGCAACCGCACCGCGATCTCGGTGGGCGGGCCGCAGATCCGGCGCAGCCCGCCGACATCGAGGAATGCCTCGTCGATCGACACCCCCTCGACCAGCGGCGTGGTCTGCCTGAACACCTCGAACACCGCCAAGCTCGCCTGCGCGTAGGCGGACATTCGCGGCGGGACGACGACCGCCTGCGGGCACAGCAGCCGGGCCTGCCGCCCGCCCATCGCCGTCCGCACGCCGCGCGCCTTGGCCTCGTAGCTGGCCGCGAGCACCACCCCGGCACCGACGATCACCGGGCGCCCACGCAGCCGGGGATCGTCCCGCTGCTCGACCGACGCGTAGAACGCGTCCAGGTCGGCATGCAGGATCGGTCCCTCGCTCGGCACTCTCACATGTTCGCACGTGTGTTCGAAGCAGTGAAGCCCTGCGCTCCACCGGTCAACTCGCCTGCGCCAGCCCCCGCCGCGCGAGGGCCATGCGCAGCGCCCGCAGCGCGTAGTGCGCACGCCTGCGCGCCGTGCCGGCCGGGATGCCCAGGCACACGGCGGCCTCGGCCGCGGTCCGGCCGCGGTAGTAGATCTCGTGGATGATCTGCCGGTGCGTCGGCGACAGGGTGGCCAGGGCTCGGGTCACCTCGACCGCGGACAGGGTCCGGTCGAGGTTGTCTACCGCGAGGGCCGGGTCGTCGGGGAACCCCTGGACCTCGTGGGGCCGGACGGCCTGGCGGCGCCTGAGGTCGATGACCAGCCGCTTGGCGACCGTGAACAGCCAGGGACGCAGTGAGCCCCCGCTCTCGGCCAGCATGCCGGCGTTGCGCCATGCGCGCAGCATCGTCTCCTGGACGACATCCTCGGCCCGGTGGCGGTCTCCGCCGAGCAGCCGTCCGCAGTACCTCAACAGCGGCGGGCCGTGCTGCTGGTACAGCCACCGCAGCATCGCCTCGGCATCGGCCGTCACCGGCCGAGGCACCTCGGACAGGTGCGGACGCTCCACCGCCCTGACCTCTGCACCGGTACCAGTCATACCGCTACGATGCGCCGCCGTCGACGGGTCCCACATCGGTCAACTTGCGTACATTGGAACGCGCGCTGGAGCCGACCGGACCGGATCCGTCACCATTGGGCGGCGTCGAGCCGGGCGTGGGTAGCTGCGGCTGCGGCAGGATCGGCGAATGGAAGCGCTCAGCAGCCGGATCCTGCTACGCCCGACCGACCCCGACCGAAGCCGGTGGTTCTACCGGGACGTCCTCGGCCTGGCGGTCTATCGCGAGTTCGGCCCGGCCGACGACCCCGGCCTGGTGTTCTTCCTGGGCCAGGGCTTCCTGGAGGTCTCCGGCCGGTCCGAGCGGCGGCCGGGGCAGCGGCTGGGCACCGGGCTGGCGGTCTGGCTCCAGGTCCGCGACCTCGCCGCGGAACTCCATCGGCTGACGGCCGCGGGGGTCACCGTCCTCCGCCCGCCTCAGCAGGAACCCTGGGGGCTCCTGGAGATGTGGATCGAGGACCCGGACGGCGTGCGGATCGTGCTCGTCGAGGTGCCCGCCGGCCACCCACTCCGCCGCGACCAGCGCTGACGCGCCGAGCTGGCCGGTCCGCCCAGCCCGGTGGTCGGCGTGCGGCGTCCTCTCGCATCGTGGATGCTGTTGACAGCCGGCAGATGACCAGGGTAATGCGTCGGTGTGGGCCGTACCTCGTTCTTACTCGTGGTAGTACGCGGGTAGATGTCGAGCATGCGCAGGTGACTATGCACCGACAGCGGGGGCAACGGGGGCGGCGTCGGGTGCCGTCATCGGCAGCTGCGGCGATAGCCCGGGAGTGGGCGTTGCAGCTGGTATCCGCCGAGTACCTTCCGATGGGCCGCTCCGAGGCCGAGCTCTTCTGCGCGGCCAGACCGACCGGCTCCTCGGTGTGCTGTTCGACGAGCCGCTCTTCGTGCTGCCGGCGCGCCAGGTCGGCGCCGACCTGGCCGGCTTCGGGGCGACCAGCTCCGAGGCGCTGAAACAAACGCTCCTGGTGCTCGGCGACCATCTGCTCGACGACCTTCCGGTCCGCCCGGTGGCCGGCCGGTACCGGTTGACGCACTTGCTCGCCGAGTTGGCCGCGGGCTGGGCCGAAGCGGTCCGCGAGGACATTCTCGCCGAGCAGGAGGTTGTTCACCGGGCTGTCGACGTCGCCCGTGAAGAAGAGGAAAAGCCCGACCCGCCATCGGACCCCTGACTCAGCCGGCCTCACCGGCCAGCGCGCCTCCGGGTATCGACCCTGATCTTCCCGGAGAGGAGCTGGTGGACCTACCGCACCGCCCGGGCGGTCACCCGCGGGTGCCTGACCCATTCCGGCAGCGGCGCCGCCCCCACAAGGGGCGGCGCCGCAGCAGGTTGCGTTCTGCCAGGGTCAGCCCTGCCAGCGGGCGGCCCCGGACTGCCCGGCCCGGCGGGTCAGCGATCCCTCCCCCCTCGACCTCGAGCGGTATGCCGACTTCCACCCGGTCAGTCACGGATCAAAACGATCTGTCCGCTCAACGAATTGGGACGCTGCTCCTGGCTGATCGGTTGCAAGCAGTCCCGGATCCGGGTCAGGAGCCGGCGCCACGCCAAGAGGAGTACCGTGTTTTCGTATACGAGACGGTTCCGTATCTGAGAAGGGCACGATGGACGCTCCTCACACCGGACACCCGCGGCGCTGGACCATCCTCGGCGTGCTGGTCGTCAGCCTGCTCGTCGTCGTGGTGGACAACACGATCCTGAACGTGGCGATGAAGACCATCGCCGACCCGCGCCGCGGCCTGGGCGCCAGCCAGAGCGAGCTGGAGTGGGCGATCAACTCCTACACCCTGGTCTTCGCCGGCCTGCTGTTCACCGCCGGCATCCTGGGTGACCGGCTGGGCCGCAGGCGAGTGCTGCTCGTCGGCATGACGCTGTTCGGCCTGGCGTCGCTGGCCTCCGCGTACGCCCAGGAGCCGAGTCAGCTGATCGCGGCCCGAGGGCTGATGGGACTCGGCGCCGCAGCGATCCTGCCGGCGACCCTGTCGATCATCTCGAACGTCTTCGACCCGCGTGAGCGCGGCAAAGCGATCGGTGTGTGGGCCGGCTCGGTCGGCCTCGCCGTCGCGATCGGGCCGGTCGTCGGCGGCGCCCTGCTGGAGCACTTCTGGTGGGGCTCGGTCTTCCTGGTCAACGTGCCGATCGTGATCGTCGGCATCATCGGCATCATCGTGCTGGTGCCGGAGTCCCGCGACCCGGCGCCGGGCCGGATCGACCTGGTCGGCGTGCTGCTGTCGGTCGCCGGCCTCGGCAGCTTCGTCTACGGCATCATCACCGGCGGCGAGTCCGGGGACTGGACCACGCCGGATGTCTGGGGGGCGATCCTGCTCGGGATGATCGTCCTGGCCACGTTCGTGTGGTACGAGGCGCGCTCGGACCACCCCGCGCTGGACGTGCGGCTGTTCCGGGAGCCGCGGTTCTCCGCCGCGGTCGTCGCGGTCGCCGCGGTGTTCTTCGCCGCGCTGGGCGTGCTGTTCTTCAGCACGTTCTACCTGCAGATCGTGCGCGGCTACTCGCCGCTGCAGACCGGCCTGCTGTTCCTGCCGTTCGCCGGCGCGCAGCTGTTCTTCGCGCCACGCAGCGCCGCGATGGTCACCAGGTACGGCCCGAAGGCGGTCTGCGCCAGCGGCCTGCTGCTGGTCACGCTGGGCCTCGGGGCGTTCATGTTCGTCACCACGAGCACCCCGGTCTGGGTGCTGCTCGTCGCGTTCTTCGTGCAGGGCATCGGGATGGCGAACGTGATGCCGCCGGCCACGGAGGCGGTCATGTCCACGCTGCCGCGGGAGAAGGCCGGCGTCGGCTCGGCGGTCAACAACACGATGCGCCAGGTCGGCGGCGCGCTGGGCGTCGCGGTGCTCGGCTCGGTGCTGGCCCAGGTCTACCGCAGCCAGATCTCCGGCCAGCTCGCCGCGCTGCCGGACAGGCTGCGCGACGCCGCGGCCGAGTCGATCGCGTCGACCTACGCGGCGGTCGCCAACGCCGGGCCCGCCGCGGACGCGATCCTCCCTGCGGCGAACCGCGCCTTCGTCGAGGCGATGCACTGGACGGCCGCCGGTGCGGCCCTGACCGCGCTGGTCGGGATGGCCGCAGTGATCCGCTGGCTGCCGCGGCAGTCGGCGTACCAGCCGACCGTCCCGGCGCGCCACAGCGACGAGAGCCACGGCGACGAGAGCGTCGAGGCCACCCTCGCCGAGGTCTCTTGAACTGGGTCACTGAGATGGAAACCGGGACGGTGACGACAGCTCCGCGGCGGCGTGGGCGACCGCGGAGCGCTCTCGCCCAGAAGGCGATCATCGAGGCGGTGCTCGAACTGCTCGCCGAGGGAACGAGCGTCGAAGCGCTGTCGATGGAGGCGGTGGCGAGCCGAGCCGGCGTCGGCAAGGCGACGATCTACCGGCGCTGGCCGCACAAGGACGCGCTGCTGTTCGACGCGGTCGCCTCGATCAAGGAGCCGCTGCCGACACCGCGCGGCGGGTCCGTGCGGGATGACCTGATCCAGCTGGTGCGCGCCGCCGGCAAGGCCCGGGACAGCCGCACCGGACGGATCCTGCCGTGCATGATCCCCGAGCTGCAGCGCCCGGGACACCTCCGCGACCAGTACCTGGGCATGGTCGAGGCCCGCCGCGACGTCCTGCGCGGCGTGCTCCACCGCGGCATCGTCACCGGCGAGCTTCGTCCGGACACCGACGTCGAGATCGCGGTCACCCTGCTGACCGCGCCGGCGGTGATGTCGCTGCTCGGCTCGGTGAGCCGGCCGGAGGGCGAGCACCTCCCGGAGCGGATCGTCGACACCGTGCTGGGCGGGATAGCCTCAGCCGACCCGGGCGGACGCGGCCAGATGCCGGCGGAACCAGTCCAGGGCTAGCCTGGCCACCTGCTCGAGCGTTCCGGGCTCCTCGAACAGGTGCGAGGCACCCGGCACGATCTCCAGCCGCGTCTTGCCGCCGAGCAGGTGCATCGCCGAACGGTTCAGCTCGATCACGGCCTGGTCCCGCGCTCCGACGATCAGCAGGGTGGGCTGGCGCACGTGGCGCAGCGACTCGCCGGCGAGGTCCGGCCGTCCGCCGCGGGAGACCACCGCCTGCACCCGCGCAGGGCTCGCCGCCGCCGCGGCGAGCGCCGCAGCCGCGCCGGTGCTGGCGCCGAAGAGCCCGACGCCGAGCCCGGCAGTGGCGTCCTGCTCGGCCAGCCAGCCGGTCAGCGCCACCACCCGCTCGGTGAGCAGACCGATGTCGAACCGCACCTCGCGGGTCCGGGCGTCGACCCGCTCCTCGTCCGCGGTGAGCAGATCGGCGAGGACGGTCCCGAACCCGGCGCTGGCGAGCTCACCGGCGACGTAGCGGTTACGCGGGCTGAACCTGCCGCTGCCGCTGCCATGCGCGAACAGCACCACCCCGTTCGCCGCCTCCGGCACCACCACATCGGCATCCAGCACCACACCGGCGACCGGAATGCGCATGCTCTGCCGGACAGTCATGGTTGCCCTGGATCAGCTGGGTCCGGATCAGCTGGGTCCGGGGGGATAGTCGCCCTCGCGGGTCGGCGGCGCGTCCGGCTGGCCACCGAGCTCTTTTGTGCCCCCCGGCGGCTGGGGTGCCGAGTCCCCGGCCTGCCCGCCCCCGCGCCGCGCCTTCATGCGCCCGCGAGCCTCGTCGCCGAACTCGGTGAACGTGGCCTCGAGCGCGGTGCCGAACGAGCGGGCCCACGACTGAGCCGACTCCCGGACGGCCGGATCGCGCGCTGCCTCGCCCGCCTGCTCGCCGAAGCGCTGGGCAGCCTGACCGAACCGGTGCAGCGCGTCCTTCACCGCAGCCCGGTCACCGGCCGCGGACCCGCCCGGCGGTGCGCCACCGGGCTCTGCCTCGGCCTCTCTCTCGAAGTGGCCGCGGAGCACGCGGCCCAGATCCTCGAGGCGCCGCCCGGCCTCGTTCCATGCCTCCCGCCGCTGCTGCGCCGACTCCGCCACCGGCGTCTCCTTCCGATCGTTGCCGGATACTCACCGGTGCTCACGGGACTGGCCCGTCATCGCTGCCACCTCGATCCGGCCTGGGTCCATCCTCGCACCTCCCGTTCCTCGCACCATGGGCATCGTCGAGCCCGGCGGGGGTGTCCGGCACCTCACCGGTCCCTTCCAGCGAGGAGATGTGCAGGTCTGCCAGACCTTCCGGCCCGGCCGGCGCCGGGAACCCCTCCCGCCGCCACAGCGGGACGCCGACCTGGAGCAGGTGAGCCACGGCCTCGTACACCTCGTCGTCGTGCACGTCGGCCACATGCACCTCGCAACACTCGTCCGAGGCGTCGTTCACCGCCGCAGCCACCTCCTGCGCCAGCGAGCTCTGCCGGACCTCCTGGTCGACGAGGACGAGCAGGATCCGCCAGGTCCGGCCCTTCGGCTCCTCCAGCCGCCGGAACACCCGCAGCACCTCGAGCACCTCGGGGACGTCGAACAGGGAGAGCACCACGGCGCAGTCGACGCTGTCCGGAACGGACGGACCGGGAAAGTCGGTGAACTCGTCGTCCGGGCCGATCTCGTACGCCTCGTCGACCTCGAGACCGGCGGCGATGTCGGCGACCGTGCCGATGTCCACCAGGTCCAAGGGGAAACCGAGCTCGCCGCCCGCGTTCAGCCACACGTCGACGTCCGACGGCCACTTCTCGAACAAGGTGGCCACCGGCACCTCGAACCAACGGTCGTCCTCGCCCAGCCGGCGTGCAAGTGCCATCTGCCGGTAAGACGTGTAGACCAGCGCGTGCCGGCCCTCGATGTCGGCGACGCAGGGCACCGGGACGCCGCCGGCATCTGCCTCGGACAGTCCGGCCGGCGCGGTGCCGCCGGCGGGGACGCACAGCGTCGAGCGGGCCAGCGCACGCAGCAGCGTCGCCCGCGCGCCCGTGAGCACGCAGCGGGCCAGGATCCGTTCCAGATCGTTGACCGGCTCGAAGCCGAGGCCGGCCCCGAGGTCGTCAGGACCGGCGCTGTGCTGCGGTGCCTCACTCGGCACGGGTCGTTCCCCCAGTCGGCCGCTCCTCAGTCGGGCAGGCCCGTACCGCTGCCTGGACGGCGCTCGTCCGCCGGCGGTCCGGTCCGCTGCACGACTCCGCTCGCCTGACGGTCGGCCGCCGGCAGCCGAACCGCATCCGCAGCGCACGCCCGCGGCAGCGGGCTCGCCTCCGGGCCGGCCCACGGGTGGACCGTACCGCCCGCACGGGGTGGGGATGCAAGGCGAGTACGCCACGTGCCGGCGCCGCGGAGCCGGCCCGACACCGCCGACGCGGCGACTCCCCCCTGCTCCTGGCGCCGCAGGCGCGGGCGGCGCAACCGCCGGCTGCGGATCTCCGCCTCGCCGAGGCCAACCAGCGCGAACGCAGTCCGGCCCCGCCACCGGCGGCCGGCTTTCGTGCCTCCGCCCGCCCCGATGCTCAGCGCGGCAAGCAGCTCGGGCTCGACTCGGCCGAGGCCGCGACCGACGCCCTGCTCGGACCACTCCTGCCAGCCCGTGATGGACCCGGCCGTGGTGTCGGCGGCGACGAACGCCACGTGATGGTCCTGACCGAAGTGGACGCTGTCGACCAGGTCACCCACCGGCGCGATGTAGTCCTCCGGGCGGGCCAGCTCGTGCTCGGCAACCGCGCGCACCGTCGTCCCGCCGGTGTGCACGGCCGGCAACGGGCCGGACCGCTGCACCCCGGACTGGCTCGGCGCGTCGGCGGCAGCCTCGGCCAGCCGGGCGGCGGCAGACTGCGCCGCACCGGCCACCTCGCTGCGTGCCCGCTCGACCTGCTGCCGCGCGGTCTGCTGGTCTGCCGCCACCGAGTCCGGTGTGGACTGCTCGACCAGCCGCACGGCGGCTGCGGCAGATCTCTGGGCGTCCCGGAGCGCGTCGGCGAACGCGGCGAGCGCCTGCGCAGCAGAAGCGAACGCGTCACCAGCGCGGGCGAGCTGCCGCGGCACCGGGCTGACCGCCGCCCGGAACTCCTCCGCCGCGGAGCCGGACCAGTGCCCGGAGTCCACACCGGCCAGTCCGGCCGAGGCCGCTTCGGCGGCGACCGCGAACCGGGCCAGCCGCGCTGCCAGCCGCTCGACCTCGTCCGGGTCGCCGGGCACCAACTCCTCCGGCCGGGTGCCGGGACGCACCTCGGTCATGCGGTGCCCCCGTCCCGGCGCACCCGCTGCTCCACGTCGCCGTAGGACGAAGCGGCGATGTCCAGCATCCGGGCCAGTGCCTCGCCGCGGTCGGCCACCCCGGCAAGGCCGCGGGACCAGGCATCCAGGAAGTCCTCGGTGGCCCGCCGCACCTGCTCCGACCCGGCCTGCCCCGACCCGACCTGCTCCGACCCGGCCCTGGCGACATGCGCCTTCAGGCCGCCGCAGGCCACCTCGACATCGCGGGCGACGTCGGCCGCGAGACGAAGCGGAGCTGCGGCCTGCGCCAGCTGGGCCGGGTCGACCTGCAACCTCATGGCGGCTCCCGCCCCACTTCGACGAGCAGCCGACGGCCCAGGGCGGCCGGGCGCAGCCGCAGCGGCGCGGCGCCGCCGATGTCGAGGACCAAGTCGTAACCGTCCGGCAGCAGGTCGAGCAGCTCGGCACCCGACAACGAGAACCACGCAACAGTGCCCAGGCCGAGCGCCACCTGCTCGGGAGAGGTGAACACCGGCACGACTCCAGCGCCTGGTGGCCCGAGCGCTCGGAACCCGGGCGAGGGACCGCGCTGACAGTAGACAATGGCCCCGACGAACGCGGCATGCAGGTCGGCCGGGCTGGCCACGCCGGCCGCGACGTCGCGCACGGCGTCACCGAGTGTCGGTGCCCGAGCCGTCATGCAGCCCAGGATAGAGCTCATGACATACAAAGCAAAGAGGGTAGAACAAAACAAATCGGGCCGGGTGTGGCCAGAGTCTCGAGTGTGACCAGAATCCCAGCCAGGTCGCATCCAGCCGCCGCTGCTGGTCGCGGGGGCATCCGGCTACCCGGATGGCCCCTGCTACCCGGCTCTACCAGGCGACCGAGCACGTCCCGGCAAGGTCGCCACCGGCCGGGCTCGACGGTCGCTGCGCGCTGCCGGTGACGGCGCGTCAGACCGAGTCATCCCCGAGTTACCCGAGCTTCCAGCCGCGTTTCACCGGCGTACCACTGACAACCCGTTGCGTTAGTTACTTGCGGGTAATATCTTGTATGTTACCGACGGGTAGCACGACCTAGAACTACCTCCCCTCACCACCGGCAGGAGCAACTGCATGAGTCACTACAAGAGCAACCTTCGAGACATCGAGTTCGCCCTCTTCGAAGTCTTCGGCGTCGACCGGAAGCTTGGCCACGGCAGGTACGCCGACGTCGACTTGGACACCGCTCGCGGCATGCTGGCCGAGGTCGAACGGCTGGCCACCGGCCCGCTCGCCGACTCGCTGCTCGACTCCGACCGGAACCCGCCGGTCTATGACCCCCAGACGCAGACGGTGACGCTGCCGGAGTCGTTCAAGAGGTCATACCAGGCCTACATGGACGCCGAGTGGTGGCGGATGGACATCCCGGAGGAGCTCGGCGGCACCCCGGTGCCGGCGTCACTGCGGTGGGCGGTCGCCGAGCTGGTGTTGGGCGCGAACCCGTCCGTGTACATGTACGCCGCGGGCCCCGCGTTCGCCCACATCCTGTGGCAGTGCGGCACGGCGGAGCAGAAGCGGCTCGCGCAGCTCGCCGTCGACCGCCGGTGGGGGTCGACGATGGTGCTGACCGAGCCGGACGCCGGCTCGGACGTCGGCGCCGGCCGCGCCAAGGCGGTCCAGCAGCCAGACGGCACCTGGCACATCGAGGGCGTGAAGCGGTTCATCACGGCCGGCGAGCACGACCTCGCCGAGAACATCGTCCACCTCGTCCTCGCCCGCCCGGAGGGCAGCGGGCCGGGCACCAAGGGCCTGTCGATGTTCGCCGTCCCGAAGTACCTCGTCGACCCGCAGACCGGCGAGCCGGGCGCGCGCAACGGCGTCTACGCCACGAACGTCGAGCACAAGATGGGCCTGAAGGCCTCGACCACCTGCGAGCTGCGCTTCGGCGAGACGCACCCCGCGGTCGGCACGCTGGTCGGGGACGCGCACGACGGCATTGCCCAGATGTTCAAGGTCATCGAGCACGCCCGGATGATGGTCGGCACCAAGGCGATCGCGACGCTGTCCACCGGGTACCTCAACGCGCTGGAGTTCGCGCGCACCCGGGTGCAGGGCTCCGACCTGACCCAGCAGAACGACAAGGCCGCACCGCGGGTGGCGATCATCCAGCACCCGGACGTGCGCCGGATGCTGATGCTGCAGAAGGCCTACGCGGAGGGCATGCGCGCACTGGTGCTCTACACCGCCACCCAGCAGGACGCGATCAGCGAGGCGGAGGCGCGCGGCGAGCACGACGAGGCGGCCGATGGGCTGAACGACCTGCTGCTGCCGCTCGTCAAGGGCATGGGGTCGGAGCGGTCCTACGAGCTCCTCGCGCTGTCGCTGCAGACCCTGGGCGGGTCGGGGTACCTGCAGGACTACCCGATCGAGCAGTACATCCGGGACTCCAAGATCGACACCCTGTACGAGGGCACCACGACGATCCAGGGCATGGACCTGTTCTTCCGGAAGATCGTCCGGGACCGCGGGGCCGCGCTCACCGCGCTCACCGCTCAGATCCAGTCGTTCGTGAACGGTGGCGCCGGCAACGGCCGGCTCAAGCAGGAGCGGATGCTGCTGAAGGCCGCACTCGACGACGTGCAGGCGATGCTGGACACGATGCTCGACTTCCTGACCTCGTCGCAGCAGGACGCACGCAACGTCTACAAGGTCGGCCAGAACACCACCCGGCTGCTGATGTCGCTCGGCGACCTGGTGATCGGCTGGCTGCTGCTGCGCGAGGCCGCTGTGGCGAACGAGACGCTGGACGCCGGCGTCAGCGACGCCCGGGACCGGGCATTTTACGAGGGCAAGGTCGCGGCGGCAGGGTTCTTCGTCTCGACCGTGCTGCCGGACCTGGCCGCTCGCCGGGCCATCGCGGAGAACACCGACAACACGCTGATGGACCTGTCGGACACGGCGTTCTAGACCGGGGTCCGGACTGGTTCTCAGGCCCGTCGGATCACGACCACTCAGGTCTGGGACGGGGCTGCAGCGGGGGCGCGCGGTCGGTCGGTCTTCCACAGGCCGACCGACCCGCCGTACAAGCGGACATGGAACACCGAGAGCTGCTGGAACGGGCAGAACACCTCGACCGCACAGCGGTCCGCGCCGGTGCCGGCCACGACCTCCGCGACGCCGCGGCGGATCACGTCCACGTCGGCGGCTGCGTCCACGAGCACCGCGTACACCGGGACGAGCGTCTCCCGCCGTCCCGGTGTGACCGCGCGGAGCACGGCGAGCGTGTGCTCCTGCGCCCGCACCCAGGCCGCGACCGCGCTGTCCCGCTCATCCGGTTGCTCCGGGCCTCGGGCCAGCGTCGCCTCGAGATCGAGCCCGACGATCGTGAACCCGCCGGGGAGCTGCTCGTCCGTGACCGGGGTGACCGGGCCGAGCACGCTCTCCACTGCCGAGGTGCGGGCGCGGTAGCCGGTGTCGAGGGCACCGGCCCCGCTCGCCGGGCGCTCGACCGTGCGGGTCCACAGCCGGGTCGAACCGCGGTACAGCCGCAGGTGCACCGGCGCCAGGCCGGCCGCCGGTGCGAACGGCACGACCAGGTGCGCCGCCGCCGAATCGACGGCGGCGGCGGCCTCCGCTCGGACCGCCTCCTGGTCGACGTCGCCGGTGACGACGACACCGACCACCAGCACCCGCTCCCCGCCGGTCTCGGTCCACGCGGTGACGAGGCCGAGCACGCCCTCCCGCCCCGCGGCCCAGTCGACCAGCCGCGCCGACCCCTCGCCGCCCAGACCCTCGCGGCCCAGACTCTCGCCGCCCAGACCCCCACCGCCCAGACTCTCGGCGCCGGGACCCGGCCCGGGAGCGAACTGCGCGTCGGCGGGAAGGGTGCGCCGTCGCGCCAGCCCCACACCCGCGTCAGCTGCCGCCTCCGCCGGCAGCGGGCGGAGCGCCACGCTGCGACCCTCCACCCAGCGGTGCGCCTCTGTGATCCCCGGCCCACCGACGATCTCGACGCAGCACCGCCTCGCGCCGCCGCGCTGCAGCGCCTCCACCACGCGACCGCGTTCGGCCTCCACCTCGGCGGCCGACGCGGAGTCCAGGTACACCATGACCACCCGCACCCAGCCGTCGTCCGGGTCCCGCACCCAGGTCCGGAACAGCGCCACCGACTTCGGCGAGCCGGCCGTGGCAGCGAGCAGCGCCTCCTCCACCGGGTCCGCCCGCTCGGCACCCGGGTCGAACACCCACTCCAGGTTCGCCGCGACCAGCTCGAACGACGCGGCCGGGTCGTCCGCCGGCCGCTGCACGGTGGACTCCGTGGTCCGCTCGACGGATGGAGCGGGCGCGGGGCTCGGCGCGGCGCCGCTCCGGCCGGCGTCAGCAGCGACGGCGGCTCGGGCACCCTGCTGGGCAGGTGCCCGCCGGGGGGTCGCGCTCGAGGGCGTGTCAGCGGATGCTGGCGCAGCCGGACCAGCCCCGGCCGGGTACCCGCCCGGCCCGGTGGCCATGACAGCGGCGGCCGGTGCTCGCTCGCCCAGACCCGCCCCGGACATGGCCGCGGACGTGGCCGCAGCCGGCGCACCCGCCGTGGCCGAATCGGTGGCCGCCTGCGCGGCCGGTCCGCTGCTGCCGGCGGGCGCGGCGACCGGTGGTGCGGGCCAGATGGTGGCGGCGGCAGCGGCCACCGCGGCCTGCCGCCCATCCCGGGCATCGGCGGCCGGCGGGAGCGGCACCACCGTGCAGACGGCGCCCAGCGCCGCGGCGGCGGCGGCCACCGTGGCCGCGACGCCTTCGAACCGGTCAGCGGCGGAGACCACGGGGGCGTAGACCCGGACCGGGGCGTCCGAGGGCCCGCGGAACTCCTCCCAGCCGCGCCGTAGCTCCACCACATCGTCGCGTGCGGACAGTGCGGCCGTGACCGCACGATCCACGCCGTCGGGTCGAGGGTCGCCGGCCGAGTAACCCGACCGGCCACCAGGCACCGCTGCCGCGGCCGGCTCCTCGGCGTCCCATCCGGACAGTTCGTCGTAGTCGAAGCGGGCGCCGAGGAGGTCCAGCCGGGCCCGCAGTACGGCCAGACCGACCGTGTCGTCCTGGAACACGACGTGGAACGGGACCGGGTCGCCCTCCTCGGCCCGGCCGCGGGCGACCTCGCGGACCACCCCGACGAAACCGGCCAGCTCTGCCAGGCCGGCGGCGGCGAGCAGCAGCGCGGCACGGGTGACGACCAGCACGTGGCCGTCGCCGGGCAGCCAGCTCATGTCGGTCAGCAGCGCACCCAGTCCGGCCCAGTCCTCGACCGGGTCACCCGGCAGTTGCAGGGCGGCGGCCGCCTCGTCGAACAACCCGTACACCGTTCGCAGGCAGTGTCCGCGCAGGACCCGGACGGCGACCCCGTCGCGGCCCAGTATCCAGCCGAGCTGGCGGGCGTCTGCCGGCGCGCCGTCGAGCATGTGTAGCCGGGGACCGGTCGGCCGGCGCAGCCGGGCCAGCTCGGCCAGCGGGTCGGTGGCCGGCGCGACCCGCATCCGCGCCTCCCGCGGCTCGGGCGGTCGAGTCACGTCGCGACGGCCCTAGTTCGCCATCTCGGCGACCGCGCGCATCTTGTTCATCGCGTCGAGCGCGGCCACCTTGTACGACTCGGCCAGCGTCGGGTAGTTGAACACTGCGTCCACCAGGTAGTCGATCGTGCCGCCGCAGCCCATGACCGTCTGTCCGATATGGACGAGCTCGGTGGCGCCGGTGCCGAACACGTGCACCCCGAGCAGGGCTCTCGTCTCCGCGTGTACGAGCAGCTTCAGCACGCCGTAGGAGTCACCGAGGATCTGGCCGCGGGCCAGCTCGCGGTACCGGGAGATGCCCACCTCGAACGGGACCGACTGCGCGGTCAGCTCGTCCTCGGTCAGCCCGACGTAGGAGATCTCCGGGATCGTGTAGATGCCGATCGGCTGCAGGTGGGTCAGCCTGCCGTCGATCGGCTCCCCACAGGCGTGGTAGGCGGCCCGGCGGCCCTGCTCCATCGAGGTGGCCGCGAGCGCCGGGAAGCCGATGACGTCGCCGACGGCGTAGATGTGCTCGACCTTGGTGCGGTACTGCGGGTCGACCGAGATGCGACCGCGGTCGTCGGCCTCGAGCCCCGCCTTGTCCAGCTCGAGTATCTCGGTGACGCCCTGCCGGCCAGCCGAGTACATCACGGTGTCGGCCGGGATCCGCTTGCCGCTCTCCAGGATCGTCAGGGTGCCACCGAAGCCCCCGTGCTCGTGCCGTTCCACCTGGGCGACCGTCTCCCGGAACCGGAAGGTCACCGCCAGGTCGCGCAGCTGGTACTTCAGCGCCTCGATGATCTCGAGGTCGCAGAAGTCGAGCATCCGTTCCCGGCGCTCGACCACCGTGACCTTCGTGCCCAGCGCCTCATAGACTGTGCCGATCTCCAGGCCGATGTAGCCGCCGCC
>Ga0066388_100000567_pt1 | contig 17987 bp, 16 predicted proteins | sample PanSoiMetaGPlot6_FD_64539 | JGI IMG/M metagenome (GOLD analysis project Ga0066388, IMG submission 64539) | Tropical forest soil microbial communities from Panama analyzed to predict greenhouse gas emissions - Panama Soil - Plot 6 (Hybrid Assembly) | ecosystem: Environmental > Terrestrial >... | reverse complement strand
TTTTTTTTATATATATAAGCGCTCCGGCGACTTCCTCCGTCGCCGCCTCCGCGCGCCAAGACGCTCGCCGGCCGACGGCTCCTCGCCGTCGTTGGCTTGCTGGAATTCGTTCAGGATTTCGCTCCGTCGCCGCCTCCGCGCGCCAAGACGCTCGCCGGCCGACGGCTCCGCGCCGTCGTTGGCCCGCTGGACTTTGTGCTCAGCGGTGCGGCGACAGCTTGGCCAGGAACGATTTAATTGCCTCCAGGTACTGCGGATGTTCCTGCACATCGTTGTGACCAACCGCTGGGATCAGGACAAGCTGGCGCGGCTCCAGCGCTTGTGCGAAAAGCTCCCTGGCATGCTCCGGCGGAACGATCTCATCGGCAAGGCCGTGGATGATTAGCAACGGCGGATGAGCTTTCTTGACGCAGGCAAGACTGTCCAGGGTCGGCTCGGGAAACAGCGATGGCGGGTAGAGCTTGAACAGCAGGTACTTTTCCCGGGCGATCTTGTTCAGAGAAGAGAAGCCTGATTGCAGGATGATTGCTGCGCACTTGTGTCCGTTTGAAAGGTGGCAGCTCACCCCGGAGCCGATCGATTCCCCGTACAGGACGATGTCGCTTTCCGGAATGTGTTCGCTCTCGGTCAAATACTTGAATGCTGCCGCTCCGTCCTGGCAGATCCCCCCGACCGACGGCGTTCCTTCACTCCGTCCGTAGCCCTGGTAGTCGTAGAGGAAGACGGAGGCGCCGGTGGACAAGAGAGCCTCGGCGAGATAGAGGCGATAGGTCAGGTTGCCTGCGTTACCGTGACTGACGAGCACCATCCTCCTGGCTCCGGGCATTGAGAACAGCCAGCCATGGAGCTTTTTGCCGTCCGCAGTCGGGAAGAAAACCTCTTTACGGGGAACCCCGGCCACCGCGGTGACCTGATATGCACCATCCGGGTATCGGTACGGGAAAAATAAGAGGTAATTGTAGACCGGCATCGCCACCAGCGGCGACAGGGCGAGGTAGCCAGCCGCAAGCATCAAAAAGGAGACAAACAGACTGCGTATTGTCGGTGCGTCCATAGCCAACAGATAGCCGGTGTTCATCTCCATGGTGCTTTATCTTTCCTGTCCTCACGGACATCCAGTGACAGTTCTCGAACTGTATATAATCAGAAGATGCCGTCCTCCTGCCATGAGCTGATTAATGCCTGAGACGCGAATCATATCGCTCATCGCCAGCTCCACCGAGATTGTTTGTGCCCTCGGATTTGAAGCACAACTGGTGGGCCGGTCGCATGAATGTGATTATCCACCCTCTGTAAAGGCGTTGCCACAATGCACCGCCCCCAAGTTCAAACTGGACGGCACAAGCTATGAGATCGATCAGCGTGTGAAGGCGATCGTGCAGGAAGCGTTGAGTGTGTACAGGGTGGACGCGCACCTGCTCGAAGAGCTGAACCCGACGCACATTATTACCCAATCGCAGTGCGCGGTCTGTGCGGTCAGCATCAACGATGTCGAGAAGGCGGTCTGCGAGATCACCAGCTCCAGACCGGTGATTGTTTCGCTCGAGCCCAACTCGCTCCAGGATATCTGGCACGACATCAAGCGCGTTGGCCTGGCCCTGGGTGTGCCGGACCGGGCCGAATCGCTCGTCGCTGAGCTCAGGATGCGCATGGAGACCGTCGTCCAGGCGGCCGATGGTCTTCATCACCGACCTACCGTCGCTTGCATTGAATGGATTGATCCGCTCATGGCCGCCGGTAACTGGATGCCGGAGCTGGTGACCATGGCTGGCGGCATCAATCTCTTTGGCCTGGCCGGCCAGCACTCGCCCTGGATGTGCTGGGATCAGCTAATCGAGCGCGACCCCGAGGTGATAGTGGTCACGCCCTGCGGCTTCGATATCGGGAGGACTAGACAGGAGAAAAGCCTCCTGTCCGAGCGAAGCGGCTGGGCAGACTTAGCAGCCGTCCGCAGCGGCCGTGTCTACATAGCCGATGGCAACCAGTATTTCAATCGCCCGGGACCGAGGGTCGTTGAGTCGCTGGAGATCCTGTCCGAAATTCTTCACCCGGAGGCTTTCCGCTTCGGGCACCAGGGCGTCGGCTGGGTGCGCCTGGACTGAGAAGAACCGGTTCGAGCCGGATGATGTCAGACGGTAGCTTGCTGAGCTGAAGGCGCGTTGGCCGGCAGGAGCATCCTGGAGTGACAGATGGCCAGGGCCAGGGCGTCTGCCGCATCGTCAGGCCTGATTATCTGGGAGTGATTGAAGAGCCTGGCGATGCACTCCTGGACTACCTGCTTTTCTGCGCGCCCGAACCCTGCCACTGTCAGCTTAACCTGCATGGGGGTGTACTCGGCCACCGGAATGCCGGAGGCTGCTGCTGCCTCCAAGATCACCCCGCGGGCCTGGGCAACCGGCACCAGCGTTTTGGCGTTCTTGAAAAAAAAGATGGCTTCCACTACCGCCACGTCCGGCTTGTATTCTCCAATCAAGGTGAGCAGGTCCTCCCTGATCATCTTCAGCCGCTCGCCTGCACAAAGCTCCTTGGGCGTCTTGATAACGCCTGCCGCTATGCACTGAAAGTGCTCTCTAGCCAGGCCGGAGGGCGGTGGGCAGTCCAGCACACCAAAGCCGACGGTGGCTGTGCCGGGGTCGATGCCTAGAATCCTCATCGCTGCCTTTGCCTGTCCAGACATTTACTCTTCCTGACCGTTTCTGTATCTAGTCGCTGGGAGCGGTCGCTGAAAGTGTAGCATCGATGGCCGGCCGGTAAGCCTCAGCTTGCCGGCCCTAACATGAGTGAGGCTGCCTGCCCGCCTACCTTCGCGGGTGCTAAGCTTGGGGGGCGATGCTTGGTTCGTTCCCTTGCCCATGGTCCTTTCTAGGCGATCCGATTCAATGCAAACGAGCGGGCTGGATATCGAGCAGCGGGGCGTTGCGCCCTTCCCGAGCTTGCTGGAGCAGCTGAGCTGGGCGGACAAGGCTCCGCTGGCCTGCGGTTTCGGGTGCTTGCTTGGCCTGTCGAGCCCCGGTTATGACTTGTGGTGGCTGGCATGGGTAGGGTTGGCACCGCTTCTGGTGCTGATTCAGGGCTGCCGGACAACGGTACAATCAGCGCTTACCGGTGCTGTCTTTGGCATCGGCTACTACCTGGTGGCCTTGCGCTGGTACCTGGGGCTTTATCCGTTGCGCTGGCTGGGGCTTGCAGACTGGCTGGGTTTTCAGGCGGCGGTTGGTGCCTGGCTCTTGGAGTCGTTTCACCAGGGATTGCTGATTGCCGGCTTTGCCGCGCTTGTCTATGCGGTGCCGATGCGAGCTGGCTTCTTGCCTTACTATAATCGCCCGTTCTTTCCTTACCTGTTGAGCGTGCCGCTGATCTGGTTGTTTTTTCAGTGGGTCCTCGGCGCTTCGGAGATTTTCCTGGGTGTACCGGTCTGCCAGCTTGCTTATTCCCAGTGCCACCAGCTGGAGCTCATTCAGATCGCCAAGTGGGGCGGCAGCCAGCTTGTCGACTTTGTGATCGTCCTGTTCAACAGCCTGATTGCTGTCAGTTTGATTGAGCTGACCGGGCTCGCTCCCCGCCTGGCGGATCGGGTCGACCGGCTGTCGGCGCGCAGCGGCTGTCTGGTCGACGCTTCTGCGGCCAGCCTGATTTTGCTGGCCGCCTGCCTGTGGGGGCAGGCGGAGGTAAAGAGGGTGGCTGCCGCCACCGCCCTCGATCCGTTGGCGGTGAGCCTGACGGCCCGGCGGCCAGTGCCGGTGGCTGTCTTGCAGGGGAACGTCAGCATTGAGGATGAGCGGCTTGGCTCGATGAGCCCACCTGAGATAGCTCAACGCTACGCGTTGCTCGGCCGGGGACTGGGGGCGGCTCTCCTGTTTTTGCCCGAAGCTGTCGTGAACCAGAAGCAAATGGGACCGGGGCTCCTGCTCGATCAACTGCGTCAAATTACCTCGATCGAGAAGAAGGAGGCGCTGGCGGGACTGGTCGAGCCGCTGGGGCGGGGGCTGGCCAATGCTGTTGAGCTGATCAGAGCTCCCGCCCAGGGAGAGGTGCTCTATATAAAACGCCGGCTTGTGCCGTTTGGTGAATACATACCGATTTGGCCGTTGTGGGAGGCTATACCGGAGCAGGTCAAGCAGCTCTTTACCGGCGCCAGCAAGAGCTTTGTGCCGGCCGGCTCCGCTCACCTGATCGACAGCATCTGGGGAAAGGTGGGAGCGTCGATCTGCGTGGAGGTTGTCTATCCCAGATTGATTGCTGATGAGGTGAGGGATGGCGCCTCGCTCTTGATCAATGTCTCGAACCTGGCCTGGTTCCATAACTCCCAGCTCAATCGGCAGCTCCTGGCGGCGGCGGTGATGCGGGCTGTGGAGAACGGGCGCTACATGGTCTTGTCGACGAACACCGGCATCTCTGCTGTCATTGATCCAGCAGGCACAGTGACGAGTGTCTCCCTGCCGGGACAGAAGGGGGTGCTTTTGGACACTGTACAATTCCTCTACAAGAGGACCCCGTTTACAAGAATGTGGTGGCTATGAAAGAGAGTTCTGGTCGAACACGGAAGCTCCTTGCCCGAGTTTCAGTGCTATTTTTTGCCTCCTTGACCGTCAGCCCACAGGTCCAGCCGGCAGAGGCCAAGTTCCCGGTAGCCAGAATTGGGCAGAGCAACTTGATCAAGCTGGAAGTAGCGCAAACGCCCGATCAGATCATGCGCGGGCTGATGTTTCGAACATCGATGCCGGAGGATGCCGGCATGGTCTTTCTCTTTCATCCCCCGCAGACAGTCAACTTCTGGATGTACCATACGCTTATGCCTCTAGACATGCTCTTCATCAAAGACGGGAAGATAATCAAGCTCTTCCAGGCCGTGCCGCCCTGCAAATCCGAGAACCCCAGCGACTGTGCTCATTATCCGGACGGTCCCGGACTGGAGGTCTCCGAGGTGATCGAGGTGAACAGCGGTTATGCCCAGCGCCACGGTGTCAAGGAAGGAGATCAGGTCAGCTTCGAGCTGCCTTGATGGTACCGGTGGCTGCCGATGCGGGTTGAGTATGGCTTCACGTCCGGAGGAAAGCGGTGATTACTGGAGCTGATCTGATCTGGTCGGTTGATGGCTGGATCGGCTATCTAGTCCTTAACCGTCCTGAGCTCCATAACGCCATCTCGCGGCGCATGTGGGATGACCTGCCGGTAGTGTTCAACAACCTGAAGAGTGACGGAGCAAAAGTGATCGTCATTACCGGTAGCGGCTCTTCATTTGCTGCCGGGGCAGATCTTCTGGAGCTCGAGCAGCTGGACTCCTATGAAAGTGCGCGTGATAACTGGTACTCGATTCGCGACAGTCTGAATAGCCTGGCCGGCTTCGAGCTGCCGACAATAGCCATGATTAATGGGCCGTGTCTGGGCGGCGGCTGCTTGCTCGCCCTCTCCTGCGATCTGCGCTATGCGAGCAAGACTGCTAGTTTTGCTGTACCGGTGGCTCGCCTGGGCATCGTCCTCGATCAGGAAAATATTGCGCGCCTGGTGGACACGGTTGGACCGACCCTGGCCAGAGAGCTGCTTTTCTTGGGAGATACCATATCTGGTGCCAGAGCCGAGGCCAGCGGATTGGTCAACGCTCTGGTCGAGCCATCCGAACTTGAAAGTACGGTCAGGTCGGCGGCAGCTAAGATAGCCGAGAATGCCTCGGTTTCCCTGATTCATGCCAAGCGCTCGGTTAATCGCGCTCTCCGCGGCCGGCAGCGCGGCTCCGGAAGGGACGACAGAGCGGTAATTGAAAGCTATCTGGCCCAGGAGTTCCGAACCCGGATCAAAGGCCGCACCGCCAGATGAGGCCTCTGGCTGAGGATAACGGTGGCCCGAGGCTCCTAGACTTGAATTACCCGGCTTATCTCCGGAATGGCTTCCTTGAGTGCACGCTCCACCCCCATTTTTAGGGTCATGGTGGAGCTCGGGCACATGCCGCAGGCACCGACCAGGTGGACGAAGACCTCGTTGTCCTTAACGTCGACCAGTTCGATGTTACCGCCGTCAGCCATGAGCATCGGCCTCAGTTTGTTCAAAACTGTCTCTACCTTCTCGCGCATTCTCGAAACCTCTCTCAGTCCGGTCTGTCTTCCGGTTAAATGCCTCTCTGGTCAAGAGCTGCCCTGGCCGAGCCGCATCTTTAAGCCGGGCAGTGCCAGCATCTAGCTCGTGACAAGCCCACAACCACATTATACGCACTCTCTGGTCTCTTGGATGCCCGAATTGCTCTGCTGGCGATACTTTGCGGAACCAGGGCGGCAGCGGCTCTTTAGATTTACTTTACGCTCAGGAAAAGGACAGGCAGGCGCTCCCGGTCAGCGATTGGCTGCTGATCTTGCCGTTGAGGCCTTAAGGCCTGATAAAACTTAAGGGTTTATCAGGCCAATGGTTATATCCTGTACCTGTGTGCCCGTCGATCTCATCCGGTTCTGACCGCCTGACGGGAGTTGTAAGCGGCAAGCCGCCGCCAGGGGTGGCAATTGAACAGCAGAGGCTGCTGGCCGGTGAATGCCCTGGGCGCTGAGCAAAGGAGATAGAAATGGCGAGAGTAGCGATTAATGGCTTCGGGCGAATTGGGCGAAACGCCCTGAGAGCGCTCCTGGAGAATCCGGTCCAGGGTGTCGAGATTGTCGCTATTAACGATCCGCTCCAGGATGTGGTGCAGTCCGCGCACTTGCTCAAGTACGACTCCATACTCGGGGAGCTGCCCAACAGCGTCAGCCACACCGAAGAGGCATTGATTGTCGATGGCAAGACGTTCCAGTTTTTCCGAGAGAGAGAGCCGGCCACCTGCCCCTGGTCGAAGCTGAAGGTCGATATCGTCCTGGAATGCAGCGGTGTGTTCACTGATGCAGACAAGGCAAAAGGACACATCAGCGCCGGTGCCAGGAAGGTGATCATTTCCGCCCCCGCTAAAGGGGAAGACATCACAATCGTTATCGGCGTCAACGACAAGATTTACGACCCGGATAAGCACCACATCATATCCAACGCCAGCTGCACGACCAACTGCCTGGCACCGGTGGCAAAGGTTCTCGATGATGTCTTTGGCATCGAGTGCGGATTGATGACAACGGTCCACAGCTACACAGGTGATCAGCGCCTTCTCGATACGGCCCACAAGGACCTGCGCCGGGCTCGGGCCGCCACACTGTCAATGGTGCCTTCCACCACGGGAGCGGCAAAGGCCATTGGACTGGTTCTGCCCAGCTTGAAGGGCAGGATGAACGGTTTTGCCATGCGGGTGCCGACCCCGAACGTCAGCATCGTGGACCTGGTTGTCACCACCAAGAAGGACGTTACGGTGGAAAGTGTCAATCAGGCTCTCAAAGAAGCATCGAGCGGACAATTGAACGGCATTATGGCAGTGAGCGAGGTGCCGCTCGTATCATCCGACTTCTGCGGCAACAAGCTCTCCTCGATTGTGGACGCTGAGCTGACCATGACTGTGGGCAATCGCATGGCTAAAGTATTGGCCTGGTACGACAACGAGTGGGGCTACAGCAATCGCCTGATTGAGCTGGCTGGCATTGTTGCCAACAAACTTGCCGTGGCCAAGGTCTAGCCGATTTATGGCTAAGAAAACAATCGCTCAAGCAGGTCCTGCTTCTTTCCAGGGGAAACGTGTTCTGGTCAGGGTGGACTTCAATGTTCCTCAGCATGAGGACCTGACGATCTCCGATGATTCGCGAATTCGGGCAGCCTTGCCGACGATCAAGTATCTCTGCAACGCCGGTGCCAGAGTGGCTCTGATATCGCATCTGGGCCGGCCCAAGGGTCCGTCCGAAGCGTATAGCTTAAGGCCGGTGGCAGCCCGACTCTCGGAATTGATTGGCCAGCCGGTACCCTGCCTTCCTCACTGCATTGGCAACGATGTTTCGCAATACGTTGCCTCAATGATAAACGGGCAGGTGTGCGTCCTTGAGAATGTGCGCTTTCACCCGGAAGAGGAAAAGAACGATCCCGAATTTGCCAGGCGGCTGGCCTCGAATTTTGACGTCTACGTAAACGATGCGTTTGGTACTGCCCATCGAGCCCATGCTAGCACCCAGGGGGTAAGCCAGTGGCTGAGACCGGCTCTGGCCGGATTTCTGATGGAAAAGGAGCTGAAGGCGCTGGCGGAGACGCTCGCGGATCCTGCCCGCCCGTTTGCCACTGTGATTGGTGGCGCGAAGGTGTCATCCAAGATTGGTGTGCTCGAGAACCTGCTCACCAAAGTGGATGTCCTGGTGATTGGCGGGGCGATGGCCTTCAGCTTTTTGAAGGCGCAGGGGCGGCAGGTTGGCAAATCACTGGTCGAGGACGATCGGCTTGAATATTGCCGGCAGCTCGAGGAGAAGGCGCGGTCTCGGGGCGTAAAGCTGGTTCTCCCGGTGGATGTGGTCTGCGCGCCTGAGATGAAAGCCGGTGTGCCGGTCACGGTTGCTTCCGTCGACGCCATGCCCGCCGATCAAATGGGGCTCGACCTTGGACCGAGAACTGTGCAGCTGATTCGGGAGGCGCTGAAGGATGCCCGGACCGTCTTGTGGAATGGGCCGCTCGGGGTCTTCGAGATTAAAGGATTTGACGGTGCCACCTATGCCCTGATAGATCTAATGGTAGAGCTGACCAAACGCGGGTGTCAGACGATCGTTGGGGGCGGAGACTCAGTAGCGGCTATAGAGGCCAAGAAGGTATCTCCCGATGCCTTCAGCCACGTTTCTACAGGCGGCGGGGCGGCGCTAGAGTTGCTGGAAGGACTTGATCTGCCAGGTGTATCCTGTCTCGATGATGCGGAATCCGTTGCCTCGACCACTGGCCGTCCATGATGGTGCACCGCCTGTGGTGGCACACCTTATCCTGTCCTGGTTGTACACCGGATTGAGAGTAAGACAGAAGTGCGTCGGTCGTTGCCATCTGCTTCTAAAGGTCATTGTTGGCCTGATGCCGCTGGCGATCTGGCCGGAAGTAACGCTGGCTCAGGGCGGGACCTACTTTATCCAGGGGAAGCCGGTCTCATACCAGGTCTATCAAGGGGCTACCCTGGTTAATGAGGGGCTCGCCCTTTTGAGGGCCAATCGCAATCAAGAGGCGGCAGACAAGCTAAGCCAGGCGGTTAAGCTTGCGCCGGATCTGGCCGAGGCTCACAATAACCTGGGCCTGGCTCTGGCTAAATTGGGAAGGCTGCCGGAAGCGGTAGAGCAGCTCAAGCAAGCGGTCGCATTGAGCCCGGATCTGGCCGCTACGTGGCTCTCAATGGGGGGGCTGTATCAGTCAAGCGGCAAGCTGGATGAGGCGATCAAAGCCTATCGCGAGTTCTTGAACCGCTTTCCCAATCACAGCGAAGCGCCCAAGATCGCCAACCTGGTCAAGGGGCTCGAAGCTGAATCCCGGCGGCAGCAGGCAGCCGGGCAGAGCACAAACGGGCAGCAGCTTTCGCTCTCGGCAGCAGCTGCCGGCGATGATTATCTGGCCGAGGTCACCAGTCAAGGTGTGCTCCGGTGGCCGGCCCGGCGGATACCGCTGCGCGTCTACGTGCGTCCTGGGCAGTCTGTACCCGGATTCCGACCGGCCTTTCTATCGATTCTGAACCAGGCCTTCGAGGACTGGGCTCGCGCGTCCGACGGAAGGGTTAGCTTTGTTTTTGTTAGCGATCCAAACAAAGCGGAGATCGAGTGCTCCTGGACCAATGACCCCGGACAGCTAGCCAACTCAGCCGAATCAGCAGAGACACGCGTTTTTACGGACCGGGAGGGGATCGCGAAGGGAACGATCAAGCTGTTGACGGTGCCGCTTTCGGCGGAGCTTCCGCTTACAGACAACCGTGCGCGTCTCATCTGCTTGCACGAGATTGGACATGTTCTCGGTCTGGCCGGACACACGAAAAACCCGGCTGACATCATGTTTTACTCTTCCTCTTTTGTCGACGAGTGGAGGGTCCTGACGCAGCGGGACAGCAATACGGTGATTCGCCTGTACTCCAGCGAATAAATGACAAGCTCAAAACCCCAAGACAGCAGCAACCACGAGCCGTCAACTGCAGCTCAAGTGAGAGAGCAAAGCAAGTCCAGGATGGTGACCGTGCTCGCCCTGACCGGGGCATACATGCTCGTCGAGGTGGCGGCAGGGCTCTACACGGGCAGCCTGGCGCTGCTAGCCGACGCCGGGCACATGTTGAGCGATGTCGCTTCCCTGATTCTTGCTCTGTTGGCCTTCTGGTTTTCATCAAAACCAGCGACGGCAGGCAAAACCTACGGCTATTACCGGAGCGAAATTCTGGCTGGGCTTATCAACGGCGTTCTGCTTGTCGGCATATCGATCCTGATCCTTTACGAGGCTTACCGCAGGCTCAATAATCCGCCTGAGGTGATGAGCGGCCCGATGCTGGTGGTTGCTGCGCTCGGGCTTGCTGTTAACGTCGTGTCTGTTCGCTTGCTGGGCAAGATGGCAGAGCACTCCGTGAATGTGAAGGCGGCCTATCTGGAGGTGCTTGGCGATCTTCTGGCCACAATTGGGGTCATCCTTGCTAGCTGCATTATGCTTGTGACTCACTGGTATATGGCCGATCCGTTGATCAGCGGAGCAATCGGCCTGATGATCTTGCCGCGGACCTGGGCAGTCCTGTCCGAGTGCACCAACATCCTCATGGAAGGCGCTCCCGGACATGTGGACCTCTCCAGGCTGAGACTGTCAATGCTGAGAGTGCCAGGTGTTGTCGATGTCCACGACATCCATGTCTGGACAATCACCTCCGGTCTGGATGCCATGTCCGGCCACGTGACGATTAGCAAGGACTCGCCAGCTGACGATGTGCTCTCGGAAATCACGCGCATTGCCCAGGTCGAGTTCGGCATCAATCACACCACCGTGCAGGTGGAGCAGGTAGAGTGCAAGCGGACAGGAAATGATGTCTGCGGCACTTGAGGCTGGCCCTGCTCCGCTAACTGGTGGAGTGGGAATTCTACGAAGCGCGTGGGAAATCCCCCAATTGCTCTAGCGGCGCCCAATCCCTAAGCTTGGGTCATCGGTTGGACGCGTTGTCCGGAGCCGCATCGAGAGAGCAAGGTGGTGACCAGAATGAGCATGTTTCAAGATCCCCGGGACGAAGAAAAACTCTGTCAGGTACTAAAGGCATATGTAGAAGAGTGGGGTCCTGAGAACGTCATTGTGTCCGTTCCGCGCCACTGGCAAGAGTACAGTACCAGCAGCCTGGGTCGGGTTCGCCTGGACTTCAGCACCGAGTGTGTAGTGTCAATCCGCGTCGAATACGACTTTGTTCGATTGAACTACGACGTCCACCTTCAGGCAGTCTAAAAAGTTTCCTTCCGCCTTCCTCCTGTCAGAGAGCCTCCCACAAGGAGGCTCTCTGGTTAACGGCCTGGCTGTCGGCTGAAGACAGCCGGAATCGGGGCCGCAGATCAGAGCCTAAGGCAGGCGCTGCTCGAACAGGTCCTTGCGGCTCTCATGGTCAGTCCACACCAGCTTGCGCTTGAGCTTGGGATATTCGACTACAAAGTTGAGGTGCAGTCTCTCTATTGAGTGCGGATCGACGTGGAAGAGCTGATCCGAATCCTCATCATCGCTGGAGGCCAGTGGAAACCGGTGGCCGTTGTCGTCCTCCACGAACAGATCGATCGAATTTAGCCGCCGGTCGGTGTTGTTGGTGATGATTGTGTCCAGACGGAGCTCGTAGCCCTCCAGTCCATCCTTGAGGACTTTGGAATGTAGCACTTCTATTTCCAGTCCGGGCAAGCTGGGCGGCCCTTCCTTCACGGTCGGCTCGGTTGCCGCCGGCAGAAGCAGGTCGGTGTCAATCTCCATGTTCAGGTCGTCACCTGGCTCGAGGACCGCTCTCTCGCCGTGGCGCATCAGCGCCACCGCAAGTCCGCCGAGCGCCCCTACGGCAGCACCGCCGGCGATGTTGTAGCCGTGCATGGCTATCGTGTTTTGCAGGCCGCATAGGGAATAAGCGACAAGCGCTCCCACCACCGCTCCCCCGGCACCGTGAGCCATGATTAACCCGAAGCCCTTGGCCTTGCTTTTCAGCGTCGAGGCGCGGGTGTTGTTGGCCTGGCAGCGGAAGGCAAATTTTCTACCGTCAGGCGTTGTAAATGAGTCGAAGCTCAAAGCCAGTGAGCCCGGGCGCCCGACTCGTTTTGGCGGATAGATCCTGGTTACCTTGCCATGGAAAACTGTGCCTTCGGGGATGACCTTTTTGTCATCAACGTACAGATCCTCAGTTGTGCGAGCGGTAATCTCCTGGTCGAGCTGGGCAGGGTACAGCTTGCCGTCCAGGTCCCGGTCCATCAGGCGTAATCCAGGGCAGGCTGTTGGTACGGAAGCCAGCTTCAATTTAATGCCGGTACCTTGCGGAACCGTGTAGGTGACCTGTCCTTTAAGCAATGGGGTGGAACCAGGATTGGCGCTGATCGCCTTTGGAAGAGCTACAGGCGACTTGTTTGGGGCCGGACCTGTAACCGTCGTTCGCTCGCGACCACTGTCGGCCGACCCGGCTGCCGGACCTGGGGCGGGCAGCCGGATTGTGCTTTTCATCTCTCCGGGGTCGTCCTGGGCCAGGCTGGAGGCTGGATGGCCAGGGCCGATCAGGAGGGCTGCTGTCACAGCCGCCATAAGGTAGGGAACTCCGGTCCGCCTGGCACCACGTTGTTTCTGGAAAGGTGCTCTCGGTTGTTGGTTCAAGAGTTATACCTCACCGGTCTCCGCTGCCCGCGGTCTCGAAAAGCACTGCTTAAAACTAGTGGCCGGGCCAAGTTGAGTATATCTAAGGTCTCAAAGAGAGGAAAGGACAGCGAGCTTATATTTAGCTGCGCTGTGAGCAGGCGCCAGGTGTGGGTGCTGGTTGCTAAGCGCCCGTGGAAGCCTGTCGACCTGGTGATTTGCCGTAATCAAGTGGTTGGCAGCCTTCTCTAGGCAAACTCAGGAAAAGCAGCGCTAGACTCACCAACAGTTTGATCGCCTGCGATCAGATTGCCAGGGCAAACGGTATTTGGCCTGGGAGCCCGGGTTGTCTGGGGGGCGCGGACTGCTGTTTGCACCGCCTTGAATCGAGGCTGCTTTCCGGGTTAATCATTCCTTCCGGAGTGGTCGCCACCGCATCTGGTATCTTGGGCTTGAACGCTGCCCGCCGGATGATCAACCAATTGCCGGCTGCTGCCGGTCTGAGGCTGCCACATGGCGCCGGCTCACCTGCCGCCTTGCTGTGGCTCAGGGCTTGCCGATGCCTCTGGATAGCTCTCGTAAAGGCGGGCGATCGTTGCTTTATCGCGCTTGGATAAAACTGGCCAGACCGTGGCTGTGTCGACCGTGAAGAACATGACGTCGTGATTGTTGGGGGAATGGCCCTGCATGCCCACGACATGTCCGACTTCGTGCAGGCAAGCCTTTTTCATGTCGTCATTGCTGAGCGTCCCCTCGTCCAGGGTCGGTTTGGTGAGAATCTTCACTGTTCCCCTGCGGATATCGCCGTGACTGGCGAAGATATGGGCCATGCCACGCTCGCTCTGCGTGCCGGCCTCGCTTACCTCGGCAGGGTTGCTTGTCCAGTCGCAGACCACATCGGCTTCGGTGCGTTCCGGCACCAGCACGTAGCGCAGACGATTGCCGGAGGCTTTTGTCCAGGCATCAAATGATTCCAGAAGGTCATGGCGAAACGATTCGCGAAATCCCTTAACGCCGGCGCCGCTGTCGATAAAGACTCGAATTGGCAGACGCTCTATAGGCCAGCGGTATGTGCCTTCCGAGGTGATGGCCAGGAAGTAGTCGGGCAGGCTCGGATCCGAAGCGGGCTTCTGACTGGTTGCTTTTAGAGCCTCAATAACGTCCTTGATCTGCTTGCTTTCAGCGCTGTCGCTGCTCACCTTAAGGTACTTCTCGTACCAGGATATAGCCTCTGCCGTTTGGCCCAGGCTCTGGTAGCAGCCGGCAATATTGAGGGTGGCCTCCGGCATTGCCGGCTTCAGCCGCAGCGCCTCGTTGAACTCCTGGATTGCCCTGTCTATGTTTCCGGAGTTCTGGTAAGCCAAGCCTAGATTGCAATGGACGGCGGCAGAATTGGGCTCCAGGGAGGCTGCCTTCTCCAGAAGCTGACGCGCCTGAAAAGCATGATTCTCCCGGAGCAACTTCAGGGCCTCGGCGAACAACCGGTCCACTTCAGCTTCTGTTGGTCTCCGGTTAGCAGGCTGGACCGGCGCTGGCCCAGGCTGATAAGCGCCTTGGCGGCTGTCGGCCAGAACGGCGGTGGGCAGAAGCAGATATTGGCAGCCGAAAAGGACGCCCAAAATGCTAGTTAACTTAGCCAGCCGGCTCATATGCCAGGCGTTCTCCCTGTTAAGCGACATGTGTCAGATAAGCCTACCGAAGCCTGTTATTTCCCTCTCCAACAAGGTAGCAAATTGGAGACGGTTGCTGCAAAAGCGTAAACTGCCAAGCGGCCACGCCGTCAATAGGCCAAGCCCCTGTTGTCGGTGGAGAGGGAGAGGTACACTTGATATAGCGGGGTCAATGCCGGCAGCGTTTTAGCACAGGTCAAGCAGAGAAGCTTAGCGGCGTTTCGGCGCCGATGGCGGTTACAGACCATGATCCAGGTGCAACCAACTCGACGTGCAATCTGCCCTTACTGCATCCTCGGATTGAGGGCCGGCGCCGCGCGTGAGGAGGTCGATGCGGCATACGAGCGCCTGATTGCCACCTTCGAAGAAGATAACTTTATGGACGCTCCGCAGGAGTGGGTGCAGGCGCAACAGGCATATCTGGCTATTGAGAACGCCTACAAGCGGATCGTCGAAGGCGATGAGGATGATTTCCCTGAGTGCATGCAAAAGCCCGCGCATGGCGAGGTGGTTCCGCCCAAGCTCGGGCAGATGCTGGTGGCTGCCGGGGTGATCACCCTCGAGCAGCTGGAGGAGGCGGTGGCGAAGCAGACCACCCTCAACCTGCCGCTGGGAGAGATTTTGAAGAGCAGCTCCCTGATTACTCAGATGGAGTTGGATGCCTTCCTTCTCAACCAGAGTCTGATAAAACTGCCCCCGGACTCTCCCTACCTGATTGGCCAGCGCCTGATCGGGCTGGGCCTGGTTACCGAAGACATGGTCCGGATTGCCCTGGTCGAGCAAAGAACAACGAAGAAGCCGTTGGGTCGTATTCTTGTGGAGCGGGGCTGGCTGGCCAAGGATATCCTTGAGGCCTTAGTTTGAGAAGATCTGGGCGGCTCTGAGCGCTCAGCTTGGATATCGGACCAGCACGGACTGGATTGAGCTTGCCTCCGGGCGGCCACTGGGAATAGTATAAGAAACCAGAGCTGGTTCTTGGCAGCCGCGCCCGGATTCCAGACCGTCAGCCCACACCACCCTGAAGCTTCCCATGTCTACTGAGCCCGATGAGGCAACGACAACACTCCTGCCGCCGGAGACGGCGCACGAGAACGTTCTGGCCCTCAAGTACGGGCCCCATTTCCTCGATGAGCTGGCCGGTCTGGCAGCGGCGAGGGGACCCTACGATGTCGTCGTGGTCCGCTCTACCGAAGGTGGTTTCCTGTTTCCTACTGAGGCAGTTGTTGAGGCCGGCCGGCTGGCCCGGAAGATGTTGACCTTGCAGGGTGCTCTAGTGTTTGCCAGCGCCGGTCAGGCGCTGGCACTTGTGCGTGAGTCGTTGATGGGACAGCTCTCCATCCACATATTCGACTCAATGGGTGAGCTTTACGATTACTCCCCGGCAATTGCCCGGCATGTGCAATCAGCATCCGGACAGAGTGTTGCTGATGGTCCGGAAGGCACCGACCTGGGCAAGCAGGTCCTCATGTCCTCGGTTCCGGTCTTGACCCCCTTCGGCATTAAACTCAAGGCCGGCATGGAGTCATCTCGTCGACGTAACATGGTGCTGGCCACGATCGACAACTACACACCGATCAGCGCCATTGAACAGCGGCTGGTCGGTCAGGGTCGTTTAACGCACGATGAGCTCATAGAGGAGATGCGATCACTCGAGCAGGTGCGGGCAATCTTCCCTGTCTTTGCCAAGGCCCCGTTTCTGGTGCACTGTTTCCGTAACCAGATTCCCTTCAAGCTCAGGGATTACCTGATCGCCTCCCGGCTCGTAACCCAGTCTCAGCTAGATGAGCTGCTCTTTGAGCAGCAGGGCCGGGCCAAACAGCGCCTCAGCCTTGGCGCTCTTTGTGTGGCCAGGGGATACCTGTCAACCAGGCAGCTGGAGATTGCTCTCCAGGACCAGGCCTTTTATGGGCAGGCCGGTGAGTCCGAGAAGGTAAAGCTTGTTGCTGGTGCCGGCGAGCGCGCCCAGGTGCAGTCGCTGGTCGGGCACCTGGGGACGACTGATCCGGCTGGGCTCCTGCAGAACCTGGCAACCACCAGGGAGAACGGGGTGCTTTCGGTCGAGAACAAGGATCTGCAGTTCCGGGCTTTGTATGAGAACGGTCGTTTACTCAATGCCAAGCTCAGCAAAATCCAGGGAAACCGTGCGGTGATTGAATTTGTCTCGGTGTGGACGGAAGGGATCTTTGTGTTTATCCAGAGACAGCCGCCTGCTGACCTGGCAGATGAAGCCTGCAAGCTGACGAAACCGCTCGATAAGCTCCTTCTGGATGCCGCTCTGGCCAGCGATAATCAAACCCTAGTCTGGAAGAAGCTGCCCAAGGGAGTCAAGTCGGCGCTCGAAAAGCTTCCGGATAGCGACGGGGTCTGGCAGGGTGGGCGGCTGGTTGACCCACAAGACAAAAAGGCGCTGGCCTCCAGAGACCTTGAGGTCATGCAGCGTCTTTGGAAGGCTTTCGACGGGCTCACCCCGCTGGCAGCGACAATCAGGAGCCTGGGCGACATCACCACGTATGAAGCGGCAGTAGCTGTCGATCGCCTTCTGCATTACGGTCTAGTTTCGGCGCCAGCGATGGACGTCAGCGGGCCGCTGGTCAAGTTCCAGCAAATTGTCAAGGGAGTGGGGGCCAAGATTGGCGTAGAGCGCAACACCGCCTTGCTGCGCCTGAGCCTGCAGGCAACACAGGGCTACTCTGTGCGTGCTCGCATGTTTTCCATAGGCGCGCACGCCGAAGTCGGCATTGACCTGGCGGCCGCGAGGTCGGCTGGCACCTCCCTGTCCATGATCTTGAAGGACCTTGAGGATTGGCAGGTAAAGTACATCGAGTACGTCAGCCAGGAGGTGGATCGTAATATCCTGCGGGATATTGTCTACGGGGTTCACCAGTCCAGCTAGCCAGCCCGGATCATGCCCTCAGGCAGCGCCTCAGGTTCGGGAACGCTGACTGCCTGCCGGTCACAGCCGGGCCAGCATCCGCTTGCAGCTATTGGCGCTGGCTTACCGGTAGAGCCTGTGCCGGACCCCACCTCTCAAACCATCGAACCGCTTTGACCGGGTAAAATTGCAACTTGTGCCACAGGATTCTCTACCTGGAACTGAGCGTTGGAAACGGAGGCGTTCGATGAGAGCTTGCAAAGATGGGCTTTTCCCTGTGCTCCTGGCAGCTACGGTCTCCATGTTCGCTCTCGAGCATGCCGGACTGGCTGCAGAAGCTCGTAGAGTGCAGGAGAAAAAGGGGGATAGTGGGCAGCCAAAGGTGGTGATTGAAACCAGGTTGGCGCAAGCGGGCCAGTCGGTGACAGCGAAAGAGTCTCAGCCGGTGAGCGAGAAGAAGGCTGAGACCGAGGCCGAGAAGAAGAGCGAGCCAGCCGCTGAAAAGAAAACCGAGACGTCAGCTGAGAAGAAGAATGAGCCCGACGCTGAGAAGCGGGGCGGGGCCAAGACAGACAGCAGAGCCGAGTCCAAGCCAGAGAAAACGAGCGAATCAAAGGTGGAGAAGAAGGGCGAGCCGGCAGCCGGCGCCAAACCAACTGCTCCTGCTGCATCGCCGCTGGCCGGCAGGACCGCCAATCCGCCGCTGGCTACCTGGAGCAATGTTGGACCGGCCGCCAGAATCCGCCTGGCGGTTGCCAGGAATCCGAAATGTCCAGCCG
>Ga0066388_100000566_pt1 | contig 17996 bp, 18 predicted proteins | sample PanSoiMetaGPlot6_FD_64539 | JGI IMG/M metagenome (GOLD analysis project Ga0066388, IMG submission 64539) | Tropical forest soil microbial communities from Panama analyzed to predict greenhouse gas emissions - Panama Soil - Plot 6 (Hybrid Assembly) | ecosystem: Environmental > Terrestrial >... | reverse complement strand
ACGGAGGGGACGATCAGCCCGGGACGCCGGGATGCCCCGCGGCGGCGGGGCGTTCCGGCGTCCGCCGCGCGCCGAGCGCTGGCCGTCGCCGCGGGTGGTCGTCGGTGGTGATCGTCACCTGAACGCCGCGGGCGGCGAGCCACGCGAACGCGTCCCGTACCCGCGCCTGGCTGGCGGCGTCGTTGGCCGGCGCGACCGTCACCTGGAGCCGGGCACCGGGGCCCGCCCGCAGCGCATCCTCCCCGATGGTCTGGACCGTGTACGGGGTCAGCCACCCGACGCGGTGGAGCGTGCCGGTGGGCGGACCCTCCGCGAAGGCGATGCGCGCCGCGATGCAGGTCGGCGCATCGCTCGACGGCTCGGCCTGGCGCCGCTCGCCGACGAGGTCGACGATCGTCTCGACCAGATCACCGTATCGCCGTACCTGCTCGAGGGCGCGCTCGGCTAGGGTGACGCCGAACTCCGCCTCGATCGCCAGCCCGAGCTCGAGCAGATCGAGCGAATCGACGGCCAGGTCCTCGCGCAGGTCCACGTCGGGAACGAGCTCCTCTTCGCCGACGCCGAGGCGGTCCGCGACCAGGTGGCGGAGGTGGGGTTCGATGAACTCGTACAATCCCCACCGTCCGAGGTGGGGAGGAAACGTCTTCGCTCGTTCAATGGCCATGTCACAGGGTTCCAGAAGAGGGAGCACGGCGTGCTCCGATGAAATCGTGACCGCGGACGGGAACCGCCACGTGGGCCGCCGCGCGGGACCGCGTGGAGTCCTCCGGGCGGTTCGGGTCGCCCAGGAGAGGTGTTTACGGCGAACGCGACGCACGCGGCGCCGCGTTCGCCGTCAACCGCTAGCTTACGGTGAGCCTAGTAGGCTCGGCGGGCGGAGTGCCCCCCGCGGCGCGGGCCGCGGTCGCCTCCCCCCCCACCACCACCGGACCGCTCGTGCGCTTCGCTGACGTTCAGGGTCCGTCCCTGCAGCTCGCGCCCGTTCAGGTCGGTGATGGCCTTCTGTGCCTCGGCTGGAGAGCTCATCTCCACGAAGCCGAAGCCCCGCGAGCGTCCGGTCGCGCGATCGGTGATGACCGCCGCCGACTCGCAGGTTCCTACCTCGCCGAAGAGCGACTCGAGGTCCGCGCTCGTGGTCGAGAAGGAAAGATTTCCGACGAACAGCTTCTTGCCCATTCCACACTCCTGCCCCCACCAGGGGGGCGTTTGGATTTTGTCGCCGTTGCCTGAGCGAGAAGCCTATCGTCGCACGAATGGACGGGGCCGCGCACAAACAAAGAGGACTGAATAGGGTCGCACGAAAGTCCGATCGACGCAAGTCGTCGAAACTCGAACCGTCCGCACCTCAGTCCGCGACCTCGGTCGTATCGAAGAAGACCTCGTCCACCCTGTCGCATTCCTGACAGCGGAGCCGTGCGACGCGGAAGCGTCTGCCGTCGGAGACGCGCGTTCCCTCGCCCGAGCGCTCGAGGTAGCCCCCGCAGAGGCACCAGCGGCGCGCGAGGTGCTCGTCGATCTCGTCGTAGGAGCGGATCGCGATCGCACGCTCGGCCGAGACCCCCGGGCGCTGCGCGGCCGCGCGCAGCAGGCGCCCGCGCCGGAGCCGGCGCAGCCCGCTGGCACAGACGGCGGCGATGATCGCGAGCGCGAGGAGCAGCCCGGTCACGACGCTTCGAGGAGGAGCGTCGGGATGTTGCACGTCCCGGAGCGCACCGTGACCACCCGGGTGCCCGGCTTGTGCCCGGGACGCGCCGGCGTGACGTCGACGCCGGCGCCGAGGAGCCGCTCCCGGTGCGCGTCCAGGTCGACGACGCGGTACGAGATCCCCCAGAGCAGATCGGGGCCGCGGCGATCCTCCGCGGGCGGGTCGCTGGCGGCGAACTCGAAGGTCACGCCACCGCTCCGGAAGAAGAGGAGGCGGAGACCGCGGGACGGAAACGTCTGATCGAAGGCGAGACGGAGTCCGATCCGGTCGCGCCAGAGCGCGATGGCGCGATCGGGATCCGGCGTGCGCACCACGAGGTGATCGATGGCCTGTGCGGCAGGTAGCCGGAGCGGACTCGGCCCTCCGGGATCCGCCATCACCTCCACCTGGAGGCCCTCGAACTGCTCGGGGGACGGCCAGCTGCCCGTCTCGCCCGGCTGGCTGACGAAGCGGACGGCGCGGAGCCCGCGGTCGCCGGGCTCGATCTCGACCGCGCCGGGGGCGAGCTGGAAACGCTGCACACCGCACGGCCGCGCCAGCGGCTCGACGCCCAGGAGGAGGGTGTAGGCCCGCGTCGCCTCGGCGACGTCAGCCACGGAGAGCTGTACGCTGTCGAGCCGCATGGGAGGTACCACCTTGTGCCCTGTTCCCGGGGTCATGCGCAACGCGCGGGTCGGTGCCACGAGCGTCGTGCAGCGCCGTGTGCTAGAAGGATGGGTGGAGGTGGCGGATGGGGAGGATGCGGGTTCAGGAGGCGGGTGGGGCGGCCGAGCGGTGGGCCGACGGGCAGCCATGACGCTCGATGCGGTGCACGCCGGCATCGTCGTCACCGTTCGGGGACGTCCGGTGACGGTGAAGATGGTCCTCTGCTCGGGGCCCGAGCGGCAGGAGCTCCGCCAGCCCGCGGAGAAACGGCTGCGCGAGTTCATCGCGCAGAGTGGCCTGCACCAGGCGGGGGACGGCGAGATGTTCGTCTGCTTCCTCGAGCAGACCGAGGGCGCGGGGACGCGGGACCTCGGTCGGGCAGAGCCGATCGCGATCGTGCACGAGCGGGACCCGGGAGGGCCCCCCCAGCAGTGGTCGGCGGAGGAAGCGCTGACAGCGTGCCGGGACGTGCTGGCGCAGATCGCGGCCCGGGTCGAATCGGTGCGCCCGCGGCCCGCGCCACCTCCTCTGCCGCGTCGTCCGGGATAGCCGCACCCGCCGGCTTCGCCGCTCGTGGAGAGCGGCGCCGACTCTCGGCTTGCATCGGCGGGTGAGGCGCCGCAGACTCCGCCCGCATGCCGGATCGTCGTGCCGCGCGCCGTTTCGTCCAGGTCGACGTGTTCACGCGCGCCCCGCTGCGGGGCAACCCGGTCGCCGTCGTCCTCGACGCCGAGGGCATCGACGTCGACGAGATGCAGCGCCTGGCCGGCTGGACGAACCTCTCCGAGACGGTCTTCGTGCTGCCGCCGACGCAGGCGGGCGCCGACTACCGGATCCGCATCTTCACACCGGCGCACGAGCTGCCGTTCGCCGGCCATCCGACGCTCGGTGCGGCCCATGCCGTCCTCGAGGCGGGCATCGTCCGAACCGATGCCACGCACCTGACGCAGGAGTGCGGTGCGGGCCTGCTGGCCCTGCGCACCGAGGGGGCGCCGCCCGAGCGGCGGATCTTCGTCCGCACTCCCCAGGCGCAGTTCCGGCGCGAGTGGCCGGTGGACGTGGATGCCCTCGGCCGCGCCCTCGGGGCACCCGTGGTCGCCGACCCGCCGCCCCTGGTGATCGACGTCGGACCCGTATGGCTGGTCGCGCAGGTCGCGGAGGAGCGGATGCTCCGTGGGCTCGCGCCCGACATGACGGCGCTGGCGGCGCTCAGTCGGCGGGGTGGGGTGACGCTCTTCGCGCTCGGGTCGGTCACCGGTGCGGACGTGACCGTTCGCTCGTTCGCGCCCGCGGGTGGCATCAACGAGGACCCGGTGTGTGGCAGCGGCAACGCGACCGTGGCCGCGTACCTCGCCAGCACCGGCTTGCTCGCCCGGGTGGGGGAGATGTATCGCGCCAGCCAGGGCCGCGAGCGCGGGCGCGACGGCGAGGTGCTCGTCCGCGTCGCAGGTGGTGGGCGGGAGATCGAGATCGGCGGGGCGGCGGTCACCGTGGTCGAGGGACGCCTGCGGCTGTGAGCTGGCGGAAGGAGTGAGCCCCGTGTCGGAGACGAAGGTGCGTCCGTTCACCGCCCGGGAAGAGCGCATCGGCAGCATCGTCATCGGCCTCATGTCGCGGGCCAACATCTGGGCCTACCGGCTCTCGGGCGGCCGGCTCGGGGGCCGCTTCCGCGGGGGCGCGCCCGTGCTGCTCCTGACGACGGTCGGACGAAGATCCGGCATCCGGCGCACCGCGCCGCTGCTCTACCTCCGCGACGGAGCGAACGTGGTGGTGGTCGGCTCGAAGGGCGGGATGTCCCACCATCCGCTCTGGTATCGCAACCTGGAAGCGAACCCCGAGGTCGAGGTGGAGATCGGCAGCGAGCGCTCGACGATGGTGGCGCACCGCGCGAACCCCGACGAGCACGCCGCCCTCTGGCCGAGGCTGGTGGCGATGTACCCCGACTTCGACGACTATCAGGCGCGGACCACGCGGAAGATTCCGGTGGTCATCCTCTCGCCGTCGGGTCGCTGACGCGCCCTAGCGGGCCGCGCGCGACCGCCGCTCCGCAGGCCGGCTGAGCTCGCCGTCGAGCCAGCGGGTCACGGTGCTGACGAACCGCTCGGGGGCCTCGAGCTGCGGCACGTGCCCGATTCCCTCGAGGACGGCGAGCGTCCAGTCCGGCCGCAGCGCGGCCGTGGCCTGCGAGTTCACGACCGAGACGAGCCGGTCCTGCGCGCCCTGGACGAGCAGAGCGGGTGCGGCAATGCGGGCGATCATCGCCTGCATGTCGCGCCGGCGCGCGAGCGTGAAGACGATCGACCGCGCCGCCTCGAGGAATGCCTGATTGCCCCACGGCATTCGCTCCATGCGGTCGCGGGCGACCGTGACGTGCGCGGTGACGAGCTCGGGGGGTATGCGGTCGGGTTCGGCGCACACGAGTCGCAGCGTGTCGCGCACCATCCCCTCGGGGCCGCGGCGCGCCGCCCGCCAGCGGAGGAATCGCTCACCCACGCCCGGAACGGCATAGGCGGCAAAGGTGAGGGCGACGACGGCGTCGAGGCGCGCGCCCGCCGGTCGGGGCTGGGCGGCGCCCACCAGGACCAGGTGACTCACCTTTTCCGGGTGGCGCTCCGCTTCCATCATGGCGAGGAGCCCGCCCATCGAGTTGCCGACCAGGATGGCCGGTCCTCCGGCCACCGTGTCCAGGAACCGGTCGAGGAGCTCGGCGTTCGCCCGCACGTGCGCCGAGCGTCCCGCGAGCGGGGTGTACCCGAAGCCTGCCAGGTCCAGGGCGACGACACGGGCCCGCTTCGCCAGGGCGGGACCCACCGTGATCCAGTTGACGTGCGATCCGCCGAGGCCGTGGACCAGGACCATCGTCGGCCCCGACCCGCCGAAGTCGGCGAAGTGAACCGGCCCTCCGAGGTCGACGGTGCGCGTGCGCATTCCCCTCATCCTACGCGTCCCGGGTCGCCTGGAGAATCCTGATGGCCGCGATCAGCTCGCCCGGAGCCGGAACGTCCGACAGGGGCCCGATTTCGCATCCACGACGAAGTTCTGGTTGGCGTCGAGGAGCTTCACCACGAAGCGGGACTTCGAGACCCGCACCTCGGCGTAGCTGAAGGTGTCGAGCGACGAGCAGATCATGCCGGGGCCGTCCGGTGGCGAAAGCTTGAAGAAGAAGAGGTTGACGAATCCATTGGCACCCGAGAACCCGAGCTGCCCGTCGATCTCCTTGGCGAAGGTGCCGGTCGCGACCGGCCCCGTGACGAACTCCATGATCCCGGAGTTGATCGCCCCGCCCGGCTCGAGGGTCTGGAGCCGGACATCGTTCACCATGTTGGCGTGAGTGTCGGTCGTGAGGAAGACCACGTTGGGGACGTTGGCGATGAGAAAATTGATCAGGTCGAGGCGTTCGGCCGCATAGCCCTCCCAGCGGTCGTAGGGGAGGGCGTAGAACTGCTGGATCGGCACCTCGTTCACGATCACCTTCCAGATCGCCGTGGAGGCGAGGAGGTCGCTCTTCAGCTGGGCCAGCTGCGCGGTACCGAGCAGCGTCCGGCCCGTGTCGTTGATGCTGTCGAGGCAGGCCTGGGGCGTGGGATTGCCGAGCGCGGGATCCAGCCCCGCGAACTTGTTCCGGATCGTTTGCGGCGCAGTCGGTGCCAGGTCGGGGTTGCCGCTTCCGGGCGGGTTGTCGCAGACCCCGCCCGCCGACGACTTCGCGGAGCGGAACGAGCGCTCGTCGGGGATGAAGAGCTCGAGATTCTTGCCCCAGCGGAAATGCCGGTAGTAGCCGGTGCTGGCCGACCAGGAGACGGGTGCGTAGTCGGTGAAGGCCTTGACCCCGTCGTCGTAGAGCGTGGTGCCGAACTCGGGAACGGAGAAGTCGTTGATCCACTCGTGGTCGTCGGGCTGGCTGTAGAAGCCGGCCGATGAACGGATGTCCTGGAGCGGGGGGAGGGAGATGTTCTGCACGTACTTCGCCCACTTGTCCGCGACCGTGAGGGCGACGGGCGTGCCCGGCACCTCGGAATCGGAGTAGATCGTGTCGCCGAGGTTGATGTTGAACAAGTTGTGCTGGGCCACCATCGCCGAGTAGACCTCGAAGTTGTTGAAGGCCGGCATCATGGTCATGGGATCGGGCTGGGCGTCCGCGTCACCCGAAATCCCGAACTTGATCGTCTGACGGAATTCGGGGTCGGGGGCCGTGCGAAAGGTTCCCACCCGACTCTGGTCCGGCCCCATGGTGAAGCGGTAGTAGTGCACCCGATCGGGGATCAACCCCGTCACGACGATCTGGACGGTGTTGTCGTTCGCGGAGTCGGCGCTCCCCGAGCCCATGGCCACGGTCGTAATGAAATTCGGGTTCTGGCTCACCTCGACCGTCACCGCTCCGCTCGAGGTGGCGTGCGCCCACAGCTTCGCCGAGGTGGAGGTCACCTCCCCCGCCGCGACGCCCAGGTCGAAGGTTGCCAACGCGGGGGTCACACCCACGCCCAGCAGGACGAGGAACGCTACGACCAGGGTAGGGGGGACGCCCCGACCGAACACACTACGTGCAACGACCTTTCGCATCTTCCAGTGTCACCTCCGGGCGCGGGATGCTCGTCCAACTCGCCTCCCGTCGTCAAGGGAAAAAGTTTGCGTACGAGAGGTGAGAGCGGTCGGCGCCCGCTCGACGCGATGCGTTGGCAGGCGCCGGGTGGACAGAGGGACTAGGGCGCGGGAAACAGCGGCTGCCCCCACCGGTCGAGGAACGCCACCCGTTCGACCGGCTTCCGCCGGACGGGGCCATGACCGCCGCGTTCGGGAAAACCGAGGGCCAGGTGCGCACACGTGGCCCAACCGGCGGGAATCTCGAGCAGGGCGTTCACCTCGGGCTCCTTCAGACAGAGGAGCGTGGTCAACGCCGCCCCGAGGCCGACGGCGCGGCAGGCGAGGATGAGGTTCTGCACGGCCGGATAGATCGATGCCCCACCGACCACCGAGGGACGATCGAGCGCGCCGTCGGTGATGGCCAGCTCCGGGAGGTGGACGCAGACGACGACGATGACGGGCACCTCGTGCAGATGCTCGGCCAGGTGGTCGGCCGAGCGCACCATCCGCTCCTCCCGTGCGCGCGCCTCGGGCGGAAGGCCGCTCAGCCGGGCAGTGTAGGCTCCCGAGAAGGTGCGCCAGAGCGGCAGGTAGAGCTCGCGCAGCTGGCGTCTCCGCTCGGCGTCGCGCACGACGAGGAAGCGCCAGGGCTGGCGGTTCCCCCCGCTCGGGGCCCAGGTCGCCGCCGTGAGGACCTTGCGCAGGAGATCATCGGGCACCGGGTCGGGCTTGAGTCGGCGAACCGTCCGGGTGGTGCGCAGCGCCTCGAAGAGATCCATGTCCGCCATCGGCTTCTCCTCACAGCATGGTCGGGTCGGTGGGAAGACCCATGAGCACGCGCCCCGCGAGCTCGAGCGTCGCGGGGGAGATCATGACGTGCTGGGTCGCCACGTGCGCGTCGCGGAAGCGGCGCTGGAGGGGGCTCGCGAGGTGGACGGAGGAGCCACCCCCGAGATCGTACACCGCCCGCGTGACCTCTGCCGAGGCGCGCGTGGCGTGGGTGGCGGCGAGCCGCAGCAGCGCGCGCTCCTCCATCGAGATGTCACCCGCCGCGGTGGCGCGGCTCCACGCCGTGTCGATGGCCTCGTAGAAGAAGGCGCGCGCGCCGCGGAGCTTCGCCTCGGCCTCGGCGAGCGCCGCCTGGGCGGTGGGACGCTCCGCGAGCGTCCGGTTCGAGCCCTGCGGCCTCTTCCCACCCGCGAGCGTCACGAGGTCGGTGATCGCCGCGCGGGCGTTGCCGAGAGCCACCGCGCCCGCACCGAGCGCCAGCAGCCCGAAGACCGGGAACACGTAGAGCGGTCCGCGCTCGACGGGTCGTTCGGCCATGATCGAGACGGATCGGGACACGGGAACGCGGAGCTCCTGCACCTCCATCTCCCCCGAGCCCGTGCCGCACAGGCCGGCGACGAACCAGGAGTCGATGAGGGCCGCCTGGGCGGCGGGAAAGACGAGGAGCCGGTTGTCGATCATCCCGTTCGCGAGCAGTCGCGGCTTCCCGTCTTCGACGATTGCGCTCCCGCCCATCAGCCAGTGGCAGTTGATGCTTCCGCTCGCCCACGGCCAGCGTCCCGAGAGGCGATAGTGATCGCCCTCGCGCACGGCACGGCCCAGGGGGGCGAAAACGCCGCCGAGGATGGTCATCGGGTCGTGGAATATCTCGCGGGCCACCTCGGGCGGCAGGTAGGCCGCGATGACCGCGCTGGTGGCGCCGATCATCACGCACCACCCCACCGAGGCGTCGGCCTCGGCGACCAGCTCGACCGCCCGCATCATGGTCGCCGGGTCGGTCTCCAAGCCGCCCAGACTCCGCGGCACCGCCAGACGGAAGAGGCCCGCTTCGGCCATCGCGCGGGCCAGGTCGGCGGGGAACCGCCGCGCTTCCTCGATCTCCCGCGCGCGCGGGCGCACGACCTCCTGCAGGGTCTTCGCCCGCGCGACGACGTCCATCGCTACTCCGGCAGCCGCAGGCGCGCGGCGATGTTGTTCCGCTGCATGTTCGACGACCCGCCGACGATCGGCATCACGCAGATGTCGCGCACGTAGCGCTCCATGTCATACCCCTCCGCGCAGCCGTACGCGCCGAGGATGCGCTGGCAGGCGAGGACGATGTCCACCGCCGTCTCGGCGACGAAGAGCTTGGCCATCGAGGTCTCCACCGAGCAGGGGCGCGACCGGTCGGCCAGCCAGGCGGCATGGTAGAGCAGGTGCCGGCAGGCCTGGAGCTTCGTCCGCGCCTCGACCAGCGCGTGCCGCACCGACTGGTGGGCACAGATCGGCTTGCCGAACTGCCGGCGCTCCTGCGCGTAGCGCCAGGCGTCGTCGACGGCGGCCGCGGCGATGCCGTAGGCGACGGCGGTGATCTCCAGCTTCTCGACGTCGAGCGCGGGGCCGGCGAGCATGCGCCAGCCCTGGTTCCAGCCCTCGGGACCGCCGAGGACGTCGTCGATCGGCACGCGCACGTCCTCGAAGATGACGTCGGTGGTCGCCGCATAGCGGAGACCGAGGTGGTCGATGTCGACGATCGTGACGCCAGGCAGCCCGGGCGGGACGAGCACCAGGGAGACATTCCGGTAGCGCTCGGCCTCGGGATCGGAGCGGACGAGACAGAGGATGTAGTCGGCCACGCGCGCGCCGGTACACCAGCGCTTCGTCCCGTTGAGGACGACCGTCCGGCCGTCGGGCGCGCGCCGCGCCGTCATCGCTACGCTCGCCAGGTCACCGCCCACGTCGGGCTCGGAGAGCCCGTAGGCGAGGAGCAGCTCACCCCGCGCGACGCGCGGCAGGAGCGCGCGCTGCTGCGCCGCGGAGCCGTTCTCGCTCAGGTTGATCCCGCCGTAGAAAGCACAGTGGATGTACGGGCCCGCGAGCGCGCTGCCGCGGCGGGCGAGCTCGTCGATCACGGCGACGGCGGCCACCAGGTCGCGCCCTGACCCGCCGTACTCCTCGGCGACCGTGAGCCCGCAGACGCCGGTCGCGGCCAGGCGCCGGAAGACCTCGCGCGGGAACGTCCGCTCGCGATCCCACTGCCTGACCGCCTCGCGCGGCATCTCGCGCTCGACGAAGCGGCGGATCGCGTCGCGCAGCTGCGCCACGTGGTCGGGCTCGTCGACGAACGAAGTCATGGTCAGCCGCCCGTGAAACGCGGCTTCCGCTTGTCGCGGAACGCCGCCACCGCCTCCCGGTGATCCGCGGTCAGGTTGGTCATCATCTCGTACGCGATCGAGGTGTCCATCAGCTCGTGCGCCAGGCGGCGGAGCGGGATGTTGGTGACCGTCTTCGTCCAGCGGATGGCCCACGTGGGTCCGCTCGCCAGCCGGTCCGCCATGGCGTCGACCCGGGCGTCGAGCTCGGCCGCCGGCACGACGTAGTTGACCAGGCCGAGCCGTTCGGCGCGCTCGGCGGGCACCATCTCGCCGGTCATGAGGAGCTCCTTGGCACGCGCGAAGCCGATCAGCTGCGGCCAGATGACCGCGCCACCGTCGCCGGCGACGAAGCCCATGCGCACGTGGGGGTCACCGATCACCGCCGTGTCGGCCGCGATGATGATGTCGCACATGAGCGCGATCGTGGCGCCGAGGCCGGCGGCGGCCCCGTTCAGACGGCAGATGATCGGCTTCTCGAGCTCGAGCAGGCCGAACACGATCCGCTTGGCGGCGGGCGCGATCGCCCGGAACCGATCCGGCTCGTCGATCATGCTCTGCAGCCAGCGCGCGTCGCCGCCGGCGCAGAACGCCTTGCCGGCTCCGGTGAGGACGACGACGTCGCAGGCCTGGTCGCGGTTGATCTCGTCGAACACGCGCGAGAGGTCCTCGTGCATGTCGTCGTCCACCGCGTTCAGCGCCTCGGGGCGGTCGATGGTGACCCGCAGCACGCGGCCGCGTCGCTCGAAGCGCAGGGTCCGATAGCCCTCGTATGCTGCCACTCGCATGGCGGTATCCTCCGGCGTGGGCCGCGTCCGCCTCATCCTTCGGGAGCCCCGGCGCTGTCAATGCCACGCGGAACGACACGCGCCGGACGATGGCTCAGGACGGTCGCGTGCGGGCGAGCACGTCGGCCGCCGCGGGAGCGGTCTCGGCGCTGATCCAGGCACGCACCAGGGGATCTTCGCCGTCGATCACCGCGTCGATCCGCGCCAGCGTCGGACCACGCAGCTGGCGCTTGATGCGTCCGTAGGCGGCTCGCGGCAGCTGCGCGAGCTCTTCCGCGATCGCCCGTGCCCGGGGGAGGAGCGCATCGGGAGGCTGCAGCTCGTCGAGCACGCCGTCGGCCAGGGCGTCCTCCGGACCGGCGTTACGCGCGAGCAGCACCCAGCGCCGGGCCACGGCGGGGGCGAGCTCGGCCTGGACCACCGCCATCGGACCCGCGGGATAGGGGATCGCGACCCGCGTCTCGGTGAGCCCGAGGCGGTAGGTGCCGTGGCTGCCGACCCGGTAGTCGCCGGCGAGCGCCACCACCAGCCCACCCGCGATCGCGTGACCGTTCACCGCGACGACCACCGGCAGGGTGAGGCCGTAGATGCGTGCGACCATGCGGTTGATGGCGGCGATCATCGCGCGTTGCTGGTCCGGGCCGTAGGTCGGCACGAGCTTCAGATCGAGGCCGGCGGAGAAGAACGCCCCCCGCCCGGTCAGGACCACCGCGCGCACGTCGCCGTCCGCCTCGAGGCGCGCGAGCGTCGTCTCGAGCGCGGTGGCCGATTCCAGCTCGATGGCGTTGGCGGGTGGCCGGTCGAAGCGCAGGACGACGATGCCGTCGCGGACCTCGCTCTCGATCATGCGCGTCCGGCGCTCGGGCCCCCGCTAGAGACTGCCATCCAGAGCCAGACGATGTGCGCGTAGGTCGCGGGCGGTGTCGCCCGCGTCCCGCGTGTCGGCCCCGCCCAGCTCGCGGCAGGCTGGAGCGCCATCGTCAGCAGGATCGCCGGACCGGTCTCCCGCACGTCACCCTCGTCGAAGTGCGATATACCCCCCCGCGGCGCGGAGAGGCAATCGGCGACGCGCGCGAACGGTCCCGGAAATGGAAGCGGCGCCTCGCCGGAGCAGGGCGCCGCTTCACGGCCCGATAGTCCGCGAGACCCGGCGAGCTAGGGCGTCGTGCTGGTCGTCGTCGTGCTCGTCGTGGTGGTCATCGCGCACGGATTCGGGTCGCACGACCCGGTGCCCATGGGGGTTCCGTTCTCCTCGGCACATTCAGCCGTACTGAGCTGCTCGCACTCGGCCTCGTTGTCCTCGTTCTCGTCGTCCCCGTCCCCACTGTCCTCCGCGATGCAGCACCGCACGATGTCGGGCGACGTCGGGGGAGGGCAGGGATCCGGCTCGCAGCTGCTCGCCATGACGGTCACCCCGTTCTCGGCCGCACAGTCCGCCGCGTCCGTCTCGTCGCATTCGGGACCGTCCTCGTTGGGCAGACAGCAGACCACGTCCTCGGGAGGCTCGCTCCCCCCGCAGGGATCCGGGAAGCACGTCCCGGTCCCCATGTTCACGCCGTTCTGCGCCTGACATTCCTCGGGGGTCTCCTCCTCGCATTCGGATTCCCCCTCGTCGTCTGTCACGCAGCACTGGATGTCGCCCGCGTCTTCCGTGTCCTCGGGCATCTCGGTGTCCATCACGTCCTCACCCTGATCATCCATCACCTCGACGAGGTCACCGTGCGGGTCTACGCCGAGAAACTGATCGTTCCCGTGCCGCGGGTTGCTGAATTGCGCCATCCCGGCTCCCATGGCGTTCGAGGTCAGCGTCCCGATGTGCACTCCAGCCACGTTGATGGAAAACGTGGCACCCGGTGACAGGTTGCGCCCGACGACCCTGAATTTCCCCTGACGGGTCTTGCCGTGATGCTTGACGACCAAGGTGACCTTGCCGCGGGCCCCCGGTGCATGCGCGGTCGGGTTCAGGCTCCGCTTCAGCTTGGTCCCCGCGACAGCGTCGGCGCTCGTGAGCGCCAGGACCGCGACCACCCCGATCGCAATCTTCGTGCAGAGCCACGTCGTTCGATCGCCTTGCCGCACCATGGTCGGCTCCTTTCCGCGGTGATTGATAAAGCTCTACCGCCGCTCCGGAGCGCGCGGCAATCACCCGGGCGAGAATTTCTGGTCACATTGGCGTGAACGCGGGGTCGGACGTGCCGCGCTTCATCAGGGCGTAACGAACCTGGAGCTTCGAGAGCGTGCGTCGACGAGGCTTATAGCCACAGAGTGCGCTGCCGCGCAGGTCCGGGTTGCTCACCCGCGCCCGACCCGCGGTCGAACTCGCTACCGATGGCGGCGGCGATGTGACGATGGGGAGGCGGCGCTGCTCGTGCAGGCGGCCGAGGGGCGCGCGCCAGGAGTGGATCGCGCGACGGCGTGCTCAGAGACGGGACGCGGGGAAAGGAGTGGCCTAGAGAGCTAGCTCGGGCGCGGGAGACTCGAGCGGGGCGACGGGGCGGGAGACCATGGTGGGTGCCGGCAGGCGGACCGTGAAGGCCGCGCCCCGGCCCGGCGCGCTCTCGACGGCGATGGTCCCCCCGAGCTGCTCCACGCATCGCCGTACGATGTAGAGGCCGAGACCCGATCCCCCGAAGCGGCGGCGATCCGAGTTGTCGGCCTGATGGAACATCTCGAAGATCGTCTCCGCGTCCTCGGCGCGAATGCCGATCCCGGTGTCGGACACGCGCAGCAGGAGGCCCTGGCCGTCGACCTGCATCTCCACGCACACCCAGCCCTGCTCGGTGAACTTGAGGGCGTTGCCGACCAGGTTGCGCAGGACGAGCGTCAGCTTGCGGGGATCGGTCAGGACGATGACGTCACCCCGCGCCACCGGCCATTCGAGCCGGACGCCGTCCCGTCGCGGCAGCGAGGCGCACGCGCGCCGGACCTCGTCGCAGAAGGCCGACACCGGCACGGGCTCGAGCCGCACGCCGTCGCGTCCCGCCTCCATCCGTCCGACCTCGAGCGTGCTCTCGATGAGGTCCAGGAGATCCCGTCCGGCCCCCTGGATGCGATGCACGTATGCCAGGCGGTCGCGCTCGCCGAGATTCACGTCCTGGGCCATCTCGGCGTACCCGAGCATGACGTTGAGGGGGGTGCGCAGCTCGTGCGACATGGTGGAGACGAATTCCGTCTTCACCCGGTTGGCGGCCTGGAGATCGGTGATCAGACGGGCGTTCTCGAGCGCGAGCGCAGTGGCGTGCGCGATGCCGAGCACGAGGCGGCGCTGCTTGTCGGAGAAGGGACCCGTGCTCCGGCGGTAGCCGACCACCAGGCTGCCGACGATCTCCTCGCCGCGCGAGATCGGCACCGCCAGCATGGAGGAGATGTTCCAGCGCTCGAGGAGCGAGGCGAAGAGGGAGGGCTGCCCCGCTACGTCCGCTACCTCGATGACCTCGCCGGGACGGAATCCCTGCAGGCCGGGGAGGCGGTCGGGGGCGAAGTCGATCTGCGCGACCGAGTTGCGGACCGCGGGGGTCGCGCCCGCGTTCGCGCGCAGACGGAAGACGCGTCGCTCGGGGTCCCAGAGATACGTGCTGCTCCAGTCGCACCCCAGCGCCTCGACGGTCAGGCGGTTCACGCATTCGAGCACGTCGGGCTGATCGAGGTGTCGGGTGAGCGCCTCGCCGACGTGCAGGAGGACCTCGGCGATCTCGGCTTCCTCGCGGTGAAGAGCGCTCCGCCGGAAGGCGTCGTAGCGGTAGCGGTCGAGGAAGAGCGCGCCGCAGACCGACGTGGTCGCCGCGGCGACCAGGACCAGCACGCAATGGAACACCATGCCGCTCTGGGAGAGGTAGGGCACCGTCAGCGTGAACGTTGCGACCGCCGCGCTGCCGACCACGAGCTGGCAGCACCAGCCCCAGGGCAGCAGGACGACGAGGCTGGTGACGAAGCTCACCAGGCCCATGGCGAGTGGCTCGGCGGGATTTCCGATCCAGGCGTCGTAGCCGCTCATCAGGGCGGCGAGGACCGACATCAGGGCAGCGCCGATCACCCGCGGCGCCAGGCGGAGACCGGGTACCCGGCAGGCGGCCATCGCGAGCAGGCACGCGGCCACGTCGGCCGCGTACACCACCCCGACCATGCGCACCCGCTCGGGATGCGAGGGGAGCTCGGACAGCATCGAGGCGCCCATGAAGAGCAGAAAGAGCGACGCCGTCAGGTCGAGACGGCGGCGGAGAACGCTGGCCGCATCGGCCCAGTAGGCCGTCCGGAGTGCCCGCTCGTCGCGGCTGGCCGCTCCGTGACCGGCTGCGCCTTGCCTGGGCCCCAGCCTAGGCATCCTCTGACCGTAGTGCGGGTGACATCGAGGGCTTCCGCGCCCGACCTGGCGGAGTGCACGTTCCGGGCCGACCCGAGCCACCGCGCTTCCGCGCGCAGTGAGTCTCGAATCGCGCGGCATCTCGCGCTGCTGTCGCAGAATGCCCCGGCTGGCTCTGTGTCGCGCTTGCCTCATGCAGATGTGCGCCCTGTGCCAGCGTGGCCGACGCCGTCTGCTGCCCCCGAAGCGTTGAGGGCCGACGGGGACCGCCGCACCTCCGACGATCAGGGGATGAGGACGATCGATCCGGTCGTCCCGCGCTGCTCGAGAGCCCGGTGGGCTGCCGCCGCCTCGGCGAGCGGGTAGCGGTGGTTGATCGTCACCCGGACGGCGCCCGAGGCGACGACGTCGAAGAGCTCCTCGGCCGCCGCCAACAGATCCTCGCGCTTCGCCGCATAGGTGGCGAGCGTCGGCCGGGTGAGGAAGAGCGAGCCCTTCATCGCCAGGATGGCCAGGTTGACCGGCGGCACCGGGCCGGACGCGTTGCCGAAGGTCACCATGAGCCCAAAGGGGGCGAGGCAGTCGAGGGAATCGTCGAAGGTCGCTTGCCCGACGGAGTCGTACACGACGGGGACGCCCGCCCCACCGGTCAGCGCGCGCACGCGCTCGGGGAAGTGCTCGCGCGTGTAGACGATGACGTGATCGCAGCCGTTGGCCCGGGCGAGCGGGGCCTTGGCGTCGCTGCCGACGGTGCCGATGACGGTGGCGCCCAGATGCCTGGCCCACTGGCACGCGATCAGCCCGACGCCACCGGCCGCCGCGTGGAAGAGGATCGTGTCGCCGCGCTGCACGCGGTAGGTGCGCCGGAGCAGGTAGTGGGCGGTCAGGCCCTTCAGCATCATCGCGGCGGCCTGCTCATCGCTGATCGAGGCGGGGACGCGCACGAGCCGTTCGGCCGGCACACGGGCGAGCTCCGCGTAGGCCCCCAGCGGACCGCCGCCGTAGGCGACTCGCTCGCCGGTCTTGACGGTGGTCACCCCTGGGCCGATCGCCTCCACCACGCCGGCGGCCTCCACGCCGAGCACGACGGGAGGGTCCGGCACCGGGTAGAGGCCGGTCCGATGGTATACATCGATGTAGTTGACGCCCACCGCGGTGTGGCGCACGAGTACTTCGCCGGAACCGGGCGGTGCGATTTCGATCTCGTCCCAGCGCAGCGTTTCGGCTCCGCCGGTCTCGTGGATGCGAATCGCCTTCGCGCGCATGGTCCCTCCCTGGTGCCGTAGGCCTAGCACCTCGGCTCCACGGCGGGAACGAGGCGTCGGGCGCCCACGGGCCGTGCAGCTCCTGCCGCTGGAGCAGGCAGGTGCGGGGTTTCTCCCCTTGCGGGCGCGGCCAGGGTCGGTCGGCGTGGCCCGGCGGGGGCCTTGCTAGTCATGAATCCTCGCATCGTCCCTCGTCTGCTGCGCTCGACGCAGGCGCCGATGACCGACGGCGACGTGAGCTGTGCGGCAGGCCTCATGGCGGTCGCGCACCACGAACCGCCGTGGCCCGCGCAACGCCTCCTGCTGGCGGTGTTGGATCTGGCCCTGCGGGACTACCGCATGTTCAGCGAGACGGCCAACACGCGGAGCCGGCGCCTGCTGACAGAGCTGGATGCGTGGTTCCAGGACGAGACGACGGAGTCACCCTTTGCCTTCGTCACCATCTGCGACGCGCTCTCGCTGGATGCCGGGTACATCCGGACGCAGCTTTGGCGCCTGCAGGCGCGTAGGCCTCGGGGTTGATCATCGCCCGGGGAACCGGGCGACTGTCAGTCGCGCCGCAATGGGCGTAGTGTCCCGCGCCATGACGGCGGGGTTCCGCAGCAAGCTGATCTCCCCGGACGACGCTGCCGCACTGGTGAAGTCGGGAGACTGGGTCGACTTCGGCTGCGGGCTGGGGCAGCCCGATCTCTTCGATCAGGCCCTTGCTCGCCGGAAGGATACGCTGCGCGGCGTGTGTATCCGCGCCTGCCTCTCGCTGAGCCCGCGTGCGGTGCTGCAGGCCGACCCGACGGGCGAGCACTTCCTCTGGTTCAACTGGCACTTCTCGGCCCACGATCGCAGCTGCAACCTCGACGGGCGCTGCAACTACATCCCCATGAACTTCGGCGAAGCGCCCGGATACTACCGGCGCTTCATCGACCCGATCGACGTCGCCTGCCTGAAGACCTGTCCGATGGACGCGCACGGGTACTTCAATTTCGGGGGCGCGGTCGCCTACCAGCGGGCGGTGACGGAACGGGCCAAGGTGCTGATCGTCGAGACCTGCGAAGCGCTGCCTTACGTCTACGGCCAGCAGGAGGCCGTGCACCTCAGCGAGGTCGACTACGTGATCGACGGCGGGCGCGGATCGGTGCCCGAGCTCGCCAATCCCGCCATCACCGAGATCGACCGCCGCGTGGCCGCCACCATCGCGGCGGAGATCGAGGACGGCGCGTGCCTGCAGATCGGCATCGGCGGGATGCCGAACGCCGTCTGCGCCGTGCTGAAGGACGCCGACATCCGTGACCTCGGCGTGCACACCGAGATGTTCGTCGACGGCATGGCCGATCTCGTCGAGGCCGGCGTGGTGACCGGAGCCCGCAAGGCCCTGAACCCGTACCAGATCGTCTTCACCTTCGCCGCCGGCTCCCGCCGCACCTACGACTTCGTCGACCGCAACCCGGGTGCACAGGGGTATCCCGTCGACTACACGAACCTCCCCGAGAACATCATGCGCAATCCGCGCGTGGTGTCGATCAACAACACCACCCAGATCGATCTGCAGGGCCAGGCCGCCTCCGAATCGGACGG
>Ga0066388_100000565_pt1 | contig 17998 bp, 14 predicted proteins | sample PanSoiMetaGPlot6_FD_64539 | JGI IMG/M metagenome (GOLD analysis project Ga0066388, IMG submission 64539) | Tropical forest soil microbial communities from Panama analyzed to predict greenhouse gas emissions - Panama Soil - Plot 6 (Hybrid Assembly) | ecosystem: Environmental > Terrestrial >... | reverse complement strand
TCGGCATCGGCCTTCTGCGCCCGCGCCGCCGAGAGCTGGGCATTGAGCTCGCCAAGCTGCTGGTTCGACAGCGTCGTGTTGTTGGTGCCGACCAGGAGATTGTTGCTAGCGCGATATTGCTCGACCTTTGCCTCGGCGTCGGCGACCGCGCCGCGCAGGGGCTCGATCTTTTCCGCAAGCCATAGGCCTGCGGCGCGCGACTGATCCTGCTTGGCGGTCTGTTGAAACATCAGATAGGTCTCGGCGACCGTATTGGCGACGCGCGCAGCAAGCTCCGGGCTCTCCGACTCGAACTCGATCGCGATGACGCGGGATTTCTCGACCGGATAGGCGGTGAGCCGCTCCGCGAAGCTTCGAAACACCCGCTCCTCCGGCGTCTGGCTCATCGGATCGCGGACGAGGCCGGCGAGCCCAAGCAACACCCCCAAGGTCGAGCTGCCGCGCAACACCGGATCAAACTCCGCCCGCTCGGCGAGCTTGAGCGACCTGATCACCTCGCGCGCGAGATCGCGCGACAGGATGAGCTGGACCTGGCTGGTGACCGCCTCCGCGTCGATGGTGGCGCCGCGCTCGCTCAAGCGCTCGGCCTCCGGCCGCAGGAAGATGTTGTCGCGCGTCTCGATCAGAACGCGCGCCTCCGACTTGTAGCGCGGCGTGACCAGGTTCACGCCCGCAAACGCAAGCCCCGCGGCAAGGAACGTCAGCGCGGCGATCCGCCCCTTACGGCGCCACAGCGCCCGGCCGAGCGCGGCCACGTCCAACTCATCGATGGCGTGCGCCACCGCATGTCGCCCTCTCGACGCTACCGCCGCGATCATGACCGGCTTCCCACTCATCCGACTCTCACGGGGCGATTAGATTCCATTAGGGTTTATTGGGCGTTAAGCTCTACCTCTCACTCTCTCCTGCGCCGCAATCTGGACGCACGGCTTGCGCACTGTCCATTGAGGGGCGCTCGCAGCATTAATGATTCGTGAATCGCGATGACCGACGAAAGCGGTGCCCCCCTCAACATCCTGCATGTGCTGCGCGCACCTGTCGGAGGGCTGTTCCGCCATGTGACCGATCTCGCGCGCGGCCAAGCTGCGCGCGGACATCGCGTCGGGCTGATCGCCGATTCCTCAACCGGTGGATCACAGGCCGAGGCGACGCTCGCCGCGCTGGCCAAGGAGCTGGCGCACGGCGTCATCCGCGTGCCGATGAGCCGCCACATCGGCATCGGTGACATCTTCGCGGTCAGGCATGTGTCGCGGCGGGCCCAGGCGGTGGCAGCCGACGTGATCCATGGTCATGGCGCCAAGGGCGGCGCCTATGCGCGGCTTGCGCCTTTCCTGCCCTCCCCGGCAGGGAAAGGGTGGGGCATCCGCGTCTACACGCCGCACGGCGGCAGCCTGCACTATCACTGGGGCTCGCCCACGGGCCTGTTCTATCTCAGCGCCGAGCGCGCGCTCAACGACCATACCGATCTCTTCCTGTTCGAAAGCAGCTTCGGCCGCGATGTATTCAAGGTCAAGATCGGCGAGCCGAAGGGCCTTGCTCGGGTCGTCTACAACGGCGTCACCGACGATGAATTCCAGCCGGTGGTTGCGCGGGAGGGCGCAACCGACCTGCTGTTCGTCGGCGAATTGCGCCTGCTCAAGGGCGTCGACGTGCTGATCGCGGCCCTCAAGGAGCTCATGCAGGACGGGCGCAACATCAGCGCCACGATCGTGGGGGACGGGCCCGACCGCGCCCAGTTCGTGCGCGCGGTCGCCGCGCAGGGCCTCGGCGACAAGGTCAAGCTCGTCGGCGCCAAACCGGCGCGGCAAGCCTTCGCGCTGGGCCGGCTGCTCGTGGTCCCCTCGCGTGCGGAATCCCTGCCCTATGTCGTGCTCGAAGCGGCAGCGGCGGGCGTGCCGATGATCGCCACGCGGGTCGGCGGCATCCCGGAGATCTTCGGCCCGGACGCCGGCGCGCTCGTGCCGCCGGGCGACCCGTCAGCGCTCGCGCGCGCCATCGGCCAAGCGCTGCAGGATCGCGGCGCCAAGCACTCCGCCACGCTGCGGCTGAAAGCACGCATACGCGCCGCGTTCTCGGCCGACGCCATGACCGATGCCGTGATCGCCGCCTATCGGGAAGCGCTCGCGCCAGGGAGCGGCTCAGTGGCGGCTAGTGTTGGTTAAGAAATCGTATCCACCGGCTTCGTTCTAAGATTTTCTTGAAGCTTTTTAGGTATTCGGTTCAGGTCCGCTGCGGCCGTGCGGCGGGCCCGAACCAGCGTTTGTGGGTCATGCTCGAGTTCGATGCGCGCAAATTCCCGACCGCTGCCATCAAGGCGGCGCGGATCGCGTTGCCGCCCAAGCCGCTTTCGGTCGCGGCGCAGAAGGTTGCCGCGGAGCCGACCGTCCCGGCCTATTCGCCGATCGTGCTCGCCGGCATTGTTCGCATCACCGAGCTGGCGCTCACCATGCTGGTCGGGGCCGCGCTCTATGCCGCCTACGTCATCCCGCGCGACGGCTTCGAATGGCATTATGCGGCCGCGATCGCGGCGGTCGGCGTGCTCACCACGCTCGCCTTCCAGATAGCCGACATCTACCAGGTGGAGGCGTTCCGCGGCCATGAGAAGCAATACTTCCGTCTCGCCACGGCCTGGTCGATCGTCTTCCTTCTGGTCATCGGCGCGAGCTTCTTCGCCAAGGCCGGCGACCAGTTCTCGCGCGTCTGGCTCGGCAGCTACCATATCGTCGGGCTGGTGACACTGCTTTCATTCCGCCGCCTGCTGTTCCTCCTGGTGCGCAGGTGGACCCGGGAGGGTCATCTGCAGCGCCGCGCTGTGATCGTCGGTGCCGACGCCAACGGCGACGCGCTGGTGCAGTCGCTCGCGGCGCAGCCTGACTCCGACGTGCGCATCATCGGCATGTTCGACGACCGCGGCGACGGCCGCTCGCAATCGAGCGTCGGCGGGCATGAGAAGCTCGGCACCGTCGACGACCTGGTCGAGCTCGCGCGCAAGACCCGCATCGACCTTGTGCTGTTCTCGCTGCCGATCTCGGCCGAGAGCCGCATCCTGCAGATGCTCAAGAAGCTGTGGGTGCTGCCTGTCGATATCCGGCTTGCCGCCCACAACAACAAGCTGCGCTTCCGTCCGCGCGCCTATTCCTATCTCGGCGCGGTGCCGCTCCTTGATGTTGCCGACAAGCCGATCACCGACTGGGACGTGGTGATGAAATGGCTGTTCGACCGCATCATCGGCTGGCTCGTCCTGATCTGGCTCGCGCCGGTGATGCTGCTGGTCGCGATCGCGATCAAGCTCGAGAGCCGCGGCCCGGTGTTCTTCAAGCAGAAGCGCTACGGCTTCAACAATGAGCTGATCGAGGTCTACAAGTTCCGCTCGATGTATGTCGATCAGTGCGATCCGACCGCCGCCAAGCTCGTGCAGAAGAACGACCCGCGCGTCACTAAAGTGGGCGCCTTCATCCGCAAGACCTCGCTCGACGAATTGCCGCAGCTCATCAACGTCGTGCTCAAGGGCAACCTGTCGCTGGTCGGGCCGCGTCCGCATGCGGTGCACGCCAAGGCCGCGGACCGGCTCTACGACGAGGCGGTCGACGGCTACTTCGCACGCCATCGCGTCAAGCCCGGGATCACCGGCTGGGCGCAGATCAATGGCTGGCGCGGCGAGACCGATACCGAGGAGAAGATCAGGCAGCGCGTCGAGCACGACCTCCACTACATCGAGAACTGGTCGGTGCTGTTCGACCTCGAAATCCTGGCGCGCACGCCCCTCGCGCTCGCCAGGACCGAGCACGCGTATTGATCTGGTCGAAAACGAGAATGACACTCTCTCCTTGTCTATCGAGTGTACAGCGAGCGAGGCGGCTGTTGTTGCGCCCTCTCCCCCCGCGGGAGAGGGCTACTCAGCATTTCAGCGCACACGGATGGGTGAGGGGGATCAAACGTGAGGCTATCCCCCTCACCCAGAGTTCGCAGCGCCGTTGTCGTGCCCTCTCCCGCAGGGGGAGAGGGCGCAGCAATGCGCGCCCAGCTCGCGGCTTGCCAGCATGATGTCAAACGCAGTAGCCGTCCCGGCGAGTACCTCCCCGCGACTCTCGCTCGAGGCGCTGCGCGGCATGCTGCTGTGGCTCATGGGATTCGCCGGTGCGTTTGTGTTCATCGAGCCGAGCCCCTATGAGATCGTCGGCATCCTCGCGATTGCGGTCTTCGCCGTCACCGGGCTCACGCTGCGCCCGCCGCTCGTGCCGCTCATTCTCCTGCTCATTCTTCTCAACGTCGGCTACGCGGCCGCGATGCTGCAGGTGGTCGACCAGAGCAAGGTCGTCACCTGGGTGCTGATCTCGGCCTATCTCGCCGCAACGGCGATCGTCTATGCCGCCATGCTCGGCGCCAACACGCAGGCGCGGCTCGCTTACCTCATGCGCGGCACTCTCGCGGCCGGCCTCGTCGCCTCGCTGGTTGCGATTGCGGCCTACTTCCACGTCTTCGGCGGCCTCTCCGACCTGTTCCTGCTCTATGGCCGCGCGCGCGGCACGTTCAATGATCCGAACGTGCTCGGCGCCTTTCTGGTGCTGCCGGCGCTGATCGCGCTTCAGCGCATGCTGGCGGGGCGGCTCTCGGCGGCCGTTGGCGGCGGCGTCATCCTGCTGGTGGTGCTCGCCGCGCTCCTGCTTTCCTTCTCGCGCGCCGCCTGGGGTCAGTTCGCGGTCGCCGCCCTCCTGCTCATGGGCATGACGTTTGCAACGAGCCGCGCGCCGAGTGAGCGTTTGCGCATCGTGCTGATCGCGATGGGTGGCGCACTGGTGGCGCTCTTTCTTCTCGCCGCGCTGCTCTCAATCGGCCAGATCGCCGACCTGTTCAAGGAGCGCGCCACGCTCGACCAGAACTACGATCTCGGCCACCTCGGCCGCTTCGGGCGCTACATCCTCGGCTTCGATCTGATGCTCGATCGCCCGCTTGGCATCGGGCCCCTGCAATTCTCCAAGAGCTATTTCAGCGAGGACCCGCACAACACCTTCCTCAACACCTTCATGTCGGGCGGTTGGCTCGGCGGCCTCGCCTATCTTGCCCTCACCCTCGTCACTGCCGTCCGCGGCCTGCGCTTCGTATTCGTGCGCACGCCCTGGCAGCCGACCTACCACGTCATCTACGCCGCCTTCCTGGGCGTCGCCGGCGAGAGCGCCATCATCGACATCGACCACTGGCGCCACTATTTCCTGATCCTGGGCGTGCTTTGGGGGCTGATGGCGGTCACGACCCCTGGCAGATGCCTTACCATACCGGCCTTGAACCGATCGCCGTAGTCCACTACCCAGATCAGCCGCAAGTCGAAGCGGGAGGACCCTTATCGTCCACCGCGACTAACCCAAGCTCCTCCGCCTTGCGCCGGACTTCTTCGATCGTGCCTGACCGGCACAGATGCGTTGCAGCGTCTTCGATCGTATAATCGATCCGCCGCCGGATATTTGAGTGGTTTGAACGTGGCTGACATGAAGCGCGGTTTCCTATTCGGCCTTGGGTCGTCTCTGTGCCTGGCCTTCCTCTTTGGGTTGGAGCAGCTATCCAATGATGTGCCCACTGCCGCAATCATGTTGGGCGTCTCGGCGCCCTCAAGTATCCTCGCGATCCGTGCTGCTACCCGTGCTCCCCGCAATCGCTCCCGAGCACATGCTGTCATTGGTTGGTTTGTCGGGTTCCTGACAATCGGTGCGGCGGTGCTTGCTCTCTTTGGGATTGTCGTGGTCTTCTCTCCTTGGCCTTCTTAGCTTCCCCAATCCTTACGGCCGCGACCCGAAATTGCTGGCTCGCCGGGATCGAATAGAACTCGATCGCCTGTTGCCGTGCGCTGGCTTCAGCCAGAGCAGCACAGATGCTTTGCAGCGTCCTTGATCAAATAGGGCAATGTGAGCAGGAAATCGGCGTGCGCCATGAGCTTGCGCGATTGGGCAATATCCTCATCGAGCCGAGCCCTTCTTGCAGTCACATCGGTATGGGCGCGCTGTGCTCCTCGAAATCGGTCCCGCAGCGCGTCCCTTTCAAATGAGGAGCAGGCCAGCATGGGCGCCTACTTCTCAGCTTTGGCGAGTTGCTCGTATTCGGCTGCCAGTTCGAGGTAGCTTTCTCTCAAATAGTCAGGGCAGACCCTAGCCAGCGAGCGACATTCCTCCGCCCGCTCAGCGTAGGTTCGCCCGCGCCCTAATTGCATATGCCAATGGAACGCATCCGACATGAGCACCCCCACTCAGTCTGTTTGCCAACAGACCAACCACGAGGTGGACGAAAGCGTTCCCACCTGCGTGCTAGGAGTTCCTTGTCGGGCTGGGTTCGTTGGACAAAGCGTTCGGCCTGTTCAGCCTCTTCAGCTCGCTCCGGCCGCCCAGAGTTGTCTCAAGCCTGTCTGACACAACTCTCAGGAAGGGCTGTCTCACCCCTCCCACATGGGCCATTCTATGGGAGCCTTGATCCCGCAAAGCACTGCAACCCAGGATACCGTCATCCCTGCCAACAGCAGCACTATGCTTGCAATCATCCCCAGCCCCTCATCTCTTTCCACCCAGCGGTAGCCAAACGCTACCACACCCCATGCATTCCTTTGCGGGGACAAAACGCCTCACCCGAGACTCCCTTGGGGACTGCCTTGGGGCTAACGCTTTCGGCGCTCAATGGACGAGCCAATAGCGACTTCGCGCCTCAAGTGATGCGCCTCGTAGCCTTCGGCAATAACGAACCATTGTTGCGACATGTCCGCATAGTACCGGCGGTCTGAATGGAACAACGCTATTTCAGCCTTCTTTTTGTATTCCGCCGCTCTCGCTCGACATTCGGAAGCCACTTTTCGTAAGTCCAACGCCATTGCCGCTCTCCCCGAAAAAACATGACAGAATAGTTATTTAGCCGAGCATGAGGTTTACAACTACTAGACGAAGGTTTATCGATAAACTCCCTTTATGATATATAGCTAAAGTATTACCGCCTTCGAATTTTGTAATTCTTGCTCGAATGGGCATTGGCCGGCTGTAAAAGCCCAGCTTTTGCTCCACCCCATCCAACGTGCCGAGATGTCAACGCTTTTCGATCCGGTCATGGCCGAAGGCTGGAGCTACTACGCGCCGAGCTTTGGTGCGCGTCTTACCTCGATGCTTCGACGAAGAGCGGCTGGGATGGATGAATACTGGGAAGCCATCCGTGTGTGGCGCTATTGAACTGTCCGTGGCGCCTTCGCTGCCAACCGCAATCTCTATCTCGACAAGCTGCCAAAGGGTGCAGTCTGCGCAGAGGTGGGCGTGCTGAAGAGAGATTTTTCCGCTGACATCTTGCAGCGGACGCAACCGAAACTGTTGCACCTCATCGACATCGATCTCAGCCGAGTGCGCGATCGTTTCGCTGGATTGAAGCGCGGCGGAATCCCTGTCTTCAACGATGACATCGCCTCAGGCTTCGGCCTTAGCCTTCTTCGCCTCCGCCAATCTCCACCGCTACGACCCGAAATTTCTGACTTAGCGGGATCGAATAAAACTCGATCGCCTGTTGCCTCGCAATCTCCTCGTCAGGAGCGGTGACAGCATCAAGCGAGATGGCAGGGGTCTTACAGTGGCTCTCTGGCGGCGCTCTTTCGCTAAACATCAATGGCCACAAGCCAGCCCCTGAAAGAATGACCCCAACGATCATCAGGACGGCAGGAGAGCCGAGGAGCGCGGCGACCCAATTGATATCCATCACACACCACCAACGCAACGCTTACTTGTACGGCCCAACAATACTCGTTGAGCCATCCTGTCCTAGAGCCTCCTTTTCAGCTTTCCCCAGCTTTTCCCAAGAAGCAGCGAATACCTCAGGCAGTCACCCCTGATGCTGTCACGCCAAGTCATTCAACGATCAGTCGTCTGGGATGAAGTATCAATTAACCGTAAGAAGATAGTCCTTGCTGTGGTAACTCATTACGCCGAACTTCTCCGTGTATTCGTGTACCCAAGTTGTGTTCAGTCCCTCCGCTGAACTTTCCTCCCAGGCCCCAGTATCGTCCCCACCACGGTACTGGGGCTTCGCCAGTTGAAAGTAGAATCTTACGGTTGGAACTTTTCCACACCGTAGCCCACTGCCGCCGCGGCATTCTCCCCAGCGATACCATTTCAACAAGTGACGGCTACAACCCGCCGTAGTCGTCGTAAGCCCTCGTGCCAGCGTCACCCTGGTACGGGGGCTTTTCTCTGCAATACAATCTTTGAATTCGTATTCAACTGCTACAGGTATTCCTGAGAAGTCGATAGCTTGAATGACGTAGCACAGCCCAGCTGTCCCCTGGTGCAGCAACCTCCAGTACCAGGGCTGCATACGTGCGGGTGTCGCTTCCTAGGCACCGAGGTTTTCTTTTTCAGTCATTCGTTCTCGCCTGCTGCCTTCACGACGCGATCGATTGCGACGTCGCCATCACGCATCAATAATTCTCGACGATGATCAAGCTGGAGTCGCACATCGCAGGCAGCGAGCCGCAATCGCCGCGGCGTGAGCCGATCGACCACTGGCGCTATTATTTCCTGATCCTGGGTGTGCTCCGGGGGCCGATGGCGGCCACGACCCTTGCGCGCCCGGCCGCCCTTGCGCGCCCGAGCGCGCGGGCGTAGATCATCGGCTTCCTGCCTATTGGCGGAGCGTAGCGCAGCCCGGTTAGCGCACCAGTCTGGGGGACTGGGGGTCGCGAGTTCAAATCTCGCCGCTCCGACCAGCATACCCCAATGAAATCAGCACTTCTTTAACGTGTGCTCATGATCTCGGAGCTCCCTCCGGGGCTGTTGCCACCACCGGCGCCCAAACTCGCGAAGCGCCGCCTGCGGGTTCCGTGGCAATACGTTGCGGTCGCGCTTGCCTTTCTCGCCGGCGCGCTGTTCGGCCGAGCGTTCTGAGGTGCACCATGAGTCAACCGACACTCGCCGCCCAGATTGCGGAAGTCGAGTACGAGCTCAAGATGCGCGAGCGCGTCTATCCGAGCCAAACGAACCGCGAAAAAACGAGTTGCACCTCGAGCTCATGCGCGACGTGTTGTCGACGCTGCGCTACCTCAAAGAAGGTTCCGGCAAGCGCGTCGATCACTTGCCCGAACCGGTCAACTGCTCGGCTGCGTGCTCGTGCTGCGCAACATGCTCAACGGGTGGACAACCAAGACGGCGGAGGAGCAATCTAGGATCATCGCGCTCGTGTGGCGCGAGATTGAATCGGTGCTGAGTGGCACCGACGAGGAGCCGCGGCAGTCTCCCTGGCGATTTACCGCCATGGACCGGGTCACGTTGCACGATCATTTAGCTCAAACCGAGCGGCATATTACCCAAGGCCAGCAGACCATTGCGCGGCAGCGAACGCTTATTGTCAATCTGCAAGACGAGGGCCTCGACACACAGGCTGCGGAAGACCTACTCAAACAATTTGAGGCCACTCAGGCTATGCACATTGCTGATCGAGATCGTCTGCTGAGAGAACTTGGAATAGCTGTCCCTTAGCCAGCTCGATTGAAGTTCGATCGGGAACAGGCTTGGCTAACGTTGGCGCGCAGCTGCCCGCCGCCCAAGTAGCCTATGGTGTTTTGGTCAGGGAACAAAGCTCACATCCCAGAAGTTGGTTCGTGGCGCAAAGAGCGAGAATACGCTCGTTACAGCTATCGAAATGTTTGTTGGCCTTAACCCCAAGGAGAATGAACATGCGCCGATCTGCTATTGTGTTCGCAATCGCTGTCATGATGATCGCAACAGGCGCTAATGCCCAGTCGAGGGCTAGCTACAGTGCCTGCGAGTCGCTCTCTCTGCAGAGAGGATCTGGTCCCGGACCCAGCGAGCGAACCCACAGGCAGTTTATGCAAGATTGCTTGGCTGGAAAGATCCCGTTTAGTGCAGGAAGAGCATTTGCTGCAGCTCCAGAAGCACAAGTCCAGAGCTTTGAGAGGTGTGAGGCGCTCTCTGAGCAGAGAGGAGCCGGCCCCGGGGGCGGCAGCGGAAACAGGAACCATAACTCATTCATGCGCCAATGTATGGCAGGCAAAATTCGCTGATCTCTCAATAGCACTCAAACAAGAACCCGCTCTGACTTCACGCCAGAGCGGGCATGTAAAGCGATTATTGTCCACGGCTCTTGTAGCTCAACCCAAGCTCTTCAGCCTTGCGCCGGACTTCGTCAACGGTGCCAGATCTGCATAGATGGTGCGCGGCGTCTTCGATAGTGCTGCCGCTTCGCAGAGCCGCTTCGAGATCGCGAAGGTCCATCTCGGTCCAGGGCTCGCCGTCGTAGAAGTCTTTCATGGGCTGAATAGAGGGAGCCCGTTGAGAGGGATAGCGACGAAGCAACCTACTCCTCCGCTTTCTTCGCAAGCTGCTCATATTCGACCGCCATTTCGAGATAGCTTTCCTTCAGAGATTCAGGGCAGACGTTAGCCATCCGCAGACATTCCTTTGCCCGCTCGGCATACGTCTTCCCTTGCAGTACCTCCATATTCCAATGAAACGTTGCAGGCATTGGTTACCCCACGCCATGTCTGGTCCTGACAGACAACGGCGTGGAGGAGGCCGTTCCGGCACCAATATCAATTTGTGCAACCTAGGACTTCGCGCCTACCTTACCGATGTAACTGATACGCTACATTCGCGCAGATATTGGCTGGGCAAGCCAAGCAAGCAGCGGTTGCTGACCGCGCCTAAATGCTACTGGCCCTATACTTCAAACCAAGCTCCTCGGCCTTGCGCCGGACTTGATCGATTGTGCCTGACCGACAGAGAAATCGTGCAGCGTCCTCGATTGTATCCCCATGACGTAGGGCCGCGATTAGGTCGTCGACGTCCATGTCAGTCCAGGGCTCACCATCGTAAATGTCGATCTTCTCTGTCATAGGCCAGACAGGATTTGCCCTTTGGTCCCTTCTCAGATTGCATCTGTTGTTGGGCAATGGGTTGCCTGTTCCGTTCAATCCGAAACGCCGTGTTTCGACCATCGCAGCCTTTCCCGACGGGTGATGGACGATGCCCCAGTGACCTACAAAGCATTGTTCGGTGAAAAACGTTCCACCGTCAGTGGCCCTTCGGCGTGGAATGAAGTTGCCCGACTGGGGGCCAGGAACAACGAGCGTCATCAAAATAAGAGGCCCCGGCCGTTGCGAGCCAGGACCCCGCGGCGTCAGGTTAGTCCCGTCACACTCGGTCGGGATCACTCCGGAACCGCATAGCTGCAATCATCACCAAAGTGGTCTAGTTCCTATGGCTGCGATTCTCGCCCAGCGGATCGCGGCTCTTATAACTCAAACCAAGCTCTTCGGCTTTGCGGCGAACCTCTTCGACGGTGCCTGACCGACAAAGAAATTTTGCTGCTCTCTCGATTGTGTCGCCAGACCCAAGTGCCGTCCTTAGATGCGCCGAGTCCATCTCAGTCCAAGGTTCGTCGTCGAAAATGTCAGCCATATAGGCTTGGCCCTGTTAGGGGCCCTCCGGCTCATTCTCGGTCTGCCCGACAATGCGCTCACGCTGCTCAGCCTCTTCAACTCGCTCCAACCAAAGCGCTGCGATGGTGAGCATTTCAGTTCTATCTTCAGGAGAGGCCGCCAGTTGAGCAACTGCAAATATATCTCGTGCCTTGCGGCGATACTCGTCTACATCACTCATAGCCCGACCCTTCTACAAGGCTACCCACACCGTGGCCTAAAAGCTGAGAGGCTGGAAATGGTTCCGGAAATTTAATGCTCAGTAGCCCTTCGGCGAAGCTCATCAACTGCGGCCTCCGCCACCGCTGACCGTTCTTCCTTCGTCAAAGATTGGCTCGGGCCACGGATGACTTTCCGAGCCCGGATCAAGGCGTAGCTGATGCTATGCCGGAGCAGGTCGCCACGGGTGATCATCGCGGAAGCATTTTCCTGCTTCGTTCTTATGTCAATAAGTTCCTATCCTGGAACTTCGATCGCCTTCCGGTCGTTGTTGGTAAGGGTCACAATGGGATGGGGGACAAGCGACGATGATTACTGAACTCGTGTTCTATTTGCTGACCGCGCTGTCGTTCGCGGTTGCGGTGTGGTTTGCGGTTAATCTTGTGCTCGTCTAAAGACGTCTCCGTCGCCAGTTGCTCGTAGTCGGCGGCTAGTTTGAGATAGTCTTCCCTCGAATATTCAGGGCCGAGCTTAGCCAGACGACGACATTCCTCTGCTCGTTTCGAGAGCGTCCTCGCTTCAGGGAACTGTATGTGCCAACGGAACAACTCCGACATGAGCCAGCCCGCGCAGGTTTGTCTTTAGGGTGATAATCAACGACCGACGAAGACGTTTCGTATTCGGTGGCTCAACTTCCTGAGACGAAACAGTTCGGCTTTCCGACACACCAAACTATCCGATTGGGCCAGCATTGTTCCGGACCGGAGGCTTCCTGACTGGCCATAAGAAAGCCCCTGGCAACCGACCAGGGGGCAGAGGACCAGTTCTTGGGAGCTTTACTTCCAACAGCAGGGCAGCAGCTTCACACCCACCACTGGCTGAAGACCCATACGAGGGTAACGATGATCGCTGCCCCACCTAATAGGTAGAGCCCAGCGTCACCGCGCTCGTCACGCTCGCCTGCCATATCCAGGCATTATGAAGCGGTGGCGATTCTTTGGAAATTAAATGAAATGTTAATGCAATGGGTATCGCTTCACTCTCTACTCACGCTGGGTTTCCAATGACGCTCCTCTGCTCCGGCACGATATCAAGCCTGTGAGGCGAATAGGCGGCCCACGCTTGGCGCCGGCGTACGCAGCCCGGTTAGCGCACCAGTCTGGGGGACTGGGGATCGCGAGTTCAAATCTCGCCGCTCCGACCAGCACTTAGCTCGGCCGCCCATCTCGTCGCAGATCCTGCCTCATCGACCTTGGGGACGAGCCATGCTTTGGAGCCCATCCTTTAGCGCCCATCCTTTAGCGCCCATCCTTTAGCGCCCATGCTTGCGGGGCCCGTCGTCGCACAGGTTATCTCCCTCGTTGGTCTGTTAATGGGGATCGCTATTCTGCCTTGTTCGCGACAGAAAGGGCACGCAAATCCGCTCGGCGCGTTTCCGCCTCGACCTTGCTTGAGACGCTACCTCACGTGTCGTTCAGGGGGCTGACATGGATGTCATGGGCTTTGTTGGTTTGGCGATCCTCATCGTTGGCGTTATCTCGCTTGTTCTTTCGACGACGGTCCTCTTTCATCGCGTTCCAAGTCGGGTGAGAAGCAAGGAGTGGTTTCAGCAAAATCCCGAGACCTGGGATGCATCAGTGCGGCTGTGGATCTTCATTTTCTGGATACTGGTGCTGCCGATCTACTCGATGGCGCAATGGTATATCCATCGGCCAACGCCGGCCGAGTTCGAAGTTTTTCAGTACGAGCACAAGATCTTGAGCGACTTCTGGACGGCGGTGACGGTCGCGCTCGGGCTGTTGTGGGGGATCAAGAAATAGCCGCAGCGCGTGCGCGGCGTCAGGTATCTATGCGAGGCTGCGCATTGTTGCCTTGAGGCCGTTAATCGCTCACTGCCGCGACCCCAATCCGAAGCGATAATCCGACGGGGCCGTTTCATCGCTGCCCTTGGTTGCGCTGGCCTGGTTGAAAATTGGCGAGAGCACCGTGCAAAGAATGACATTTGCCGCCAGCGCATAGAGCGCGGCATAGCCGGGCACTGTGAGTCCGTCGAGCTGAAGTGGGAAGACCGCGGACTGGAATCCGGTCGTTCCAGCCATCCAGGTTCCGATCACCAAGCCCCCGGCCCAGCCGATCAAGAGCGCCCAGGGATTGAACCAGCGCGTGTAGAGCCCAAAAATCACGGCCGGGATCGTCTGGCTGATCCAGATCCCACCAAGAAGCTGCAGCTGGATGGCATATTGCAACGGCAGGAAAATAATGAACACAAGCGCACCCAGCTTGACCACGAGCGAGACCAACTTGGCATTCTGGGTTTCCTGTGCGGGCGTGCAGCTCGGATGAATGAACGGCACATAGATGTTGCGCGTGAACAGATTTGAGGCCGCGATCGACATGATGGCGGCGGGCACAAGGCCGCCGATGCCGATCGCAGCGAACGCCACGCCTGCGAACCAGTCGGGAAACGAATGCAAGATGAGCGCCGGGATCGCGAAGTTCGATTTGTATTGCTCGAATTGAGGCGCGAATTCCGGCAGCGAAGCGACGCCAGCCGCGAGTGCCATGAAGCCAGTGAGCGCCAGGAGTCCGAGCAAGAAAGAGTAGGCCGGGAGGTAGGCAGCGTTGCGGCGGATGACCTGCGCGCTGCTGGAGCTGAGCACGGCCGTCATCGTGTGCGGATAGAGGAACAGCGCAAAGGCCGAACCGAGCGCCAGTGTCGCATAGGCGGAATACTGTCCAAGCGTCCCCGCGCCCGGCGTTGGCAGCAGGAGTTTCTCGGGTGGGATTGCGTCGAACAGTTTTCCATAGCCGCCGAGCTGGTAGGGAACGACAATCACCAGCGCCAAAACAGTGATGTAGATCAGCGTGTCCTTCACCACTGCGATGATCGCGGGCGCGCGCAGCCCGCTCGTATAGGTGAAGGCGGCAAGAATCAGGAAGGCGATGATCAACGGAATGTCGCCGGCGAGGCCCCCGCCGGAGCCGACGCCCATCGCACCGATCACGACCTGCAGTCCAAGCAGTTGCAGCGCGATATAGGGCATGGTCGCAACGATGCCGGTCACCGCCACCGCGAGCGCGAGCCAGCGGCTGCCGTAGCGGCCTTGGACGAAGTCGGCGGCGGTGATGTAGTTGTGCCTGTGCGCGACGGCCCACATGCGCGGAAGAATGAGAAAGACCAGCGGATAGACGATGATCGTATAGGGAAGCGCGAAAAAGCCGATGGCACCTGCTCCAAACACCAGCGCCGGCACGGCAATGAAGGTGTAGGCGGTGTAGACGTCGCCGCCCAGCAGAAACCAGGTGATGATGGTTCCGAGCCGCCGCCCCGCCAAGCCCCATTCGTGCAACTCGGTGAGATCGCCACGCCGCCAATGGGCTGCCACGAAGCCCAGAACGGTGACCAGGCCGAACAGCAGCACGAAGACGGTGATCGCGGTCCAATTCACGGCTGTTCACCCCGATTGGACATCCTGTCACTCCGACGTGTCTCTTTCCCGCATGCGGGATGCTTCACGGGTGCGGGCATCGACGATCACGATGATCAAGGATGTGAGAATGACCCAAAGAAATTGGTACCAATAGAAGAAGGGTATGCCGAAGATTGCGGGATCAACCCGGTTATAGAACGGCACCCACAGCAGCGCCACGAACGGGATCACGAGCAGCAGTGACCACCAGTTTGAATGATCGGCAGTCGGTGTCGAGGGTCCAGGCGTTCTGGACATGAACCACCTCAGAAGGTCGAAGCTCACCGATTGGAACCAAGCAAAGAGACCCCGGCCAGAGGTTCATCGAGCCGAGGCCACCCGCACCAAGCCCGAGGGTATGTAGGGGGGCGAGACTTGGCACTAGGCGCAATGGCAACGGTCCCACGAGCCTGATTGTTCCTTCCTCGACGTGCTGGCGATGCCGCCGGGAGATCGAGAAATGGTGGCCCATCATCAGGGCAGCCAACATCAGAGGCGAGTGATCGAGCGGCGTCGGATATTCCATAAGTTCCCAGGTCGGGAGATCGGCACCGCAACAGCAATCGGGCAGAGCGCGTCCGCTCTGCCCGACCTTTCAGACTGTACTGCGCTGCGAAGGACCAGAACGCTACGCCGCCCCGCTCAGGTTCTGGCCGCGGATCGGCAAGGTGCGCAACCGCTTGCCGGTTGCCGCGAAGATCGCATTGGTCACCGCGGGCTGGATCATGGTCGCGGCGGGCTCACCCACGCCGCCCCATTTTCTGCCGGGGGTGGGCGTGAGATAGACCTCGGTCTTGGGCGCGTCTTTCAGGCGCACGACCGGATAGGTGTCGAAATTGCCCTCAACGACACGGCCGTTCTTGATCGTGATCTCGCCGAACAGCGCGGCCGAGAGGCCGTAGATCATCCCGCCTTCGAGCTGCGTCTCGACGCCGCGCGGGTTGACCACGACGCCGCAATCGCAAGCGATCACGACGCGGTCGACCTTGACCTCACCGTTCGCGACCGTGACCTCGGCGATCATGCCGACGACCGAGTCGTAGCTGTCGTGGATGGCGATGCCGCGCCCCTTGCCGGCCGGCATCGGCTTGCCCCAGTCACCCTTCTCCACCAGCACGTCAAGCACGCGCTGGAAGTCCGGCCGGTGCGTAAGCATCTCACGCCGCAGCGCAACCGGGTCCTTGCCCGCCGCGAGCGCCATCTCGTCGACGAAGCTTTCCACGAAGAACACGTTCTGGCTGTGGCCAGGCGCCCGCCACGGCCCGAGCGGCACGTGCGTGTTCTTGAGGATCGAGGTGACGCGCAGGTTCGGCAGCTTGTAGGCGGTGTTGTGCAGGCCTTGCGTCGTCTGCGGATCAAGCCCATTGCGCGCATTCTGCGGGTTCGAGCTACCCGCTGAATTGCGGATATCGAGCGCCAATGGCGTGCCGTCGGCCGCGAAGGCGGCCTTGAAGCGGATTGCCGCCTGGGTGCGGTAACGGCCCTGGCGGATCTCCTCCTCGCGCGACCAGATCAGCTTCACCGGCTTGCCGACCGCCTTAGCGACCGCGACCGCCTGGGCGACCTCATCGGGGCGCAGGCGCCGACCGAAGCCGCCGCCCGAGAACGTGTTATGGATGTAGACATTCTCGGGCTTCACGCCGGAGACCTGCGCCGCGAAGGTCAGCGCGAGGTCGGCGTTCTGCGTGCCGACCCACACATCGACGCGGTCGGCCTGCACATGCGCGATGGCGTTGAGCGGCTCCATCGGCGCGTGCGCGATGATCGGCACGTCGTAGGTCGCCTCGATCACCTTGGCGGCCGTGCGCATCCCGGCATCGACGTTGCCGTCGTGGCGGGCATCCGCGCCCTTCTGGTCGAGCGCATCGACATAAGCCTTGCGGAACTGCGCGCTGTCGGTCGCACCCGCGGCGCCGACATCCCATTCGATCACGAGCTTGTCGAGCGCGGCCTGCGCCCGGTAATAGCGATCGGCCACCACCGCGACGGCATCCTTGAGCTTGACCACCTGCAGGATGCCGCGGCGGCCGGCGATCGGGCGCTCATCGACCGATTTCACTGTCCCGCCGAACACCGGACAGGCGATGATGGCGGCCTGCACCATGTCGGGCACCGCGAGATCGATGCCGTACATCGCCGTGCCGTTGATCTTCAGCGGCACGTCGAGCCGCTCGAGCCGCTGGCCGATGAACTTGAACTGATCGGCCGTCTTGATCGCCGGCTCCTTGTCGAGCTTGATCGCGGCCGCCTCGACCGCAAGCTCGCCGAAGCGGAACGTGCGGCCGGTTGGCTTGTGCGTGACCTTGCTCATCGCCGCCGCGCATTCCTGCGCGGGAACGTTCCAGCGCTTGGCCGCCGCCGCGATCAGCCGCTCGCGGGCGCTGGCGCCGGCCTGCTGCACGATTTCGCCGGTCTCGCGCACGGCGCGGCTGCCGCCCGTGCTCAGGCTGCCGTAGACTTTGTTGTCTCTGAGATTGCGGTTGGCGGAGGCATATTCGGGCTTCACGAAAGCCCAGTCGCATTCGAGCTCCTCGGTGAGGATCTGCGGCAGTGCGGTGAAGCTGCCCTGCCCCATCTCGGCGCGGCCGTAGCGGATGATCACGCTGTCGTCAGGATTGATCACGACCCAGGCGTTGATCTCGCCGGGATAGCGCGCACCCTCTTCGCCCCACGGGCGAACGCTCAAGGTTGCGGCTTCGGCGGAATCGCCGATGCCGACGCCAAGCGCAAAGCCACCGGCGGCGGTGACTGCGGTGGTGATGAAGGAACGACGGGAGAGATTGATGGTCATGGTGATGCCCTCCCCGCTCACGTGCGCATCAGCGCGGCGGCGCGATGCACGGCGCGGCGCAGCCGCTCATAGGTGCCGCAGCGGCAGATATTGGTGAGATTGGCGTCGATGTCGGCGTCGCTCGGATTGGGA
>Ga0066388_100000564_pt1 | contig 18006 bp, 11 predicted proteins | sample PanSoiMetaGPlot6_FD_64539 | JGI IMG/M metagenome (GOLD analysis project Ga0066388, IMG submission 64539) | Tropical forest soil microbial communities from Panama analyzed to predict greenhouse gas emissions - Panama Soil - Plot 6 (Hybrid Assembly) | ecosystem: Environmental > Terrestrial >... | reverse complement strand
CGATCTCGTAACCGAGTCCACGGTCGCGATTTCGAATCTTCGGTTTCGCGATTACATCGCCGATTCCGTCGAAGGATCGATCCATGGCAAGAACGATCTCGTAACGTTCGATCGCCTGCTCGTGAAGCGAAAACAAGACGAGTTCGCGGTCAGCGGTGATTATCGCTTGCCGAAGGATTTGGCAAAGCTCTCGGACCAACCGGCGAAGATCGACGTCTCACTCAACATTCCTGAACTGGCCGACTATTGGGTCTCCAATTCGCCGGACAAAATCAGCGGACCATTGCAGGCCTCCGGCCAGATCGAGTGGAAAAACGGCGTCGCCAACGGCCAGTTGTCGATCATCGGCGCGAATCTTCGAATGCGGGATCTGGTTTTCACGCAGCTCAACACGCAGTGTGAAGTTTGGAACAGCGTTCTCTATTTGAACGATGTCAGCGCGAAGTTGAACGAGCAGGATTTCTTCAGCGGCAATGCGATTGTCGATCTTCGCGCGCCCCATCGTTACAGCGGCAAATGGCGCGCGAACATTTCCGATTTGTCGAAATTGCGTCCGTTGCTGCGCACGTTTGGAAATCAAAACGAGCTGGCCGGTTCGTTGGTGATGGAGTGGGAGGGAAGCGGCGAGGCAGGCGCGCTCGAGAAGACCGGAAAATTAAGATTCGCGTTGGACAACGGCCGTTACGGAAACGCACGGTCGTTGCAGGCAAGTGCGGAGGCGACCTACTCACCGGAAGGACTCGATGCGCCGACCATTCTTCTGCGCAGCGACAAAATGTATTTTCAGGCGATCGCCCAGGCCAAAGGGGACACGCTCGAGATCAGCAAGATCGAGCTCGACCAGGAGCAGGCGAAGTATGCCGGCGGTTACATCTCGATTCCATTTGTTTGGAAGAATCTTGGCACCGACAAAGCTCTCCTCCCTTCAAGCGGAAGAGTGAACGCGACCTTTCGATCGTCGAATCTCGACCTCAAAAAACTCTTCCAGGACGTCGGACTCAAGCCGGTCGCAACCGGTTCCTTTAACGTGAGATTCGACGCCAACGGCACGCTCGCCGATCTGAATGCGCGGCTCGACGTGCAGATGCGCGATTTGCGGAGCCTGAGTTTGGAAAAGCTCGAGCCGGCCTCGGTCGATCTAACTGTGCAAACAAAAGGTAAGGAATTAACGATCACAGGAAAATTGCAGCAGGCAAAAATTCAGCCGCTGGAGTTGATCGCGAATTTTCCGTTCGACGTTCCAAAGATCGCAGACCAGGGAAGACTTCCCGACGACACCCCAATGAATGCGAAGCTACGGATGCCGCGCAGCTCGGTGAATTTTTTGCGGCAATTTATTCCGGGCGTTGAGGAACTCGACGGCGACGCCGCGCTCGATGTCGATGTTCGTGGCACGGTTGCGAAACCTGTTCTGAACGGAAGCGGTGACATGACGATCAATGTCGCGCGAATGACGGACCCAACATTGCCAGCGGTCCAGAATTTCAAAGGGCGGCTGAAATTTGCCAATAATGCGCTGACGATCGAGCAGTGCCGCGGCGAACTTTCGGGTGGGCATTTCACCGTCACTGGCGGTGCCACGTTTCCGACTTTGCGAAATGTGGAGCTCAATCTGCTGCTGAAAGCGGACAGCGCATTGGTCGCGCGCAACGACACCGTGACGGCGCGCGCGGATGCGGACGTCAAAGTCGTCGGCCCGCTTACTAGCGCGAATGTCAGCGGCACGATCGCGATGACGAACAGTCAGTTTCTGAAAAATCTGGACTTGATGCCGATCGGTTTGCCCGGTCGGCCTGCGCCGCGACCGCCGTCCTCGCGTCCAACGTTTTCAATTCCGCAACCGCCGCTGCGCGATTGGAAATTCGACGTCGTAATTAAAACGAAAGATCCGTTTTTGATTCGTGGCAATCTCGCGAACGGCGGCGCGATCAGCAATTTGCATCTGACCGGAACGGGCTTGCATCCTGGTTTGGACGGTTACGTGCGACTGCAGAATGTCGACGCGACGCTTCCATTCAGCCGGCTCGAGATTTCATCGGGATATCTTTATTTCGATCCATCCGACCCGTTCAACCCGAAGATCGACATGCACGGTCGATCCGTGATCCGCGATTACACGATCAATGTTTACATGTATGGGACGGCACTCGCGCCGGAAGCGATCTTCACGAGCGAGCCGCCGCTGCCGCAAGAGGAAATCATTTCTCTGCTTGCAACCGGCACCACCCGGGAGGAATTAACTGGCAATAACAACGTGCTCGCCGGGCGCGCCGTCATGTTGCTCGTCCAGCAGCTCTACCGAAAAGCTTTCAAGAAAGGCCAGGGGACACAAAGCAGTTCCGTTTTCGATCGCTTGGATTTGGATGTCGGCACGGTCGATCCGCGAACGGGGCAGCAACAGGCGATTGCGCGTTTCAAGATCAACGACCAGTTTGTATTGCTCGGGGACCTTGGCGTGGGCGGTGATTACCGCGGCATGGTAAAATACTTGATTCGTTTCCGATGATGGGGCGCTTTTGTTTCGGTCTAATTTGTAGCGTTGCGGCCGCCGTTGACTTAGCGGCGCAGACAGCGGTCGACGTCCCGCGAGCAGAAGAAAAACAGAAACAACAGAACGCGGTTGCCAAAGCGCAGGAGAAACGCGCCCAAGCCACGACCACGGTTGTGTTCGCCGGCCAGCAGGCGTTCAACGAAAAAGATTTGCGCTCAGCCGTAAAAGAACAACTGACCACGCTCGATCAGTACGGATTAACCTCCGCCCGCGCCGACGATCTCGCATTTTTCGTGGAAGTTTTTTACCGCAAGCACGGCTACACCAAGGCAACGGTTCGATACAAAATTGAGGGCCGCGATCGTCTGCGCCTTGAAATCAACGAAGGTCCGGAGATGGCGCTCGGCACGATCACGTTTCAAGGAAACGAACACGAGCCGACGAAGAAGTTGTTCGATTTCGTGGTTGGCCCGACGCGGGAACGTTATTCGAAACTGGAACGCACACTTCCGTTCGTTGCGTCCGACATTCAAGAAGGCGCCGAGCTCGTCCATCGTCTTTACATCGCGGAAGGTTTTCTGGACGCGGCGGTCGATCAACCGCGTTACACGTTTCACGATCAGGAGAATCGCGTCGATGTCACGATTCCAATCCGCGAAGGCCGGCAATATTTTTTCGGCGAAGTTTCCTTTCACGGCCAGACGATTTACGGCGACGAAGCGCTGCGCGGACAACTCGAGGATCTGTTGAAGCAGCCGTTTACCGACGCGCGGGTGGCCGATATTCCGCGCCGGCTGCAGGCTTATTTTAAATCGCGCGGATATTATGAAGTAAGGGTCGAGGCGACCGCCGAGCCCGAGCGCGCGAGGCAGGCCCACATCCCGGTCCAGGTCGCGATCTCTCCTGGTCAGCTTTATCACTTCAGCGGCGAAGTTTTTGTAAACGGTCTGACGCGACTGCATCCGAGCTTTGTGCAAAAGCGTTTTACAAAACTCCAAGGCAAGGTCTACAGCCCGGAAGCGGTTGACGAACGGTTCCGCACCTTAATGAAGACAGGATTGTTCAACGTGCTCAAGATCGAGCCAACTCCGATCGCGGACGAAGATTCGCTTCTCCTTAATATTTCGGCGGAGGAAGCGAAGAGCAAAGAGTTCGGGTTTTCGCTCGGCTACGGCACGTTTGAAGGTGGAATCGTCGGCGCGCAATTCCGCGAACGAGATTTGTTCGGTTATGGGCGGCCGATCACGATCTCGGCGGAAGTTTCACAACGAAGTTACAAGGGCGAATTCATTTACGAAGATCCATTTCTTTTCGACACCGAGTTGTATTTCAGGAATCGCGCGGCCGCCTTCACTTTCGATTACGACGGCTATTCAAAATTTGAACTTGGCGATCGGGTCGACCTCAGTCGAAAACTGACCAAGCAGTACGAAGTCGGCCTCGTCTTCGCCGCGCGACACGTTGACATCAGGAAAACTTCAATCGCCGATCGCTTCCTCGGTGACACTTCATACTTTGTGAACTCGCTCGGGTTCACCCAGACGCTCGACCTGCGCCAGAGTCCGCTCGTTGCGCCGCGCGGTTTTGTTTTCAACACCACACTCGATGCCGCCCCCAAAGCGTTCGGCAGCGAAGTCGAGCTGATTCGGGGCACTGGTCGCGCCGCATACTTTTTGCCGTTTGGGCCGAAATCGTTGACGCCCGGCGTTGTTGAAGATCAAACCACGCCGGCGCTGAAGCGCTGGTTTCAACAATCATCGCTCGCATTTGGCGCGCGCGTCGGCGCGGTTCATTCGCTCGATCATTCCGGTCCGGACGAAGAAACTACGCTTCCGATCGACGAACGATTTTTTAACGGTGGTGCGACCTCGGTCCGCAGTTTTGGCGAGCGAACGCTCGGCCCGCACGACCCGAAGGGCAATCCGATCGGCGGCGAGTTCTACACGATTTTCAATGTCGAGTACACGTTTCCGATTTATGGCGAGCTCCAGGGCGCGACGTTCTTTGATGCCGGAAATCTTTTGCCCACGTCGGAGCATCCCAGTTTGGACGACATGCGTTACGCGCTCGGACTTGGATTGCGTTACCAATTGCCGATCGGTCCGATTCGGCTCGATTACGGATTCAATCCCGATCCTCACTCCGACGAAGACTCCGGCGCATTCCATTTGAGCTTCGGCTTCGCGTTTTAGTGCGCGGTCACGTTTGCACCCCGCTAAAGCAAGGTGTTAATGAGGTTCCGAACAATGCGAGATCGACCTTCACTCGGCGACACGCCGCCAGAAATTTTTCGGAAACAACTTCACGAGTTGGCGGATTGGATCGCCGATTTTCGGGAACACATTTCTGAAATTCGTGTCGCGCCGAATGGCAAGCCGGGCGCGATCCGCGAGAAATTGCCGGCCCAGCCACCTGAAAATGCCGAAGGTTTCGAGAAAATTCTTGGCGACATCGATCGGCTGATCGTTCCCGGTATGGTCCATTGGAGCCACCCGATGTTTCTCGGTTATTTCGGTTGGACCCAGACCGGACCGGGAATCCTCGGCGAAATGGCGACCGCGCCCTTGAACGTCAACGCGATGACGTGGCGGACCTCGCCTGCCGCCACTGAATTGGAAACTCTGGTCGTCGATTGGTTGAGACAGTGGATGGGATTGCCGGAGAAATTCGGCGGTGTTGTTTACGACACCGCTTCGGTCGGGGTCATGCACGCGCTCGCGGTCGCGCGCGAAGAAGCAGCGCCTTCGACGCGCAAACTCGGACTCACCGCCAGAAATCTTCCGCGATTCCGGATTTACACCTCCGATCAAGCGCACAGCTCGACTGAGAAAGCGGCGATCGCGCTCGGCCTCGGCGAAGAAAATGTTCAACGCGTGCCCACCGACGCCGAGTTTCGGGTGGACGTCGCGGCGTTGCGGGCAATGATCGAACGCGATCTCGCGGAAAAATTTAAACCGCTCGCGACGATTGCAACCGTCGGCACGACCTCAGCGGCAAGCGTCGATCCCGTTCCCGACATCGCGAACATTTGTCGCGAGCACAAAATGTGGCTCCACGTCGACGGCGCTTATGGCGGCGGATTTGCCATTCTGCCGGAATACAAATGGATCACCAAAGGCTGGAGCGACGCCGACTCGATCATCATCAATCCGCACAAGACGCTGTTCGTGCCGCTCGATTTCAGCGTTCTTTATGTGCGCGACGTCGAGCGGCTCCGCCGCGTCTTCACTCTCGTCCCGGAATATTTGCGCGGCGACACCATCGAGGCGGAAAAAAATTACATGGATTACGGGATCCAGCTCGGCCGGCGGTTTCGCGCGCTCAAAGCGTGGGTGATCTGGCGCTCTCTCGGTCGCGCGGGAATGGCCGATCGATTGCGCGAACAAATGCGACTAACGAATCTGCTGGTCGATTGGATCAAAGCCGACAAACGCTCCGAGCTCGCCGCGCCGGTCGTGATGCCGGTTGTTTGTTTCCGCCTCGTCGTGAGAGATGATTCTAAGGTCGACGCGATCAACAGCGAGATCGTCGAGCGCATCAATGCGTCCGGTCGGGCGTATCTTACGCAAACGAAATTGCGCGGCCGCACCGTCATGCGAATCGGATTCGGCAATGTCCTGACGACCGAAGAGCATCTGCGCGATGCCTGGCAGTTGATCCAATCAGTCGCAAAGGACGTTTGCGACTAAAATCCCAGTTCCCAGGCTCCAAATCCCAAGTAAGTGCCCAATCTCAAAAGGGAGAAAATAACGTAAACGGAGCTGCTTTGAGATTTTGAATTTAGGATTTACCTGGGATTTTGGGGTTTGGAATTTGGGATTTTGTTCCTCCTATTGCACGTTACCGAGGGTACTTTAAAGTGTCCGCCCCCAAGCTATTTCATCCCAATGATTAAGATTCTTCGAAAACATCGCAACTGGCTCATGATCGTCATCGCGGTCCTGGCGTTGCCGTTCTGTCTCTATTTCGTCAAAAGCGATACCAGCCTGATTCGCACCGATGAATTTGCCAGGATTTACGGCCGCAAATTGTCGATTCTCGAGGCGCAGCGTGACGCTCGTCTTTACAATCTGGCACAGGTCCTCGGCATTTCTGATCTGACCGAGGGCCTGGCGCCCGGTCAGGGGAGCGACGAGCAAAAAATTGGAGCGTTCATAATCAATCTGACGGTGCTGCGCCACGAAGCCGATCGCTGGGGCATTGAGCCGTCCGATTCTGAGATCGTTGATGCGGTGAAAAACTTCCCATTTTTTCATGGCGCGTCCGGTTTCGATCCCGCGAAATACGATCAGATTGCAAAAAATGCTCTTCCCTCGCTTGGATTCACGGACGAGCAACTGCGCGAGCTGGCCCATGACGAGCTTTGCTTGAAAAAAATCAAGGCCCTTATCGGGTTGTCCGTGTCGATTCCCGAAAGCGAGGCCAAATCGAATTTCGAGCAACTTTACGGGAAGAACTTTGCCACCGTCGTACGCGTGAAAGCGACCGACCTGGCCAAGGATGTCAAGGTCAGTGACGACGACGTTAAGAAATATTTCGAAGCGCACCAGTCGGAGCTGAAAACCGAACCGAAGCGGAAAGTGGAATTCGTCCGCCTCGCACTCACCGAGGAGCAAAAAAAATTGAAGGACCGGGAGCGGATCGACGCGCTCCAGAAACTGGCGGATCGGGCGAACGATTTTTCGCAGGCGCTGCTCGAGAAAGGCGCTGATTTCAAACAGGTCGCTGCGAAGTTTCAATTACCGGTGGAAGCAAGCGGCGACTTCACGCCGTCAGCTCCGGATCCAAAATTGAAAGCGGATCCACAATTGAATCAGGCCGCGTTCAAACTGACCCAACAGGAGCCCAACAGCGATCCGATTCAAGTCAGCGACGGTTACGCCATTCTCCATCTGGCCGGAGTTTCCGATTCGCGTCCGCTGACGCTGGACGAGGCGAAACAGAAGATTGTCGATTCGATCAAGACGGAACGCTCTCGCGACATGGCGACAGCCAAGGGACGACAAGCGGCTGAGACCTTGCGCAACGGATTAAAGAACAAACAGCCGCTCCAATCCACTTTGGAACAGGCCGGCGGTTTGAAATCCGAAAAAATGGAGCCGTTCACCTTGGCCGACGATACCGAAGTGAAAAATCCCGCCGACAAAAAGAACGAGCCGTCCGACATGATCATCATCAAGAATGCCGTCGGCCAGCTTCAACCGGGCGAAGTGAGCGATTTCGCACCCTGGCTTGATGGCGGTTTGATTCTCATTCTTGATAAACGGGAACCGCCCGATCCGGCGAAATATCAGGAATCGAAGGCGAAATTCGAGGAGCGCTATCTCAAAACCGCACGCGAATATGTTTTCATGGAATGGTTGCGCGATCGTCAGCGTGACGCCGGTCTGCAATACGCGAGAGGCTAAGCCGTAGCGACACTGGTGTCGCAACGGAAAACCCAACTGTCAGGCACCAGCCTCCAAACAAGCCGCAAGCTGAAGTCCAAACTAAAACTGCTTCGCCTTGAGATTTGAGAGTTGGGATTTATTTGGGATTTGGTAATTGGGATTTGGGACTTCCACGTTAGTGGCAACACGCGACGAAATTTTCGACGACGCAAACGGCGATCTCGCCATCGGTGAACTGGAGAGCGCGATCGAAAAATACCGGCGTTGTGTCGATGTCGATCCAAACTTCTTCGACGGTTGGCATGCGCTCGGAATGGCATTGATGAAAGTCGGCCGTTTCGATGAAGCGATCGAAGCCGGGAAGAAAGCCGTCGAATTAAAGCCGAACGATCAGATCGGCTGGACGAGTCTGTCTTTGTTTTACAATCGCGCCGGCAACATCAAAGAAGCCGAAGCCGCCGGCACCAAAGCAAAAATTATTTCCTGGGGCGGGAAAATCAGGTAGCGGCGGTTGACCGAACCGCCATGGCGATTGGGTCAATCGCCGCTACCTCAAAATCCCAAATCGGGGGGGTCGCGAAGAGCAACTAATTCCAGCAAAATTTCCTTGATACACTGAATTTTCAGTATTTACTGAAATCCGTGAAGGAATCGAAACCCGGCGACACCTTTCAAGACGCCCGGGATGAGTTCGTGAGCCAGTGGGGCGCCATTGGTAGCGCCTGGGGAATCAACCGGACGATAGCCCAAATTCATGCCTTGCTCATCACCGCGCCCGCTCCGTTGAGCACAGACGATGTCATGGCTGAACTCAAAATCAGCCGCGGCAACGCGCATAGCAATCTGCGCGACTTAGTTAGCTGGGGACTCGTTCGGAGCGTCGTTCGAAAAGGAGAACGGAAAGAGTTTTTCGAAGCTGAAAAAGATGTCTGGCGGATGTTCTGCATCGTCATTCGTGAACGCCGGCGGCGCGAGCTGCGGCCAGCCCTCGCCGTTCTCAAAGATTTCATGGAGCGGACGAAAGCCTTGAAGGGCAACGAAGCGGTCGCCTTCAACAAACAGCTCAACGCCTTGGGCGACTTTCTCCAATTGACCGACCGGGTGATTACGAAGCTTTCGCAGTCCGAGCAGAACAGAATGATTCCGTGGGCCTTGAAATTCCTGAAATGAAAATTTCTCCAACAGACAACAAACCAGAGAGGAAACTACGATGACACCGATCGTTTGGACTGGCCCAATGAAATGCCTTTACGTCTTATACGATTCGCAATGCGAGCTGTGCGTTCGATGCCGTGATTGGCTGAAGAAACAATCGGCGTTCGTGCCGCTTGTTTTCGTCGCGCTCCGCTCCGAGGAAATGCGCAAAAGATTTCCCGGAATCGATGCGCTCAAGCCGAGCCAACAATTACTCGTGATTTCGGACCGCGGTTCCGCTTATCGCGGCGCATACGCTTGGATTATGTGTCTATGGGCATTGCGAAATTATCGGGAGCACGCCCATCGCATGTCGCATCCAATCTTGCTGCCCTTCGCCCAGATTGTTTGCGAATTGCTCTCGCGCAATCGGTTCTATCTATCCGATGCCTTGTTCCGACAGGAACCGCGAAACACCGCGCAGCTGATCGCGGTGCACTATCCCCGGCACAAGGCGAGTTGGTCGAACCCTGGCACGACGTAATGAAAATCATTTCCTGGGGCGAGAAAATCGCGAAAGAGTAGTTTGGTAGGGCGAGACTCTGTCGAGCCGATGCTGATAAATATCTTTTCAAGAAATATTCCGTTTGTTAGCAAGACTCTGTCGCACCCCGATGCACAACTGGCCTGTTCGCAAGCATCCTGACGAAGGTGTTTTGATCTTTCGCGGTCAGGCAACAATCGTCTTTCTCACTATCTGCACTGCGAAGCGCAAGCCAGGCCTGGCTAATTCCCTGGTTCACGCTGCGCTGGTGACGGCGTGGGAACGTGCTGATGCGTGGCCCGTTGGCTTTTACTTAATTATGCCGAATCACATTCACTTGTTCTGTTCGCCCACCGACGAAGATGGCGAAATTGAAGGCTGGATCTCGTACTGGAAGCGAGAATTCAGGCGTGTTTGCGGAGATCAAGCTCCCAAATTTCAATCACGCGGTTTTCATCACCGGCTCCGCCATGACGAAAGCTATTCGGCAAAATGGGATTACGTGCGTGAGAACCCGATCCGTGCAGGCCTCGTGGCTAATCCGGATGAATGGCCATACCAAGGTACATTAAACGATCTTTATTTTTAAAGTCGGCTCGACAGAGTCTCGCCCTACCACGCGCTTACCAAATATTGGCGCGCTTGTCCGCCGGACGCACCATCGGCGCGTTGTCCGGAAGGTTGAACGCTTTTTGAAACTCCGGCAGATCCGAGAGCGGCCCGTTCACGCGAAAATGTCCGGGCGAATGCGGATCGACATTCAGTCGCAACTTCTGATCTTGATCGCGGATCTTTTGCCGCCATACTCCGGCGAACGCGAGAAAGAAGCGCTGCTCCGGCGTGAAGCCGTCGATTTTCTGGTCGCGTTGCTCGGGATGTTTATCGAGCGCTTTTTGCAACGCGGCGTAGGCGAGCTTCACGCCGCCGATGTCGGCAATGTTTTCACCTTGTGTCAGTTCGCCGTTCACGTGCAATCCCGGTAGCGCTTCGTATTCGTTGTATTGATCGACCACCGCTTTGCGTCGCTTTTCGTAGGCGTCGGCCGATTCTTTCGTCCACCAATCAGTCAAATTTCCGACCTTGTCGTATTGCCGGCCCTGATCGTCGAAGCCGTGCGTCATTTCGTGGCCGATGACACAACCGATTCCGCCGTAATTCACCGCGTCGTCGGCATTCGCAAAGAAAAACGGAGGCTGCAAAATGCCGGCCGGGAAAACAATCTCGTTCATCTTCGGGTTGTAATACGCGTTCACGGTCGGCGGCGTCATGCCCCATTCCGTGCGATCGACCGGTTTGCCGATCTTGTTCAACTGCCGTTTCGCCTCAAAATTTTCCGAGCGCAGTTCGTTCAACACGAACGGACCGCGATCGACCATCAGCGTCGAGTAATCGCGCCACTTTTCCGGGTAACCGATCTTGACCTGAAACGCGGCCAATTTTTCGAGCGCCTTCTGTTTCGTCGGCTCGTCCATCCAGTCCAGCGACTTGATTCGGTCGGCGAGCGCTTCCTTCAAATTGTTGATCAGCTCGAGTGCGCGCGCTTTGGCAGCCGGGGGAAAATATTCGTTCGCGTAAAGTTTGCCGAGCGCTTCACCGATTTCGCCATCTTCGGAAATGATTACGCGTTTCCAGCGCGGCTTGATCTTCTCTGTGCCGCGCAACGTCGTCTCGTTGAAATGGAAATCTTCGTTCACAAAGTCGCTCGAGAGCGCGGACGCCGCGGCATTGATCAGGTGCCAGCGCAGATAAGTTTTCCAATCATCAAGCGATGTCGATGTAAACGCCGAGTTCATCGCCTTGAAGAAATCCGGCTGGTGCACGTCGATGTCGCCCGGGTTCGTCAGGCCGATCTCTTTGAAATAATCGCCCCAGTTCCAATCCGGCGTCAGCTTCTGCAGCTCGTCCTGCGTCATCTTGTTGTAATTCTTTTGCGGATCGCGCAATTCCACGCGCGTGCGCGACGCCTGCGCGAGCGAAGTTTCCAGCGCCATGATTTTCTTCGCATTCTCGGCCGCTTTCGCCTGCGGCTCGCCGAGCAACGTCAACATCTTGGTCACGTGCGCAAGGTACTGCTCCCGCAATTTCTTCGAAGCGTCGTCGTCCTTCGTGTAATAATCGCGGTCCGGCATTCCGAGTCCTCCTTGCACCGCCTGGGCGATCTCGCGCGTTGAGTCTTTGTCGTCCTGGGCCGAGCCGAAATTGAAAAACGCGTTCACACCGCTCATGTGCAGGTGCGCGATCTCTTTCAGCACATCGTTGCGATCTTTCATGTTGTCGATCTTCGCCAGCTCCTCCTTGAGCGGCTTTGCTTTCATCGCCTCGATTGTTTTCTCGTCCATGCCGCTCGCGAAATAATCGCCGACCTTTTTCGAATCGGCGTCGGTACTGTTCGTTTTCGCAGCCTTATCGGCGATGGCGTGGAGCGCGTCATTGTTGTGCTCGATCAACTGATTGAAACTGCCCCAGCGCGAATATTCCGGTGGAATGTCCGTTCGCTTGATCCAGCCGCCATTCGCGTAGAGGAAAAAATCGTCCGACGGCTTGACCGAGGGGTCGAAATTCGATTGCTCGACCGGCTTCTCGTTCTCATTTTTCGCGGTCGCCGTCGCGTCCCCGCCTTTTGTGCCGCCGGCTTGAACCGCTGGCGGACTGGTTTCCGGTTTTTTGGCTGCGGCTTTTGATTTTCCAGTCGGCCGCTTTTTCTCCGGCTCAGTCTGCGCGCTGAGCGCAAACGCGATTGCAAAAAACAAAAGCGAAACGAGAAACGATTTCTTCATCCGAGAAAGAAACGCGAGACGCGCCGGCTGTCCAGTTGCCTCACACAAAGTCCACAAGGGCCGCTGCCGTGCAGCTAACTATATTTCGGGAACACGATCGTCGAACTAGTGGGAGCGTAAGGTCACAAGGCCATAATAGAAATGGTGTTCATCGTGTCCGCTGTGACCGTCGTTTGAGCTTCTCCTTTAAATATTGACGCTTCGATGCAACGCGCCGAATTTCGCCTAACAACCCTAACTACTTATGAGAAAATCCGTGACTTACGCAGTTGCCATGTTGCTTGTGACTATTGCCGGTTCCTTTAGCGCGACGCCGGACAAGGCCGCCGTCGAAGCCAAAGAGAACGCCGCGTGGCAGGCATTCAAAGACAAGAACGTCGATGCGTTCCAGAAACTCGTCGATAAAGATATCCGCGCGGTTTACGACACCGGAATCATGAAAATGTCCGACGAACTGGCGGCCATGAAAAAGTGGGACATGAAATCGTTTGAGATCAGCGATTTCAACATGTTCTCGGATGAGAAGGATGTCGTCGTGACGACTTACACGGTGAAGGTGGAAGGCACGATGGACGGACAGGACATGTCCGGCACCTACAATGCCGGTTCGGTCTGGAAAGAGGAAAAGGGCAAGTGGCTCGCGATCTTCCACACCAACATCAAGCAAGCAGCGGCGAAATAAGAAGTGACCTGTGACAAGTGACCAGTTACAGATTATGCAGCGAGCGCTTCGCTCGCCGTTTAATTCAACGTTGCACGTCGCTGACGTCTGATCTCTGTTCTTGTCACATGTCACTTGTCACTGGTCACTCGCCGCACTATCGTGCGGCGTAGCGGGGGAGCCGGATGGCTGAGAGGTCCGACGTTTGCGAGTGTTGAAACGTTCAGCACTAATGAGCGAGGCGATTAGGCCGAGCGTGGGTGAGTGCTGGCGCAGACATAAAGCAAAAAGGACGACCCCTTGAACCTGATGCGGGTAATGCCGACGCAGGGAGTCCGAGCCGGACTGGCCTCTTAGCCGTGCGACTCCGCGCACGGCCATTTTTTTAACCACGAAGGACACTAATGAGCACGAAGAATGGAAATGATTCTTCTGTAGGGGAAGCTGCCAGCTTCCTACCCAATAATGATCGAGACGCTGACAGCGTCTCCTACAGTCTTCCCAATTCCAAAAAGATTTACGTCGCGGGCAAAATTCATCCGCAAATCAAAGTTCCGTTCCGCGAAATAAATCTCGCGCCGACGAAAACAATGTCGGGCGAGATTGAAGTGAACGAACCGGTCCGGGTTTATGACACCAGTGGTCCCTGGGGCGACAATAGTGCCAGTCCGGCTCGGACCGTGAAGCTCGACCCGGTTCAGGGGCTCCCGCCCTTGAGAAGAGAGTGGATTTTGAAACGCGGTGACGTTGAAGAGATCGAGGGAAGAAGAGTTCAGCCGATCGACGACGGATATCTCTCCGTTGCGCATGCCGCACATGCGAACGGCAATGATAATGTCAGTCCGGCTCGGACCTCCAAATCCCAAATCCCAAGCTCCAAACAGCTTTCAACTTTCAGCTATCAACCATCAACTTTGCGAAAGCCTTTGCGAGCAAAGGCGGGCAGTTGCGTAACGCAACTGTATTATGCCCGGCAAGGCATCGTGACTCCGGAAATGGAATTTATCGCGATTCGAGAAAACATGAAGCAATTGCGGAGTGCGGAATGCGGATTGCGGAATGGGGCAGAGGGAGACTCGTCTCATGTCACACGTCACTCGTCACTCGCGCGGAATTCTTTGGATTTTTCTCATTCCGGCAATTCCTTTGGCGCTGCGCTTCCAGAAGAAATAACGGCAGAATTTGTTCGTAGTGAAGTGGCCAGAGGTCGCGCGATAATTCCGTGCAACATCAATCACCCCGAATCCGAGCCGATGATCATCGGCCGCAATTTCTTGGTAAAGATCAACGCCAACATCGGCAACAGCGCCGTGGCATCGTCGATCGAGGAAGAAGTGGAGAAGATGCGTTGGGCCACGAAGTGGGGCGCTGACACGGTGATGGACCTCAGCACCGGCAAAAACATCCACGCGACGCGGGAATGGATCATTCGCAACAGTCCCGTCCCGATCGGCACCGTGCCGATCTATCAGGCGCTCGAAAAAGTCGGCGGCCGGGCCGAGGAACTGACGTGGGATATATATAGAGACACGCTCATCGAACAGGCGGAGCAGGGGATCGATTACTTCACCGTCCACGCCGGCGTACTATTAAGATACATCCCGCTGACCGCGCGGCGCGCCACCGGGATCGTCTCGCGCGGCGGCTCGATCATGGCCAAGTGGTGTCTCGCCCATCATCAGGAAAGTTTTCTCTACACCCATTGGGACGAAATCTGCGAGATCATGGCCGCGTACGACGTCAGCTTTTCAATCGGCGACGGCCTGAGGCCAGGCAGTATTGCTGACGCAAATGATGAGGCCCAGTTTGCTGAATTGTACACGCAAGGCGAGCTGACCAAGCGCGCATGGGCGCACCACGTCCAAGTGATGAACGAAGGCCCGGGCCACATCCCGATGCACATGATCAAGGAAAACATGGAGAAACAACTCGAGTGGTGCGACGAAGCGCCGTTCTACACTTTGGGTCCGTTAACGACCGACATCGCGCCCGGGTACGATCACATCACCAGCGCGATCGGCGCGGCGATGATCGGCTGGTATGGGTGCGCCATGCTCTGCTACGTCACGCCGAAAGAACATTTGGGGTTGCCGAACAAGAAAGACGTCAAAGACGGCGTCATCGCCTACAAGATCGCTGCCCACGCCGCCGATTTAGCGAAAGGCCATCCCGGCGCGCAGTACCGCGACAACGCCATCAGCAAAGCCCGCTTCGAGTTTCGCTGGGAAGATCAATTCAATCTCTCACTCGATCCCGAAACTGCGCGCGACTTCCACGATGAGACGCTTCCGCAAGAGGGAGCGAAGACCGCACATTTTTGTTCCATGTGCGGTCCGCATTTCTGTTCCATGAAAATTACCGAAGACGTACGCAAGTACGCAGCGCAGCACGGATTGTCGGATGAAGACGCATTGAAGGCTGGCATGGAACAGAAATCTCAGGAATTCGTCAGTGCCGGAGCTGAGGTCTACGGCAAAACATGATCGGACTTGTCACTGGTCACATGTCACTCGTCACTTCTTCAATCATGTGCGGTCCTCATTTTTGTAGTATGCGGATAACGGAAGACGTTAGACGCTACGCGGCAGAAAAAGGGTCTGACTGAAGCTGAAGCAATTGAATCAGGCATGCGGAAAAAAGGAAAGAATTCTTGGAAAAAGGCGCCGAGATCTACGCCAAGACATAATCTGTAGCCGCCTCGCTCAGTCGAGGCGTTCCGACGCTGTGGTGGCAGCCGTCTCGGCTGCACAGTTCGACTAAAGCTCGCGTAACTAATCCAAAGAGGTAAATGTCAAATGTTTAGATGTGACCCCATTTTCCCCTTCCAGATGAAGAATCAACCAAAGATGGAGCAGCATTCACGAGATCAGGAGATTCGTGCCGCACTTGATCAGCATTGGGCCGCGTCCGATGCCAACGACTTTGAAGCGGAGCACCGCATCTATCACCAGGACGCGGTGCTGGAATACCCGCAGTCGGGCGAGCGCACCCGCGGTCGACATAACATAGAGAACCAACGCGCGAGTCAGCCGAGCAACAAGCGGTTCACTGTCCGGCGAATCATTGGCAGCGGCGATCTTTGGATCACGGAATTCATCCTGACGTATGACGGCAAGCCGTCCTACACCGTTAGCATCATGGAATTCAGGGGCGACAAGGTTGCGCGGGAAACACAGTACTTCGCTGATCCGTTCGTGGCTCCTGCATGGCGCGCTCAGTGGGTCGAACGAATGGAGACGTAATCTCGAGACTCTGTTCCGGGAAAGATCACAGCCATGAATTTCCTACGCCGCCGCGATCTTTTCTGGTCATCCACAGATTTCCAGCACCCTGAATTCCCGCGGATTCCGGAATCCCGTTAGTCCTGTCTAAAATCCGCAGCCTTTTCGCAGCGCTCGAGCAGCCGCGGCGCTTTCATTCGCTATGCCCATTTCGCGAACGCTGGCGTCGGACTGCCGCCAGCGCAGCCTTTCTATCTTTCTCGAGTCCGAAGACCCGCTCGATGATATCAGCGGCGACATCCAGTCCGCGAGTCTTCCGGAGAACGTCTCGGAACCAGGACGCTTTATCGCGATAGGTCGGATTTGATGTGACCTTCGCGATCAACTTCGATAGCCGCCGAGCGGTTAGGTCGCCTAATTCGACAAACTCACCAACTCCGTGATAGGAAATCCTGTGAGCAATACCGGGTTGATCGTATCCGATCGGGATTGCCACCATCGGAACTCCCTGGGCCAACGCTTCGAGAGCCGTATTTTGGCCCGCGTGGGTAATGCACAGCGTGGCCCGCTTCAACAGTTCGATCTGCGGTGCGACGCGGACGACGATTGTATTCGCCGGAATTGGGCCCAGGTCGTTCGGGTCGACGTGCCGGCCCAGCGAAAGAACCACCTGCATCTCCGGGAATTTGCCAACCGCCTCGAGAATAATGCGGTACACGTTTGTCAGGCCGTTCACCAGTGTTCCCATTGAAGCGTAGATCAATGGCTTACCGGTTAGTTTCTCCCAGTCAAAAGGAACCGGCTCCCGTCCCTCGTTGTCGTGCAACGGACCGGCGTAGTGAAATTGCGGAGGCAACTCCGGAATGGGGAAATCGAACTCTTTGGGCGTTTGTGTGATCGCAGCCAGTTCGCGGCTCGTGGCTTTCGGATTGCTCCAATCGATCTTCAATCCATTCCGGGCGGCGTAGGCCTGAGCGATCGGCAGCATCGGCGCGCGAAGCTCGCCGATGATCTGCAGTCCCGCGGCATTTCTGGCCATAGCTTCGGGAGTCGTTTCGTGCGGCCAATTGTAAAAAGTCAGTGGCGTCGCTCCGGAAAAATCGAAATGGAGCACACTCCAAATCAGAACATACGGCAGACGCAGATGTATCGGGACAATCTCAAGAAATAGAAATACCGAATCCAGCACCAGGGCGTTCACTCCGGTTTCTGTTATCTTGCCTGGTAAATGCTCGAGTGCCGCCCTAAGTAATCCAGGCGACAATTCCCGGGTTGTATATCGAACGACATCCAGGCCGTGCCGACTCGCCACCGCGCCAAAGCTTTTCTCGATTGAACCTGGCGGATATTCGTTTTCGCAAAACGGGACGAAATTTAGACCGGCTGCGCGAACAGCACGTTCGCTATCCGGAACTCCGATAAAAACGACTTCGTGCCCCCGTGACTGTAGTTTGCGCGCGAGCGCGGTCATTGAATTCAAGTGCCCGGTAGCGGGAAGACACACGAAACCGATTCTCATACTTGGTCCACCGTTGATTCCCCGACTCGACCCCTTCCCAGAGCCTGACTGCTGCCGGCTGCGGTTTGGATGTTTAGTTCTAACAACTGTCGTTTGCATGCAATCACCCGACAGCGATTCGCACCCTCTTTGAAATATTTTGTGCGTCTGTGCGCGATAGAGACCGCCTATTGCGACGCCGAACTTTACACCCAAGGCGAGCTGACCAAGCGCGCGTGGCGCAACACGTCCAGGTGATGAACGAAGGCCCTGGCCACATCCCGATGCAC
>Ga0066388_100000563_pt1 | contig 18032 bp, 14 predicted proteins | sample PanSoiMetaGPlot6_FD_64539 | JGI IMG/M metagenome (GOLD analysis project Ga0066388, IMG submission 64539) | Tropical forest soil microbial communities from Panama analyzed to predict greenhouse gas emissions - Panama Soil - Plot 6 (Hybrid Assembly) | ecosystem: Environmental > Terrestrial >... | reverse complement strand
CGAAGGCGCTTCTGCTCCAGAAGTTGGGAAAACTGCGACGGGTTCACCGAGTCGAATTGCAAGATCACGATCATGACGCCCTCTCTGCGCGATGTGTCATCCCACCGGACATGAGCTTCCACCCTTCATCGCCGACTGCCGAACAGCCGCAATCGTCGACATCACCGCCACTCCATCGCCGGCCGTGGCCAGCTGCGTCGGCGTGCAGTCGCTCCGTATCACCTGCCCAAACGCTTCAAGCTGACCTACCAGCGAAGTGACTAGCGGGTTTTCACGCCAGGGCGAGAGCTTTCCGATGATTCCGGCCACGATCCCGCCGCGCCTGAACATTCCCACCCTACGGCCGTCGCTCGTCCGCACCTGGACCAGCTCTCGATAGGGACTGTTGCACGAACAGATGACCGTTGCCTGTCCGCGTCCCAACTCCAGTTCGAATTCTGCATGCTCCTGTGTGAGAGCATGCGCTCGGACCGAGATCACCTCGCTCACTATGAGCCATCGAGCGAGATCGATAAGATGAGGACCAAGATCCAGGAGAGCGTCGTCTCGCATGTCGAAGGGGTTCCACGACTTCCTTCGGTAATGAAGTTCCAGTCGGATGACAAGCATTCCGTCACGTGGCACGTTGCTCCTGAGTCGCGCGAGATCCGGATCGAAACGCCGGTTGAAGCCGATCCAAGGTCTTGGGGCCAGACCGAGGAGACCCTCGGCCTCGCTCAGATCAATTCCGGGAGGCTTCTCGAGGAGAATCGGCAGTTTCGCCCGGGAGGCTGCCGTGGCATCGGCCAGGTGGTAGCGGGTCGGAGTCGAAATAATGACCGCATCCATGCTGTCGGTCTGTATCAGGTCATGAATTGTCTTGAAGGCGGGCACCTCCGGCGCGACCTGCTTGCAACGGTGCGGATTGACGTCCGCAACGCCGGCCAGGGTGACCCCTGACGCCCGCCGGAAGGCCGGAAGATAGCCGAACTCGGCCAGGCGACCGCACCCCGCCAGTCCGATCCGTACTGGTGCCTTCGAAGACGCCCTATCCGTCTGATCTGCAGGCTTCATTCCCAACTCAACTCCTTCCGCAGTCCCCATCGTCACCGAATGGCTCTCCAAAGCAAGGCCGTTTACGACATGGTTGATCCAGCCGATTTCTGTCTTCGGCTCTCCAACACACGCTCGATATGACCGATGTAGCATGGAATGTGAACGTCCGCGGTCCATTTTTTACGAAGGGCAATATTGCCTTGCCGGCCGAGTTTGTCCCTCAAGCTGGGATCCTCGATCAACCGATCCATGGCGTGGAGCAGCTCCGGGTCGGTGTTGAAGACAAGACCGCCGCCGCTCTCCTCAATAACCTTCGGCATCCCACCTATATTTCTCACAATGGCAGGTGTGGCTCGTGCAAACGATTCAAGGATGATGATCCCGAACACCTCATACCAAATCGAAGGAACAATGGTCGCGATGGCCTGCTCATACAGCCTCCGGAGCCGGTCACTCGATTCATGCCCGAGGAACTTGATATTGGAAGAGCCCTGCGCCATCCTGCGCAACTCCGCCTCATAGTCGCCCGTCCCCACGATCCAAAGTTGAGCTCTGTCGTACCTCCGAAACAGCGGAATCACCGTCTGAACGCCTTTGATTTTTTCCAGCCTCCCCACAAAGAGGAAATAGTGAACGCCATTTGATGGCCGCGCAGTCTCGACCACCTGGTTTTCCCACCGAGATGAAAAATACGGCAATTCAACGGTCGGAACGTTCAACCCGAGTTCCCGATGTTTGTCTCTTGTAAACGCGCTCGGAGCAAAAAAGAGATCGACATGTTTCACAGATTTTTCTAACAGATCCGAATAGCGCCAGATTTGCGGTGGTCGTCCGTGCAACAGTGTGCAGGAGAAACACTGCCGGTCGATGCAGGCCTCGCGATTGAATCTAAACAGCATGTGCGTCGGGCAGACTAGCCAGTATTCGTGGAGTGTATAGAACTTCGCGGCTCGTCCGTACCGGAGGACATCCGGTCCGCCGACGAGCGAGATGTTGTGATAGTGGATCACGTCAAACGGCTGCTCAAGAATTTCTTTCAGACGAGAGGATTTGAAGCACGGTCGTCCTGTCTGATGGGTGGCAAGCGGAGAAATCCATCCGATCGAACTCTCCAGCGTATGAACTCGTACGTTGGGATGATCTTCACAAACCATGGTCGGCTGCCGATCGGTCATGAAGTCGAAGCTGTCCTTGCAATGAACCACCTCGACGTAATGGCCGCGTTTTGCCAGTTCGTTCGAGAGCTGTTGAATAAAAACGGCGTCACCGCCGAAATGGTAGGGAGGATAAAACGTGGTGACCATGCAAAAGCGCATCTACATGTCCCATGCACGATGGCTACGTGTGCAACGAATGCTGTTCAACTAAATGACGATGCCGGACGGTCATCATGATTCCATGTTTAGGACGCAAGGTCATCTTGGGCTCCGGCACGATCGTCTGACCCGGTACCAGAGCCAGTTTGTACTTTTGCGCAATCATGGCCAACACCACGGTGCCTTCCATCTTGGCAAAATGCTCTCCGATGCAGACACGAGGACCGCCGCCGAAGGGGAAATAGGAATATTGAGGCCGAACCTTCCTCGCGTTCTCGCTGAATCGATCCGGGTCAAACCGCTCCGGATCCGGAAAGAAACGAGGATCTCGTTGCATGACGTACTGGCAGAGGTAAAGCTTCGATCTCGCGGGAACTGTCACGCCGCTCGGGAGCGTGTCTTCGCTTCGAACCATCCGGACAAAAATCCATGTGGGGGGATACAGCCGCATCGATTCCGCCAAAACCATTCCCACATACCCGAGTTTGGGGAGATCTTCAGACCGAGGCAGGGAACTGCCCAGAATGCTGTCAACTTCGGCAATGAGCCTCGACGCGATGTCCGGATGCAGTGCGAGCAGATACCATGTCCATGACAAGGCCTCCCCAATGGTTTCGTAACCGGTGACCAACAGAATCAAGGCTTCCTCATGTACCTGTTTATCGGTCATCCCAGTTCCGTCTTCATACCGAGCCTGAAGGAGCAGGGACAGTAAATCGTGGAGTTGTCCCGGGTTCTTGCGGCGCGTGGTGATGGCATCATAGATCGTGTTATCGATCAGCCTCATGGCTTTCGAGTAGACCCAACGTACGCGAGTCGGTACGTGTTCGGGGAAAGGGAGCAAAGAAAAAAACACCTGCTCCAAATACCGTCGCCTCGTCGTAAGCGCAGCGGCAAGCTGACCGCCTACATCTGTGAAGTCAGACCCAAAAACACTTTGGATGATGATTCGTTGCGCCAATTCCATCATTTCTGTGGTCATATTGATCTGCGCCTTAGTTCCCCAGTTCACAAGGAATTGACTTGTGGAATCGGTCATAATCTTCCCGAATGCCTCAATGTTTTTTCTATAGAAGACAGGCTGCAACATGCGTCGCTGTCGCATATGCTCCGCGCCTGAACTGGTGAGCAAGCCTTCTCCTGATAACTGTCTTGCTTTCCCGCGGATCATGCGTGGCGTCTTGTCAAAGTTGTCAGGATTGGTCACCAGCACGTACCGGATATCGTCAGGATTGGTCAGAAGAAATGTGGGCTCACCGATGTTCAATTTCACCACCTCCCCGTATTGCGCGGCACAGCGGGAGAGAAATCCGAGTTTATCTCGCAAAAAGGCTGGTAAATGTCCTACGAACGGATAGCTCTTCGGACCGGAGGCGATATTTCCGAAGCCATTCATTTCCAATGGTCTCCTGAGGCGGCCCTCTGTTTCCTGAGCAGGTACATGAGAATAATACCCTCTGCCTCGCCCTTCACAAACGGACGGATGATCGAACTTGCAAGTACTCCAAGGAGATGCCGAAAGTTTCCACGGCCGGGCATCCTGCACGGAAAGGCCTTCACGCGTATTGTCAAACGGCAATGATTAAAAATGGCTTCTAGTTCAGCCGTGGTCATCGGGTTGATATGACCGAATGGCTTCCTGTAGTCCCGGAACAACAGGAACTGTCCTGTATACAAGAACAGCAGACGGGAATAGATGGATTCGATGTGGGGCGTCGACAGCAGAATATATCCGTCAGGCTTGGTCATGTCCGTGCAAAACTGCATAAAGGCCCAGGGATCTCGCAGGTGTTCAATGACCTCTAGCGCCACAGTCACATCGGCTCGACCGCCATGCGAGTGGATGAAATGCTCAATCTCCGAAGCATCATTCAAGTCCACGCTGTGACACTGGACTCCCGGCAACTGGCATTGCTTTGTTTCGCCATCCAGCGCTTGAACATGGTATCCAGCGTCCATGGCCAGCTTGCTGAACGCTCCTTGGCCACATCCGATGTCCCATACACTACGAGGTGGTGGTGCATGTCGGCACAAGATCTCAAACGCGGCCTGATGAAGTCCCTCCCACGCACGTGCGCGAGGGTCGCCATCGTTTTCAGCGAACTTTCCCATTACCCAACCGGTTATCCCTCGAGCGATTTACTCATCTGTGGGTCTCCAGCGGTCTACTCGATCACGGAAGCGGCGTGTTTGCGCTGTCGGATCGCGCCGATAAGCTCGAGATAGGCACTCAAATAGCGCTCCTCCGAGTAGTGCTGTTCATACCCCAGTCGCGCACGCTTTCCGAGCATCCCACATAGTCGTGCGTCCCCCGCAAGAGCCGCTAGAGCCTGATACAGTTGCTCTCGGGTTTCATACACATACCCGCCCCCCGTGATATCGATTGCCTCTCGGTTACCTCCTGCGGCCCGTACAATTGCCGGTGTGCCACAGGCAAATGATTCGACCACGGATAGACCGAATGACTCTGGCGCGAGAGAGGGAAGAATGAGTGCGGTCGCTCGCTGATACAACGGTATCAATTCGTCATGTGAAACATGACCCAAAAAACGAATTTGGGGACTCTGTGCGTATTGCCTCTGCAGGGCGGCACGCAAGTCGCCATCCCCCACGATCACAAGATCGTACTTGGGGATCGACAGGAAGTCATTCAGCAATACCGCAATTCCCTTGGAAGCAGTCACACGACCGACATAAAGGAAGTACGGTCGGTCGGCTGCATTGGTGTCGATGGAGAGATATGAATCCAAGTCCGAAAACAGCGGCAACACGTGAATCGGCACCGTCAGTCCTGCTTCCCGGTGTCGCTCAGCAGTATACCTGCTGGGCGCCAAAAGCCCGTCGACGTTTTTCAAGCTTCGTTCGATCAAGGTGGTATATCGCCACAGCTGCGGTGGGATTTGCGATCGCAGACAGCAACGAAAGCATTCCAACCCGTCACACGCATGTGAGCGATTCTTCCAGAAAATATGCGTCGGGCAGAGCAACCAGTGCTCATGGAGCGTGTACAAGGTCACCGGGGCTTTGCTCAGAGCCAACACCCCAGGTCCGCCTATCAGTGAAATGTTGTGAAAGTTTACGACATCGAAATCGCGATCAAGAATGGCGCCAAGTTCCCGTGCTTTCAGACCCGGTCGACCAATCTGCTGCGTGACGAGAGGGGAAAGTAGCCCGAATGGGCTGTGCAGGCGATGCACCACAACTCCGTCGTGGTCGGCCTGGTCGGCAGGCTGTTCTCTGCACCTCAGGCGGTAGGCATCTTCGCAATGGACGACGTCGACATGATGTCCGTGCGAGACCAGTGCGCGCGCCAGCGCCCGCACAAAAATGCCATCACCACCAAAGTGGTAGGGAGGATAAAACGTGGTGACCATGCAGAAGCGCATCGTCCATCGATCACGAATTTCGCGTTGCCCTGTGTTTCACTCAACTGTCTTCATCCACGCCCAGAGTTAACTACTCCGGAAGCAGGAAGGCACAGCGCAGGGCGCATTCCTACTCTTTGCCGTTGAATCGTAGATGAACGACTTTGTTGTAGATCGTTCCCACCATCCAACCGATGATTCCGCCTGTCAGGGCTCCGTAGAAGAATCCGACGAGACTTCCTGCCCAAGTTACGGAGTAACCGACAAAATAGTTCGCCAACAGTTGAAGATGCTGCCCCGTATGCGGCCCGCCTTTAATTACGAGCCACAACGTCATCACGCATAGCCCCACTCCCCCAATCACCGCGCAGACCCACGCCAGCGCGCCCGTTCTGATCCTTGTGAGCGCGTGACTGAGTTCATCTTTCTGCAATGTTTGTAGTGCCATGTCTTGCTCCCTTTCTCCGATCGCCGACTACATCTTGTCGAGCAGATGGCGACGTTCTTCGCTCTCGCCGCGCCACCGTACGAACCATGCATAGGTTTCAAGCCCCCGGTTTCTCAGCCACGCCCCGAGGTAGCCCAACCCGAATCCTGCCAATCCCGCTTCCAGACAACCAAGAGCCATACCAGTCCAGGTCTCCTCGAATCCAGGCAGATAGTACCCAAGTAGGGAGAGGTTAGGCCCGACGTGCGGTCCGCCTTTGATCAAGAGGATCGCCGTCGCGAACATCAGCCCCACAGCGCCGACTAGCCCGACAGCTACGCCCAAGGCAAGCGGGTCCAGCCTCGCAAATGCGGCTTCGATGACGCTATCGTCAAGTTCCTCGACCGTTTCCCCGACTGAAACCGGCACCGGGACAAGTCGGTCGCCGTGGCCGACCGTCACGGATCCGCCTTCTTCGAGATAATCCTTCTCCGTATTCACGGACCAGACGTCGTACTGTTCTCCTGTGACATTCCGTGCGGCATACACGCCGGTCAGCATGGAATGATCCTGGTTGTTGTAGCGGTGCAAGCCGTTCCGACCGATGGTTTGGAAATTCGAGAAGGTTTCCAAGTATTGTCGGACCATCTTGACGTGCTCTTGATACGACTGGTCATAGACCGGGTAGGCTTTTGCCATCCGGACGACAGTGCCGTCTTCGACTTCACGCGGATCGATCAAGCCCAGTCTGGCGCATTCCTGGGTTCCGAGGTGAATGAGGCGGTCGTCCGACCAGGTCCATTCCTCGTCTTTGTCCCAGAGGAAGTACTCCAACCCCAGCGAAGTCTTCGATGCATCCGGCACCATGTAGGGGCTCCAGTTCTTGTAATTCTGAATTCGCCCCATCTTGACGTCCGGCGAATGAACGTAGATCCAGTTGTCAGGAAACAGCGACTCGCGGTTCACGACCAATACCACTGTGAGATAGTCCCGGTAGCGGAGGCCTTCTGCGGCCCAGAGTACCGGTTCGGGCGGCAAGGGGTCCAAGGCATGGATCAACTCGCGGAGAGGCATGGTTGAAATGAAGTGTGCGCCGTCATACTCGACTCGTTCTCCCGTGTCGGTCCTGGCGGTGACGCACTCAACCTGACCCTGGCGGTGACGGATCCGTTCCACTTTCATGCCGCGCAACGTGGCCGTGCCCTGCCTGGCCAATGAGACTTCGCACCGTTCCCACATCATCCCGGGGCCGAAGCGGGGATAATGGAACTGCTCGATCAGCGAGGTGATGGTAGTGCCGTCCATGCCCCGGCGTGCTCCGAGAACGGCATTTCGCACTGCCTGTTTGAGGGACAGATTCTTGATCCGTTGAGCGGCCCAATCGGCTGAGATCTCGTTACATGGGATACCCCAGACCTTCTCGGTATAGGTCTTGAAAAAGATGCGATAGAGGCGGTACCCGAACCGGTTGGAGACCCACTCCTCGAAGGTCTTTTCGTCGTGAATGTGGCTGAATCTGGCGCGAAGGTAGCTGAGGCCGACGAGCAGCGATTCTACCGGCCCCAATCCGACGAACGCGTTGATCGGCTTGAGCGGGTAGTCGAAAAAATGCTGGTTGTAATAGATCCGTGACAGCCGCGGCCGAAGGAGGAAATCCTCGCCCAATATTTCATGCCAGAGTTCGTTGATAAGAGGAACTTTTGAATAGAACCGGTGGCCGCCGATGTCGAAGCGGAAGCCTCGGTAGTTCGCTGTGCGCGCGAGCCCGCCGACTTGTGTGCTCGCCTCAAGCACCGAGGCCGTGACACCGCGTTTCCTCAACTCATAGGCTGCCGTCAGACCAGCCGGCCCGGCTCCGATGACCACGGCAGAATGGGGAATCATTTGTGCGACTCCGACCGTGGAGCCGAATGTGGTTGTTCATGTGACGCTGCCGATGGCTGCGACCGCACGGATGGGTCTCGTCTAAACAGGTGGCGAACAAGACCGATCGAAAAGCCGACCCCGCTATAGAAGAAATAGAGCCAATGCCACGGGATGACCCGCAGAACGAAACCGACCCCCCGCTTCCTGAGAAAAAATAGGTAGAGCGGAGCATTGAGAATGAGGAGCGCCAATGCCATCACGCCGGCCAGCGCCAGGGCGAGGGCATGCCAGGGGGAAACCGCCAACGAGCAAAGCAGGCCGAACATCAGCAACACGCTCGCGCGCCCGGACATTCCAGTGTTGAGATCGTTGATGAAATTGCGATCTCTAAGAATCAGGTCGGTCCAAGGCAGTGCTCGCTGAAACAAGTCGGCCTTCAACATTGACCCGAGTTCCCAGCGCTTCCAATGTTTTACTTGGAGAGATTTGCATAATCGGATCAAATATCCGGCTCTTTTGAGACGGTAGCCTAACTCAACATCTTCCATAGAGGGTTTGACGTACGTTTCATCGAATCCTCCCATCGCAAGAAATACCTCTCGTCTGATTGCGCCACAGGCGCCCCAGAACGTGGAGGCATCCTCCCGTCCATTCTGATGCACATAGTGGTGAAGCAGGTTGCGGTATTGCGAGAGAAAATTAATTTCGCCCGGCTCATCGCCATAAGATCCAAAAAGAGCCGCAAGGTCCGGCTCTTGCTTAAACACCATCGCCACTTGACCAATTGCATCTGAAGGCAGTGTGACATCGGCATCGACAAAGAACACAATCTCCCCGTTCGCCCGAGATGCTCCGAAGTTCCTCGCTCGCGCCGGCCCGCCTGGAGAGGAAAATCGAAGCACGTTGACGCCAAATTCTTGAGCGAGCTGCGAAGACCCATCAGTATCTCCATCACCGACGACGATCACTTCAATAGGGGACGGGAGCAACGCCTTCACGCTCACTAGACATTTGCGAAAGTTCGGCCCGCCGTTGTAAACGGGGATAATGACGGAAATGGAGAGCTCATCGCCCGAAGTTCTCAACGAGGAGCATTGCCGTGCGCTCGTGACCGTATTAGTAGAACTCGCCATTCTATTACTGCTTCTAAATTCAGGACCGAAGCCTACGTGACAATTTTTACAATAACCGCTTGAAAAAGATACCCCTCCAAAAGAGTGACTCTTCTAAAATTTTTGATTAGAGATTCAAGGCGCAGGGGTTTGAGCACATTACTGGCTGACCAGTGCGGGAACAGGCCCTTTTCTTTCAACTATTTCTCACGAGCGTCGCTCAGGGCGCTTCGAGAAGCTACAAGATGACAGGGCATCTGGTTCAACATGAGAGCGATGGACACGCAATAACTAAATAGGATTACCAAGCATAACTCGTTGCTTTTCAGCCTGGCAAGGAGATCGCAAAGCAATGGCGTTCACTTTGAGTCCGGTGGCGGAAGACTCCCCGAAACACACGTGGGGCTACCGAATTGCGGCTTCCACGCCATAGGATTTCCGGTACAGCACATACCTTTCGTCCGTGACAATGCTCTGGTCAAACGACCGAATTTTCACTAGATCATCTGCCTCTGGACCTAACTCATAGTTTAAGATGAGCAAGACATCCTGGTGCTCCCGTGCGGCGAAATCCTCCGCTTTCCGAATTAGTTCACGGCTTCTGACAGATCGCCGTCCCTTCCAGATCACAAAGGTGCCCACGCGATCTTCCTCCGCGTAAAAAAGAGCCCGATTGAGATAACCGGCTACAGAAGATGCCGCGAAATCTTTGCTCCCAATCATAAACATGTCGGTCATATGATGCTCTTTGAGAAATTGCGCGACATCCTTGCTCGCTGAGAATGGATACTCCAGGTCCGCTCGAATAGCCAGAATGCCAGCGAAGGCCTGCGCGGCGAACAGTGCAGTGACAAGGCCGACACTCATCGCCTTTGGAAGGGGGAAAAGGGCTGTGCGGAGCGGCGTAGGATCTCTCGAACCAATGCGAGACAAGGAAATCCATAAACAGCACACGAACACGAGGAACAAATATCCAATATGACGTAACCCACCGTTGGGTGGTATGCCGTATTGTATAACATGCGTAAATGCCAGTAACTCGACGGTTGCAACGGCATACACCACCAAGGTGACGGGGGTCCGGACCAGTAGCCACGCAGCGAAACCTAGCAACCCGATCGACAGAAGTCTCTGTACTCGCGGTCTATCTTCTAAGAAATTGGTGTTCCAGAAATGAAGGCCTTGCCTGGGAATCGGCAGATAACTCCTCTCGACCGCGGTTAAGGTTTCTCCTACCTCTGTAGCCGTGTTGGATGTGGTGCTCCCGGCGGCCCTCTGCGGGATTTGGAACGAGCTGTCAGGCGGCGGGATAATTTGCACGATCGAGGTTGCGGCTCCAAGCCCAACGATAAAAAGACTCAGCAGAAGTGTTCGGCTTTTCTCCGACCCCTGCTTCGCGCGTACGACTGTTAGCCAGTCGACAACCAAATAGATTCCAAATGCGAAAGCAATCATAGCTCCATACACACTGGTGTTGGCCAGTAGTGCGAGAGCACAAGCCTGGACTAGCGAATACTTCTGGGCCCTGCTTTGCAGGGCGCAGAAAGCAAACAAACACACCAGTCCTATGACGTAACCGCGACTGATGACGCCGTACTCATAGAACGGGAAATATCCGAAGGCGAAGCAGAATTTCTGGAGGTTGGTGAACGGAGCAAATCGAGTGAAAAGATAGATGCCTGCGGTCGCTAGCAAGATGTGGAATACTTGCATCACCATTGGCATTTCGGACAATCGGCTCAAGAGGTACAGGTTCAGGTACCAAAGGGCAGGATGCCGCTCGTACTGAATATTCTGGAAGAGATCGCCTACAGAGGTACTTCCTATAGCAATTAGCCAGGCCTGCAATTCATCCCGCCACATTTCATGATGGAGTAAAGTGACGTAGCCCAAACTCAAAGAGAACACGAAAACAAGGAAATACGTGAACGAAAGGGACACATTGGGCAAACCAGACACCGTTTTCATACTGGAATTGGTTTCCATAAACCGGCAGGTCTCATCAGGTGCCTAGCCTCTTGCAGAAAAGTCGTTTACTGGTTGCCCCACACCTTCAAATGCACTGGCAACACACACCGCCGACGTCGAACGATCATCGATAGTGTAGAAATGATCGAGAAGATCGTTCTGCTGTTCCATCAAATCTCGTGGGGATGTTCAACTGGAGTGGTTCTCCAGGTTAGAAGACAACGGACCGTTGCAATCTCAGCGTTGTCAAATTCCCCGAGCATTATGAACGTTATCAGACTTAGAACGGCGATAACTAGTGGCTTCAGAACAACGAAGAAGCCGGGGGTTGGCCAGATACGTTTCTAAAATTGTTGATTAGAGATTCAAGGCGGAGGGGTTTGACCGAATTACTGGCTGACCAGTGCGGGAATAAGCCTTTTTGTTTCAACTATTTCTCGCAAGCGTCGTTCAATGAAACTACCTCCCTTGCCGGAGAGCGAACTCAGCTTGTGTCATGCTATTCCGTTTGAAGCAGGACCTGGCAAAGTGGATCGTGCTAAGCGCAAAGCTGCGGCAGGTCTGCCGTTCGACCTCGCTGGCACCCCAATTAAGGTATCCGATCACATACACCAAAAGACTGGTTCCTGCCACAACCATAATCGGGCGTGTTCGGCCGTAATCGACCAGGAGGCCAGGCTCGGCTCTCAGACGTCGAATTGGCAGGAGGTGCCTGGACAATAGCTCGTGCGCCGGTAGTCGTAACCTTCACCTAGGCTCGCTTATTCATCGATGACGGGACGTGATCGAGCGAGGAAATAGCCGCTGCCCCGACGCGATGCGTCCACTTCCTCAACCTTCGCGCGTGAAGACCATAACGTTCGCAGCGAGCCAAAACGATCGGGCATCCCGAAATCCAGCAGCCACGCGGTCTCGCAGCTCTGGATGCTCGACCATCCCGTGTCTGCGAAAGCGCTCGACCCAATATGGTCGTTCCTGCTCGTTTACATGGCCAGATCCTCCTTGACCAGGCGGCGCAGCGGTAAAGACAACTGTGGGCGCGCACGCAGTGACGAACGCCACAAGACGATCGCCCAGCTCCGGCGGCAGGTGCTCGGCGACTTCAAACGAATACGCGAGATCGCATTCGCCTGGTGCAATCACAACAGGCTGTGTCAGGTCGAACGGGCGTGCGTCAACACCCTGAAGGCGCGCGATGAATCGCCCTAGCCGCGCGTGCTCGTACGCCACAACGATGTGACCACGCCGTCTGAGCTCCGCGGCGAACGCTCCCGAGCCGGCTCCAACATCGACGAACCGTTTCGCCTCTGGGAACACTTCCTCGAAAGTACGCGCTACCATCGGCGCGTCCGCGACTGCGTGCTCGTGATAATAGAGGAACACGAGCGGATTGTAGGTGAGCCAGTCGATCCCGAGCCGCTCGCCTAGTTGAGACGAGACGTTCATGATCTTCATTCGGATCGGCCGCGCTCGCAACCAGTAGCCGCGGAGCACACGTCCCGCCATCAGTCCGAAATGGATAAAGGCGCGTCGTGTGCCCAGCATCAGCCGACCACTAAGGAGTCTTCCAATATTCGTTTGATTTTCAGGGTCGGTCCTCCCTTCCCTCCCAGACCGTCACAGTGCAACCAGATAGCTTATGAGCGCTTGAGGCAAGCCCCGGCAAAGCGGATCGTGCGAAGCGCGAAGCTCCGACAGGTCTGCCGCTCAACCTCGCTGGCACCCCACTTCAGATATCCGACCAGATACACCAGAAGACCAGTCCCTGCCACAACGATAATTGAGAACGGAGACGACGGTTCAATGGCATGCTGTAGCACATAGAGCCAGATTACCGTTGGAATGGCAGGCAACAATGCTGGCAAAAGAACCTCTTTGACGACCTGAATCGTGCTGACACCTATGACACCCATAGAATAAGGCAGGGCGAGCCCAAGGCAGACAACGGTCGTCGGGATCAGGGTGCCAAGGGCGACGCCGGTGAGCCCAAATGGGTGAATGAGCGCGATCGAGAGCGCGAGGTTCGCTAGGCCTGAGCAAATCGCCATCACTGCCAGCGGCCGTTGTCGTGCCATTCCTTGAAGGATTGAACCGGCCGGCCACTGGCTGGTATCAATGAGCCCGGCAATTGTGAGGATGGCAACGAGATGCGCATAGTCTGCATAGGCCTCACCTACCCACACGGTGAGGATCTGTCGAGCGAGGATGACGAGCGTGCATCCGACCGGCAGAAAGAACACAAGCGTCAGACGGGTGCCTGTGATGTAGAGCGAGCGCAAGCGGGCGCGATCGTTCTCCGCGTGAAGTTCGGATGCAAGTGGCAGAAGCACCTTCATGAATTGGTCGGTCAAAATCTGGGCGACTTCGCTCAGCCGTCGGGCGAGGAAATACGGCGTGATAGAGCTAACGGGCAGGAACACGCCGATCACCATCTCATCGGTCTTGGTCTGTAGGCGCGTCGCCATATCAATCACAAAGAGCGATGAACTAAATGAGAGGATCGGCCGCACCCACGAGCGTTTCGCTCCGCGCCACCCAAAGCGAAGCTCCGGTTCCGTATGCTTGATCAACCACACGCTTACCGCCTGAGTAGCGAGGATCACCGGAATATTGACCGCCACGATGCTCACAATCCCTCCACCGAGGAGCAGAACGGCGACAACTATCGCCAAGCCGAGGAGCGCACTGGTGGAACTAATAAGGTTGACGAGATCGAACCGTTGCAAGCCGCGGAGGACCGCCATAGTGAGCGTACATGGAATGGAAATCCCAACCGTAATGCCTGATAGCAGCACCAACGCCGTTGCCATTGCGCGCTCGTTGGGGACTACATCGAAAAGGTTGAGGAAGAGGGGAGCGAGGATTGCGCTGAGAACGACAGCGATCAACCCGATGAAGCAATAGAGCCTTAGGGCTGTGGCGAGGAGACTCTGAACCTGTTCATTTTTTCCTTTCGCGCGGTACTCGGCGACATACTTGATCACAGCCCCCGCGATCCCGAGATCCAGGAGAGAGCCGTACGCCACTACCGAGCCCACGAGCACCCACAATCCATAATTGCCGGCACCAAGCTGATTCAAAATGAACGGCGTCAGCAAAAACGCAGAGCCGAGCGCGACGAACTTGCCTATGAAATTGCTAGCCGTGCTGCGAAGCACCCGATGGCGGATTACCTCGTCCTTCGCTGTGTCAGTAACCATTGAATGGCTCCGGAGAGAATCCCGAGAACGAACATGCCGTGGCCATATGCCCGATGACGTTGATGTCGCATTCCCCAAAAGGACACATAGGTGTAATGCATGACGTCCTGGCAAAGACGCCGCAGCATGTACCGATCTTGCAGGTTCAGGTGTTTGGCATAGAAAGCGCCTTGTGCACGCCCGTAGCTCCAGCGTAACGGAACATAGTCCTGTTTGGTTCGCCAAGCACGGTGGTAGAGCACTGCTTCAGGCACATAGATAATGCGATACCCTGCTTCGAGCAGGCGGAACCCTAAGTCATTATCTTCGCCTCCAGGAAAGGAGGTTCCCGGCCCGAGCCGTACGTCGAAGCCGCCGACCTCGTCTATGGCGGATCGATACATCGCCATGTTAAGCGGAAGAAGCACATCTTTACCGACGCGGCCCTCGTAAACTGCTGGAGCCTCGTCGACCTTTATTGTTAATTGGAAGCCGCCGGGCGCTTCGGCTTTGGTCGGTGGAACCCGTCCTGTCACCACATTGCGCATCCCGGCTGCAAGGAGTGCCCGGACGAGCGTGCCAAACCATGCTGGTGTGACCACTACATCATCGTGGGTGAATACGAGCAGGTCATGACGGGCGGCGCCTATTCCTCTATTATTGGCCTGGCTCAGGCCGACAGACTGCGTCCACAAGTAGCGAATGTCGCAAGTACGTTGGGTAGTCAAGGCGCCCAAGACCGGATTCGGGGCCTTGCTCTGATCGATGATGATGAGCTCACTTGGAACCTCATCGCCCTGGAGGATGGACTCGACACTTGCGAGCAAGAATTCCGGCCGGTTACGAGACGGGATGATGAGGGAGGTTGCGGGCAAGCTCGTTGGAAGGGAAGAACCGCTCATTTCTTTAGCATACTGTTCCGCAATTCGGAAACTGATTACTGGTTACTTTAGTGCTTGCCGATAGAGAACCGTGACCAAGGTCGTGAAGTTTGCATCCTCGGATTATCCGGCACAGCACTGCGTCAGCAATGACCGAACGGCACTGGAGATGATCTCAAGAGCAAACACGGCATTACCACACGCCAAATTAAAGGGCGGAAGCAATGGGGGCGACATGTGTCCCATACAAGATTTAGCAGTAGGCTGTCGGATATGCCGGTACTGACATTCCGCTTGGCGTCAGATAGGCACGACGGTGACGGAATGAAGTACTTCGTTGTCTCATTTTGCCATCTCGGGTTTCACTGCCCTGACCACGATTAGGAGTTCATAATCAGGATCATGGTGGTCCAGTTCTTCCTGGAGAAGCTCCTGAGACGCTAGCCCATATAGCAGGGCCATTGCCGCCAGCACATTTCCATGGGCCTCCACTTTAACCTTTGCACCCGGAAAGGACTCTTCGAATAGCCGCTGTGCCGACAAGGTCGTGAAATTCCAGTAATGGCCCCATCTGTCCATATCCCATCGGCTGATCTGGCTGAGCCCCCCAAAAGTTGCCAACAATACCCCACCCGGTTTGAGAATCCGGTCGAGTGTCTTAAGTGCTGCCCGTATATCATAGATGAACTGCAGCGTCTGAGTCAGGATAATGCAGTCAAAGGTGTCAGATGGTATATGGTCGGCGCAGGTCAGGTCCGCCACTATGGTCGCCCTCGGGTTACCCTGCCCGACGTGAAGCACATCGCTTCTGGTGACACGGTCACCTCCAAATTTGTGTGTATAGATGTCATAGCCGACTTCCAGGACATGCCCCCGGATGTCCGACATATGGGCAGCTAGAAACCGCTCAATATAGTAGCGATCAATAGGAAGGCCCCGGTCCTTACCAAACGCATGACTAATGGGAGCCATCCGTCTTAGGCTACCGTAGCGCACCCACCCGACCGGTGGGCAGTATTCATGGCCTCGCCAGAGAGCGTCGAGCCAGCAGCGGACTGGGGTCGGCAATACCCAAAACGCCACTCGCTCTAGCAGTTTTTTCATCTGCCCTAGAAGATGCCAAGCAAATCCTAACAGGCGGGCTAGGGTTTCATGGCGATATCGCAAGTTAGCATGGCGATACCGCCACCGCTTACCCCGAAGAGCTCTCCTGATCTCCACGTTCCTGAGTCCCTGTTCGGTCAAATACTTTTCTAACCAGTCCAAGTAAAATAGTCCGATATCGTAATTTTGTCTCGCGCCCTTCACAGTAGAGACACAGGAGTCCGAATGCAGCCGGTACTTGTCCCAACACTCACCCGCGACGAATACAGGGGCTCTGATATACACTTTGGCTAGAAAGGCCAGATCTTCGTATAGTTGGCGTACTCCGTGAAAGCTTTCTTCGAACCCACCTACACGTTCCACTATTTCACGTCGTAACAGGATATCAGAGGGGCAAGGTGTAGGAGCTCTTGACTCCAAGTTGAGCGTGAGCAGCGTCGGTGGCCTGACGAGAGTATCAGGCTGAATACCAAGGTCAGGCACGTAGTCACGCTGGATATCTTCAGGATTCCCCGTCCAGCTGTGCCAATATTGAGTTGCCCCATAGACCATGGCAGCCTCTCGGTGAGAATCGAGTATTGCGACCTGCCGCTCCAGCTTGTGCGATAGCCACACATCATCAGCATCCAGAAGGGCAATGTACTCGCCTTTAGCTTCTCGGATACCTAAGTTACGTGAAGCGCATACGCCCCGATTCTGATGACCGTTGTGCTCAATATAGTGGACCTTTACTGGGTGTTGCGCAGAACAGCGACGGGTGATCTCCGTACTCCTATCTGTTGAGCCATCATCGACTAGTAACAGTTCCCATTTGTCATAGGTCTGGGCAAGCACACTATCTATAGCCTCCTGGATGAACTTTTCCGCATTCAAGAAGGGAATGATGATGGAGACCAGCCGCTTGCTACTCATCCAGAACCATACCTCTCGCAAAGCAACGATGAAGAACAGGGGGATGGATTACTGGGAAGGCCCAGTTGCTAAGAGTTCTTCACTATCTCACTGTCTTAGACGTCAAGACGGCCATGCCGGGGCCCGGCATCTCAACAGCGCGCCCGCTATCGCGGGGATCCTTCCCCGTCCGCTCATTGAGAGAGTGTTCAGGGGGCTCCCTCGCCCTCCAAATGCTCGAGCAGTCTGTCAGCCCGAAGAATAACCGTCTGGTCGAAGCGCGCAGCAAGCTCAACGCCTCGGGCCCATGCGGGCGTACTACGATCCCCATCGATGAGGACCCATGCGACCTGCTTTGATCGCAGCAGAGGTCGGGGATCCGCTCCTTCTTCGAAGATCGCCTGGACCTCTGTCCGGCGACGGTCGTATTCATTCGTCCACAGATAGTGGCCGACCACCACCCGATGATGCCCTCTCGAAGCGACCCAGGGGCTCACGTCCCACCTCGCGAGCACCACGTCAGTGCCGGGCTGGTCGGCGATCCACCGGATGGCGGCCACGTCGCCGCTCGTGAGGTAGGTGGGCGGCCCGAGGTGGGCCAGGCCGCTGACATTGCGGGCATAGTAATAAGGGATGCTGATGGTAGCGGCGGCCAGGAGGCCTCCGGCCAGGATCCAGCGGAGCCCACGGCGGAGGCGCAGGAGCATCGGCCACCACGCGGCGAGTGCCCCAATCACGAGCAGGGGGCTCAAATAGAAGACATGAGAACGCCAAGGATGGGCGGGGATGTAGAGCACTACGATGACGGCCACCGCGAAGCAGGCGAGCATCTGCTGGTAGGCGTTGGCCCGCAGCAACCGAGGTATCCCGATGATTGCTCCCGAGCCC
>Ga0066388_100000562_pt1 | contig 18034 bp, 20 predicted proteins | sample PanSoiMetaGPlot6_FD_64539 | JGI IMG/M metagenome (GOLD analysis project Ga0066388, IMG submission 64539) | Tropical forest soil microbial communities from Panama analyzed to predict greenhouse gas emissions - Panama Soil - Plot 6 (Hybrid Assembly) | ecosystem: Environmental > Terrestrial >... | reverse complement strand
GCCAAAACAATCTGGAAACCGATTGACTCCTCCGGTGGTGCCCAGACCGTAAATCCAAAGCGGCCACCGGTCGCCAGCACACGCAGCGCCTCGGATACGGCACGCTCTGGCTCGTCCAAATGCAGAAGGCCGAAATTCATAGTCACAGCATCGAAAAGGTTATCGGCGAACGGCAGCGCTTCAGCATCAGCTTCTACAAATTCGAGATCCGGATAGAGACTGCGCGCCCGTTCGACCATCACCGAAGAGAAGTCGGCTCCGGTCACGGCGGCTCCGCGCCCGGCTGCGATAAATGCCAGGTATCCAGGTCCGGTGGCCATGTCCAGCAGCCGTGTGGCCGGTCCGGCGGAGACAGCATTCAGCAAGGGTTCGACGGTTTGTTCCGTGAGTCCGGCGAAGTAGCGTTCGTACTGATCGGCAACCATCTGCCAGCCAGAGTGCTCGAACTCTCGAAAACTTGTCAATTGGTTTTGCTGCAGTCCAGACACTAGGGGTGGTTCATTTCTACTTTTCGAAATAGACGTTTTCGAGCCTGTACTTCAGGGTTCTGATGCTGATGTCGTTGAGCATTTGATGAACTTTGCGAGTGTCCGGGATGCTGAGCTGCCCGGCGTTCTTTGACTTCATCACTTCGACTTTTGCTCTGACATCTGCAATATCCTTGTTTAGAATTCCAACTTGGTTGTCAGTGAGCTCGTAAGCTTTTCGACCTTCCTTCACATCAGCAGAGAGCTTGTCTAGTCGCTGGGTGACCGTCCACTTTTTTGCCAGAGCAGGTGAGAATGAGGAGCCAACTGCAAGAGTTGCCATCAGAAAAAGACCGACTGCGATTTGCTTTTTCATTGTTCCTCCGGGTATCTGAAACGCAATGCTTACGATAGCCTCAGATATAGCATTCAGCGTCGAACTGGGGTCCAGTTAATTATCTTTTGTTGCGGAGTTCGAGTGTTTTGCCTTTGCCTGCTCGAGCTTGCCAATGGCGTCTTTTATTTCGGCGATCAGGTCTTCATCACGCGGCGAGGCCTTCTCCGCCAGATCCAATGTCTCGCGACCAGCGGCCAGGGCATCATCCAACTTCATCTGCACCGTGAATATCTTCGTCATACCGAAGTGCGCGATGAGCCGGCGGTGGTCGAGATTGCCGAAGTGCTCTTTTGCGAAGTTTTCAGCGGCTTCGTATTGCTGCGATGCCTCCTGTGGATTGCCAGCCATTAGTGTCTCGTCGGCCTTCAAGAGCATTTCCCGCCACTGGTTTTCTAACTCGTTCGGCTCTGCATCGCTCTTCTTTTGCCAGTACTGCAAAAGATCCAACCTTTGCAAATCTATATCGCCGCCGGGCCCGATGTTGAGATCCGATGGTTGCGGAACTCCAGCCGGCCAGTACATTGAGATAGCGGGCTTGGTCTTCTCATCTACTTTCGCCACCTTGTCCCTGATCGATTCCGACTGACATGCTCCCAGCAAAGCGATGCTGGCGATTCCGCAAAGAACGGGATACGTATGTTTGTGCATTTGTGTGCCTCAGCCGATGACCCCACCCGAACGAGTCGTTTATATCACAGGCGAGCGGCTGAATTTTTGGCATATTCTGATGGTGAAGATCCGCGCCCAGATGCCGCAGGCAGAGCACGTGTAGGTGAAGTGCTCTGCCCTTGCCGATGTCTGGTCGCTTACGCGACGTTTGCAAGTCTTGCTTTCGCCTGACCAGCGATGAAGCGGTCCGGATCGCCGGTGAGGTTCTGAAGAACGTGCATCGGAACAGCCGGATTGAAAATGAGCTCGTTTCTGACAGCGGGACTCTGATCGAAACTCAGATGCTCGAGAACTGAGATTGGCGTGCAGGCGCTCTTGGCCAGCGCAGTTCTCTCGTTCTCGGTCATCGGCTGGGCGGGCTGGATTGATTGAACAGGTCTGGGGGCTGGGCGGAACAGGCTGACTACTTCGTCAGCGAGCTCACCAAGGAGCCGGAAGTCAACCAGCGTTTCGCTGTGATTGGCATCCGAAGAATATTCGCGGGCTGCAACCGGAAAGGACATTACGTTCATTTTGGACCCCCTTTCATAGTAGACCAGTCGTCTAGAACCAATGGCTGAATAATAGACCGGTCGGTCTAGTGCGTCAAGCGGTAATTTGATTAAGCCGACTAAAGGTCGGAGAATTCAGGCGGGCGGCATCGACGGGGTCAGCATCTGGTGGTCGCGCTGCCTGAGGTCCACTCCCCTCAGGAGTCCAGGACCAATATCCTAGGCAGCCTCGGTGTAATTTCTCACGGCAGGAGCGCTTGACCAAGGGTATGAGATGGATTGACAGCATCCGCAGTCGCGACGGGACTGTACTGGCTGTGGTGGCGTTCGCGTTGTTCATGGACTATTTCCTGTATGGAATGGTTGTCCCGCTGACACCGTACTCGCCGGCCGGCGCTAAGGACGAAGCTCAGCTCGGGTTGCTCTATCTGGGATATTCAGCTGGAGTACTCTTGCTCACGCCTGTCTGCGGTGTACTGGCAGACCGAGTGGGACGACGCCGTCCAATGATCTGGGCAGTAGTGGCTGAGGCAGCCGCGGTAGCGCTCTTTTGGTCCGCAAACAGCTTTCCGATCATGCTGATTGCCAGGATACTGCAAGGCATGGCATCGGCTGCCACCTGGACGGCAGGGCTGGCGCTGGTGGCGGAGCACTTTTCTCATAAGCGTGTTCAGATGATGGGCATTGCGATGATGGGCAGTACGGCAGGCTCCGTGCTCGGACCGACGCTGGGAGGAATCCTCTACGATTACGGCGGCTACAGCCTGCCTTTCGCCATGATTGCCGGGCTGGTGGCAGTGGATGCCTGCGCGCGGACGCTGCTGTTGCCTGCCGGCGGCCGGTCTTCTGAGGACAGCTCGCAGCTCAAGAACATCCTTCTTGACAGGTCCGTGCTCGTTGCTGGTTTGGCGGTAACGCTGGCGGCTGCTTCCTGGGCGATAGTCGAACCGCTTTTGCCAAATCATCTGGAACGCACCGCCGGCACTACGGCCGGCACCGTCGGAATCATGTTCACGCTTTCGGCAGTCGCCTATGGTCTGATGGCGCCCGTTGTCAGCTGGGTGTCCGAGCGGCTGGGCACGAGAAAAACTGTCTCTCTTGGAATGCTTATGACGGCGGCGGTCCTGCCACTATTAGCCGTCGCACCAGGTGTGGTCTGGGCGGGAGCGGCATTGTGTCTGGTCAGCATCGCCTACGCCTTCACGCTCAACCCGACGTCAGCCGAGTTGGGCGATGCGGTAGATCGCAGGGGGCTCGACTGCTACGCCGCGGTCTACGCCGTATACAATATCGCGTATTCTTTGGGGATGATGGGCACAGATGCTTTCGCAGCGGCGGTTTCCAGTAAGTTTTCGTTTCTTCAGACTCTCCTGGTCATCAGCGGGCTGCTCATGGCTTGTATCCCCATTTTTCTGCTCGCTGGCGCACCACCAGTGGAGGCAGTCCGTGAGCATGATCCGGTGGACGATGGCGGCTCGCCGGTGTTAGTTGAGGAACCAGCGGAGGATTCACAGTGCAACGAGTGATCGATCAGACCGACGAACTGCTGGAAGATCTGGACCGCGGTTGGTCACTGCCGTCCTCATGGTATACGGATCCTGCCGTCGTAGAACTAGAGTTGGAGCGGATCTTCAGAAGGACCTGGCAGTACGTTGGTCACGCAGGACAACTGGCCAGTCATGGCGACTACCTCACCGGTTACGTGGGTGAAATACCGGTTGTGGTTGTTCGCAATCAAGAAGGAATCGAAGGGTTCGTCAACGTGTGCAGGCATCGCAGGCATGAAGTGATGTCCGGTTGCGGCAATGCCAAAATCATGCAATGTCCATATCATGCCTGGACATATGATCTTCGTGGGTGCCTGAAAGCTGCGCCGAGATCGGATCGCGAGCCGGACTTTCACATTGAAGACTATCCACTTCTGCCGGTCAGGGTAGAGCAGTTGGGACCGTTCGTCTTCGTAAACGCCGACATGAACGCCGAGCCGCTGAGCACTTACTTTGGAGGAGTGCTGGAGATCATCGCCGCCAGCGGTATCGACCTCGACAGTCTCAAATTGTGGAGCCGTGACGAATGGCATTCGGATTCCAATTGGAAGACGATGCTCGAGAATTTCCTGGAGTGCTATCACTGTCCGGTGGCCCACCCCGGCTTTAGCGCTGCCATAGACGTTGATCCCGACAGCTATAAATTGACTCCCCACGACTGGTTCTTGAGCCAGGTGGGGTACGTCCGACAATCGGCGCTGGAAGGTCAGAGTAAAGTCAAAATCTATGATGCGCGCGGGGCAATTATCCAGGCGCAATATCACCTTCTCTGGCCGAATTTCACCATCAACATCAATCCGGGCTTTCCGAATCTTTCCGTGGACGTGTGGTGTCCGGACGGTCCGAATAAAGCCAAGGGTTTTAGCGAGCAGTTCTTCGGACCGGATGTGTCGAAGGATTGGGCGGGGGAGCTGGTGGAGTTTAACCAGAAAGTCGGCGAAGAGGACGACGACCTCACCAACTCCGTCCAGCGCGGGCTTGGTGCCGGCCGACCGGACAGAGGGCGGTTCCTGACGAACAGCGAATATCTCATTGTTCACTTCCAGAAACTGGTTGTGAAGGCCGTGGCTGAGAAATAGTGGTCGGCGCAAAGGCGAACTGGAACTGGAAGACTCTCGGCGTGTTGCTGCTGGCAGTGATTCTCCTGCTGATTCAGGGCGCTGTGCTACCGATGGCGGCCGAGGAGCTGCCATCGTCGGCAGTGGCGTCCGATCGTGACGATTCGCAGATCCTGAAGCTGACCGCTGAAGTGCTTCGAAAGGAGATAGACCTGGAGCGCTTTTCCCTGACATACAGAGTTCGGGGCAGTGCAGAGCCGCGGTGGCGTCGGCTGAGATACTTCCTTGGGCAGCAGGCGGCCGCAGGTTTAGAGCTTGGTAGTGACACGACGCTTTTTGCCGAATTGGGTAAGCACCTGAAAACGCCCGAGGAAGCATCCGAGCGGGTGCTTCGCGCAGGGACACGAGTGGGACTAATAGGATTTATTCTTGATGGTGGGAGTTCGGCTTTTGAGCTCGGGTCTAACGCGCTGCTTGCGTTGAAGAACAAGAGAGAAGGGGTAGATCCCGAGACTGCGAAACGAACTGTGTTCGCAAAACTGAAGGAAATCGATGCGCTCTGCTCACAGCGGCAGGCCCTGGTTCTAAGCAGTCAGGATAGTAAGGCCAAGACGATTCATACGGTCGAGGGCAAATTGCTCAGGCACTTCAGGGACTGGTGCCTTTACGAGTTCGCTGAGGCGTACGCGGATGTCAGGTCGTATCAGCCCGGTATCAACGTTTTCTATGCTCTCGATACCGCCTCCGGCGCACTTTCTTCCGTGAGCTATCTCTTGTCATTGCGGGCTTTCAAACATCCGGCTGCCGCTGGACCCGCGGGTATTGTCGGGATCGTTGGCGACGCCGTTGGTATTGTTCAGGCACCGGCCAGCAGTTTGGCGAAGAGGCATTTCCACAAGTTCTGGCGCAAACGACTGTCGATGCAGTTCCACGAGCAGATTTACAACGCAGAAGACAGTTGCAAGGCGGAAATGGCCGAGCTGGGGCGCCTGGTGGCAAGCGTGGACGATGACATGCTTGCATCAGTGGGGGCGGTCAAGGAAAGAGTGAAAGCTTACGGTGTGTGGGCGGAGCGCTCTGACCAGTACATCAGCAAGCAGCAGGTGGAGTTGAGGCGCCTCGACAAGGTGGCCTTACAGTCCGAAATTGCTGGTCCGCTCATTTCCGGAACCGTTCTTGCGCAGGACGTGCTTGCGACAGCGGCAGCCTATGGTGCCAGGAACAAGCCGAGGAGGGAGATCGCCCTTCAATTCGCCGGTCCTATTGCGAGCGGGACCGGAGCTAGTGCGTCGTTACTTTTGACGGGCTATTGGTATGTTGGAGATCAACTTAACGAGCGCCGATTGAAGCGCTTAGACGAGCTCCCGAGTTCCCTTTTGCAGCAGCGCCTGAAGACTCTCAATGATCTCGAGAAGCAAGTCCTCGGCCGGTGAACGCCGCACCGGCCAGCGAATCCGGTCCATGGATCAATTGCCGAATGGCGGCGCATCGTATGCGCTCGCAGAAGCAGGCGGGACGGCTGCGTTCCCAGGTGTGCTGCCAGTGGATCGCCGAATGGCGGTAGGGGCGCATTGTATGCGCCCGCGTTATGATGACACGTCTGCGGGCCGGCAGCCCAACGGCGGGGTGCTCGAATCTGCGGGCTGCTTTCCGCTACAATAGGGGACTTTGGTGAAGTTGGGTCTGAGGTGATTTATGCCTGACAACGATGTTGTAATCGTAGGCGGTGGGCACAATGGGCTGGTTACCGCAGCCTATCTGGCGCGCGCGGGATTTACGGTAACTGTGGTCGAGGCGCGCAATGTTCTCGGGGGCGCCTGCGTCACTGAGGAGGTCTGGCCGGGCTACAAGGTGTCGACTCTGTCGTACCTTTGCAGCTTGTTGCAAAGAAGAATCGTCGATGACCTCGATTTGAAGAGTCACGGCTATCACATCTATCCCAAGGACCCGGCGTTTTTCACCGCCTTTCCGGACGGCAGGCACATCTTCTTCTGGAAGGACATGAAGAAAACTGTCGAGGAATTGTCGAAATTCTCTGAGACGGATGCGAAGAAGTATCCTGCATATGAGGAAGAGCTGGAACAGATCGCGCAGTGGGTAGAGCAGCTCTTGCTGGAGACGCCACCAAATCTGGTGCGGCGCAAATTCAGTGACATGATGAAACTCGGATCTCTGGGACTGAAGACAGTTTCCCTGGGAGATCGTGCTCTGACGCGCCTCGTGAAGATCATGACTCAGAGCGCGCGAGACTTTCTCAACGAACGATTCGAGTCTGAGGAAATCAAATCAGTTCTTGCCACCGACGGCGTAATCGGGACAAACGGTGGACCGGCAACTCCCGGGAGCGCTTACATCCTCCTGCACCACGTCATGGGCGATGCCGCCGGACAACGTGGGCTGTGGGGATTTGTCAGAGGCGGCATGGGCGGCATCAGCATGGCCCTGGCCAGTGCAGCCCAAGCAAGCGGAGCCGTGATTCGCACCGCGGCTCCCGTCAAGCGCATCCTTGTCAGAGACGGACGCGCGTACGGTGTCCAGCTAGTTAGTGGTGAGGAAATCCCCGCTCGTGTCGTCATCTCCAATGCCGATCCAAAACGGACCTTCCTCAAATTGATCGAGCGCTGGCACCTCGATGACGACTTCGCCTCAGAAGTAGAAGCCTTCAAATGCGAGGGTGCCTCTCTCAAGATCAACCTGGTGCTCGACGGTTTGCCGAACTTCACGGCCTATCCCACCGAGGGCTTGGGTTTGCCGCACATGACGACCATGCACGCGTGCCCCTCGATGGACTACATCGATCGTGCCTGGGAAGATGCGCTGTCTGGAATTCCCTCGATGCATCCAATGCTCGAGTGTACAATTCCGACCGCTTACGACGACTCTATTGCGCCACCCGGCAAGCACATAATGTGCATGTTCATCCAGTACGCTCCCTATCGCCTCAAAGAAGGGACATGGAACGATGCGTTGAAGGAGAAGTTTGCCGATCGTTGTATAGACCTGCTCTCGGAATATGCTCCTAATATCAAGAACATCATTACGCACCGGCAGATCATCTCGCCGTTGGACCTGGAGCAGGAGTACGGAATGACCGGCGGAAGCCTCTTCCACGGCGACATGTCACTTGATCAGCTCTACTTCATGAGACCGGTAGCCGGCTGGGCCAAATACCGCACCCCGTTGCACAACCTCTACATGTGCGGCTCCGGCACCCACCCGGGCGGCGGCGTAATGGGAGCCCCCGGTTACAACTGTGCCCGAGAAGTAATCAGCGACCGCCGCCGCGGCAAGATTTGATCAGTCCCATGTCGACCGGTGCCGGTTGGTCAGCTACGCTGATACTCTTCTTGAAGAATCCAAATGCATTCAGGCTGACCTTGCGCGTGGCTCCCGGCTTGGTTACTTGCGCGAGCCTGACCGTGGTGGAGCTCCCTGGTGCCACTTACCACTTCTATCTTTCCAAGCAGTCACGCCGTGATCATGCCACACATTTTCCGCAGCGACGTTGCCTTTGTCGAACTCAACATAACTAAAGTTCGCAGGAGTCGCAGATGTTGCCTTGCGGGTTAAGGTCTCCGTACGGCCGGCGACCGGATCGCGAGTTACCTGGACTCCAGCATCGATGTTGTCGTGGATTGTTGAGCCAGCGTGGAGGAGGGTGGTGCCGTTTTTGTCCTTGAGGTCTTTGGTTAAGGTGATGTCCTGTATGTGGTTCCCGTCCTTGTCAATCCCGGTAACAGTGATCTTTCCCTTGGTCTTACTTTCATCAACGGTTATTTTCGTGTGGTCTTTGTCCCAATAAGAATAGGCACCGTTGCCCAAATCAGTTATGTCATACATGTTCCTACTCGGATCGTCATGCGCCTTCTTCGCTATGTTCGTGGTGGCATCCACCAAGTTTGCATCGGTCTGTCCTGTTGAAACATAAAAAGTCTTGTCAGGTACGCCCGTAACTCCAAAGTCACTCGCTTTTGCCAAAGTCGCTTTTGGCGAAGCGTTCCTTTCCAATACTTCAGTGTCTGTCGTTGCAGGTGATTCCAACACATCAACCTTAGCCGCCCCAGCGGATTTCTTCTCCTCGCCTGGTGCGTAGAAAATGTACTCCCGCTGCCCGTCCTCTGTATCAACGACGAAATTCCCCCTTTTGTCAACATTCATATGGGCTTTTCCCATGCTCCCCAAATAGTTGCCGTCTTTGGTGTACATGTTCCAGGTTCCGTCGTCGAGTCTTTGCAGGTAGTTTCCGCTGGGCTCATTCGTAACCCTCTTTAGGTCGCCATGCTCGTAGTCGAAGTCCCTTGCGCGGCCGTCATCATACGTAACCCTGGTCACCTTGTGCTCGTGTATCTCCACATGGGAATTGCCTTTCATAACTCTCAGGGAGTGCACTTCGGAGTCTGCTAAATTAGTAGCCTCGTGTTGATCGCTCTCCAGGAGCTTGATCAGCTGAGCCTCAGCATTGGGGACTACCTCGTTAGCACGCCTTAGACCGGCGCTCCATTGAGGGCTTTCCTGAAGTTGCTCGGCCAGCCGATCAAGTTGTGACTGGTCGCGATGAGCCGCATGTATGTCATCAGGGAACTGCCGAGCCAGCTTGTTTGCAGGCTGCCCGCCATTCATAGCATCTGAGGCATGCGGCACGTCGGGGCCCTTGTCCGGAACTTCGGCTACCTGAGTCGTGGCTTTCGAGTCGAATAATTCCAGGGTTGGCAGAAGGCCTTTGGCTTTGAGCTCTCTCCCTGAGTCTAAATCTGATTGGAGAGCTCGCACCTGGTCCAGTCCGGCTTTCCCTGTGTCAAAGCCTCCGAAGGCAAGTCCTCTGCTCTCCTGGGCAGTGACATTTTCCAGCGACTCGGTCGGCGTTCTGTCGCTCATCGGATTTTTTCCATGCTGAATCGCACCACACCGTCTGCCTTGATACTATGGAACTGCTTCAGATCGGCAATCTCAACTGCAAATGATGCGCGTAGTAAGTGGTTCCCGTGGTGTATGTAATCGTTTGATGGTGCAGTATCTGTATCTGGTATCGCGGCTTTCATCAATTTGTCCCGCTGCTGGCGCGCTGCATCATGTGTACAACATTACCGGGGACTTGTATCCAAGTTGTTTACAGACCTATATGCTATCCCAGCAACAGTACGGAAGCCCCTACTTATGATTGTCTGGGAATTAGGAACGCCGCATCGCTAGGACAGACACTTCAATGAGTGACACAAAGAATGGCAATCGCCCGCACGACCGACTCTCCGCCGGTGTCGATGCGACAATTGCGGTTTGTAATTCCGCCTCCGAGTGTTGTCACCTCATAGGATGTGCCTTTGAATTGAGGAATCTCGTCGAGCACGACATTGACTTCGTCGTCAATGGAACCTCCGCGCAATTCTGAAAATCCCAGCGCCGAGCCGGCATTCTTGTCCACCAGCTTTGCGTTTTTTTGGGGGGGTGCCAAGCTAATGGCCGGCTAGCAATTGTTCGATGGCTTTCTTCAGGCGCTTGGCGTTTAGATGTTTTGTTTGATCCGCGCCGGATTGTGGACCGCGTTGATGCATCCAGAAGTCCGGCGATGGTGGGGCTTTCTTCGACCATTTCGCGTCTGGAGCGTAGACGAGGTAAGTGTCAAATGCGGTGCGGCTCAGTTTGAGTGTCTGCATGTATGCGGCATCTATGCTGAGATCATCGTTCCAGAACTCTGTTATGCGCGGATCTTTGAGCTGGTCTGCCTCTGTCTGGGCGGCTTTCAGAGTGTCAGTCGGCCGCACCGGAAGCCAGATGACGAATCCCTTGAGATTGATCGAGCCAATGTCCGTGAATACATTGAGCACTACCCGGTGCCCATAAGCGCATGGCGGTCAGGTAGGTGAGAGAAGCACAATTACTCTCGTTTTCCCACCTGCATCGTTGAACAGGGATTTCAATTGCTGATGGGAAATCAGCCGCACCTTCTTAGGAGCGGTAGCAAAAGCGGGAGCAATTGTCATGGCAAGAATAACCCATATGATGAAAAATGCAGGACACAGCATGCCGATGGCCCGCCCGCTCCGCCGTTCGTCCCGGTGTTTCATCGCGGTGCATCGCCTAGAGATTGCCAAGCTTCGAGCTTGCTGCGAACGCGGCGGATGACCGCGTCGGTAAACTCACTTGTGGTGGCACTGCCGCCGAGATCTGTCGTTCGAGATCCTTCGTGGACACATTCCAGCGCCGCTTCGTAGATGGCTCTCGATGCTTGTCCGGCTGATGGAGACTTTGCGTAAGACAGCATGGACGCTGCAGCCAGTATCATCGCCAGTGGATTGGCAATGTTCTTTCCGAAGAGAGCCGGTGCGGTACCATGCGGTGCTTCGGTCATAACTACATCAGGGACAAGGTCGTCGTCGAATGCCAGCAAAATCGACTCGCTTCCGGCAATGCTGCCGTACAGCGCTAGAACGAGGTCGCTGAGACAGTCGCCGTCCCGGTTTAGCGATGGAATGACCAGCGGCTCCGTACCACGAGTCAACAGGAGGGCGTACGTCGCATCAATCAGTTGCGGCTCGTAACGAACATCGGGGTGCCGGCTGTGCGCGGCATCCAGCTCCTCTTTGAGCAAGCCTTCGTACACTGGCGACACCGTGTATTTGGGACCGCCGAAGACACGTGCTCCCATTTTCCTTGCGTGGTGGAAGCTGAATTCAGCCACCATGCTGCATGTCTCCCTGGAAATGTGCTCCGTGCGATAGGCGATTTCCTTTAAACCGTCGCCTTCCCGCCATTCATGAGCGTTATACGCGTCGTCGACTGCCATGCGCACGACCGAGATCGGGGCAGACACTCCTCCCACCGGGACAATTCCTGGCAGGCGGCGTCCTGTTCGCACAATCACCTTGCCGCCAATCTCTTCGCGCAGAATAGCATTAGGCGAGCCGACATCGTTGGCTGTTTCTGGTGTTATAGTGGCAGCCTTAATGCCGAGACCGTACTGTTTCAGCGCGGCTGCAGCCTCGTGGACAATACCGTTGCCGGTAGCTCTGCGATTTTCCAGACTTAGATCAAAGCGAATCGTTTCGATGCCGAGACCGACAACACCGGGATCGACTACCCGCAGAGCTTGCTCAAGGAGCTCCTGACCGGTCTGATCGCCTTCGAGAACTGCAAATTTGATTGATTCCATGTACTGTTTCCGCGTGACAACTACTTGGGCAAGCGCCAAAATGGATTATGACAGGTGCCGCCTGCATGTGGGCTCGCCCGGCGTCCAGGTTGCTGAAGGAATGGTAGGACGCATCGTATGCTCCCGTGGCCCAGCCGCATTCTAGCCGTTGTAGCAGAAGGCAGGTAGAAATGTGCAGCCCGGCAACCACCTTTACACGGCTACTGGACGTCTTGTCGTCTGACTGCGAGGTGGTATCGTCGTGTCGACATCTTTCTGCCATCCTACGGTGCCGTCGTCGTACCAGCAGACAACTCGGCCGTTCTCCCAGGACAATGTTCCATCCAGCCACGACACGCGGCTAATCAGCGCTCGCACAGCGAGCACCTGCTTGGACCTGAGCTGTGATGCGGTTTCTTTTCGATTTGATGGCACTGAGCATCACCGCCTCAAGAATCGGATGACATTGTTCTGATTGTCGATTGTGTATTGCCACCCGTTGTAGAACGTTTGTCCCAACAATGGTCGCGGCAAAAATGCAGAGTCGACGGCAGTAATGTCGAAATTGTACTGCTCAATTGGGCCGAGCTTGAGACTGCTGATTGGGAACGTATAGCTAGCTGACTGCCCGCTGACACCACTGACGATACCGCTAGTTGCTTGACTCGGCACCGAAATTCCTAGAGCGCTCAAGTCGCTCATCCCAAAGGCGGTGGTCTGCGCACCCGTGTCAAAATACATCTTGTATGGAACGCCGTTGACCTGCGCGGTTACCACCATTTCGTTGCCTTCCGTCGTGAACGGTACGGCATGGCCTTCCGGTGCGCTGTTTGATGCGGCGGCGTACGAGCTACCCTTCTTGATGAACAGAATTGAGTTGTCTGCGCGATTGATTGTGTAGTCAAACTCGTTGAAAAAGGTTTGACCAAGAATTGGCATAGACTGATTTTCAGCAAAGGCTATCGGGAAGTTTCGCCGCATAATGCTGCCGACCTGCAGATCGACCCGCATCGACCAGATTGGAGCAGTGCCACCACCGCCGACACCGCTGACGGCGCCGGTCGGTTGCCCTGACGGGACACCTATTCCCAATGCTTCCAGCTGATCCTTGCCGAAAAGAGTGATTGACGCGCCGGTGTCGAAGAGCATCTTGATTGGATTGTCATCGACTGAAGCATCAACCACAAGGCTGTTGCCAACGGATTTATAATAGATGCGCGTTTCCTCTGGTGCGACGAGAGATCCGTAAGCACCACCGGCGCCGGAGCCGGGCTGGACGGAAACGGTGGGCTGCGGTGAAACGCGCTGCAGCGCTTTCAGTGCGCTTTTCGCATAAGATGCAACCTGGGTGGCCGGGAATCGTTGTATGACCTGCCTGTACAGGGCTTCAGCTTTGCTGGTCTTGCCCATTTCTTGGCAAGAAATTGCCGCATAGTAGAGGGCGTTTGCGTTGTGAGGCGATGACAGCGCTGCCTTCTCAAAAGCTACTGATGCATCGAAATACCTGCCAGCGTTGTAGAGCTTGACGCCGTCATCATAGTTCGCATCGGCAAGAACGTTGAGCGGCAATGACAGTGCCGTCATGGTCGCAAGCGTTAAAGACACGAGCAAACGCGCGAAACTCCGCATGTGCATTCGGTTTGATAGCCAGGGGCAACACGTTTCGTGCAATGCAAATCTCCGTACGTGTTCGGTCGAGCACTCGACTGCTATTATGAAGAGTAAGTTGTATCTATCTTAGCAATTGCGTTACTACACCACGAGAGGAAGTTGCTGTGTTGATGCGAACTCTGGTCATCGGGGCCGTTGCTTGGGGATTTTTGTCCTGCGCGCCTGTGCTATCAGCTTGGGCGGACGGAGAAGAAACCTCGCGCATTGCCCCTGAGCAAATGGATGGGCTGGTCAAGCGTTTTCGCTATGTTGCTCCCGGGCTCTTGTGCGGCGGCCAGCCAGAGCCAGGCGCGCTGACGATATTGAAGAAAGGAGGCGTGAGGACCATCATCGATTTGCGAGATTCGGCGCACTCAACTCGCAACGAAGAACAGGTAGCAAAATTGCTCGGATTGACCTATTACAACATTCCGCTCAGCCATCATGAGAAGATTTCCTCAGAGACGATCACCAAGTACCTGTCCATCGTCAACGACCCTCAGCAACAACCGGTGTTCATGCACTGCCGGGCCGGCCGAGATCGCACGGCGGCGATGATTGCGGTCTACCGGCTAAACAAGGAAGGATGGACGGCCAGCAAATCTTACGAAGAAATGGTGTCATCGGGCTTCCATACACACTTCAAAGAATTGACGACATCCGTGTTCGACTACGCAGCACAGCTCGGTCGCCCCGAGAAGGTGCCGGTGTTCGACGACTAATCGTGACGAGCGCCTTTGCGAATCCTTGCTCCAAGCGCGCTGTGTCGCAGCTTGTTATGACGTGGCCTGGCGCGCCGTGGCGTCGCTCATGGTGTACTTTCCTCGGAGGCATGTCAGACCAGCTTCCGCCAGCACGAGGCGAATCGTGGGAACGCCTCGGGTCTCAGCCATCTCCGCGGGCGACACGGCGAGACTGAGAAATTAATCTTCCTGCCCCTGAGACGGCTCCGATTGCGTGCGCTGAAACGCCCACAGGGATAGGCTCGGACATTTTTGGACAGCAATTTATTTTTCTCTACGTGTTTTTCCCTCGAGGGTGGGATTTTCCACACTACCCATAAAGGGGGTATGAGCTTATTCTTATTGTCATGAACTGAACCGCCTGCGAGGCCGCTACAGAATGACAATCACCTACGCGCAAGAGATTACCCTTCCCCCGGCAGCGGCAACACGGCCGGGCCAACAGGAAGATAAAGATACTGGGACCTTCCCGAAGGTAGTCCTCGTGCGTAACATAACCAACGAGATTGATGCCATTCTGTTCGTCCCGCAAGAAACTGTCCTCGAGCAGGCCCCAGCCCCGCAACAGCCACCAGTTCAGCCATTTGCACAGCCGGAAGCGACCGCTGAAGTCCCGGTCAACCGGACCACCTCTTTCATGCCATCGTTTAACCTGGGATTCAAGCGCCCGATGACCTTCTGGCGATAAGCCGATCGGGAGCGCCAGCAAGTTGCCGCATCCATAGGGGGGGATGCTCGCAGCCGGAAACAACCCTTCTTTACAATCAGAAGCGCTGAGTGGCCGCCCGCTGTCCATGTGGAGTTCAGCTGTCCCGGAACGCAGGCTGGGACGGCGGGTCTCTGGAAAAGCGGGAATGAGGCAGGGGACTGTGCGCGAGGAGTGGCTCAGGTACGCTGCCGGTGCCGGAGGCGGTCGAGGACTACGGCGGAGATTATGATTACCCCGGTGATCATTTCTTGAAGCCAGTTGCTGAGCCCGATCTGGGTGCAGCCGGAGCGGATCACCGTCATGATCAGGGCACCTACGATGGTTCCCAGCACCGAGCCTTCGCCGCCGGCCAGGCTGCCGCCGCCGATGACCACGGCAGCGATGGCATCCAGCTCGAGACCGGCCGCCACTGTCGGGTCACCGACTGTAAGCCTGGAGAACTGCATCAGACCGGCAATGCCGGCGAACAATCCGCTCAGAGCATAGACGACCAGCTTGGTTTTTTCGATCGGAACCCCACAGAGGCGAGCAGCTTGCTCGTTCGAGCCGATGGCCAATGTGTGGAGTCCAAAACGAGTGTAGCGGAGGACCAGGGCAACTAGAAACGCCAGGACAGCAAAAATCCAGACGCCCGGCGGCACCAGTGTCCAGGCGTGATCGGGCTTGATGGCCGCGCTTAGCTCATTGAGCCACGACAGAGGTGCATCGATTTTTTGCTCATGGGCCAGTCCTTTTGCCAGCCCGCGGAAAACAAGCAGCGTGCCCAGCGTAACGATAAACGGCACCAGTTTGAGGCGCGTTATCAGCACCCCATTGAGCAATCCACAAATTAATCCGGCGAGCAGCCCGCCGGCGGCTGCGGCCAACGGCGTGGTGCCGTGGGCGAGCAGCCAGGCAATCACAACCGTGACCAGCGCTACGACCGATCCCACCGCCAGGTCGATACCACCACCAATGATCACCATGGTCATCCCCAGGCCTGTGATTCCTACGATGGTTGTCTGGCGAATGATCAGCTCCAGGTTGCGCACGCTGCTGAAGCTGGCCGGCGCGACCAGCACGAAGAGCAGATACACCACCAGGAGAACAAAGACTGGCGACAGGCGATTGAGCCATTCACGCAGGCGGTCGTTATTCATGGCCGGTCCCCTGTGCCGGATCCGACTGCTGCGAGCATGATGGCGTGCTCGTCTAACTCTGACACAGGGCGAGGGGGCGAGAGGCGGCCACGATTCATCACGGCGATGCGGTCGCAAATCCCCAGCAGGTCGGGCAGGTAGCTGCTAATCATCAACACGGCTTTGTTCTGGGTCGCCAGGCTGTCGATAAGTTCGAATATTTGCCGTTTGCATCCCACGTCGATGCCTCTGGTAGGCTCGTCGAGAAGAAGTACGTCCACATCTCGATGCAACAGTCGCGCCAGGGCAATCTTCTGTTGATTCCCGCCGGAAAGCTCGGCGATTTTCTGGTCGGCGCTTCGGCAACGGACAGACAGCCTGTCGATCCACCCACGGGCGGCTTGTTTCATGCGCGACGGTGAGAGCAGGGCGCCAGATTCCACACTTTGCGGGTAGGGCAAAATCAAGTTTTCGGCGATGGAGCGGGAAAGTGCCAACCCTTCGCTCTTGCGGTCTTCGCTAACGATGCCTATACCTTGTGACCAGCGCCGAGCAGGAGTGCCCGCGCCTTCATAGATGCCGACCCGCACTTTTCCTGATTGGACAGGTGCGAGCCCAAAAATTGCCCGCACCAGGTCAGAGCGCCCACTGCCGACCAGACCAAAGATGCCAACAACCTCACCCGACTTGAGCGCCAGTGTTGCCGAATTGACCCTGGGAAGGCTGGACAAACCGGTCACCTCAAGAATCGGCTCGCCCGGACTGCGCGCCGAGCGGGGATGCAGATCCTGAAGCTCGCGACCAACCATCAGAGCCACAATCTGGGCTGTGGAGTGGTCGGCGACGTTGCCGGCTCCGACGGATTGGCCGTCGCGTAAAACCACAAACCGATCAGCAATCTCGCGAACCTCTTCGATGAAGTGGGATATATAGATGATGGACTGACCAGCGGCCTTCATCCGCCTTATGAGCTGGAACAGGCGCTGCACGTCAGTCTGCGTGATGCTGCTGGTCGGCTCATCGAGGATGAGCACTCGGCAGCCGACCGCGCTTGCTCTGGCAATTTCAACGAGCTGTTGGTCGGACACGGATAGCCACTTTACTGGCGCGTCCAACGGTATTGCGTGTCCTAACTCGGCGAGAGCCTTGCCTGCTTGCTCATTCATTTGCCTGTCGTCTAATACGCCCATGCGCGCAGGCTCGACGCCCAGCATGATGTTGTCGCGGACCGTGAGTGAGGGCGCCAGCGAAAGCTCCTGGTAGATCATGGCAATCCCATGGTTTCGCGCCTCGCGGGGATCACGCGGGCCGTAGGGCTGCCCGTCAAGCGTCATGGTGCCGGCATCGGGCAAGATAGCGCCGGAAAGGACCTTCATAAGTGTGCTCTTGCCGGCTCCGTTTTCGCCAACTAACGCCAGTACTTCACCTGGAGCCACTGACAGGTGCACACCGTCGAGGGCAATCGTGCCGCCGAAGCGCACTGTGACTCCTTCGACTTGCAATCGCACCGCCTCAGTCATCAATCCACCTGGAGATGTTCGGATGCAGCAGCTCGGAAATTTGCGGGGACTGCATATTGTCGCGGGTGACAACCTGAGCGGCAACGTTGATTTTAGCCGGCACCCTGGCGCCAGCGACATGCTCGACCAGTGTCGTGACGCCGAGATACGCAATGCTCATCGGGTTCTGAACAACCAGCGCATCTATCTGCCCGTCCGCCAGCGCTCGGTTCAATTTCTCGGAGGAGTCGAAGCCAACGAAATGCACTTTGCCGGCAAGGTCAGCGTCTTGCAGCGCACGCAACATGCCGAAGGCGGTGGACTCGTTGGGGCAGAAAATGCCTTGAATCTTGAGTTTTCCGTCCGCTGTCTTAAAAGGAGCAAGCAGGTTCTCGCTGGCCTTGTAAGCTGTTTCGGATGTGGAGCCGCCGTGCTGATTCTCGCTGACCACACGAATGCCGGGATTCTTCTTGATGGCGGCTAGAAAACCGCGCTCACGATGGTCTGTGCTGGCGTTGCCCTCGACGCCTCGCAACAGGGCAACGTCGCCCTTCCCGCCC
>Ga0066388_100000561_pt1 | contig 18038 bp, 16 predicted proteins | sample PanSoiMetaGPlot6_FD_64539 | JGI IMG/M metagenome (GOLD analysis project Ga0066388, IMG submission 64539) | Tropical forest soil microbial communities from Panama analyzed to predict greenhouse gas emissions - Panama Soil - Plot 6 (Hybrid Assembly) | ecosystem: Environmental > Terrestrial >... | reverse complement strand
GATCAAGTCGCGATTGGCGTCGCGTCGAGTGACACGATGCGCTCGTGGAGCAAAGGCGAAGTCAAAAATCCCGAGACAATCAATTACCGGACTTTTAAACCGGAGAAAGGCGGCCTTTTCTGCGAACGTATTTTCGGTCCGACGCGTGATTGGGAGTGCTCATGCGGAAAATACAAGCGCATCAAGCATAAGGGTGTCATCTGCGACCGGTGCGGTGTGGAAGTTACCCTGGCTCGTGTCCGCCGTGAACGCATGGGGCATATCGAATTGGCCGTACCGGTATCGCACATTTGGTTCTACAAATGCATGCCTTCGCGCATCGGGCTTATGCTGGATATGAGCGCGCGGCAACTCGAGCGCGTGATTTACTACGAGGACTACATCGTCATCGATCCGGGCAAGACGCCATTGCAAAAGACGCAACTGCTTAACGAAGTCGAATACCGCGAGGCGCAGGAGCAGTATGGCGAAGATTTCGTTGCAGCCATGGGTGCGGAAGCAATCCGAAAACTTCTCGCCGAGATCGATCTCAACAAGCTCAACAAGGAGCTTGAGAAGGCAATGTCAGCTACGAAGAGCAAACAGATTCGCAAGAAACTGGCGAAACGCCTCAAGCTCATCCAAGGCTTCCAAAACTCGCATGCGCGTCCCGAATGGATGATTCTGGATGTGTTGCCGGTTATTCCGCCGGATTTGCGGCCTCTGGTTCCTCTCGAGGGTGGACGCTTCGCAACGTCGGACCTTAATGATCTCTATCGCCGGGTTATTAATCGCAACAACCGGCTGAAGAATCTGCTCATGCTCAAAACGCCTGACGTCATCATTCGCAATGAAAAGCGGATGCTGCAGGAGGCAGTGGACGCTTTGTTCGACAATGGCAGACATGGTCGCGCTGTAACCGGCGCCGGCAATCGGCCTCTCAAGTCCTTGAGTGACATGCTCAAGGGGAAGGGTGGACGTTTCCGTCAAAACTTGCTCGGTAAACGCGTCGATTACTCAGGCCGTTCCGTAATTGTGATCGGTCCGGAGTTGAAGCTGCACCAATGCGGATTGCCGAAAAAGATGGCGCTTGTCCTTTTCGAGCCGTTCATTATCCGGCGACTAAAAGACCTGGGCTACGTGCACACAGTGCGCAGCGCGAAAAAGATGATCGAGCGGCAAACGCCCGAAGTCTGGGACATTCTCGACGAAGTGACCAAGGGTCACCCGGTGCTGCTGAATCGCGCGCCCACTTTGCATCGATTGTCCATTCAGGCTTTTGAACCGCAATTGATCGAGGGCGAAGCCATTCGCATTCATCCGCTGGTTTGCACGGCTTACAATGCCGACTTCGACGGCGACCAGATGGCTGTACACGTGCCGCTCTCCGTGGAGGCCCAGATGGAAGCGCGCATGCTGATGCTCGCGCCGAATAACATTTTCTCTCCTTCAAGCGGCAAGCCGATTACCACGCCTTCTCAGGACATCACGCTGGGCTGTTACTACCTGACCCAAAGTCCGCGCGGTGCGGGGAAGGATGGGCAGCGGCTTCCGCTGTTCGCCGATGCAGCCGAAGTGGAATTTGCCATGGCAGAAGGAAGCATTCACACGCACGACCGCATCCGGCTTAAGAACCCGGACTTCGGCAAGCAAACAATCTACGGAAACCCGGAAGCCAGAACGATCGAAACGACCGCGGGCCGTGTCATTTTCAATGAAATTTGGCCAAAAGAACTCGGATTTTTCAACAAGCCCGGCGGCAAAAAGCAACTTAGTGATATCATTTGGCGCTGTTATCAAATTGCGGGACCTGCGGAGACCGTCGCAACGCTGGATAAGTTAAAGGAGCTCGGTTTTGCCGAGGCCACCAAGGCTGGCATCTCCATTGGAATTTCGGACATGATCATTCCGAAAGAGAAGGAGACGGAACTGGAGAATGCTTATAAGCAGATTCGCCAGGTTGAGCAGCAATATCGGAAGGGCATCATCACGGATGGTGAGCGCTACAATAAGATTATCGATATCTGGACGCACGCCGGTGACGAGATTTCCAGTGCCATGTTCCGCACTTTGGAACACAACGATGGCCGTAAGGAGTTGAATCCTGTTTTCTTGATGGTCGATTCGGGTTCACGTGGTAACCGCCAGCAGGTTCGTCAGCTTGCAGGGATGCGCGGTTTGATGGCCAAACCTTCGGGCGAAATTATTGAGCGACCGATCACATCGAACTTCCGCGAAGGGCTGAGCGTGCTCGAGTATTTCATCTCCACTCACGGTGCTCGCAAAGGTCTCGCTGACACGGCTCTGAAGACGGCGGACTCCGGGTATCTAACACGCAAATTGGTCGACGCTGCACAGGACGTTATCATCAATGAACAAGACTGCGGCACGGTAAACGGCATCGTAGTGCGCTCAATTTACGAGGGCGACGAAGAGGTCGTCGATCTTGGCCAGCGCATTATTGGACGTGTAAGCTGCGAAACAATCGCTGATCCGGTGGACAAAAAGAAGAAGATCGTTAAAGCGAATCAGTTGATTGACGAAAAGATTGCAGCGGAGCTTCAGCGGGTGGGGGTAGAGAGCTTGAAGATTCGTTCGGTTCTCACCTGCGAGTGTGGCCGAGGCGTCTGTGCGATGTGTTATGGCCGCAATCTAGCAACGGGGCAGTTCGTTAAGCTTGGCGAAGCAGTAGGCATTATCGCAGCCCAATCGATCGGCGAGCCGGGAACGCAATTGACGATGCGTACGTTCCACATTGGCGGTACCGCCAGCCAAACCTTCAAGCAGCCAATCATTAAGGCGAAGAACGACGGTACGGTTCGGTTCAACGACTTGCGGACAGTGCAGGCACTCGATGGTAGCTGGATCGCGTTAAATAAGAATGGCTCGATTAGCGTGCACAACGCAGAAGGCCGTGAACTTGAGCGCTACAACGTAGTGATCGGCTCGATGATCTCCAAAGGCGACGGAGGCGAGGTTAAGAAGGGGGAGACCTTCGTTCAATGGGACCCGTACAACGTGCCGATTCTTACCGACAAAGGTGGCAAGATAGAGTTCCGCGACATGATTGCGGGTGTTACGATCAAACGCGACGTCGATGAGGCGACTGGCCTGATGGGCACCGTTATCATCGAGCACAAGGAGGACTTGCACCCACAAATCGTCATTGTCGATGACAAGAAGGAAGTGCTTGCAAGTTATTCCATCCCGGCTGGCGCCCACGTCATCGTGGAAGAAGGCCAGAAGGTGCGTGCTGGCGCACTCCTGGCAAAGACGCCGCGGAAAGTCGCAAAGACTAAAGACATCACCGGAGGTTTGCCTCGTGTTGCCGAATTATTTGAAGCGCGTCGGCCGAAGGATGCGGCTGAGATTGCCAAGATTGACGGCGTCGTTGAGATGGGCGGCACTGTCCGCGGCAAGCGACGCCTGATTTTGAAAGATCCCGACACGGGAGCCGAGGAAGAACACCTAATCCCGCTTACCAAGCACATAATCGTGTTTAAAGGCGACTTCGTCAAGAAAGGTCAGCAGCTTACTGAAGGCCCGGTCGTACCTCATGAGATCCTCGAAGTTTGCGGACCACAGGATTTGCAGGAGCATCTCGTCAACGAAGTGCAGGAGGTCTATCGGTTGCAGGGTGTCGAGATTAACGACAAGCATATCGAAATCATCGTGCGCCAGATGTTGCGCAAGGTGAAGATTACCGATCCGGGTGATACGTCGTTGCTCTGGGGTGATCAGGTCGATAAACTCGACTTCGAAGAGGAAAACAAGAAGGTCGTTGAGAAAGGTGGCAAGCCGGCAGAAGCCGTCCCCGTCTTACTCGGTATCACGAAAGCTTCACTCGAAACGGATAGCTTTATCTCTGCTGCTTCATTCCAGGATACGACTCGCGTACTTACTGAGGCGGCTACACTGGGTAAGGTCGACAAGCTGCGAGGCTTCAAGGAAAACGTGATCATGGGTCACTTGATTCCGGCCGGTACTGGTTTCCCTGAGCATCGCGAGATCAAGCTGGTCGAAAAGGGTGAGCCGATTGGCGCACCGGTAACGGAAGAAGCCGAGCCGCAGCCAGCCATCGGATAAACGGGGCTGTTATAGGGCGTCTCTGTCAGACGCCATCTAACGGATTGGCGTTTCACAGAATGAAGCCGACGGGAGCCGCGCGACATAGACGCGCCGCGCCCGTGATGGTGGGCGAGCTGGCGCGAGCGAATCAAACGCCCTACAATTTGCGCGATGTCGATCGTCACCAAAACGGGCGATAAAGGCGAAACGTCCTTGATGTACGGTCATCGCGTGTCCAAAGGCGATGCACGCGTGGATGCTTACGGTTGTATTGATGAGTTGACTGCGGCACTTGGTTTGGCCCGATCCATGGCAACCGATAAGTTCGTTTCCGATGAAATCTTAGCCACACAGAAGGATCTGATTGTTGTTATGGGAGAGCTGGCAACGGCGCCGGGCGACCAAGAGCGTTATGTAAACGATGGCTTTCAGACCACGACGTCAGCAATGGTCGACCGCGTCACAGGCGTCATTAACGGTCTCGAGAAAGACGAATCGCTGTATCCGAAAGATTGGGTCATTCCTGGCGGAACACCCGTCTCCGCGGCGCTCGATTTTGCCCGCGCAACCTGCCGCCGCGCCGAACGGCGTATCACTGCGCTCAGCACCGGCGACGTGAAATTCAACGTCGAGATTTTGCGTTACTTAAATCGTCTGTCTGATCTCTGCTGGGTCCTAGCCAGGTACGTCGAGAAAGCCTCGCGAAATTCCAGTTAGCGGCGCGTTGCTGTGCGCGCCCTGGATTGCGCCGCAACCCACCGCCAAAAATTGGCAAGCGTTCGGCAGCAGTGTGCGTGGCTGCGTGTTATGCAATCGTTGCATGGAATTCCGATTAAGCTTTGCGGCGGCAATTTTGTTTTGTGTTTGCACCGCGTACGCGCACGAGGCGATCTTTTCGTGGACTTACACAACCGACCTTACGCCAAAAGGTCACGGCGAATTTGAACAATGGGTCACCACGCGGTGGGAAAAGGAACATGGCAGCTATAGCGTTATCGATTTTCGTGAAGAGTTCGAATATGGCGTGACGGATAATTTCCAGCTCGCGATCTATCTCAACCATCATTACGTCTATGCGAACGACGACATCCCGGTCGCAGATCCGGCGCATCCTAAAAAGCTTTTGCCCGGCCGCTACGAAACCGGCGGTGAAGACGTGCACGCCGGACATGACCCGGCAAAACCGTTCGACAGTTGTCATTTTGAATCGGTATCACTCGAAGGGATTTATCGGCTCCTGAGTCCTTACAAGGATCCAATCGGTGTCGCGCTTTATTTCGAGCCGTCGGTGGGTGATCAGGAAACGGAGTTGGAATGGAAAATCCTGCTACAAAAGAACTGGCTTGAAGACCGGCTCGTTTGGGCGTTGAACGTCAATTACGAACTTGAATACGAGAAGGAGGATGAGGGCGACTATGAGCGGGACGGCATGTTCGAATGGTTCACCGGACTTTCTTACCGCTTTGTGCGCAATTGGTCAGCGGGTTTGGAATTTTGGAATCATCACGAATTTGCCGATGCCACTGTCCACGAGCATTCGGCCTACTTCTTGGGACCGACGATTCATTATGGTGGCGAACGCTGGTGGGCTACGCTTGGATTCCTTCATCAGTTACCAATCGGACAGGCGTTTAGTCAGGATAACAAGGAGTTTGCCGCGCGTGATGGTTACATTTTTGGCGATGAGCACGAAAAATATTACGTGCGCTTCAGAATGGGGATCAACTTTTAGCAGAAGTGAAAGCAGAATTTGTCCTGGTCGCCTTGCCCGTTTCGGCGCTGATTACGCCATCCGCATTTGCCGTGCGATACCTCACCGTCGAGCAAGCACAGCAGGCAATTTTTCCGGGCAAATCATTTACGGCGTCGCCCGTGAAGCTAACGAGCGTTCAACGTAAAGCGATTGAGCAGGTTAGCGGCGTCCGCGTCTTGCATGATGACCAGCAGGTCTGGCGCGTAAGTGGTGGTTGTTGGTTCATCGTCGATGAAGTTGTAGGTAAGCACGAATTCATCACTTATGCGGCCGGACTCACCGTTGACGGATCGGTCAAACAGATTGAGATCATGGACTATCGCGAGACGTATGGTGGCCAAATTCGAGACCAAAAATGGCGTGTCCAATTTGTCGGTAAGACCAGCAAATCAACGCTGAAACTCGATAGCGACATCAAAAACATCAGTGGAGCCACTTTGAGTTGCCGGCACATCACTGACGGCGTGAAACGCCTCTTGGCATTTTATGAGATCGCCCTCAAACATTGAAATTCGTCGCTGCCAGCCATTGCTGGGTACATTTGTCGAAATCACGGCGCAGGGACGCGACGAAAGATTACTCACCCGCGGAATCGAAGCTGGATTCGGTGCGATTGCGAAGGTGAATCGCTTAATGAGCTTTCACGGCCGCTTAAGTGATGTCTCGCGCATGAATCGCGATGCCTTTCCAAGAGGTGTGATCGTGCATCCGTGGACCTGGCAGGTCATGAAGGCCGCAAAGCGGTTGGCCGAAGAGAGCCGCGGCGCGTTCGATATTACCGTCGCTCCATGGCTCACGAAGTGGGATTATCTTCCTCGGCGTGGTTATCAGTTCAGTCCAACCGCGACTTCACGCGACATTTTCGTTCGCCGTGGCTATGAGGTCTTTTTCCGCCGAGGCTTGACCGTCGATCTTGGCGGGATCGCGAAGGGTTTCGCGGTCGATCGCGCGGTCGATGCATTGAAGGAAAATGGGATCGAGTGCGGAATCGTAAACGCGGGCGGTGATATGCGAACGTTCGGACCGGCATCGCAGCTTATTCATCTGCGACATCCCACGGATCCCACACGCCTCGCTGGGGCGGTACGGCTGCGCGAACGTGCCATGGCGACCTCTGGGATTTACTTCGAACGCCGAAAACACCACGGACGGTATGTGAGCCCATTGCTCGACGGGCGCAGTGGTCAAGCCGCCCGCGAGCTGATTAGCGTAAGCGTGGCGGCTGCCGAATGCACGACCGCGGACGCATTAACGAAGGTGGTCTTTGCACTGCGCGAAGAAGCTGCGGGAGTGCTGGCGTGTTATGGAGCGGACGCATTGTTGCTTCAGCGCGATGGTGCGCCATCGTGGATGTTTCACTCATCATGCGACACCCCCGGCCGGACTCGATTCGATTGAAGCGTCTGCAGAGATATTTTCTGTACGCCGTGTTGGCGCTCCTTTTGTTCAGCGGAGTAGCATGGGCGTATTGGAATTATCTTTGGTCGCCTGGCGATTTTGAGACAAGCGCTAAGACCTGGGCGATGAAAATCCATGGCGCTGCGGCGATGGCGGTTTTAGTGCTTATCGGGATGCTCTTGAGCGCGCACGTGAGATTTGCGTGGCGCGCGCGCCGCAACCGGGCAAACGGATCGGTTTTTCTGAGTGCGTTCGCAGTTTTAACTATCACCGGCTACGGCCTTTATTACGCGGGCGGCGAAAGACTGCGTGCGTGGACGAGTTGGATTCATCTCGGTGTAGGCCTTGCTTTGCCGATCTTGCTGCTGATCCACATCCTTCTAGGACGGAGGACACGCCGTCCGGAGCAATTTCGAACTCGATTACGGCTTGGCTCTGTCGGGGACGAGGACCGACATCCAAAGTTGGTTACCACAAGTCCAAATACGGCGCCCAATCAAGGCAGTGAGGCAGCTGAATTTCAGGTTGCGCATCGACGTGTGCTATAGCATCTTCACCCTCCCGCTCTGGAGTTCCCCTCTCGCGGATTTTCTCCTATGGCAGATACAACAGAATTAGTACCTGAACTTTTGGAAGCTGGCGTTCATTTTGGGCATCAGACAAAGCGCTGGAATCCGAAGATGAAGCCGTTCATCTTCGAGCAGCGCAATCAGATTTACATCATTAATTTGGATGAAACCGTGCTTCAGCTTCGACGGGCCACGGAATTTCTTCAGGAAGTAACGCGCCGCGGAGGCAGAATTTTGTTCGTCGGTTGCAAGAAACAGGCTCAGGAAGCGATAAAGGAAGCTGCGCTGGCTTGCGGTCAGTTTTACGTCAATCAGCGTTGGCTGGGCGGCACATTGACCAACCTGGCGACGATTCGCAAAAGCATCGGGCGACTGAGATACATCGAAGAGATCGAGAAATCGCCCGAATACAAAAAGATGGGCAAGCAGGAACTAGCTGCTCTTAATCGTGAGGCGGCAAAACTCCGGCGCAATCTCGATGGCATACTCGAGATGACGCAATTGCCCGACGCCCTTGTCGTAATCGATACGATCCGCGAGCAAAATGCGGTGAACGAGGCCCGACGCCTCGGGATTCCAGTGGTTGCCATCGTGGACACCAACGCGGATCCGGACGTCATCGATTATCCAATCGCTGGCAACGATGACGCGATCCGCGCGATTCGCGTGATTTTGCAGAAGCTCGTGGATGCAATTGTCTCGGCAACTAACGAAGCGCGCATTCGCGAGCAAGTCGAGATGGCTGGCGTTTCAGCGTAGCCAGCCGGCCAGTAGCCGATGGTTGATAGTTATGCGACGCAGGATTTCTTTTTAACACTCTAATTACCTAATGAAGACAACAGCTGAGATCGATTCCCAATTAGTTAAGCAACTCCGCGAAAAAACCAACGCAGGCTTTATGGATTGCAAGCGCGCCCTCGTGGAGAGCGGCGGCGATGTAGGAAAAGCGGAGTTGATTTTGCGGACCAAAGGAATTGCCAGCGCTGGAAAGAAAGCTTCGCGCGCAACGAAAGAAGGCGTCGTGGCTTCCTACATCCACCTGCAAGGGAAGGTTGGCGTGCTCGTGGAAGTGAATTGTGAGACCGACTTCGTGGCGAGGAACGAGAATTTTCGCGAGTTCGTAAAGGACATCACCCTGCATATTGCGGCGGCGCACCCGCTTTACGTCAGCCGCGCCGATGTGCCAGGCAACCTCATCGAAGCTGAGCGCGAAATTTACAAAGCCCAGGTCAAAGGCAAACCGGACAATGTTGCCGACAAAATTGTCGAAGGAAAACTCGAGAAATTTTACAGCACCGTTTGCTTGCTCGAACAAGGCTTTATTAAAAATCCTGATATGACCATCAAGGATTTGCTCAGTACCAAAATATCCGAGCTGGGCGAGAACATCGTCATCCGCCGTTTCGTGCGCTATCTTGTGGGAGAGCCGCTGCCGAGTGAAGCGTAGGCCGATGTAGTCGTGTTCGCGGCGGCGAACGCCGGAGGGTCAAACGGAGGCTTTATACACGCACCTTCGCAACGTCGCGTGCGGGCGGCTAATTCCGCGGTTAAGTTAGAGTTGAAATGGGATTGGTCGAATACAAGCGGAAACGCGACTTCAAGAAGACAGCTGAGCCGGCAGGAGGCAAGCCGCTGCCGGAGAAAATCAAAGGCGCGTCGCGTTTCGTTATTCAAAAACACGCCGCGCGCCGTTTGCACTACGACTTCCGCCTGGAGATGGAGGGCGTGCTGAAATCGTGGGCCTTGCCCAAGGGGCTTCCCTGGAAACGAAGTGAAAAACATCTTGCCGTAGAGGTGGAGGATCATCCGATCGAATACGAGGACTTCGAAGGAATCATCCCGGAGGGACAATATGGCGGCGGCACGGTGATGGTGTGGGACCGTGGAAATTACCGCGTTTACGGCGAACAACCGCTGAAATCGCTTAAGGAAGGCAAGATTCATCTCGTTCTCGACGGCGATAAAGCAAAAGGTGAATGGACGCTCGTGCGAATTCGCGGCCGTGATGACGAGAAAAATCAGTGGCTGATCCTGAAAACGGGAGATGATGCGAAGCCGATATCAAAAAGAATGGAAGACCGTTCGGTCAAAACTGGACGCACCATGGACCAAATCGCAAAAGCTCGCGATGCCGAGTGGGAATCCGGTCGCGAAGCGGACGAGAGCCCGACGTCGAAATTCAAAGCGCGCATTCGCAATGCCATAAAAAAAAAGGAAAAAGGTGATGTTATAGGGCAGGCGGGTCGCCTGCCGGCGGTAAAACGGGGCAACCCGCCTAACACAGGTCGCTCTACAACGGCATCCCTAACCGATTTGCCGTCGGCAAAAGCTCGTTTCATAGAACCGATGAAGGCGAAGCTGGTTGAGAGTCCGCCAGCGACGGGCGATTGGATTTACGAACTCAAATTCGACGGCATCCGTCTGATCGGAGTCAAAACGGACAAAAAAGTTTCGTTGCTATCTCGAAATCAAAGTGAATTGACCGAGCGATTTCCAGAGGTTGTCGAGGCGATAAAAAACTTGCCTGCGCGCGAATGCGTGATCGATGGCGAAGTCGTCGCGCTCGATGAGGAAGGCCGGTCCTCGTTTCAATTGTTGCAAGCGCGCGAAATGGAAGGGCGAAAGAGCCCTATTTATTTCTATCCGTTCGATCTACTCCAGCTCGACGGCAAAAGCCTGCTTTCACTTCCATTGGAGGCGCGTAAAAATGTTCTCGAAAAATTGTGCGCCGGCACGGGGGATCCCATTCGCTATTCCGGTGCGATCGGCGGAGACGCCGAACGATTGCTGGAAGAGGTGAAGCGACGGAGGCTAGAGGGAATTATCGGCAAACAACGTAACTCTGTTTACGAAACTGGACGCAGAAGTGGCGCATGGATCAAGCTCAAATGTGTCAGCGAACAGGAATTCGTTATTGGCGGGTACACTCCACCACAGGGATCGCGCAAATATTTCGGCGCAATTCTGGTTGGATACTATGAGAACAAAAAGCTCGTTTTTGCCGGGAAAGTTGGCAGCGGCTTCACTGCAAAGTCATTGTCGATGCTGCACAAGAAATTCCAAAAGGAAGCACGCGACGACTGCCCATTCGTCGATCTACCATTAAAGCAAAATGGCCAATGGGTACAGGACATCACGCCTTCGATGATGCGCAAGATGCATTGGGTAAACCCAGTTCTCATATGCGAAATCAAGTTCGCCGAGTGGACGCGGGATAAGAAATTGCGTGCGCCAGTTTTCGTCGGGTTGCGTGAAGACAAAGGTCCCAGCGAGGTTGTTCGCGAGAGTTAAGGGAAGAACGTCTGCGCCTTGGTTGTCGTTGTGACTTGACCTTGGCGGCGAGAGGAAAAATTTTGATCAGTTGCTGGCAGGGAATGTTTTGGGGTTGTTATGCGAATCGCTCAAGTCGCACCGCTTTACGAAAGTGTTCCGCCGAAGTACTACGGTGGGACCGAACGGGTGGTGTCGTATCTCACTGAAGAATTGGTTCATCAAGGGCATGAGGTGACTCTCTTTGCTAGCGGAGATTCCGTGACCAAGGCTCACCTTGTCGCGGCCTCCAGGCGATCATTGCGCCTGGACAAGCATTGTGTGGACCGACTAGCCCATCAGATCTTGATGCTCGAGCATGTGCTCCAGTGCGCGGATGAATTCGATATTATTCATTTTCATGTGGACTATCTGCACTTTCCTCTGAGTCGCCGTCAGCCGATAACCCATGTGACGACATTACACGGCCGGCTCGATATTCCAGACCTTGTCCCCCTCTACGAGGAGTTTCGAGACATGCCAGTGATCTCGATCTCCAACGGGCAGAGAGAACCGTTAACCTGGGCAAATTGGCAGGCTACCGTTTATCACGGAGTGCCCGCTGACATGTATCGGTTTCGGACAGAACCGGGAGATTACCTCGCTTTTCTGGGACGAATTTCGCCAGAAAAACGAGCGGACCGCGCAATCGAAATTGCCAAACGCGTGCAGATCCCGTTAAAAGTCGCCGCCAAGGTGGATCCGGTGGACAAGGAATATTTTGAGAGCGTGGTCGAACCGTTGCTGTGCCATCCGTTGGTAGAGTTCGTCGGAGAAATCGGCGATGGAGAGAAGGACGAGTTTCTTGGAAATGCGTATGCTTTGTTGTGCCCCATCGATTGGCCTGAGCCATTCGGGCTTGTAATGATTGAGGCGATGGCGTGCGGCACCCCGGTGATCGCATATCATGGTGGCGCCGTTTCCGAGGTGATGGAGCAGGGCCACACTGGCTTCATCGTAGAAGGACTCGAGGATGCAGTAGAAGCAGTGCTGCGAGTGCCGGAGTTGAGCCGCAAGCGTTGTCGGGAAATCTTCGAGCAACGCTTTACGGCGACTCGAATGGCTCACGACTACGTGCAGATTTACGGGCGACTGATCAACAGTCCCCATAAAGAGTCATTGGAGGCGCGCGCATAATGGCCAGGGAAGTGATTCGCGTCCGGGACGCGTTTTACATTCGTTCGTCGTCGCCCCGCATCGACGTTCGCACCCGAGTTCTCAAACAAGGAGACACCTTCGCTGTCTTCGATCGATTCGGTGACATCGACACCTTCGGGACCGGTGAACTCGGGTTGTACTATCAGGACACTCGGTTTCTGTCGCGGTTGACGCTGAAGCTGGGAAAGGACCGCCCATTATTGCTCAGTTCCACCGTCAGAGAAGACAATGCCGTTCTGGCCGTGGATGCAACGAACCCGGATGTCTTTCGCAACGGCGAGACGGTAGTTCCGCGGGGAACAGTGCACATCTTTCGCTCGAAGATTTTGTGGAAGCGAACGTGTCAGGAGCGGCTTCGAATTCATAACTACGGACGCGTTGCGATGGATTTTTCGTTCTCGCTCGAATTCGATGCCGATTTTGCTGACATTTTCGAGCTCCGGGGGACGCAGCGGGAACGCCGCGGACGCCGAATAGAGACAGAGATTGCGCAGAATGCGGTGGTACTTGCGTATGAGGGACTGGATAAACGCCCTCGCAGGACGCGAATCGTTTTCGACCCGCCGCCGACGCGGTTAGGTGAGTCGGCGGCCAACTATCAAATCCGGCTCGAACCTGGCGAGGAAGCCAGTTACCGCTGGGTGATCGCGTGCGAAGTGAATGGTGCTTTGCTCAGGGAGATCAAGCCTTATTACGAAAAGGTAGTCCACGAGGCGGCGAGTGCGCTGGACTCGGCGCATGCCCGGGAGCCTCTGATTTTTACATCAAACGAGCAGTTTAACGATTGGTTGAATCGCTCCCTGGCGGATTTAGAGATGATGCGGACAGAAACCCCGTATGGACCATATCCTTACGCTGGCGTTCCCTGGTTCAGCACGGAATTTGGGCGAGACGGAATTATTACAGCGCTTCAGTGCATGTGGTTCGATTCAAGTTTCGCGCGCGGCGTCCTGGCGTATCTGGCCGCTACGCAAGCGGACGCGGAGAACGCCGAACAAGACGCACAGCCGGGCAAGGTGCTGCACGAGACACGCGCCGGTGAGATGGCGATCTTGGGCGAGATTCCGTTCAAGCGTTACTACGGTAGCATCGACGCAACGCCACTATTCATCATGCTCGCCGGCGCGTATTACAAGCGCACAGGTGACCGTGCGTTTGTTGAGTCCATTTGGCCGAATGTCGAACGCGCGCTCGCATGGATTGACCATTATGGCGACGTAGATGGCGATGGGTTCGTCGAATATACTCGCAGGTCGAAACTCGGTCTCATCCATCAAGGCTGGAAAGATTCGCACGATGCGATCTTTCACGCGGACGGCTCCTCTGCCGAAGGACCGATCGCTCTTTGCGAAGTGCAAGGCTATGTTTACGCTGCGAAGTTGGCCGCGGCCGACCTGGCTAAGCTCTTCGGTGACGATGCACGGGCGCGTGATTTGTCGAAGCAAGCAAAAAATCTGCTCCGACGATTCGAAGAAAGTTTCTGGTGTGATGAACTGTCCACATTCGCGCTTGCACTCGACGGCAGGAAGCAGCCCTGCAAAGTGCGAACCTCGAACGCGGGTCATTGCCTTTTCGCCGGAATTGCATCCGCCGAGCATGCGCGTCGCGTCGCGGCGACGCTGACGAATGAAGCGTCCTTCTCGGGCTGGGGAATCCGGACGGTCGCGACAAGCGAAGCGCGCTACAATCCGATGTCGTATCACAACGGATCGGTCTGGCCGCACGATAACTCGTTAATCGCTGCAGGCTTCGCGCGGTACGATTTGAAAGAATCGGCAGCGACAGTCCTGGCAGGCCTGCTCGATGCGACCCTGTTCTTTGATCTGCACCGTCTGCCCGAACTGTTTTGCGGTTTCCCCAGACGCCCCGGCGAAGCGCCGACGCTTTATCCCGTGGCTTGTGCTCCGCAATCCTGGGCATCGGCCGCTGTCTTTCTTCTGCTCAAAGCTTGCCTGGGTCTGACCGTATCGGCTCCAGAACGAAGACTGACGTTCTCGAAGCCGATCTTGCCGCGTTTCCTCAACCAGGTGACAATGCGCAGGTTGATGGTAGGAGACGGGCGCGCGGATCTTTTGCTGACCAGACACGACGAAGGGGACGTCGGCGTTAATGTGCTTCGCCGCGAGGGAGCCCTGGACGTCGTTGTTTTGAAGTAGTGGCGTCTTTGAATTGCGCTTGTTCGCACGACGCAGCGAAATTCGCCACTGGACGAATCCGTCCTTCGGCGGATATGGTGAAGAGGTGAAAGCAAAGGTCATCGTCATGCCGAAGGCTGCGGTGCTTGATCCTCAGGGTAACGCAGTGCGTGATGCCATGCGGCACCTGGGGATGCCGGAAGTCCGCAACGTGAGAATCGGAAAATACATGGAGATAGATATCGATGGGCAAAATAGCGATCTTGAAACGCGATTACGCGGTCTCTGTCGCGATTTGCTGTCGAATCCAGTGATTGAAGACTACAAGTTGCACAAAGTTGACGTGGGAGGCCGGAAGAAGATGCCCAACGCTGAGCGCCGAACACTCAACGCCCAGCTGGAAAACCCAAGGACGAGAGAGTCGAAATGAAAGCGCTCCGATATTTTTTCTGCGTTGTGTTGCCGCCACTCGCCGTGCTGTTAACGGGTCGCGTGGCCAGCTTTTTTCTCAGTCTCCTTTTGACTTTGCTGGGCTGGATTCCGGGCGTTATTCATGCGTGCCTGGTCGTCAATGATTATCATGCGGAGCAGCGTGCCGCGGCCGCGCACTGAATTAGCGATGAAATTCGCCGTTATTCAGTTCCCCGGTTCAAATTGCGATCAGGATTGTGTTGCAGCAATTAATGGACTCGATGGATTGCGCGCCGAATACGTCTGGCACAAGGAAACATCGCTGGACTACTTTGACGCAATTGTGCTGCCCGGCGGCTTTGCGTACGGCGATTACCTGCGTTGCGGCGCGATTGCCCGTTTTTCCCCGATCATGACGGCAGTGGTTAGTGATGCACGCGCTGGGAAGCTCGTCCTCGGGACGTGTAACGGGTTCCAGATTTTATGCGAAGCCGGTCTGTTGCCAGGCGCGCTGGTTCGCAATCGCTCACTGCATTTCGTCTGCGACACGGTTACTACTCGCGTGGAAGTCGACGACTCACCATTCACGCACGGTTGTCCAAAAGGTACACTCTTCCGACTGCCAATCGCCCATGGCGAAGGTTGTTTCTTCGCGGATGCAGCAACCTTGCGCGAACTGAACGCAAATCATCAAGTGATTTTGCGCTACGCCGATAGTAACGGATACGTCGTAACGGAAGCGAATCCGAATGGTTCGATTGAAAACATCGCCGGCATCTGCAATCGCCAAGGAAACGTGTTCGGACTCATGCCTCATCCGGATCGCGCGTCGGATGCGCGACTTGGCAGCGTGGATGGTGCGAAAATCTTCAAGTCAATGGTGGAAACGATTACTGCGAATCGTGCGACCCGCGGTGGTGTGAGCATCTTGCCCATTCCTCAGAAGGATCGGTTGCCAGCCGATGCCACCGCACCTGTCGCGTGAGTCCCTTCATCACCGGGACGGATACGGCCGTTGGCAAGACGCACACCGCCGTCCAGCTTTTACGGTTGTTGCGGGCATCGGGCGCGTCCTGTGCCGGGATGAAAGCGATTTGTTGCGGAGACCGTCGAGATGCAGAGTTCCTGCTGGCGGCTGGCAGTGACGGCCTGACAATCGACGACGTCAATCCGGTTTGGTTGAAGAGGCCTGCGGCACCCATCGTGGGCAGCTTGATGGAGAAAGTGGATATTGATATCGATCATAACCTCGCTTCCTTTCATTCTCTTCGGAGCCGGGTTGAATACATCGTTGTGGAAGACAGGCGGTTGGATGGTTCCGATTCAACGCGATTATTTCGTTAGCGACCTGACAGCAGTGATGAAACTGCCGGTGCTGGCCGTTGCTTACAATCGACTCGGTTGTCTTAATCATGCCGTTCTCACTCTACAAAGCATTCTCGGACATGGGTTGCGCTGTGCAGGTCTCGTATTGAACAACGCCCAGGAAACGGACGATATAGCCGCTCTGACCAATGCTGATATTCTCAGAAGAATTCTCGATGTTGCTTTGCTTTGCGGACTAGGTGAAAACCTTACCGAATTGCCTACTGACTGGTGACCTATGCTTGAATCGACCGTTGGGTCTTAGCGTGTCGACTCGATACAGTGTTGTAAAAGAAATGAACACACATCGCGCGATTTTAATGTGATCTCGCTGGGGAACGAGAATGGCATCCCTGTTGCTCTCTTTAGCCACAAAAAAAGCTTATTTTTATGCTCTTACAAAAAACCTTACACATGAGCCAGCCGGTGGCGGAGTGCAAAGCTCGTCTGGCCAGCATCCAGTCATATCGGCGGCAATTCCTGATGGTCACACGTGCGACCGTGACTTCGTCCAAGACGGTCGATTTCAGCTTCCGAGGCCCGCTGGGCTTCGAAGCTCACACAGTTCTACTGTCGGTCGAGAGCGAGTCGCCTGACCAGTACGCGTTCGAGTCGGTGGGCGGAAATATTCAGCTGATGGGCATCGTTGATTTTGCTGAAATTCGGCCCCACTGCACTGAAGTCACGCTCGCGGTTCACTATGAAATCAAGAATAAGCTTTTCGCCTGGCTGGATCGTCGTTTGCACTTTGTGGACAGTTTTGTGACTGCCGAATTGCGCAGTATCCGTGCGCACTTCGAAGGCATTGCCGCAAGCTATCTTGACCATGCGCGCGTGCTGCCGATGTTCCAAACGGCTACGGCCTGACGAAACGAACAACTGAAGGACCGCGAAACGCTTTCACGCTGTGCTGCGTGCGCCGATCGATTAGCGCGCTCTCACGGCGTGTTTCCTATCGAGGCGAAGAGTTTGGCCCGGCTCAAGAGTAACTGTCGCCTTGGGATCGCGAATCTTCGCTCCGTCGATTTCGACGCTGCCCTGTTTAATCAGTCGCGAAACTTCGCTATGTGATTTTTCCAGATTGAACACTTCGCGATAAATATTCGAAACGAGCGCGACCGCAGGCAGACCCTCCGCTGAACTCGCCGAAAACGCAGGGAGATCGGCGTGTTCCAAATCGCGCTTGCTAAACCGAGTGTTCCACTCATCGACCGTCTTTTGAGCAACATCAGGCGAGTGATACGTCTGAACGATCTCGAACCCGAGCTGTTTCTTGGCTTCCAGCGGATGCATCTCACGCGGCGGAGTGCGTCCAAGGAGCAGTTCATAATAGCGCGCCATCAAATCATCCGAGATGCTCATCAGTTTTCCGAACATTTCAGAGGCCGGTTCTTTGATTGCGACAAAGTTGCCGAGACTCTTGCTCATTTTCCTGAAGCCATCCAACCCCTCGAGAATCGGGAGCAGAAAAACGACCTGCTGGGGCAGCCCTTCCTCTTTTTGGAAGTCGCGTCCGATTAAGATGTTGAAAAGCTGGTCCGTTCCTCCGAGTTCCACATCGGCTTTTACCATGACCGAATCCCAACCCTGCATGATTGGATATTGAATTTCGTGGGCACGAATCGACTGCTGGTTATCGATGCGCGTCTTGAAATCTTCGCGTTGCAACATTTGCTGCAAAGTCACACGGCTGTTGAGTCGAATAACGTCTTCGAACGACATCCCTCGGAACCAGTCGCCGTTGCAAACGATTTCTGTTCGCGCCGAATCAAGAATCTTAAAAGCCTGCTCACGGTAAGTCGCCGCGTTCAGCTGCACTTCCCGGTGCGTCAATTGCGGCCGCGTCACAGAGCGACCACTTGGATCACCGATCATTCCTGTGAAGTCGCCGAT
>Ga0066388_100000560_pt1 | contig 18040 bp, 13 predicted proteins | sample PanSoiMetaGPlot6_FD_64539 | JGI IMG/M metagenome (GOLD analysis project Ga0066388, IMG submission 64539) | Tropical forest soil microbial communities from Panama analyzed to predict greenhouse gas emissions - Panama Soil - Plot 6 (Hybrid Assembly) | ecosystem: Environmental > Terrestrial >... | reverse complement strand
CCAAACTTCAGTCGAGGTCGTCATCCTCGTCCGACAATTTTGCTCCTACGACCTGGGTGGCGCCTTTGACTTTGTGCAGCTCGATTGGCGATGCGCCCGTGTGCTCCAAAATGAGATCGGCCAGGTCGTGAGAATGAGTCGTTATCCAGAGCTGCGAGTTTCTGGATGCTTCAGCAATCAACTTAGCCAGACTCTCGAACAGATCGGGATGAATGCTGGTTTCTGGCTCATTGAGAGCTAGCAGCGCCGGCGGGCGCGGACTGAGCAGGGCGGCAAGCAGGCAGAGATACTGCAGCGTTCCATCGGATAATTCCTTCGCGTCAAATGGCCGCTGAAAGCCAGGCATTTGCATGCCGACGCTGAATTGTCCGTTCTCCTGCTTGATGGATAGTCGAGCACCGGGAAACGCCTGCTCAATCCCATCGTGAAGCGTCTCCGCATCTCCTATTTCGAGAATTGTCTGCAGTGCCGCCGCCAGATCGCTACCGTCGTGCGCTAGAACCGGAGTGAGCACGCCTGTCTGCGATTGTCGCAATGGAGATCCGAAGTCGGTGCGAAATTGATGGTAGAAGCGCCACTGGAGAAACTCCTGTCGCAATGCAGAAATCTCAGGAAAGCGATGCGGCTCGCGCAAGCCCGACAACACCGATTCATTAAGCGAAAGCTCCGCAGGGAAAACAATTCGCTTGCCGTCGATATCCCTTGCCGAAACCGTCCCGTGTTCGCGCTGCAGCAGAGTAGTCTTGGTGCCATTATTGCGAAGCGAGACATGCTCTTCCTTTATGTGGGGATCGAGCAGGAAGGCCGACGGGTATCCGGGCTGCGGCAATCCACATGAGAGCTGGTATTCCAGATCTTCCAGCCGCACTTCGAGAGTCAGCCTTACTGGTCCCTTCGACCGATCGCCTGCCCAGAGCACAGACGGCATTCCGCCCTCATCAGCCAGAATTCGAGCGAATTGACCGGTGGCTGCGGCTGGTATCAGATAAAGCGCCCTGTACAGGTTGCTCTTTCCGCAACCGTTTGGACCAACGAGAACATTGACCCGCTGCAACTTGAGCCAGACGTCTTTTATGGATCGATAGCCGGCAACGTGTACTTGCGTTATTGCCATGCGTCACTCCCACCCTGGAAGATCCGCCCGCGAGCACGACGCCCCCGGAATCCCCGGATCCTCTAGCTAATATAGGTTAGATTTGCGCCAAGACAAACTGAATCATGCGCGTGCATGGTCGACTTGGTCGACTGGCGCCGATGCCAATGAATGTCGGCACAGTTTATGCATTTGCTTTACAAACGGCTTTACCCTATCTGAGGAGTGACTTAAAATCGGACTGATCTTCTGAGGCAGTATTCTCTAATGAGCTTGCACTCCAATCGACAACGAAATCTGGCTAATTCCGCGGCTAATTGACGCTGTGGCAGGTCCGCTTGGTTTTGGGTGTTTGTCGAAGGAGAGCAAATCATGCTTTGTACTGTCTTTATTAAGGGTCTGGTTCTTGGTGTTTCGATCGCAGCCCCTGTCGGTCCCATTGGTCTGTTGTGTATTCGGCGGACGATGGAAAGAGGGCGTTTGGCGGGATTGATCACCGGACTGGGCGCTGCGGCCGCCGACACGATCTTCGCGCTGGCTGCCGCGTTTGGTTTGAGCGTCGGCACCGCGGTCACAAACTGTTCCGGCTGGCTCCACGTGGCCGCTGGTGTGTTTCTGATAGCCCTGGGGCTGAAAATGGCAGCCGAAAGGCCGGCCAGTGGTGCAGCCGCTGCCAAGGGCGGCTCGCCGCTGTGGTGGTTCTTGTCCACGTTCATGCTGACGATATCGAGCCCTGTGACGATTTTGTCGTTCGTGGCGGCTTTCGCGCTGCTTGGACCTGCCGGTGGTGGTTTGGCGTCCAACCTGCAGATGACTTTGGGTGTGTTCGCCGGGTCGGTCGCCTGGTGGCTGGCCTTGAGCGCGGGAGTTGGGGCCTTGAAGCTGTCACCGCAGTCGACGGGCACCATATGGATTGGTAGGATCTGCGGAGCAGCAATCGCCGCCTTTGGTGTTTGGTCGTTGCTTGCACGATAGGATATGAATCAAATGAGTGACAAGATGCCCGAGAAGTTGGATACTGAGCGCTTGATCCTGCGCCTGTGGCGTGATGAAGATGTCGAGCCGTTTGCAGCCCTGAATGCTGATCCAAGAGTGATGGAGCATTTCCCAACAACCATCTCCCGGGTGGAGACCGAGCAATTAGTCGAGAGAATCCGCGCGCATTTTTCGGAATCCGGCTTTGGGCTCTGGGCTGTAGAACTGCGGGAGACCGGGCAATTCCTCGGCTTTGTCGGACTGCACGAGCCGGCGTTTGATGCGCACTTCACGCCTTGCGTAGAGGTTGGCTGGCGCCTGGACAAGCGGTACTGGGGCAAAGGCTACGCGCCGGAAGCTGCGGCGGAGGCGATGCGCGATGGTTATGAGCGGCTGGGATTGTCGGAGATAGTCTCAATGACGAGCACTAGCAATACAAAATCCATGCGCGTCATGGAAAAGCTGGGCATGACGCGCAATCCTGCCGACGACTTCGATCACCCAAAGTTGCCCGCCGATCATCATCTGTGCAGGCACGTCCTCTATCGACTGTCAGCGGACCGCTGGCGACAGATGGCCTGATGAGCGCTTGGCGTCAACTCGCTCTACGGGATTTTGCGAAACGATTTTCGCCAGGAATGCCTCGTGAGTGTTTCGAGCTGCGGGTCGTCGATCGCCGAGAGATCATCGCGCGGGCAGATTTCGTATATCGTGTCTGTGATCTCGCGGAAGCGGAAGTGATTCTGCAGTTGCCGGAGTGCGTACGTCTCATGTGAATCTTTCGACCAGATCTTGCTATCGGCATCGATGAAGACCTGCTTTCCCTGCCTGAGGTAATCTGCCACCACCGCTACCAGTTTGTCGTCGCCCGGCCAACCGGTGCCGCAGCCGATGACGGACCGGTTGGCCCCGGTGACGGCGCTCCAGTACCCAACGGCGTTCGTCATTCCACTTGTGATGACAGCAACGTTTTGACTTGGAATTTCCTCCAACCGCTGGCGATAATTCTTCCAGCGCAGGGACCAAAGCTGGTGGGCGTGCTGAGAGGGCCATGCTACAGCAATGTTGCCAATTCCGATGGCAACGATCAGTGTTGCTCCAGCGACAAAACCCAAGTGCGGTCTGGTCGGGAGGGCACGATCGTGCTCCAGGAAGCTCTTGAGCCGATCAATGGAGCGCATGACGCAATCGGCGACAAGCGGGGCCATTGCCGGCAGCCCGGTCAGAAAATATCGACCGTGGAAAATCGAACTGTAGTGCACGATCAGGAAGAGATTTGCAGCCAATCCCAGGGCGCCCATTAGAAAGAGCGGCGATGCACCTCGCTGCCGCCCTTCGTTCCAAAGGGCAAATGGAGTGAGCACCAGCGCCAGTGGTGAACACTTGAAGAACCAGCGGAAGAAAAAGCCAAAAGTCTCAAGTGAAACAGGGTAAAGCGCTGCCTCGCGTCTGGACGCTTCAATCCAGCCCCACCACCAGTCTCGGTATCCACCGAGGTTGAGCGTGAACCAGACGGCAAAGGGTCCGAGAGCGCAGATCAAAAACAAGCCGCACGCTGCCAGCGTCAGATACAGGTCGGATCCCTTGCGGTTCCACCCGCAAACGAAGGGAGCCAGCGCTAGCCAGGCCCCGAACAGTGCCAGACCCTCGCGAATGTTGACGCCCAGTCCGAGCAGTAGCGCCCCCAGGACCACCTGTCCGGCACTATGGCGTCTAAGTCCGCGTAAGTGAACCGTGAGCGCGGTGCACAGGACAAGGATCGAGGGAATCTCCGTCATGGCCTGCCCGCTCAGGAATACGAAGTAGGGCGAAAGCGCCAGCAACAGCGCCGCTAATGTGGCGGTGCGAGGCGAGCCAGAGAGCTCGCGCGCCAGCGCCCACATCGCGATCAGTGCAAGCGGCGTCTCCAGGATGACCATGTATTTGAAGAGCAAATACGCATCTTGTGCCGGCAAACCGAAAGTGCCGTGAGCTATCAGGTACACGACCCGGTTCGAGAATATAAAAAGCATCCGTCCGAGAAACATCGACGACGGATGCCAACCGGTGATGGCGAACGTCGAATAGTCAAGCGAGTCCCATTCGCCGGCGAAGGGATCCTGAAAGTGCAGGGCTAATACGACTGATAGAAGCGCAGGTAGAATCCACCAGCGCCACATCGAGAGCAGTTTCTTGATCCCATATCCGATTTCAAGCACACCGTTCAGGATACCCCAAGTGACCGGAGCGCAGATGGCGCCGGTAAATGCTTGTCCAGGAGCGCTTCGAAGTGGGCCCGCGTCTCCGGCTTGGGATTGAGATGGCTGAGCTTAATCTGCGAATCCGGTACTCCGGAGGCAACGAGCGCCTTTCGATATGCCTCGTAACTGCCGGGCGCAATGGTCTCGACCACGATCTGCTCAAGGCGCAAAGATTCTCTTTTTGCTCGATACTCGATATTGGAGGCGCCGAGCTGTCGATCGTAGACCGCGGAGAGCTGCTCCTTGATGCTTTCGATCAGACTCTCTCCCCCGGGAAGCGGCTCTACCCATAGTCGATAGTGGGGTGCTGGGCGAAACTCCGGAATCACCGTGAAGAAGCGTAGTTTTAGCGACAGCTCAGCGAGCGTCCGAGCCATGGCCTCCGTGACCTGCAGCTCGGTTATCTTTTCCCCGGTGAAGGAGAAAATGTTGCCGCCCTTGTATTGAAACTCGATCAGGGGCGTCCGGTTGTGGAATCCTGTCACCTTCACGACATCGTTGATGTGGTATCTGTACAGTCCGCCTGAAGTCGTAAACAGAATGTAGTAGTTGGATCCCACGGATAGCTCGTCGGCCAGAAGTGTCGTCGGCTTTGCGCTGCCGATCTCGTCTTCGGGCACGAACTCATAGAAATGGGTCCGCAAGGCAAGCGCTTGCTTGTCGGGTCCAAGGAATACTGTTCCTCTTCCTTCGCTGGCACCGTAGGTTATGTCGCATACCGGGGTGGAGCCGAAAAATTCAGGGAAGTCGGCAATATAAAATGCTGCCGCTGCTTTCGTCCAGCAGCAAATAACCTGCAGTTCCGGCCAAACTTTGTAGGGAACGCACTGGTCTTGCTCAGCAAGGCTGGCAAGCGCTCGAGCCTTTTCTTTCTGCGGCCTCATGAACCGTTTGAGAGATTGCCTGGCTGCAGCTGGAACTTCCCCAGGCGCCCGCACAGTGCCGTCGTAGATGTCCCTGGCCAGGTCGCCGCCGTACTGCTGGAGGCGTCGGGACAGCAGAGCGATCGTGCTCGGGTTCAATGTGTAGAATGTCGAGATCGGTAAGGACAGCGCTGCCCGCAAGAGGCAGTAGTATCGCACCTCGTAGTCTTTGATCTGGAAAACTTCATACGGTATCGGAGCGATGAAGCGCTTCATCGCCCATTTCTCGCGCATGTACAATCCGCCGGAGATGGCTCCAAATGGAAGCCCACCCGGCGTGCGTCCTTCTTCGGCTGGTGAAAAGACCGTGAGCGAGCACCCTTCCGGAACACGAGGAAAGTGACGCAACAAGTGGTGGCACGAGGTCGTGGATGCTTTGCCGAACTCGCGCATGTATGAGGGCGTGATCGGTATGAACTTCTGGGAGCCGGTGGTACCACTTGTAGTGGCGAGCATAAATGGATCTTCTGCAGTGAGAATGTTTTGCTCGCCGGCGACTATCCGGTCGATAAAAGGCCGAAATCCATCGTACTCGCGAATTGGGACCGATCGCCGAAAGTCCTCATATGTATGCGCCGATGCCAGGCCATGATCTTTGCCGAAAGCTGTGGCTCGCGCGCGGCTCAGAATGTCCTGCAGGCGCTCGAGCTGAGCCTCCCGGGGATTGTCGCTGGCTTGCTCGAAGCGTGCGATCTCACCGGCGGCGAGGGCGTTGAAGGCTCCATAAATGAGCTTGCGCATGATCGTTGGTTACGTCGTTCTACACTGTGCCGGCCGGCTCGCTTCCGGTGCGGCAATGAAAAACGGCATTATACGGCCACCTGGACTCCAAGACTAGCGTGCGCAGGGTTAGTCCGTCATAATGAGGCGCAATTACGTGAGCGATGGTCAATGAAGATCTGGGTCGATGCCGATGCCTGTCCCGGTGCCGTCAAGGGAATCATTGCCGCGGCCGCAAACCGCCGGGCAGTCGAAACAGTCTTCGTTGCGAACAAACCGCTGGCATTGCCTGCATCTGCATGCATCACCTCCGTGCAAGTGGATCGACAAGCAGACGCGGCCGACATCTATATTAAAGAGCATGCCCAACGCTTCGATCTCGTCGTTACGGCAGACATTCCGCTTGCACACGCACTAGTTCCGATGGGAGTCGTTGTCATCGATCCGCGGGGCGACAAATTCACAGAGGACAACATCGGCGAACGCTTGTCACTGCGCAATTTGATCTACGATCTGAGAGCCACCGGCGAAGTGACTGGCGGACCCAAGCAATTTGGAGACAAAGAAAAACGAGCCTTTGCCGCGACGTTCGATCGAGAGCTTACCCGGTTACTGAAGGACAGAGCGCGGCGGTCGGATCTCCGGACATAATCTGCGCGCGCAGAGAGAGCGGCCCCCAACTCTGCCTCGCTCTGTCATGTCCTGCCTCCTGTGTACATGTCCGCGGCCTCCTGACCGACCTCCGTCTTCAACATTCTCTCGGAGTCCGTCACCGCATTACCCCGTATCATGGCCGCCACCAGTCCTGTCCAGCCTGTCTGGTGGCTGGCACCAAGGCCGGCACCATTCTCACCGTGAAAGTACTCATAGAACAGGATCAAATCTCGCCAGTGAGGATCAGTCTGGAATTTCTCGGTGCCTCCATAGACCGGGCGCCTTCCATTTTCGTCACGCGTGAAGGTGCTGATCAGGCGCCTGGTGATTTCCTGAGCGACCTCGTACAGGTTCATCATCTGCCCCGATGCGGTCGGGCACTCGATCTGAAAATCGTTGCCGTAATACTTGTAAAATTGCAGCAGCGCCCTCACGATCATCGCGTTTACAGGGAACCAGACCGGGCCTCGCCAGTTCGAGTTGCCGCCGAAGAGACTGGTGCTCGACTCTGCCGGTTCGTAGGCAACTTTGTATTCCTGTCCGAGAACCGTGAAAGTATACGGATGCTCGAGGTGCCAGCGGGAAAGCGCGCGAATCCCGTGCGGGCCAAGAAATCTGTCTTCGGACAGCAATCTCCAGAGGATTTTCCGCAATCGTCCTTCGTCGACCACGGAAAGAAGCCGGCGGCCGCCATATCCTGGTTTGTCGAGACAGGGTATGTTATCAGCTAAGCCAGGATGCTGTTTGCGAAATCGTTGGACAACGTCGACAAGCTCGGGATTGCGATTGATGTACTCTTGCGGGATGGTAGTGGTGGCGCACAGCGGAAGCAGGCCAACCATCGAACGGACCTCGATCTGCGTTGCGTGCCCGTCAGGGAATCGCAGAACGTCATAGAAGAAGCCATCCTCTTCGTCCCAGAGACTGCCTTCAATGTACGGATTTCCGCTAATGGCACTGGCAATCAAGAGGAAATGCTCCACGAACTTTTCGGCCGTTTCCGCACAGGCAGGCGAATAAGGCGCCAGCTCCATGGCTATTTCGAGCAGGGTCTGAGTGTACAGAGCCATCCAGGCTGTACCGTCAGCTTGCTCGAGGTATCCTCCGGTCGGCAGCGGCTGGCTGCGGTCGAAGATGCCTATGTTGTCCAATCCGAGAAAACCGCCCTGGAATATATTTCGACCGTTGATGTCCTTTCTGTTCACCCACCATGAGAAATTGAGCAGCAGCTTGTGAAAAACGCGCTCCAGAAAGTCTACGTCCGCTTTGCCATGAAACTCTTTCTCGAAGGCATACACGTGCATTGCAGCCCAGGCGTGCACCGGCGGATTTACGTCGCCGAAGTTCCATTCATAGGCCGGTATCTGACCGTTCGGATGGAGGTAGACCTCATCCAGGACGAGCTCGAGCTGCTGCTTGGCGAAATCAGAGTCGACCAGCGCAAGCGGGATCGTGTGGAATGCCAGATCCCATGCCGCGTACCACGGATATTCCCACTTGTCCGGCATCGAGAGGATGTCGGAATTGCACATGTGAAACCAGTCAGCGTTGCGCGATTTGAGTCTCTTGCCACCGTAAAGCGGGTTGGCGTCGTGCTCTCGCAACCAGCTATTCAGATCGAAATAGTAGAACTGTTTGCTCCACAGCATGCCGGCCAGAGCCTGCCGGAAGACGTTGCGACTGTCGTCATCTACTGTTGGACACAGTGAGTCATAAAACTCGTCAGTCTCAGCCTTGCGCAGGGCGAAGATCTCTTCGAAGTCCGCGAAGTCGCCGGGCCGGATGCTAGAGGCCGCCGCGGATTGCTTCTTTCGCAGGAGCAATTTCACTTCGACCGGCCTGCCTGGCTCGACGTCGAAAACATAGTGAACAGCCGATTTCGTCCCGGACAAATCTGGATTGACGCTATCTTGGCGCCCGTTGATTACGTACTCATGGAAACCGTCTTTGACGTAAGGGGAGGGATTGACGCCGCAGCCAAGACGCTCGAGATTCGACTCGTTTTCTGTAAAGAGGAGTTCGCCTTCTTCAGCGAACAGTAATTCATACTCGCCCAGATCCTGACGAGCCGCATGGACACCGGCTAACTGGCCGTCACGCCGCAGTGCTTGCAAATGCGGCTTGTCTGAGCATTCTCCCCAGGACCACGTATTTCTGAACCAGAGCGTAGGCAGCACATGCAAGGTCGCGGCCCGCTGGCCTCGGTTGAAAGCCGAAACTCTAATCAGGATCTCCGATGGCGATCGCTTGGCATACTCAACGTAGACATCGAAGTACTCATCGTTATCAAAGATGCCGGTGTTTATCAGCTCGTATTCGAGATCCGTCCGACTGAGGTGCTTGTTCGTTTCCACGAGATCGCAATAGGGATAGGCGTTCTGTGGATACTTGTACAGATACTTCATATAAGAATGAGTCGGGCTGCTGTCCAGGTAGAAGTAGTATTCCTTGACATCCTCGCCGTGATTTCCCTCGCCATTGGTGAGCCCGAAGAGGCGCTCTTTGATAATCGGGTCATTGCCGTTCCAGAGGGCAATTGCGAAACAAAGCCTCTGCTTCTCGTCTGAAATGCCGCCCAGACCGTCCTCTCCCCAGCGATAGGCGCGAGATCGCGACTGGTCGTGGGAGAAGTAATCCCATGCATCTCCCCCCTGGCTGTAGTCTTCCCTGACCGTGCCCCATTGCCGCTCACTCAAGTAGGGTCCCCAGAGCTTCCAATTTGCTGTGCCGTCGCCTGACTCTTTGAGTCTCTCTGATTCTGCTGTCCTGACCATGACACCTCTCCTCCGTCCAGATCGGCCGCTCTTGCCAGGAGCCGCCGCAGTGACAACTCGGTCACGTGGGCAAACCGATTAAACTCGTTGGTTGAGATTTCCTCGAAAGCCGCGCGCCGGGAGCGCTTCCGCTCGGCGGCTCGTCAGCTATATACCCGGATGGACATTGAGGCTGCCGCGGTCGCGGCCCGCTGCGCTCAATTAATCCGCCGCGGTCGTGAATTGCTGACGGACTTGACGTTTCGGTCCCCGGACCAGGCTGTGAAGTGGTTCACGCAACTTTACCGAGTTTTTACACTCGCTGGCGTACCGGAACCGGAAGCCGGTAGAAAATGTGATGACGCGCCTGCTGGCTGCTCATGACGACCGCATCATCAAGGGCTTCGGTCTAGTGAGGGGAGGGACACACGACAGACAAGGCATCAAGCCCGGCCGGCACTCATTGAGGGTTCTTATTCAGAGGTCACTGAAATGCAATTCAACAGACTGGGCGTACTAACACTGGTGACAGGTCTCATTCTGCCCGTGACTGCCGCGGCGGCGCTTGCTGCTGCCAAAGCTAAGGACGTTTTAGATACGGCTTCTGCGAAAGGTTGCAAGACATTGTCGTCTGCAGTTAAAGCGGGCGGACTTACGAAGACATTGAAGGGCCGGGGACCGTACACGCTTATGGCGCCCAACGATGCGGCTTTCGGAAAGTGGCCGAAAGCAAAGCTCGACGCATTGCTGGCGGACAAGAAGAAATTGAAAGCCGTGCTCACGTATCACGTCGTGCCCAAGAAGGTTGCCGTAGCAGACATCAAAGCGCCAGGCTCTCTAAAAACCCTTGAAGGAGAGCACGTGATCACCAACAAAGCCGGCGACAAAATCTGGATCGACGGAGCAGCAGTCATCGAAGTCGTGCCATGCAAAAATGGCATGCTTTACGTCATAGATGAGGTCCTGGCCCCGGAGCGCGGCAAATAGCGGCCAGTGCCGGCGGGAATAAACCCCGCCCCTGCGAAGTCGCATCTCGTGCGGGCGGGGTTTGTCCCCGCCCCTGCGAAGTCGCATCTCGTGCGGGCGGGGTTTGTCCCCGCCCCCGCGAAGTCCATCTCGTACGGGCGGGGTTTATCCCCGCCCCTACAGAGTTCCATCCGTGCCGAGGATGTTATTGCTGAATGACACTCTTTACGTCGGCAAGCACGTTTGTGAGCTTGCTCATGTCGTCGTGGATGGTCAGAGTTGGCTTGCCAAACTCCAGCTGGTCTTCGCGAATGTCCTTTTTGAGCCGTTCATCACTGCTCTCATTGACGTACTTCAAGAGTTCCATGTAGTTGGACACCATGTCTTTGAAAATGTCCTGCATGACGCTCCATGGACCACTGACCGCTAGCTGCTGGTCTGGGGGAAACTTGGTGTCATCAATTTCCGCTCCCATGAGATTGATCATTTTCCCGATCTGGGTCGTGTACAGAACCAGGAACTTCTGACGCGGTGGCAAACGATACGAAAAGCGCAAGTATCCGGGCTCAGTAAATGCGAAGCTCGGCAGGTAATAGTACTGCGAGAGCACTTCCGCCGGCGTCAAACCACCGCCATACATAATATTTGGCGTTCCGCCCGCCGGTGGATGACCCCATAAAAGATTCCACCGCTCCAACTCCTGGAGCAGGTTATTAGAAGAATCCTGAATCTTCTTGGAAGCTTCGCCGATTAGCCTGATACCGACATCGGCTCGCAGCACCTGCGCCGCGCCATGCAAGGTTGTCCCGCTGCTGCCCGATGAGCTGTCCGTGGAAGCGACTGACGTTGTGTTACTTTGCTGCGATGCCGATGACGTCGCGACAAGAGACTGTCCAGCGGATGTCCCCGGGTTGGCAGAAATGTCCCCCAGTCGGCGAGAGATGTCTATCAAAAGCTTGTTGAGCTTATCGGCATCATCATTGATGTTGGAAGCCGGATCATGGAATTTAAACTTGCCTTTCGGGTAATTCTGCATGCCGGCTTCTGTTTCCGGGACTTGATCTGGGACATCGGCTATCGCCGTAGTCAGGGCGGCAAGTTGGTTGCGCATGTCGGTAACCAACGGCTTTATCTGTGCCCAGTCGTCCCCGAGCTCCGATACGGCGGCCGCCGGCAGGACGGCTTTGCTCAATTCCTGGTCGATTATGGTCAGGTACTGATCGATGTTCGACGAGTAATACGTCAGCCAGTCTTTTCTTGGATACCAGTTTTTGCCCTGCTGTAGGATGCCATTTGCGTCATTGTGGATCTCGAAGCAGGCCTTCCACATGGTGGCCATCACACCGGACGGCTCGGGCGTGGTGCCTGTCGTAGGCTTCGTGGGCGTAGCAGGATTGGGCAGCGGCATGGGTTTGCTTGCCACTAGCCTGGTGGCATCGGCAGCCAGCACAGCACTGTGTGGATCTGTGAAGGGAAACTGCATCAGGCACAGCGCTTGAACCATAAGCGCTGAAAGAATAGTTTTGCCGCTCGACAACGTCACTTCTGCTATCCTCGCTCAGGTACGACCATCATTATGGCATCAACGCCAACACTTAGCGTTTCCCCTGTACGCGCGCGCCGGACTCTGCGCTCGCTCAAGGACGAGCTTTATTTACAACCCCATGAAGTCTGGGCCGCTGCCTTGCTCTGTCGGATTAACGCGCAGATTGACTTCCGGGCAGACCACTTCGCAAGTTCTGCAGTGGATGCAGTTTTCAAGTGACATGCCGTGCTTCTTCAAGTCGCCGATGATGTCGATGCGGTGAACCTCGGCAGTGCAGTCGGCTACGCACGGTGTCGTCTTACCGAGGGCGTCGTACTTGGTGATGCATGCCACGCATACGTCGGCGTTGAACTCGTCGATGTGCTTGTTCTCTTCGTGATACTTGGTCGAAGCAAAGAAGACTGCATCAGGTCGCGAATAAATGGTTGTCTTGTCATACGGTGGCTCGTCGTAACGCGGCGGGACGAACTCCGGAATGATGTGTTTGTGATCGGGCTTGTACTGAATCGGGCCGATATCCTTGATCCCCTCGATCAGCGAGAGCGCTCTGACACCATCGACAGTGGCGCGTATCGGGTTGCCCATTCCCGCTTTCAGCATTCCCAGCCAGGGATTGCCGTCGTCGATACCCTTGGCCACTTTCGGCAGGTACTCGCCGAGCAACCGCTGGTTCTCGATAAAGGCCCAGCGGAAGTACCGATCCTGGTACGACTCCTTGACGACAAATGAATCTGTCAGCCGTTGCTGATAAGGCGCCAGAGCCCCTTCGCTGAGATCGCCCTTGACCAGCGCGTCGTGCAGCACCTCTGCAGCCACGTAGCCGCACTCCATCGCTCGATCGACGCCGGCGAGCTGTTTGACGTCGAGGACCCCGAGGGCGTCGCCAAGCAAAAGGGCGCCGGGGACGGCAAATTTCTTGGGTAGCGAGTAATAGCCGCCTTCAGGCAAGAGAGCGGCCCCGTACTTGAGCATCTTGCCACCCTTGATCATCTCCTGGATCCAGGGGTGCTTCTTGTACTCTTGCAGCTTCTGCTGCGGGTTCATGTTGGGATCACGGCTGTCGAGGCTGATTACCAGACCGATGGTCAGGCGGTTGTCCTTCATGCCATAGACGAAACCACCGCCGAAAGTGCCATCTAAGAGCGGCCATCCCAGCGTGTGCCAGACCTTACCGTCATAACCTTGCGGGCACTGCCAGACTTCCTTGACGCCGACCGACCAGATCTGCGCGCAGTCACGCAACTTGTAGTGGTCGATGACATCGCGCGATATAAATCCCTTATCACCAAATGCGGTGAACTTTGCATACACGTAGTCTTCCTCGGATCGCGCATGCTCGGCGACCCGCACCCCGGCCACGCGCCCATCTTCGAACACGACGCCGTGCGCAGAGAAACCCGTGTACATGTCTATAGCGACGTTGGGGACTTCCTTGGCCTTTTCCAGCACCTGGCGGGATAGCCAATTGGTTACGTAGCTGAGCGTAAGAATCAAGTATCCGGTCTTGTCCAGTGCCGGCGGGTACATCCAGTGCGGCATGTCCCACTTCTTGTCCACGCCGAGTACGGAAAAATGGCTGTCGTTGCAAACCGCTTCTACTGGAAGACCAATCTCCTTATAGTTCGGCCAGATCTTCTCGATGACGTGCGGCTTGGACACGGCACCGCTCATCACATGGCTGCCAAACTCCTTACCCTTCTCAAGGATGGCAATCGAAACCTGCTTGCCACTGGCCTTTGCCAGATCGAGAAAGTGATAAGCAAGCGTGAGGTTGGATGGGCTTCCGCCCACGAGCAACAGATCGTACTCAATGCGTGTGGACAACGGTCGGAACCTCCTGACCTGATGACTTTTGTTGTTTGAGCTGGCGAATCAGCTCCGGGACGATGTGATACAAATCGCCAACAATACCGTGGTGCGCGAACTTGAAGATCGGAGCATCTACGTCCTTGTTGATTGCCACAATCATGCCTGACTTGGACATGCCGACGCGATGCTGAATCGCGCCCGATATGCCGCAGGCGATGTACAGTTTCGGTCTAACCGTCTTGCCAGTCTGTCCCACCTGGTGATTGTAGGGAATCCATCCCAGGTCAACGACTTTGCGTGATGCACCGACAGCCGAATTCTCAAAGCACGCTGCCAGCTCGTGCATAAGTTCGAAGCCGTCTGGCGATCCCAGCCCGAAGCCGCCGCTGACGATCACGTCAGCCTCGGCCAGCTTCACGCCTTTGGCCATGTCGCGAAGGGTTTCGGCAACCACAATGCGCATGTCTTCAATCAGCAGGTTGACCGGTATGGACACGATTTTGCCCGGGTGCTTGGGATCGGCCTTCAGCGGGGTCATCTGACCCGGCCGCGTCGTTGCCATCTGTGGATTTTTCCAGGGACCGAGAATCCTGGCTTTTAGACTTTCGCCGAAGCTCGGTCGAATCGCGTAGAGGCAGTTCTCATACAGGCCGACCTTGCTGGGGTCTACTTTGCTCTTGTGCTCGTAAGGTCCGACGTCCAGTTCGGTGCAATCAGCGGTCAGCCCCGTCTCGAAGTGGGCGGCGATGCGCGGTGCCAGATCTCGGCCTGTCGTGCTCGAACCAAGCAGAACAATGTGCGGCGGCACGGCCAGCGTACTGAGCAGATCACAGACCACACGCCGGTAAGGCAGCGTTCTGTAGGTGTAAAGCTCGGGGTGATCTGCGACGTAGACCGTGTCGGCTCCATGATGAACCAACTTTTCGGGCATGTCGCCGAGCTCGTATCCCATTACCACCGTTGTCAGTTGCGCTTTGAGCTTGTCGGCCAGATAGCGTCCGGCCCCCAATAGCTCGAGCGTCACCGGTTGCAGCTCCCCCAGCATTTGCTCTGCAATGACCATTACCTCGCCCTGGGCGTCCGGCGTTGTTGTGTTTTCTTCTGTCATGCGGTGAGAAACTCCTTGAGGTTACTCTGATGGAGCAGCTCTGAGATCAGTTCGTCAGCGGAGTGGCCCTCGTGCATCGTGCAATTGCCGCCGATTTCCCCTACCTTTTCAGTGGCAGCGACGATGGTCGGTGAGCCCTTCAGTCCGCAGCGCTCCGGATCGGCCGCTACGAGGTCGAGATCGACTGTTTGGATGTACTTTTTCAGCTCCTCAGGGTTCCTGGCTAGCTGCTGGACGCGCCATGCTCCCCGGAATGACTTGTACTCGAGAGGATGATAGGAGTTGGCTACCGTAATCAGCACAGGCGTGTCGGCTATCAGCTTCTGGCAACCGCCCTCGATGATTCGCTCGGCTTTGACTTTGCCGTCCTCGAGCGAGAAGTCCTGACAGTATGTAATCTGCGGGAGATCCAGTCGCTCAGCGATCTGCGGGCCGACCTGCGCGGTGTCGCCGTCAGTTGTCTGCAGCCCGCAGAAGATCATGTCGAAACGCCCCACCCATTCAATGGTTTTGTACAGCGCGTAAGCAGTTGCCAGGGTGTCGGAGGCTGCCAGCCGCCGGTCGGATAAGAGAACGCCCCGATCGACACCGTGCTCGAGAGCCTCGAGCAAGACCTCGACTGCCGGCGGCGGCCCCATCGAGATTGCTGAAACACGCCCGCCGTACGTCTTTTTCGTGTGCAGGGCCGCCTGCAGCGCGTAGCGGTCGAACGGATTGAGCATCCGCTTAGCCTTGGCACGGTCTATCGTGCCGTCCGGGTTGAGACCCGCCTTTGAACCCTGGTCGGGCACTTGCTTGACTAGTACGAAGATTTCAAATGGGTTTGCCATAGAGCTCACACCTGGGCCGGTACATTGGTAAATATTAGCTTCATTTGGCTAACTTATGTATCCGCTCCCAGGCCTCAAGTGTTGCTAATTGAACCTCTATAAACTGGAAGTGTTGGTTTTGTAAGGGTTTTTTTCCTTTTAAATACAGCTTGCCGGCGGGGCCAGCCTGTCGATTGCAGCCTGGTACGCTAGCAACTTGTCGGGAGTCAGGAGGACAACGATGATAAGGCTGGCTGTAGTGCTCTCGTTGGCAATTCTTTGCGGCTGCCTCTCCCACGCGGCCTGGGCGGTCGACGGTCAGTGCGAGGGCGCTGCCGCCTTTGACCGTTTTGCCGATTCGTATCTTGACTTCGGCTTCAAGGAGCACCCAAGTTCGGCCACCGAGCTAGGTGTCCATGACTATGACGGGCAAATGGAGGACTTCTCGGCGGCCGCTGTCGAGAATCGCATCAAAGGCCTGAAGGACATGGCTGCTGGCTTAGAGCAGATCAAGGTTGCCGACCTCGACAAGACCAGGCGCCTGGATGCGCAGCTGCTCAAAAACGACATTGGCGCGAATCTTTTGGAACTCGAGCAGGTTCAGATGTGGCGCAAGTATCCCGATCAGTACAGCTCGAGCTGCACGGCCAGCGTTTTTGCGCTCATGAAGCGGAATTTCGCTCCTCTGGAAGAGCGACTGAAGTCTGTCATCTCGCGCGAGAAGCAGATACCGGCTTGCCTCAAGGCGGCCAGGCAGAATCTTTCCAATCCCCCTCGCATCTACACGGAGATTGCCCTCGAGCAAATGCCGGGGATCGTCGATTTCTTCAAGAAGTCGGTGCCCGAGGCGTTCAAGTCGGTCACGGATGAAAAGCTTCAGTCGGAGTTAGCGGAAGTCAACGCGCAAGCCGTCGCGGAGCTTGCAGCTTACGAGCGGTTCCTGAAAGACGACCTGTTACCGCGGTCCACGGGTCAATTTGCGCTTGGTGAGAAGCTTTACAGTCAGAAGCTGCTGCTGGAGGAAATGGTTGACACGCCCATCGATGCTCTGCTGGCTCGGGGCGAGACAGAGTTGAGGCGCCTGCAAGCCGAGTTCGAGGCGACAGCCCGTCAGATTGACCGCGAACGCCCGCCGCGTGTTGTCTTTGAGTCGCTGAGCAGCGATCACCCGGCTGCTAGTCGGCTGATCACGTCCGTAAGTGGCGTACTAGAGGACATCAGAAAGTTTTGCGTCGATAAAGAAATAGTGACCATTCCGTCCGAAGAGCGGGTAAAGGTAGACGAGACGCCGCCCTTCGCCCGAGCGCTGTCATTTGCCTCCATGGATACGCCCGGGCCGTTCGAAACTAAAGCCCGGGAGGCCTATTACTTCGTCACCCTGCCGGAGCCCACCTGGACGAAGACTAAGGCAGAGGAGCACATGCGGGCCTTCAGCACGTACGACCTGCTCAACACCAGCGTGCACGAAGCTTATCCCGGTCACTACGTGCAGTTTCTCTGGGTACCGCACGTGCCGTCGAAAGTGCGCAAAGTGATTGGTTGCGGCTCGAACGCAGAAGGTTGGGCACACTATTGCGAACAGATGATGGTCGACGAAGGATTCGAGGGCGGCAATCCGCGACTCAAGCTTATGCAATTGCACGACGCCTTGCTGCGGGCCTGCCGGTACATTTGTGGAATTCGCATGCATACCAGGGGCATGACGCTCGCTCAGTCCATCAAGTTCTTCATGGAGGAGGGATACCAGGAGAAGGCTAATGCCGAGCGCGAGTCCAAGCGGGGGACGATGAATCCAACCTATCTCGTCTACACGCTAGGAAAGTTGGACATCCTGGCCCTGCGCGACGACTATCGCAAGGCGGCCGGCGACAAGTACAGCCTGAAGGACTTTCACGATCGCTTCCTGGCGCAGGGATTCCCGCCCTTGAAAATCGTGAGAGCCGCCCTCCTGGACAATGCGGACCCCCCTTCAACTCGTCCGCTGGCAGCCAGGTAGCGACGGCCGCCTTAGCCGTTCTGGACCCGCGAACTCCGATTGGCGACCTTGCGGTTAGAATGGCAATATCGATTGCCCACAGGTGGGCGTGAGGGTACCTTTTCGGGGAGGGAGGGCGGCATGCGAATATTTACTCGGGACATGGCTCTGGTGGCAGTCATGTCGCTGGCTTTGAATTGGCTTTTCCCCACCGGGTTGGGGGCGCAACCGTCCGAGCTGGCGGAAGGGCTCGTTGAGCCGGCCGGCGGTGTCCAGGCGAATACGCGCCTGGCTGCGGCTTCCAAGCTCACCTGGCAGAAGGATCTCGATCAAACCCTGGAGATGGCGCGCCGTCACAAGAAGATGGTACTGGTGGACGTTTACACCGACTGGTGCGGGTGGTGTCACAAACTTGATCGGGACACATATACCAACCCGGAAGTGATCAGTTTCGTTAACAGCCAGTTTA
>Ga0066388_100000559_pt1 | contig 18059 bp, 20 predicted proteins | sample PanSoiMetaGPlot6_FD_64539 | JGI IMG/M metagenome (GOLD analysis project Ga0066388, IMG submission 64539) | Tropical forest soil microbial communities from Panama analyzed to predict greenhouse gas emissions - Panama Soil - Plot 6 (Hybrid Assembly) | ecosystem: Environmental > Terrestrial >... | reverse complement strand
AGCTTCTCGCTTTCCTCGATCAGCGGATAAACGACGTAGAGCTGGCGTCCGGCTTCCAACTGCGTTCGCAAAAAACTCAGAACTTCGCCGAGCCTTGCCGAATGCCTCACCGCAGTGACAATTTTCCCTCGGCCGGGCGGCATTTCGTCCAATGCCGAAACATCAAGATCGCCGTAAACCGTCATGGTAATCGTTCGTGGAATGGGCGTTGCGGTCATCACAAGAACGTCCGGCGCGGGCTCGCGACTGGTCAGACGCGCGCGCTGCACCACGCCGAACTTGTGTTGCTCGTCAATGACCACGAGCCCCAGGTTCGAAAATGAAACTTTTTCGTAAAGCAACGCGTGCGTTCCAATGATGACGTCCGCTTTTTCGTCACCCTCGACCAGCGGCAGAAAACTTTCTTCCTGTCGCGCCGCGGTGCGGATCGACAACTTCACGCCGAGCCGCTCGAGCCAGCGGCGCAGGACAGCGTAATGTTGTTCGGCCAAAATCTGAGTTGGCGCCATGAATGCCGCCTGATATCCGGCCTCGACCGCGAGCAGAATCGAAGCGATCGCGACTACGGTTTTCCCGGAGCCAACGTCGCCTTGGAGCAACCGGTTCATCGGAAACTTCGATTCCATGTCGCGCCGGATTTCAGCCATGACTTTTTTCTGCGCGCCGGTCAGCTCGAATGGAAGCGAGCGCAAGAATTTCTCCATCAATTCCCCCTGTCCGCTGTGGGCGGCGCTCACTCGCGCGTGCGCGTCTGTTCGCCGCGACGCGATCAGCATTTGCATCGCGAAAAATTCCGACAAGACAAGATGGTCACGCGCGGCTGCGAGCGATCCCCAGGTTTCCGGAAAATGGATCCCGCGGATCGCTTCGCCGCGATCTCCGTTTTTCAAATTCTTCGGCAAGAGCGGTTCGATCGGTTCGGTATCGAGCTCCTGCAGAATCCGAAAGATGATGCTGCGCAAAAGGCGTTGAGATAGACCTTCAGTCGCGGGATAAATCGGCGTGATGCGGCGGAGATGAATCGAGCGCTCCGCATCATCTTCAATCACTTCGAATTCGGGATGATCCATGCAGATGCGGTTGCCGCGAAGCTTCGCCTTTCCGAAAACGACCAGCTGCTGGCCAGTCGCGATCATTTTTTGGACATAGTGCAAATTGAACCAGCGGCAGACCAGCGGCTGGCTCAGTGCGTTGGCGTTCGGCTCCTGCAAGGTCGCTTCAAAGATCTTTTTCCAACCGCCAAAGCGCCGGAGCGATGTTTTGATCACCTCTCCGCTCAAGCAAATCGGTTTATCACTTCCCTCACGCGGGAATTGCGGGAATTGATGCCGATCTTCGTGGCGTCGCGGAAAATGGGTCAGCAAATTCTCCACCGTCGTGATGCCAAGTCGCCGCAGCGCCAGAATTTTCGGGCGCGGGATCCAGTCCAGTTTTTCGAGCGACTGCGAGATTTCCATCAATCGTTGATCGGCGCCGACGCGCGCACGGCTTCCACTCGTATTTCCAACCGCGTTTCGCCTTCATACTCATCGGGACGAATTCGAAACGCGATGTCCCACGGCTGCGCGGGCAAAGAGTCATTTGCTGCTCCGAAGAAAATGGCTCGTCGTTCGTAATTTTTTTGTCGCAAGAGGAGGGCCAAATGGTTTTCTCCAACGACACGCGGCACAATCGCCGGCTGAACGTCGCGCGCGAAAAAGAGCGGCTGCGGATTGCCACTGCCAAACGGTTGCAGCATTTCATGCCAGCCAAGGAAACCGAAATTCAGCTCCGCGAACGTGATCTCGTGGTCAAGGCGCAGTCGCGGTTGCAAGTCATCATCCGACAATAAGTCGCGCGCGACACCGCGGAATTGCTCCGCGAAAAGACCCACATCTTTTTCCTGAATGGTCAGGCCGGCGGCCATTTCATGTCCCCCATATTTCTCGAGCTTGTCCGCGCAGCGAGTTAGTGCCTGCACCAGATTCAAGCCTTCAATGCTGCGGCCACTTCCTTTGCCCGCGCCATTCTCGTCGAAACCGATCACGATCGCCGGACGATGATATTTGTGCATAATCCGCGATGCGACAATCCCAAGAACACCGGGATGCCAGCCGCGCGCCCAGGCGACAATGGCCGCGTCGCGGGAAGGATTGAATTCCTGCGCGACCTTCTTCTCGGCCGCGGCAAAGATTTGTTTTTCCACTTCCTGCCGTTCCCGGTTTTGTTTGTCCAAGAATTCCGCGAGCTCATTCGCTTCCGCCTCATTTTTCGTTAGCAGAAGACAAAGCGATTTTTCTGCGGTGCTCAAACGGCCGGCCGCGTTTAATCGTGGGCCGAGACGATAAGCAATATCTTCGGTTAAAATTGGCGGCTTTACTCCGCTGACTTCGATCAACCTTTTCAATCCCGGCCGGCCGGTTCTGGCAATTTCAATCGCACCACGCTGAACAAACGTGCGATTCTCGCCGCGCAACGGAACATTATCCGCCACGGTTCCGAGCGCGACCAAATCGAGCTTTGATTTGAGATCGAACTCAATCGGCCGTGCCTTCAGCAGCGCGTGACAAACCTTGAAGACGATCCCTGCCGTGCACAAATAGTGAAACGTCGACGCCGGATCAATTTTTGGATTTACGATCGCGACGCATTCCGGCAGGCCGGACTTTGGTTCATGGTGATCGACCACGATCACGTCCACGCCGCGATGGCGAAGATCGACAATCTCCGCGGGCGACGAAGTTCCGCAGTCGAGCGCGATCAGAAGTTGCGGATGATATTGGGCGGCGCAACGCTCGACGCTCTCGCGGCTTAGCCCGTAGCCTTCTTCCATTCGCAATGGCAGAAACAGATCCGGCGCCGCGCCGTAAGCGCGCAGCGTTTCCGCAAGTAACGCCAGCGACGTGACGCCGTCGACGTCGTAATCGCCAAAAAGAACAATCCGTTCGCGTCGATCCAGCGCCGCGATGATTCGGGCGACGGCCGTTTCCATATTTGGCAGCAGAAACGGATCACTCAACGTTTTCAACCGCGGCCGGAGAAAAGACTGAATCTCATCGGCACTGCCAAAACCTTTCCGCAACAGCAACCGCGCAATACATTCGCAGCCGCAGATCTCACTCCACAGAATCGGCCCGCCATTCAATTGTTCCGGAGGAGGCAGAATCCAGCGAGCTTGCACCGATTATTTTAACCGCCGGACATTTCCTGACAACTCGTTGCGCTTTGCATAATCAGTTGACTCGCGATTGGCCTCTCAATACACAGAAGCAGTGAAATTTATTCTTCCACTGATTGGATTGTTGTTTCTGACTGGCTGCCAGTTTGGCAGGAAGATGATGGAACAGCCGGGCGATCGCGCCAAACGCCTAAACGCGAACGAACAAAAGAGTTCTGCGTTGCTCGAAAAACATACCGAGGTCTTCATGGGTAAGGTCGTTTTGGCCGACGGCGCTTATCGGCTCGCTTTGAGCAAAGATGCGGGCACGCTGCTGCGACTGACACGCGCGCGCCGCGAAAGCGAATTCGAAGCCGACCAGATTAATCTGCGCAAATACTACGAGAAGGTGATCACAGTGAACGGAACTCGCAAAGATGACTGGATCTGGGCCGCCGACATCACCGGCCAATTCGTGCCGCCCGGTGGACAAACCGGACCAAACATGAACGCGCCCAAAGCAAGCCGGCCGTAGGCAGACCGCGAACGGCTAAACAAGATCGAGCACGAAGTCGCGTTTTGGGAGCAGCTCGTGCTTTTGGCATAACTCAGCGAAGGCGAGGAGACCTTTCTTCTCCTCGCCTCCGAAGTTAAATCGAAGATGCTGGCGGTAATAACGGTCGCAAAAGGCGCGACCGAATTCCGTTTCGTTTGCGATCAACTTGTCGAGGTTCGCAAGATTTTCCTCCCGCAACTTGCGGAGCCGATCGGCGATCAATCTTGGATCTTCAACCTCTGGTCGCACCAGCCAAAGCGCATAAACGAACGGAAGACCACGAAGTTTTTTCCAATGCTCGCCGAGGTCCCAAAAGTGGAAATCGTTAGAATGCTGCCGGCGGAAACGAATCGCCTGATCGCCAATCAGCAGGCGCGCCGATTCGAGCGCGGATGTCGATCTAATCCGCGGGTTGAGGTCTAATTCCCCGAGCAAGCAGCGAAGTAAATTTCCGGAAGTTTCCGCTGCCGGGTCGAGCGCGATTTCCTTGAGCTCTGCAAATTCGGCGTGGTGGGCGACGACCACGCTGTAAACCGGGCCATCGGATGAAATCGAAACGCCATCGACCATCCGATAAACCGGGTTGCGCAAAAACTCGAAACTCGATACGAGCGCGACGTCGAGCTCGCCGCGGGCAAGCTGCGCGCAAAGCACGGAAGGGTGATCGAGAACTACCTTGCCTTCCCAACCGTAAATGAGCGGACGCGCGTTGAGATATTTAACGCAGCCGATACGCATGAACTCTTCCTCTCAATCTAAATCTTCGTCTTCGCACAACAGATTCAGATTAAGCGGAAGAGGAAGATTATTCAGACGCCAGCCAACTCAGTCTCGCGTTGGGGCCGAGTTGTCGATCCTTTTTCGCCGTTAGTCAGATGACTATAGTAGCTGTCGCGTTGGACCGGAATCCGGCCCGCCTCACGAATGGCATGCTCAAGCGCAGCGATCGTTTGCTGCTGCGGCGTAGTCGCGCCGGCCATGTGGAAGATCTTTTCCTCCATGATCGTTCCATGCAAATCGTCGGCTCCATAACTCAGGGAAATCTGCGCAAGCGGCAAACCGGTGCTCACCCAATACGCGGTCAAGTGGTCGATGTTATCGAGGTAAATCCGACTGACGGCGAGGTTGCGCAGCTGTTCGATCGCTGAGGCGCGTCTAATATGAGCGAGCACCGTGGTCTGCGGTTCGAAAGCGAATGGAACAAAGCCACTGAAGCCGCCGGTTTCATCCTGAAGGCCTCGCAGCCGCCGCAGGTGATCGACGCGCTGCTCAAGGGTCTCAACGTGACCATAAAGCATCGTGCAGGTGCTGTGACCACCCATGCGATGCCAGATCCGGTGAACGTCGAGCCATTCCTCGGCGGTCTCTTTTCCGCGGCAAATTCGATCACGCACCTCCGGATCAAAAATCTCCGCGCCGCCTCCCGTGATCGAGCCCAAGCCATGTTCACGCAATAGCTCGAGCGTCTCCGGGATCGAGATCTTGAAAATCCGCTCCGCCAAATGACGAACTTCGATCGCGGTGAATGCTTTAATGTGCAGATGGGGATCGAGTGCGCGCAAACCATCCAAAAGTTCCAGATACCACTCTCGTTTTAAGGTCGGGTGCAACCCGCCAACCATGTGGACTTCGGTGATCCCGAGGGGCAACGCGTCCGCCACCGCTTGGATAATTTCGCTGGTCGCGTGCTCGAAAGCGTGGGCGTCGCGTTTCTTGGCCGCAAACGCGCAGAACTGACACGATAAGATGCAAACGTTCGAGTAGTTGATGTAACGATTGTGAATGTAGCTGGCAAAATTGCCGTTTTTCCGCTCCCGCATGACGTTTGCCATCATTCCAAGCGCGTTCAGATCGCTGGCGCGGTATAGTTCAAGGGCGTCCCCGTCTGAAACGCGCTGACCCGCCTCGATTTTCTCAGCGATCGGCCTAAGTTCTTTTGGAATAAGTGTATAATTCATCCGCAAGCCGAAGCTGAAAAAGGTATGGCTTACCATGCACAGACGCCTCATGGGTTGCAACAAAAAGCACGGCGGCTGGACCGGCTTGGAAAGGCCCGTCACCGCGAGACACCATAAGCATCGAATCGGGCGGCATCTACCTACGTCTCTCTTTACCAATGGCCGATCCAAAAGTGCCGGCGAGTTCGGCTGACGACGCCGAGGACATTCGATTAATGCGCATGGTTGCGCGCGGCGATACCGCCGCCTTCGAGACGCTGATCGAGCGACATCAGGCGTTGATCGCGGGAACGGTGGCGCGAATGCTCGGGAGCAATTGCGACGTCGAGGACATTGCCCAGCAGGTTTTCATCCGGGTTTGGAAAAGCGCCGGTCGCTATGTCGCTCGTGCAAAATTCACCACCTGGCTGCTCAAAATCACGCGCAATTTGGTTTTCAACGAAATGCGGCGAGCCAAGCGCCATCCGCACGTGCCGGTTCAAATCGATCCCGAATTGGACGAGTTGCCATTGAAGGACGAAGCCACCGCAACTCCAGATGCGACGCTGCTGCAGGAGGAGTTGCAACGCAATATCGAGAAGGCGATCACTCAGCTGCCTGACACGCAACGCATGGCATTGATCCTTCGTCGGTACGAAGAGCTCAGTTACGAAGAAATCGCGGAGGTGTTGGAGTTATCGGTGCCGGCAGTGAAGAGTCTGCTCTTTCGCGCGCGAACAGAGTTGCGCGAACGGCTCAGAAATTACCTTCAGGAATAAGGGTAACGCCAAATCCGAATGGTTATTGCGCCAACAGCTGCACGGTGATCTTTGTGTTACCGAGGTAATAGGCCCTGTCTTTTAGGAGAACAAATTGAACCGACAAGGTTTTCTTTCGTGAGGTAAAAAGGTTATTCAAAAAGATCGGGCCGTTACTAATCTGACCACTGCTACCGACATTATTTCCGAACTGGTCGGTGAGCGTGTAATCGACGCCTGCCTGCGCGTGGGTCTTCACTGTGTAATGAACAATGGTTTGATTGCACGGCGGTGCGCTGCCAGCGCCGTAATCGAGCGTTATGGTCGCGGTTTCACCTTTATGGATTGAATTTCGGTCTGACATGATTCTCACCGTGGGTGCCGCACATGTTCCACTCGGCGTTGGCGTCGGAGTTGGCGTAGGCGTTGGCGTTGGCCCGGGCGGCGGAGTTCCGACAAGTCCTCTTGCGACCGCGATATTGGAGACCGGTCCGCCGAGATTCGGATTGATCCACACCAGAGCGCCCGTCGAGCTGTATGCAATCAAAAACGGATGTTGATCATCCGCGACATAAACGTTTCCTCCGGCCGGATCGATCGCGAGGAAGCGCGGGGGAACAGCTGTGTTAAACGCTGTCACCACCGACTTCGATGCAGGATCGACAACGACGATTTTTGAGGAAGCAACGCTCCCCGCGTAGACAAAGCCGCCCTGCCAGGGCTGAACGGCCAACGAATCGAGACTGCTAATGGAGTTCGAAAGATCCATCGTCCAGTTCACCGCGCCCAAACTGGATTTGTTGAGTTGGTAGAGCATCGTTCCGCAGCCGCGCGAACCGAGGTCGCCACCCCCACGATAGAGCATGCCGTCCGCTGGATTCAGGTCGGTATAACCTTCACAAGAAGCAGCATAACTCAGCGTCCCACCCGCCGTGACGCTGTAGATGGTTTCAGCATCGTAGCTAAGGCCGGCATTAGTTATGTCGTAAATCTGCCCATTACTTGGATCGATCGTGGGCCGACCAATATCGTAGGTCAACAGGCTCCATTGCTGCGCACCCGTCACACGATCCGACTTGGCGAATGCGCCAAAGCAACCGCTTTCACTCCAAATTACTCCCGGGTTGCTACTGGTCGCGTCCACTGCCGCGTTGGTGACGAACTCGAAATCGCAATAGCTATTTAGAGTAATGAAATTGGTCCAGCCGAAGCTGCCGTTCGCATTGAATTTGTAGATGATTCCGTCAGCGCCGACACTGTGACCGCCCAACGCCGTGTAAACACTGAAGTCTCCCGGATCGACTGCCAACGCGCCATCGTTAGCTAGGGCATTGGACCACAGAATCGTCCCATCCACCGCATTCAATTTGATGATGGTGTTCTTGTCGACGTTAACAACCGGAGCACTTGCATCCGGCGGTAGCGCACCAACTTGGTTCAAAGCAAATAGAAAGGTGAATGCAGCAAGGCTGCTCGTTCTGAGAACAAACTTCATAATTATTTTTGAGCAGTAGATATGCCACACCGACGAATTAGCGCGTTTCGGCCCGCTGATAAAAAAAATAATCGTGCAAAACCCAAAGAGGGCGGGCCCCTCCGCGGGAACCCGCCCCCTCTCAACCCCACATTCTCTTCAGTTTTCTTATTCGCTGCGATCTTTTACGTCGCTCTTGAATTGAACTTGATTCGCTTCCTCAGTCGCTGGAGGCGCACCAGGCTTGGCATAATCAGCCGCTAGCTGGCGATGCGAAGTAGGCACCAGACGCACTGCGCCTTTGGCGTTGTTCCGCCAACCGTTCGGATCGGCGTATTCTTCACTGACATGGTGAACTCCAGCGACCTGATCCTCCAAGCCGGTACCGTAACGTTGATCAATGATCGTCGGTGTGACGAAGATCAACAGATTACGCTTATGACGTTCGTTGTCGTGGCTTTGAAACGCGTAACCCAGCACGGGAATATCGCCAAGCACCGGAACCTTAGTCCTGGCTTTCGCGGCCTGATCGGAAATTAGACCGCCAAGTGCAAGCGTGTCGCCGCTCTTAATGAGCACGTTAGAGTCCAGTGTGCGCTTGTCGATGATCGGGCTCGTAACGTCCGCGCCATTAAAGGTGAAATGAAAATCGCCCACCTTGTTACTGATTTCCGGTTTCACCGCGAGCGTGATGAAATTGTCCTTATTGATGGACGGACGGACGATCAATGTGTTGCCAAACACTTTGTCCTGAAATCCGCCGAATACGGCAGTTGCAGTTTGTTCGTTGAAATTCAACTGTGGCACTGGCTGATTGCGAATTACTTCAATCCTCGCCTGCTGATTGTCCGCGGTGACTACGCGCGGGTTAGCCAGGAACTCGGCGTCGGCGTCTTCATTCAAAGCCTGCAGTGTCGCGGAAAACTGCGGGATCGACAAAATAGCGAACATGCTTTGCGGGATTTGCGCGAGCTGATAAAAACTGCCGAAGAAATTCGGATTATTTGTATTGCCGAGCGCTAAGCCGTTGGTCGGAATATTGCTACCGGATGTCGCTTTGCTCTCGTTGTATCCGCCGTAAGCGAACGTCTTGGGAGACGAGAAGCTGCCGACCGTGCCGGCCCAGTTAATTCCGTAGGCTTGGACCGGATCGGCGCTCACTTCCACCAACCGAGCTTCGATCATCACCTGCTTGGTCGGCTTGTCGATCTGCGACAGGACCTTGCGGATGTTATCAATGTTGCTGCGGGTTTCACTGAAAAACATCGTATTGGTCCGCTCATCGATCTGTGGCGGAACCTTGCTTTGCAATTGAGACGCAATCAGCGGCGACACATCTTTGGCGCGCGCGTAACTGAATTGGTAGCTGTCGCTCTCGGTCGGCTCAGCCGTTTTTTCCGCGGCCGTCTTGATGTAATAAACGCTTTCGATCTTATCCATGAACAGCCCTTTGGCTTTCACGATGATCGAGATTGCCTGCAACGCGGTCACATCTTCCAAACGCATCGTCACCGTTCCTTGAACGGCGTCGCTCACCACCATGTTGACCTTGGCCTGACGGGCGAGAAGTCGGAGCACTTGGCCGACGTCGTCGCCTTGAAATTCGCGGACACCAACGCCGCCGCTTTCGATATTTGCGTCGGCTTCTGTTAAAACTGGCGATGCAGCCGGCGCAGTTCCAGTCGCTGGTTTAGGAGCCGGGCTGGCAGCCTGGACCGGCGCTTGGACCAGCAACATTGGCGGATGATCTCCAGTTGCTGGTTGGTCTGGCGATTGAGCTGGAGCGGCTGGAGGCGGATTGGTTTGCGCCTGTGACAGGGAGAGCACACAGAGAAACGCCACCGCCGCCGCGCATCCCCGTTGCTTGAATGAAGTAACCATAAGTGGAAGTGAGATAGTGCTGGCCGGATAAAAGCAGGAAGCAGACCAGTCCCCTCTCGAGTTTCCCGCGGACCACTCGGACAGGCTTCCGCCTGCCCGGTGTTTCTCAACGCTTCACCCGCCGGGCCGCTTCAATGAAGGCCCCAACCAAACGATGATCTTTCCGACCGGGAGAAATTTCCACCCCGCTGGTAACGTCCACTCCGCGCGGACGCACCGTAGTCACAGCTTCGGCAACATTTTCGGCGTTCAGTCCGCCGGCCAAAATCACGTTCAGTTCTCGATGCTTTTGCACAAACTGCCACGCGAATTTCCAAGGGAAAACTTTACCGCTGCCTCCAAAAGCCACCGGCGGACCCGAATCCAACAGCAGTGTTTTAGTAAAGAAAGCGGGAACCGCGCCGAGCGACTGTGAATGGCTCACGGGCAGTGCCTTGGCGAAGTGAACGCCAGCTTCGGCCAAGCGGCGGCAGAATTCCGGCGATTCATTTCCATGTAGTTGCAACGCATCGATGAACGGCAACTGGTTGGTTCGACAGGCGTCTTCCCAATCCGGATCCGCCAGCACCGCCACTTTCAAAATCTCGCGCGGTAATTTGCTGATCCAAATAGCCGCGGAGTCGATGTCGATGTAGCGCGGGCTTCGGCGAACGAGATTGAATCCGAGCGCGTCGGCGCCGGCCTCGATCGCGGCCACGGCATCGGCCTCGTTGGTAATGCCGCAAATTTTGACGAAAATTCGATCCCTCGATTTTAATTTCCCGCCAAACATCGCCACTCACTCGCCTGGGTCAATGACGCGACCCCCGAACCTGTTTAATCTGAGTATGATGCGTCAGAATGTGAACGCGGCCGTCACTCCCGCGGAAAAAAGCGCTTAACAGCCAGCTGACAAAAGAAATGATGATCGCGCCGAAGATCGCGCGCCAAAACCCGTGCACTTGGAAACAAGGGACGATTTCGCTAACGAGCTTCAACATCAGCGCATTAATGATCAAAATAAAAAGGCCGAGCGTCACTAAAATGAACGGAATACTAAGAAAGAGCAGAATCGGCCGAACAAACGCGTTGATGATGCCGAGCAATAGCGACGCGCCAAGCAGACAGCCGATTCCCGTGTACCCAAATCCCACGATGTTCGCCGCTACAAAGACGGCGAAAGCGGTGATGAACCAGCGAAAAACGAAATGTCGCATGGCTCACGTTATTATGAATTTGCCAAACAGTTGCAAGTTCCGTCGACCGCGCTAAAGCAATTGAGGGAGGAATTTTAGTTGTGGCAAAGAAGAATAGAGTGGACGCAGCGGGCTCGGATAAAATCCGCAAAACAAAATCCGTAGGAAAATCGACATCTTCCAAAGCAAAGAGGCCTGTGCGGTCAAAGAAAGTGGAGATCGAAAACGTCGAAACTGAAGCGCCGCCCGTACCGGCAACTGCGTTCGATCCGACCGACGAGCAGATCCAGATGCGCGCCTATTTTATTTCCGAGCGCCGCCGCCGGTTCGACCTACCGGGCGACGCCAATACTGATTGGCTCGAAGCCAAGCGCCAGCTTCTCGCCGAAACGAGGCATTAGGTGGATCGCGCAGTCCCTTGCGCGATGTTAGTCAATCGGCAAAGCCGCACTTGCTAGATTGGGGAGCGCATGCGCCTCGCGTGCTAAGAGCGAATCCGGCTCGCACTCGGCGCCTCGCCGATCGGCCACTTACAGCGGCATCGAGAATTCAGCGCCGGGCAGACATTCCTTGATTTTATCGAGCAACCGATTGATCGCGAACGGCTTCGCAACCAATCCAGCGACGCCCGGCTCTTTTAATAATTCCTGCGCGCGCCTTTCGTCCGCTTTACCGGAAACCAAAATTAGCGGCGGCACTTCTCTACTCGGCTCGATGTTTGTGTAAACCTTGCCGATCAGGAAAAACAACATCGCGCCATCGATCATCGGCATTTGAAAATCGAAGATGAAGAGGTCGTATTTCTTCTTGATCGCGAGCTCGAATGCGTACTCCGGCTTCGGAGAAGTATCGACTTCGCATTGGAGCGTGGCGACTAGCGCTTCGCGCACTACGCGCAGAAGTGCCACATCGTCGTCCACCATGAGAAACCGTTTTGGCTCCGCAGGCACGTGCCATTTTTAACCGCAGAGAGGACAGAGGTCACGGAGGATTTAATCAGGAAACCGGTCGAACCTTTTCTTTCTCTGCGACCTCTGCGTCCTCTGTGGTAAATTTCGAGTCGTGCAAAACACGCTTGTCGATCTTGCAAATGCGTTACGCGAACGCCTCGCCATCATCAGCGACCAAGACAGCCGCCGCGATCCGGAAAAACACACGGCGCGTCTGCGCGCGATCTCAGAAAAGCTCGACAATCTTGTCGCCGCGCTGCCGAAACCGATCGATCCGCAGCTCACCCACTTTCTCCAACGCAAAAGCTACGATAAAGCCCTCGAACTCTTGGAGGGCCGCGCTCCGTCGCATCCGTAAATTGTAGGGCAGGCGCATCGCCTGCCGCGTAATGAGAACGGCAAGCGGGGCGCTTGCCCTACAGCTCAAAGAATGACGGCCATCGGTTCGAAATCCCACTTCCGTCGAATCTTTCTCGCGATGTAGTGCTCGCCGCCAGCGGTTGAAACGTGCACGGTGTTAACCGGATCAGTTAACGAGTGCGAATAAGATGCAATTGGGGACGAAGTGATTCTTCGAATTGCGATTTTTATTTCGAGTGCTTGCTCGCGCGGAACGCCACTCAAATGAGAGTTATCCTCAAGCGTGCCGCATGCACAGAGCGCGGTCGCTTAGCGCGAGTACAACTCGACGATCAACTGTTCGTTAACGATCGGTTGCATTTCTTCGCGGGACGGAATGTGGGCGACTTTGCCCTTGAGTCCGTCGCGATCGACGGTCAGCCAATCCGGCACCGGCACAATTTGGGTGAGCTCAAGATTGCGCACCGCGAGCTGGCGCGATTTCGGTTTGTCCTTGATCGCGATTTCGTCGCCAGCTTTCACGTTGTAGGACGCAACATTGACGTTGCGGCCATTGACCTGCACGTGACCGTGCGACACGAGCTGGCGCGCGGCGTTGCGCGTGTTGGCGAAACCGAGTCGGTAAATCACGTTGTCAAGCCGCGTCTCGAGCAGTTGGAGTAGTGTCTCACCGGTCACGCCGCGTTTGCGCAGCGCACTCTGGAAAATCCGGCGAAATTGGCGCTCGAGCAAGCCATATTGGTAACGAAGCTTTTGTTTTTCGCCGAGCGCGATCGCGTAATCAGACCGTTTCCGGCGCGCTCCTTTCGGGCCGTGCATTCCCGGCGGATAATTTTTCCGCTCGAGTGATTTCGATGGTCCAAAAATCTGCACGCCGTAACGGCGGCTGATCTTCGTTTTCGGTCCAGTGTATCTGCCCATTTAAGAAAGTTGAATGATTGAGACGTTGAGAATTACACCCTGCGTTGTTTCGGCGGCCGGCAACCGTTGTGCGGAACCGGGGTGACGTCGCGGATCAAAGTGAGATCGAGGCCGATGGCCTGGAGCGCGCGGACAGCTGATTCACGCCCAGCGCCAGGTCCCTTGACGAGGACCTGAACTTCTTTGAGTCCGTGTCCCATTGCTTGTCGGGATGCATCCTGCGCAACGAGCTGGGCCGCGTAAGCGGTGCTCTTCCGCGAACCTTTGAATCCAACTTTGCCAGCGCTCGACCAACCAATCACGTTGCCGTTCAAATCGGTGATCGTGACGATCGTGTTATTAAAAGTTGCGTAAACGTGCGCGATGCCACTGTGAATGTTCTTGGCGCCCTTTGCCTTAACAATTTTCGGCGCCTCGACGGCGTCGGCATCGAGCGAGAGATTTTCCGGAGCCGCAGCTGCCCCGCCTGGTGCTACTTCCCTTTTCCCTTTGACCGGCTTCTTCGCCACTTTCTGCTCAGCCGGTGCTTGAGGTTTTGGAGCTTCGCCTTCGGCTGGTTTCGCCGCCGGCTTTTTCTCTTCCTTCTCCGCCTTCGGCTTTTCTTCTCTCGCCTGCGCTGGTTTTTTTTCCTCGGCCATGATGATGATTAAACTTTTCCTGCTTTAGCTTCCGGATTTCGAATCACGCCTACGGTCTTGCGCGGACCTTTGCGCGTCCGAGCGTTCGTCGATGTTCGCTGACCGCGCACCGGCAACCCACGACGATGACGCTGTCCGCGATAACAATTGATCGCCTGCAAGCGCTTCAAATTTCCTTGGATTTCGCGGCGAAGATCGCCCTCGATCTTAATCTTGTTGTTCGTGATCGCGTGAATGATCTCGTTGATCTGCTGCGGCGTCAGTTTGTTAGCACGCAGATTCGGATCGATGTTCGTCTGCTCCAAAATCCGACGCGATGTCGAAGGACCGATCCCGTAAATGTAGGTGAGCGACGCTTCGATGCGTTTGTCAGCTGGAATCTCAACTCCGAGTAATCTTGGCATTCGTTAATTCGTTAAATAGACCTCATCCCTGGCGCTGTTTGTGACGCGGATTTTTGCAAATCACGCGCACCACATTCTTGCGCTTCACAATTTTGCAGCTCTCACAGAGCCTTCTCACTGAGGGTCGCACTTTCATAAAAACTTTCGTTCGGCAAACAAAAAACGCGGAGCCATATCCGCGTTGTCACTTCTGGCGGAAGGTGATCCGCCCCTTCGACAAATCGTAGGGAGATATTTCTAGCATAACTTTATCGCCGGGCAAGATACGAATGAAGTGGAGCCGCATTTTTCCGGAAATATGGGCCAGGACCCTGTGTCTGTTCGGAAGCTCGACCCGAAACATGGTGTTCGGAAGCAGCTCGACGACAGTGCCTTCTACTTCAATTGCGTCTTTCCGCGCCATGTCAGGATTTCCGGTCCGTCTTTGGTGATTAGGACCGTATGTTCAAAATGGGCCGATCGTGTGCCGTCCGCCGTGCGCACCGTCCAGCCGTCTTCGAGCAAACGCACATCCGGACTGCCAATGTTGATCATCGGCTCGATCGCGAGCGTCATCCCGGCCTTCAATTTCGGGCCGCTGCCGCGCCGGCCGTAATTCGGGATCTGTGGCTCCTCGTGCAATTTGCGGCCAACTCCATGACCGACAAATTCGCGGACCACCGAGAACCTATTGCGCGCGGCTTCGTCTTCGATCTCGGCGCAAATGTCACCGAGCCGGCGGCCCTCATCAGCCACGTTGATTGCGAGCCCCAAAGCCTTCTCGGTCACGCGCAACAGTTGATCAGTGCGTTCATCGACCACGCCGACCGGAACCGTTTGGGCGGTGTCCCCTACCCAGCCGTCCTGAATCACACCGATGTCGAGCTTGACGATGTCGCCGTATTGAACCCGGCGTTGACTGCCGATTCCATGCACAACTTCGTCGTTGAGTGAAATGCAAATGTTGCCCGGAAAAACGCGATGCCCGAGTCGATAACCGAGGAATGCGCTCTTCACTTTGGCTTCGTTCATGAAATCCGCAGCCGCTTCGTCCACTTCCTTCGTTGTAATTCCCGGACGGATAAGTTCCGTCACGCGATCGAGGATCTCGCTCGCCGTCCGGCAGGATTGCCGCATCTTCTCGATTTCTTTTGCGCTCTTGATTGGAATCACGCCGCTACTTTGTCCTCAATTAAATGCGCTATATCGGCAAACACCGTTTCGCGGTCGCGGTTGCCGTCAATCTTTCGCAGAATCGACATCTTCCCGTAATAATCCGCCAGCGGCTGCGTTTTGGTGTTATATTCGCGCAAGCGCTGTTGCAACACCGTCGCGTCATCGTCGGTTCGTCGCTCAAGGCTGCCTTCGCAATACGGACAAACCGGTCGATTGGAAAAATGCGCGCTATCGGTGCTGGTTGTGAAGCCGCACGTGCGGCATTGCAGCCGGCCTGAAATTCTCGCGCGCACTGTTTCTTCCGAAACTTCGAGCCAGATTGCGAGATCAAGCGATGTCTTAAGGCTCTTTAAGATCGACCCCAAACTTTCCGCCTGCGGAAGCGTTCTCGGAAATCCGTCGAAAACAAAACCGTAGCCGCCATGCAAGTGCAGCCAGTCCTCAATCAGTTTCACGATCGTTTTGTCCGGCACCAAATCGCCCCGTTGCAAAATTTCCGCCGTCTCCTGACCGAGCGGTGTGTCCAAATCTTTTTCGCGTCGCAGAATCGCGCCCGGCGACGTGACCGGAATTCCAAAGTGCCGCGTGATTATTTCGGCCTGCGTTCCTTTGCCGGAACCGGGAGCGCCGAGCAAAACGAGTCGCCGTTTCACTTCGACGCCAAAAACGCGGCCACTCCGCCGATCACGATGATGGCGATGCCGACATAAAGCCACATCAACGTCCGTTGTGCCGCCGCTTCGCCGCGCACGTAAGCCGAGCGACCGGTGAATCCGCCACGCACGCGGCCTTTCCGCAAAAAGCCGTCGTAGTGCCGCTGGATCAAATGCGTTTCAACCTGACGCATCGTGTCCAAAATCACGCCAACGATAATGAGCAAACTTGTGCCGCCGAAAAACTGGGCGGTCACGGTTGGCACGTGCAAACCCTGGCTGAGCAAACTCGGCAACACCGCGATCAGCGTGAGGAAAATCGCGCCCGCGAATGTCAGCCGCGTCATCGTGTAATCGAGAAACTCCGCAGTCGGTTTACCCGGACGCACTCCCGGAATGTAACCGCCGTACTTTTTGAGATCGTCCGCGATCTGCGATGGTTGAAATTGCGTCGCCACCCAGAAATAACTGAAAAAGAAAATCATCGCCGCGAGCACGACGTAGTGCAGCCAGCCAGTCGAAAGCATTTCCGAAATCTGACGCGCGGTCGGGCTGTTTGGAAACGCCCAGCTGACTATTTGGTTCGGAAACAATAGGAGCGCCCAAGCGAAAATGATCGGCATCACGCCGGGATAATTCACTTTCAACGGCATGTATTGCGTGTTGCCACCGTACTGTTTTCGACCGACCACGCGCTTGGCGTATTGCACCGTGATCTTGCGGACCGCTTGCGTGATCGCGATGACACTGGCGATCACCAAAAATAGAAACGCCACCATCAGCACCAGAATCGCCGGGTTCACCTGACTCGTGCCGGTTGCGGCTGAAGGTACGAATGTCTTCCACGCTTGCGCCAGCGCGGCGGGCAAGCGCGCGACGATGCCGATGGTGATGATCAACGAAATACCATTGCCGATTCCGCGCTCGGTGATTTGATCGCCGAGCCACATGAGCATGAGAGTACCGGTCGTCAGCGAGATCACTGTCACGACGCGAAATACCCATCCGGGGTCATCGACCAACGGAATTCCTAATCGCGCGATGGTTTCGGAAATTCCCGGCAACGCGACGCGATACGCTTCCGGATGTTGGAATGAAATCGCGAGCAGGTAGCCTTGGAAAATGCAAAGACCGACGGTCATGAACCGCGTGTACTGCATGATCTTCTGCCGGCCGCCGTCTTCGCGTGCGAGACGGCCGAGCTGCGGAATCACCGCCGACAACAGTTGCATCATGATCGAGGCGCTGATGTAAGGCATGATCCCGAGTGAAAAGATCGCGCAGTTTTCCAACGCGCCGCCGCTGAACAAATTCAAGAGCGCCGCGAGATTGCCGCCAGATTTTTCAGTCAACGCACTGCGAAACCATTCCTGCAACACGGCCTGGTTAACTCCGGGAGTGGTGATCGCTGCTCCGAGCCGCACAATGACGACGACTGCGAGCGTGAAAAGAATTCGACGCCGCAGTTCCGGAATCTTGAGCGTGTTGAGAAAGGCCGAAACCATTTCCGAAAACTACTTCCGGGAGATTTTCTTCTTCGCCTTGGTGGCGGCTTTCGATTTTTTTGTCAGCTTCGCTTCCTGCGCCGCTTGATCGACATCTTCCGCGACAGCCGCGGGCCTCTCCGCGCTGCGATCGCGCATCGTGATTGTTCCGCCAGCTTTCTCGATCTTCGCTTTCGCGGATTCACTCACCTTGTCGACCTCGATCGTCAGCGCGTGCTTCAGCTCGCCGTCGCCCAAAATTTTGATTCCGGCGAAATCACCGCGCACGAGCTTCAATTCACGCAGCAGTTGTTCGTTCACGGTTGTGCCGGCTTTGAATTCGTTGAGATCGTTCAAGTTCACGATCGCGTAGTTCGGGTGAAACGCGGCGTTGTTAAATCCGCGCTTTGGCAAACGCCGAATCAACGGCATCTGACCGCCTTCAAATCCAAGACGAATGCTGCCGCCCGAACGCGCCTTTTGGCCCTTGTGGCCTTTGCCACTCGTCTTTCCGTGACCGGAGCTTTCGCCGCAGCCGAGCCGCTTCACGCGATGACGCGCGCCCGGACGCGGACGT
>Ga0066388_100000558_pt1 | contig 18059 bp, 21 predicted proteins | sample PanSoiMetaGPlot6_FD_64539 | JGI IMG/M metagenome (GOLD analysis project Ga0066388, IMG submission 64539) | Tropical forest soil microbial communities from Panama analyzed to predict greenhouse gas emissions - Panama Soil - Plot 6 (Hybrid Assembly) | ecosystem: Environmental > Terrestrial >... | reverse complement strand
TTCAATTCAACCACGCGACAGAGCGCCATCTGGTATTTGAACAATAATGTTTACGTGAGCGGAGTGTATGGACCTACTCTGCCGAGCGGCTGGCAATTGATGGGTACTGCCGATTTCAACGGTGATAGCAAGCCCGACTATGTGCTTTACAACGCGAGCACGCGCCAAACGGCGATCTGGTACATGAACAACAATACGTTTGTCAGTGGCGCGTACGGTCCGACTCTCTCGGCTGGCTGGAACCCGGTCGCGCCTTGAGCGACACTTAGCCGTTCGACCGCTTGGCGGGAAATGCGTGAAATCCGGCGGAGCAGGCTGTCGGCTGCAAAATATGACGTAATTGTCACAAATTGTATTGCCGCGATGCTTGACAGCAATGCAGCGCGCTGTGTTAGAAGAGAGCGCGAAATCCTCTTTTCTCACGCATGTGAAACTTCTCATCTCTTTTCCATCACTCGTCGTTGCTCTTTTGTGGGGCGCACTCCTTTCGACAAGTGGGCAGGTCAACGTCACACAGGAGCATAACAATCTTTCCCGCGATGGGCTTTATGTCGACGGGGCGTTCACGCCATCGGCGGCCGCCAATGTAACACGCGATCTGAACTTCAACGGCACGATTTCGGGCAACGTTTACGGCCAGCCGCTTTACATCGAGAACGGCCCCGGCGGCAGGGCGATGATCATTGTCGCGGCTGAATCGAATAACGTCTATGCCCTGGACGCCATTACTGGCACTCCAATCTGGCAACGCAACGACCTTGGCGCACCGGTGCCCTTAAACCAGCTTCCATGCGGTAACATTGATCCCATGGGCATAACCGGCACGCCCGTCGTCGATCTCGCCTCACGCGCGCTCTTCCTCGACGCAATGACCACGCCCGATGGCGGCACGACAAAGAGACACCTCATTTATTCGCTTAACGTGGATACTGGCGCGACCAATCCCGGCTGGCCAGTGGATGTGAACGCCACCGCCGTATATCAGGGCACGCACTTTACTTCCTCTGTGCAGAGCGAGCGAGGCGGGCTGGCTCTCGTGAATGGGATTGTATATGTCGCCTATTCTGGACACCTCGGCGATTGCGGCACTTATCACGGCTGGGTTGTAGGAGTGCCAGTCAACAATCCTTCCAACGTCGGAGCTTGGGCTACGACGTTAATCGGTGGTGGCATCTGGGGGCACGGCGGCGTGGCCAGCGACGGTACTAACATGTTTGTGATCACCGGGAACACGTTCAACGCTAACAACAATTGGGGCGGCGGCGAAGCCATCATTCGGTTGCAAGCCGGTCCGGTCTGGACCGGTCAGCCCACCGACTACTGGGTACCTCTCAATTGGCAATCGCTCGATAATAGCGACACCGATCTCGGCGGTGTTAGCGCCACGTTGATCGATGTGCCCGGAGCGAATCCTCCGCAGCTGGTGCTTGCTCTGGGCAAAGATCGCAATGCCTATTTGCTTAACCGCAATAACCTCGGCGGCATTACCGCGCCGGTGGCCTCATTGACTGTCTCCAGCACTGTCAACAGAGGGACTTCGGCTGTGACTTACCACACCAGCCTGGGAGCCTATTTTGCTTTCCATAACGACGGTAACGCGATTTCGGCGTACCGAATTACTCCTACCACGCCGCCCACAATCGTCAGCGCGTGGACCGTTAACCAGCAGGGCCGAGGCTCGCCCTGGGTCACAACGACCGATGGCACCAACAATGCGATTCTATGGGTGGTTGGCACCGGTACGGGGGACCAGCGCTTGCACGGTTACAATGCCGATACCGGCGCAGTTATTTACGCGGGCGGCGGCGCAAACGAGTTGATGACCGGCACGCGCCAGTGGAACACCGGCATCGTCGCTCGCGGCCGTATTTACTTCGCCGCCGACAACAAAGTCTATGCCTTTAGTGTGCCGGGAGGAACACCCACGCCCACCCCTACACCGACCCCGACGCCTACGCCTACCCCCACCCCCACAGCAACACCTACTGCGACGCCAACAGCTACACCTACTGCGACACCCGGGCAGATCACGCTCAGTGCGCGTGGCTACAAGATGCAGGGACGGCAGGCGGTGGACCTCTCCTGGAATGGAGCTACCTCGAATAACATCGACATTTACCGCAACGGCGTGCTGATTGCCACTGTGTCGAACATCCCCGGTTTCTACACCGATAACATCGGCGCGAAAGGCAAGGGCACCTACAGCTACAGGATATGCGGAGCAGGCACGCAAAACTGCTCTAACCAGGTGACGGTGAGGTTTGGCGGTGGCGGCTAGCTGTGGCGATGAGTCGCAGGTTGATCGATGGTCGGCGATCGCGGACTTTCCTGCGATTTTTCACTGCCAACGATCAACGGAATTTAGAGAAAAGTTGCTTCAGTACGACGCCCATTCGACTTCGCTCAGGGGAGGCTCGACCTGGCACGTTCGCCACGGCGAATCCGTCCGGTGGCGGACGAGACGCGCGCGCTACCGGATTGGATCGACTCGCGGTATCCAGTGCCCGTGGGATGTTGATGCGTTTGCATCGTGCAGCACTGCATCCACCAGTCCGCGATTCGCTGACAACGTACAAACCGGATCGGTGCTCGCTGCGTTGCCGGTCAGCAACGCGGCCTGGCAGCGGCAGCCGCCAAAATCAATTTCTTTTTGCGGACAACTCCGGCACGGGTCGGGCATCCATTCGGTTCCTCGGAATCGGTTGAAACTCTCCGATTCCCGCCAAATCCAATCGAGCGCGCGAGTCCGGACATTTTCAAAGGACAAAGTGGGAATGGCCGATGAAGCCGTGGGACAGGGTAGCACCTCGCCAATTGGATTGACCGTTAGATAACGCTGGCCCCAGCCGCTAAGGCAGGGTTTGGGCCTGGCTTCGTAATAATCCGGGAGCACGTAGAAGATGTCCATCTTCCCAGCCAGTCGCGCCTTGGCCGCTGTGGCGATTTCTCGTGCGCGAACAACTTGCTCACGTGTTGGGAGCAAAGCTGCGCGATTGAGAAACGCCCAGCCGTAAAACTGGACGTTGGCTAGCTCGACTCTCTCGGCTTCAAGCGATTCAGCGAGCTCAATCATCTCTGGCAGGCGATCGATGTTGCGCCGGTGAATGACAAAATTGAGACTGAGCGGAATTTCGGCTGCGCGGATTTCCGCCGCAGCATTCAGCTTGCGCTTATGTGAGCGAGTGCCGGCGATTTCATCAGCGAGATCCCTGTTGTCCGATTGAAAACTTAGCTGGACTGAGTCTAAGCCCGCGTCGCGCAACGCGCGCACGCGATCCTCATCCAAGCTAATGCCGCTGGTAATGAGGTTGGTGTAAAGGTTTGCCTCGCGCGCTGCGCGAACCAGATCGGAAAGGTCGCGCCTGGCGAGTGGTTCGCCTCCGGAAAAACCGATTTGCAATACACCTAGCGTAGCCGCTTCACGAATTACGCGCGTCCATTCATTTGTCGTGAGCTCTTGATTGTTTCGCGTTTGTGTCGGGTTTGAGCAGTACGGGCAATGCAGCGGACACCGATAAGTAACCTCGGCGAGTAATGCATATGGGCGTGGCGCGATCATTTGAACTCGATCAGCTTGCGTCGTTGCAAATCTACAAGGGCTTCGCGCACATCAGCGCCAAGCATTTCAGGATCGACGTCGTATTCTTCGGCCAACGCCTGAATGATCTGGCTGACTGTTCGTCCATCGCAGCGGGTAACAATGTCCTGGGCGGTTTCGTTTAGTTCGAGGACGCCTTCGGGGAAGAGTAGAACGCTGTTCCCGGTCTTGGAATCGGTTTGAAACCGGACGCCGCGGGCGAGCGTTGGCCGGGCAGCGCCAGCAATGGTTGAAGTTTGCATCTAAGAATCGTACGCGTGGTGGATCGCGTCGAGCACGGACCAGAGCACGTCGCATTTAAACTCGAGAGCGCGCACCGCCTCGCGCTGCAGCTCAGGCGTGTTGCAATTGTCCAGCGTAATCGCCAGCGCTTCGTCAGAGTCGCGTCGGGCCTGTGTGACTCTGCGACGGAAATAATCAAGACCGCGCGAATCGATCCAGGAATAATATTTTTCGAAAGCAGCGAGGCGTGTCGCCATCAGATCGGGTGCGAAAAGTTCCGTAAGCGACGATGCAATGGCGATTGGCCACGGCTGGGTGCGAGCGAAATTCACATAAGCATCCACCGCGAAACGAACTCCAGGTTGAAGGAGTCGATCCTGCATCAGTTCGTCGCGCGACAGCCCGCATGCCTGGCCCAGGCGCAACCACGCCTCAATTCCGCCTTCATTTTCACTAGTGCCATCGTGATCAAGAATGCGATGGATCCAGACTCGACGTACCTCGCGCAATAGACAGTTGGAAAGGATCGCTGCGTCTTTGAGTGGAATATTCCGCTGATAATAGAAGCGATTAGCCACCCAGCCGCGCAATGCTTCCCGTGAAAGCCGTCCTTCGTTCATGGCAAGGTGGAATGGATGTTTGTCGTGGTAAGCGCGAGCGCCGATTGCGCGCAAGTTCTCGAGAAAAGTTTCGCGGTTCCAGAATCCGGTAGTCATATGACGATTTCCAATCCGTCGCGCGCGATCTCGATTCCAGACTGCTTCACATGAGCGCGTTCCCGGGAGCTGGGCATAAGAATCGGGTTTGTATTGTTGATGTGGGTGTAAATCTTCCGCCGCGCTGGCGATTGATGCAAGAAATCGAGGCTACCGTCGCTGATCGGCAGATGGTTCATTTGTCGCGCGCTCCGGGCGCCGCGCCGAATGGCAGCCAGTTCGCTGTCACTCCAGAATGTGCCATCGAACAGAACGACGTCGGATTCGTGAACTACATTCCGCAATTCATCCGTTAGTTCGCCGACACTAGGCGCGAAAAGCGCAGTCGCTCCCGACGAGTTATCGCGAAATTGAAACGCGACGCTCCTGGACAATTCAATCGCTCGAAACGCGACGGTGCCACTCAGGGTTTGAAATTCAGGGCTCGTCTCGCGCCATTCGATTCCGCAAAACCTCGCAAGGACATCATCGAGCCAGGCGAGCGCGGCTCGCGTTTCGTCGGCTGCGTAAACCACCAGCGGCATCTCCTGTTCCCGCAGAAGCAATAAACCCAGAGCGTGATCGATGTCAGCATTTGTCAAAAGAACGCTCGCAATCGGAGTGTTGCGCGGCGAATCACGGCGTGGCTGCAACCGAGGCATACTTTCGATCTGCCGGGTCAAATCGGGCGACGTATTGATCAGAAACCAGCGGTGAAAACCTTCGGCATCGCCGCTGATGGCGATGCTCGATTGCGTCTGTGGCGTAATCTTTCCGGCACGCGCAGCTGAGCAGTTCGCACAGGCACAATTCCATTGCGGCAGGCCGCCGCCGGCTGCGCTGCCTAGAATATGGATGCGAATCAACCCGGAGTTTTCGGAGTCAGATAATTACGTTCGATCAGACCGCACCCGCGTAACAGGTGCACTCGAAAAAGATCGGAACGGTTTTCAGCATCGGTTTGACCCACCGCTTCTTTGTTCTTCTCATAAATCCCATGCGTAATTCCATTTGTCACTTCATTCTACGGGAATGGTCGGAGGAAGTTCCCCGCTCTGATAAGGCATGCGGAGCATACCGGTCAAATTATTTCTTGATAAAACTGATGTCTCCGCTGCGTTCTACGCGGGCGAGATGAACTTTGGACAGCTCGTCAATGGGCCCATCCAGACGCATGTCCTCTTCCAAGTCATGCGTGGAGATGTGATTACGCCGCATCGTCTCGAGGTCGCATTGGCCGTCACGCACAATGATCTCGGGCTTGCCTTTCACCAAAATTCCGAACCCATGCGAATAAAATGCCAGATGTGCGAACAGGCGGTGCAGCAGGACTAGGACCACCCCTCCGCCAATTGTGGCAAAAAATGCTGCAGAACCATTGATTGCGCGCGAAAGCACCGACGCAAGAATTACCAGCAAGACGGCATCGAACGGTGTCTTGTGTGAAAGCGAACGTTTATGCCCAAGCCGGACCATAGCTAGCGCGGCAGCGAATACGATGATGCCGCGCAGCGAGATTTGAACAAACGTCAAGTCTCCTAGGTAGAATTGTATCGCCGCAAAAAGCCCGGTCGAGCGCGTCGGGGATTAGTACCGCTTGCGCGAGAAACCATCGCGTGGCATAAGACGAACCGCTTGCCCGGTTTGAACCCGCAAAGCACATAGAACCTATGCCGACAGCTCCACCTGCTTCTCGCGACGTCGCGCTGGAAACGCGTTTCTTTTTGGAGCGCTTCAAGAAAGAGATCACCGCAGTGCTGATCGTTGTCTTGCTCGGTGTCCTCGCTTTTACCGGTTACCGTTATTACTCGGATCGACGCGCGGCGGCGGCGGCGGCTTTATTGGTGAGTGCGAAGACGGCTCAGCAATATCAACAACTGATTGATCGCTATCCAAACACCGCCGCGGCAGCTGATGCTTACCTGTTACTCGCTGAAGCTCAGCGGAAGGAAACGAAATTTGCTGAGGCGAACACAACGCTTCAGACTTTCATCGACAAGTTTCCTCAACACGAATTCGTGAGCACGGCGCGGATGGCCATGGCTGCCAATCTGGAGGCGATGGGAAAGAATGATGAAGCGTTGGCAGCCTATCAACAAATCGCGACAACATATCCGAACAGTTACAACGCACCGCTGGCTTTGCTGTCGCAGGTGTACATTCTAAAAGGAAGAAACAAGAGCGACGAAGCACGCCGCGTCTGCGAGACCATCCTCACGCAATATCGAACGAGCTTTTGGGCCGGCGAGGCCATGCAGGAACTGCGTTTGCTCAAACCAAACAGCACGCCCCTGCCGATGACAACGCCGGCAGCAACAGTTCCGCCGTTCTTAGCGCCTCCACCGCCAGGACCGCAAGCTCCCCCCGCACCGAATCAACCGCAGGCCGCCCCGTCGCCAAGGCCGTAGCAGTAGTGCCGAACTGCCGACGGATTCGTTATTAACGTTTCGAGAATTGGAAACGTTTCCGCGCGCCAGGTTGACCGGATTTTTTGCGCTCCTTCATGCGGGGATCACGGCGGAGTAAACCCTCGGCTTTCAGCGTACCTCGCAAATTTCCGTCCACCTGAAGCAGAGCACGCGCGATCGCAAGCTGCGTCGCACCGGCCTGACCCATAATTCCACCGCCAGTGGCGTTAATCGACAAATCATAGGCATTCACCGCCTTGGCGGTTTGCAGCGGTTGTAACACGACGTTTTGCAAGGGCACAGTGGGGAAATAATCTTCGAAGGTCCGACCATTGATATCGATCTTTCCGCTACCCGGTATCATCCGGATGCGCGCGACCGATGTTTTGCGGCGACCTGTGGCGACGAATTCCTGAGCTTCTGGCATAAGATTATTTTCTGGTGAGTTTTACGGCTTCGGGCTGTTGCGCGGCATGCGGATGAGAATCGCCACGATAAACTTTCAACTTCCGATACACGCGGCGACCAAGGCGATTATGCGGAATCATTCCGCGAACGGCGCGCTCGACTAGCAGTTCGGGATGCCGCACACGGCGTGCCCGGACATTCTCCGACTTGTGGCCGCCCACGTATCCTGAAAAACTCATGAAGGTCTTTTGTTCGTCTTTCTTTCCAGTGAGTCGCACTTTGTCCGCATTGATGACGATCACAAAGTCGCCGGTATCGACATGCGGCGTGAAGACGGTCTTTTCTTTGCCGCGCAAGAGATTGGCGGCTTTCACGGCTACTTTCCCCAGCACCTGGTCCCTGGCATCGATGACCCACCATTTGCGTGGGACTTCGCTGGCTTTGGCAGAAAACGTTTTCATCACTACAGAAAAAGGGCACGAAAACTACGAGGAGTGCAGGTGTATGTCAACCGTCTGTGGCCTGTTTGCCAGTGATTTGTAAAATCCTAGTTGGCGGCTGACACAGCCGCCCTACAATTGTAGGGCGTTTCTGCGAAACGCCATTGCGATGAACACGACAAACGCGAAAACAGCAATCACGCCGCGCCGGGACCAGGACTTTCCGGAGTGGTATCAGCAGGTGATCCGCTCGGCGGAGTTGGCGGAGCCGTCGGACGTGCGCGGTTGCATGGTGATTCGCCCCTGGGGTTACGGAATTTGGGAAAACATGCAGCGTCAACTCGACGCCATGTTTCGCGCGACTGGCCATCGCAATGCTTATTTCCCGCTTTTCATTCCGCTCAGCTATTTCGCGAAAGAAGCGGAACACGTCGAAGGATTCGCCAAGGAATGCGCCGTCGTCACGCATACGCGGTTGGAAGTCGACGAGGACGGAAAGATGAAACCAGCCAGTCCGTTGACGGAACCGCTCGTGGTGAGGCCCACTTCGGAAACCATCATCGGCGCGAGCTACGCGAGATGGGTACAATCCTACCGCGATCTGCCGATCCTCATCAACCAGTGGGCAAACGTTGTCCGGTGGGAAATGCGACCGCGGCTGTTTTTGCGGACAACTGAATTTCTCTGGCAGGAAGGCCACACGGTGCACGAAACGGAAGCTGAAGCGCGCGAAGAAACGAAATTGATCCTCGATTTATACGAGCGTTTTGTCCGCGACTACCTGGCGATCCCAGTGTTCACCGGCGAAAAATCCGAGAGTGAAAAATTTCCTGGGGCTGTACAGACGTTAACCATCGAAGCGATGGTGCAGGATCGAAGAGCAATTCAGTCCGGCACGTCACACTTTCTCGGCCAAAACTTCGCCCGTGCCAGCGGCATCCAATTTCAAAACCGTGAAGGTAAACAGGAATTTGGGTGGACGACGAGCTGGGGAATGACAACGCGGCTGATTGGCACGCTGATCATGATGCATGGAGACGATGACGGGATCGTTCTGCCCCCACGGATCGCGCCCATGCAGATGGTCATAGTGCCCGTGGCGACAAAGGAGGAGTCGCGTTCCAGGATAATGGAGGCGTGCGATAATCTCGCCCTGCAACTGCGTGGAAAGCGGTTTGGCGACGTGCCGTTGGAAGTGGAGGTGGACCGGCGCGATATCGGTGGAGGCGTAAAAAATTGGGAATGGATCAAGAAAGGCGTCCCGGTGCGAATCGAAATCGGACCACGCGACCTGGAGAAAAACGCACTGGTTGTTAGCCGCCGCGATCAGCCCATCAAAGCCAAAGAATCCATGTCGATTCAGGAATTCGTCGCTGTCGCGCCGGAAATCCTAACCTCCATTCAACAGAACCTTTTCGAGCGGGCGAAGGAGTTCCGGGACGCAAACACGCGTGTGATTGAATCAAGAAAAGATTTCTACGATTTCTTCACGCCTAAAAACCCGGCCAAACCCGAAATCCACGGCGGTTTTGCGCTCGCACACTGGAATGGCTCACGGGAAGTGGAAGAACAAATCAAGAACGACCTCAAAGTTACGATTCGCGTGGTTCCACTGGGTGATTCGCACGAGGCCGGGAAATGCATCTTCACCGGCGAACCCAGTGCGCGGCGGGTTGTTTGGGCGAAATCGTATTGAAGTCTTGGGAACGCATTGTGGCTTGGGAAACTTATCCGAAGCATGCAGTTGACGTAGCGATCATCATTCGTTTATTTCCGCGCTGCCGATGGAACTGACACTTTACAGCCGCAAATGGTGTTCGTGGTGCATCGACGCGAAGGATTTTCTCACCGAGAAGGGATACCGTTTTCAGGAAATTGATGTGGGCAAAGACCGACAAGCGTATGAGGAAATGAAACAGGTTTCCTCGCAGACTTATGTGCCCACGTTCGTGGCGGGTGATAAGGTCTTGGCCAATTTCGATACCAATCAGCTCGAGAAATTTTTAACCGAGCACGAGATCAATCCGCAGGAAGCCAGTTCCTGATGCTTTTTGGCTTCTTCCTTACACTTGGCGTAGCCGTGCTTAGCGCGGGCTTGCGTAGTTTTCAAAACTCATTTGCGCAAAAGGCCGGGGCGCTCGGGATTCTCGCTGCCACTTTCCTCGGCGTCTACTTTATCACCGGCAGCTGGACATGGGGTTTTGTCGGCGCAATGAGCTGGCTGTTTCTCCCGTGGCTGGAAATTCTCACTCGCATTCGGGCGCTCCGTCTTCCCAAGGAAAAACGGCTTCGGCCGAAAAGTCCGCCCTCTTCGGACACATTCCCGGCGTTGAGCGAAATCACTCGCGAAATCGAGGAAGAAGGGTTCGTCCACATAGGCGACGCGGGATGGGATTGGGAAGACTATCGGCAATTTTTCCGACTGTTTTATAGGGAGGAAGATCGAGCCCAGGCTGCCATCTGCCTGAACGAACAGCGCGATTTCTCGTTTTATTATCTGCGCATCTCGTCGCGCGCAAAAGGCGGCACGGTTTGGACGACGTGGAATTATCCGCTCTCGTATGGTTTGAAGCTAACTCCCCTGTTCCGGATTAATCGACAACGGCCTGACAGATCATTCTGGCAGCTTTATCAAAGCCATCGGGAATTTCTCCGGCGAAACGGCGTGAATCCCGCCGCAATCGATCCGCTCGATGAGGAACAAATTGAAACGGAAATGGAGAACGATCTGCGCGACCAGATCGCGCACAACATTCATAAAGGCGTTCTCAAACAAACGGCAGCAGGCGACGTGAAATATTCCTGGCGCGGGATGTTCTATCTGTGGTGCCAGTTTCTGGTGGATCTGGTGCGGTTGTAGTTCGCTCTCTATTCACGCCGAGAAAAGCGAACGACGGCACAAATGTTCATTTGAACTTGCGCTTCGCGGCGGTTCGGCCGATGATACAAGGGTGCTGACCGAGGGGCAGAGGAGAGTTCTCGATTTCATCCAGCGCGAGCAGCGCGAAAAAGGGATCACGCCTAGCACGCGTGAAATCCAAAATCATTTTGGATTCGCCAGTCAAACATCGGTGATGCAGTACATCTCTGCGCTGGAGCGAAAAGGTTTTCTCGATCGGCATGCGCGCAAGGCCCGCGCGCTGATCACGCCAGCGCTGAAAATCAGGATTACCGATATTCCGATCTACGGGCAGATTCCGGCAGGCATGTCGGCGTTGACCGAGCAGACCGTTGAGGGCCACGTGTCGCTTGATGCGCGCTCCGCCAATGTGCAAAGGAACCGCGGCACGTTTGCCTTGCGGGTCCGCGGCGATTCGATGATCGGGGCGCACATTGTCGATGGCGACATTGTGATTTTGGAAGACGCCAAGGACGTGCACGATGGCGACATTGTTGCCGCGTTGATCGACGGGGAAACGACATTGAAACGTTATGTCGTCGAGCGCGGCCGTCCTTATCTGAAGGCGGAAAACCCGCGCTACCCGGATCTGGTTCCGGCGCGCGAACTCAAGATTCAAGGCGTAATGGTATCGCTTGTTCGGAAGCAAGAGCACCGGAAACCGCGCTGAAAGTGCCGAACCCCGGAAGGGAAGGCAGCTTCCAATATCTAGAAATGCATGGGTGAAACCACAATCCTATAAATGTTCGCTTGAACATATAAAAGACGATGCCATTTTCTTTGATGGCTATGAGCGGGGAGATTATTGATCTACGCAACCTTCTTGCGAGTCGTTTCCCGCAGGCGCCCACGCCGCTGGGAATGCGTTTAGTCACAGGTTTGGCTGTGTTTGATCAAGCCATTGGCGGCGGCTTGCCCAAAGGAGCGATCACGGAATTGATTAGCTCACGCGGAAGCGCGGGAAGCGCATCGCTTGTTCACGCCTTCACCCATGGGGCATACCGCGATCAGTATTTCGTGGCGCTGATCGACGGGCGTGATTCGTTCGATCCTTGTGCGGTGGCCAATTCCATTCTGCGTCAGTTGCTTTGGGTGCGTTGCACTAAAGTCCTAGAAGCAGTCAAAGCGGCGGACCTGCTCTTGCGAGACGGTAACTTCCCGCTGGTGATTCTCGATCTGATTCTCAATTCGCCGGAAGAATTGCGCAAAATTCCGCAAACCACCTGGTATCGCTTGCAACGGCTGGTCGAATCAGTGCCCACAGCATGTCTGGTCCTCACCCGATATGAAATGGTGAGTAGTGCACAACTGAAGCTTGTTCTCGAAAATTCCTCGAACCTGGAAACTAAGCAGAATGCGATTTCTCAACTACGGATTGCTGTAAAACGATCGCACCTCAAATCAGAGACCAGCCGCCTCCGCTTTTTAGCTGCGGCGAGCCAGGGAACCGAGAGAGCAGGGGTCAGTTAAGTCGATGTTTGCGACGGTTTATTTGCCCAACTTTTATTTGCAGGCCGCCATGCGGCATCAGCCAGGACTTTGTGCAAAACCGGTAGCCTTAATTGAAGAACAGGAGAAGAACCCTGTCGTGATTCAACTCAACGAGGCGGCAGAAAAAGCGGGGATCTGCAAAGGAATGACTCCAAGTCAGGCTCTGGCGCGATCATTGCAGGTCGTGATCAAAGTACGGGCACGCACGCATGAAAAATCGATCCAGGAAATGTTGCTTCATTACGCGTTTACGCTCAGCCCATTTGTTGAAGCAACCGCCCCAGGCATTTGCACGGTTCAATTTACAGACCACCGTCATCTCAAGGCAAAAGTTGCGCGTGTTATCGAGCAATTGGCCAAATCTGAAATCTGGGGTCAGGCGGGGATTGCTGTCACGCCAGATATCAGTTTTCTTGCAGCGCATCTGGCGCGACCGGTTTTACAGATCGAGAGTACTAAAGAATTTCTTGCTCATTTGCCGATAGAAGTCCTCGAAACAGTGTCCTATGATTTTTGATCAAGACATTGCTACTGGACCTTCAGACGCCCGCGACACCACCGATCAGCGGTTCTTCTTCGATTTCCCGATCGTTTCAGCTTGCTTTACAACGAACGATTTCACACGGGCATACTCCTTCTGAACGCCATTGGCGAAATCGTGTGGTCCGTACTCAAACAACACAACAAAACAAAAAGTTAGAACGATGAACAGGACGAGCCAAAAAAGACCGCGCACGAGCGCCATGGAAACAGGCTAACGCGAGCGGACATGCCGATCAATATCGACCCACGCAAGGACCAACGTCTTGAATGGCATGGCGAACCTGCCAAGCTATTTGGCCATGCGCGTGCCGCTTCTCGATCTTAGCGAACAATATCACGCCCTCGGCGATTCAATTCGCAAGGCAGCTAACGATGTCTTGGCGAGTGGCCGCTTCATCCTTGGCCCGCAAGTCGAAACGTTCGAGAAGGCGATGTGCGCATATTGCAAAACCCCATACGCGATTGGCGTTTCGTCGGGAACAGATGCTTTGCTGGCTATTTTGATGGCGCTCGGAATCGGCCGCGGCGATGCCGTTATCACAACGCCTTACACATTTTTCTCGACCGCTGGATGCATCGCGCGCGTCGGCGCGAGACCGCTTTTTGCCGACATCGATCCGGAAACGTACCACATTCGGCCGTCTGCGATTCAGGAATACATTGAGAAAAATTGTCAGCCTGACGCGGATGGCACATGGAAAACAAAGAATGGAGAAAAGGTCCGCGCAATGATTCCGGTTCATTTGTTTGGCCTGTGTTGCCAGATGGACGCGCTTCTTGAGGTTGCGAAGGGTTACCGTCTTGTTCTGATTGAAGACGCGGCCCAGGCGATCGGCGCAGAATTTCCGTTTCCTGAGAGAATCGCCAAAGCTGGAACGATCGGCGAAGTTGGGCTGTTTAGCTTTTATCCTTCTAAAAATCTCGGAGCCGCCGGCGATGCAGGCATGCTCGTTTGCCGAGATGAGAGGCTGGCGCAAAAGCTACGCACTTTCAGAGAACACGGGATGGAACCGCGCTATTTCCATCATGTCATCGGAGGCAATTTTCGGCTCGACGAAATACAAGCGGCAATTCTCGCAGTTAAGCTTCCGTACCTGGAGAAGTGGGCAGCCGCACGGCGCGCCGTTGCAGATTTTTATGGCGCGGAATTGGCGCGCGCGGGGTTGACTGAAAAAATCACTGTACCCGCCGAACCCTATCGCGACCGTAGCCTGCCGAATCACCACGTTTATCATCAATATGTCATCCGTACACCGATGCGCGATGCTTTGCGCGAGCACTTGGCCAGGCGCGAAATTGAGACAGCGATTTACTATCCACTCGGGCTCCATGAACAGAACTGCTTTGCCTATTTCGGCTACAAAAGAGGCGATTTTCCCGAAACCGAACGCGCCGCGAGCGAGACACTCGCTCTACCCATTTACCCGGAGATTTCTCGCGAAGCGCAGCGGCATGTAGTCGATGCGATCGTGGAGTTTTACAGCTGACGGCGCTTACGGCGAGATACTTGCAAGCCGCGCAGCGCGAGCCTATATGAATCGCTCGCACTGAAACGGGTAGGTACCGAAGTGGCCAAACGGGGCAGACTGTAAATCTGCTGGCTTTACGCCTTCGCTGGTTCGAATCCAGCCCTGCCCAAATTTCGTCGAAACGCTGATGAGCGGTGGCTTGTCGGGCATGGCGACGCCCGTCACGGCGAGCAAGCCTTGCCTTAGTTACAAAAGCCGCTGTTAACGTGTGCGAATTCTTAGTAGCCTCTTCGCTGGCCACCTTCGCGACGGCCACCGTATCCACCGCCGCCGTAGCCGCGTCCGCCACCGCCGGGTGGTCTCGGTTCGCGCGGACGAGCTTCATTTACAGTCAGTGCCCGGCCTTCAACGGTTTGGCCGTTGAATTTCGAGATGGCGTTTTGAGCGTCCTCTTCGGAACCCATCGTGACAAATGCAAAGCCACGCGATTTGCCGGTGAATTTGTCTTGCATCAGGGTAACTTCCTGCACAGTGCCGGCCTGTGAGAAAAGCTCCTGTAGTTCGTTTTCCGTCGTGTTGAAGGAAAGATTGCCTACGTATAGTTTAGTTCCCATCGTCGAGTTTATTCTTGGAAAGGCTGCCAGGTCACTGTTCCCGCTTATCGGATTTCAAATCGCCACTGAATAAACTCAACTGACAATCCACCAACTCCCAGGCTTCCGTTTCCGGTTCGGCTCATCTGTAAAATGCTTCCCGAAGGAAAGCAATAGAAAATAGCGTAACAATTTTTGCCTCTTTCATGGCTCAATTAGGTAATACGACCGGAGAAAAAACCCCTGAACGAGTGGCAGTCGTGGCTGCAGGGGTGGTGAGTCCATTGGGGTTTGGACTAGCGGAAACGCTCGATTCGCTGCGTCACGCGCGGGATTGCGTTGCCCCAGTAACACGATTTTCAGTAGCGGAGTGTCGCTGTAAGACGGCCGGTCAAATCTCCGACGACGGCTTGCTCACTGGCCTGACTAGAAACCTCCGCGTCAAGCGCTTGCATCGAGCGTCGCACATGGTGATTCACGCATTAAGAGAGGCGATGATGCAAGTTCCTCAGTTCCAGCCTGAGTTGACGGTGATCGGAACGACGAGCGGCGGCATGTCTTACGGCGAAGAATATTATCGGTCGCTGCGTCAATCAGGAAATCTGCGACACGCGCCCACTTGGATCGCTAACTACCCGGCACAAAAGCCGGTAATCGATGCGCAGGAGGAGGTTCTCGGGTTTTCTGTGCCATGTCAGGTGATCGCGAACGCCTGTGCCTCGGGCACAAATGCAATTGGGCACGCGTTCGAATGCGTGCGGTCAGGTCGCTACCAGCGCGTATTGACCGGAGGCTATGACGCTCTTTCGGAATTGGTGTTCACGGGCTTCGATTCGCTTCAAGCCTCGACGCCCGAAAAATGCCGCCCATTTGATCGACATCGCGATGGCATGGTGCTGGGAGAAGGTGCCGCCATTCTTGCGCTGGAAAATCTCGAGCTCGCTCGACGACGGGGCGCGTCTGTCCTCGCAGAAATTGTAGGCTACGGGATCTCCACGGATAATTTCCACATCACACAGCCAGATCCTTCCGGTGTCGGGCCGCGACAGGCGATGGAGCGAGCTCTCCAGAGCGCACAACGGACCGCAGACGAAGTTGATTACATCAACGCACACGGAACAGCCACAACATTTAATGACGCAGTCGAAGGGAAGGCGATCAGCCAGTTGTTTAACGGTGTTCCCGTGAGCTCGACCAAGAGCATGATGGGGCATTCGCTTGGCGCCGCGGGCGCGGTCGAAGCCGTCGTCTGTTTGCTGGCACTTCGTCATCAATTTCTTCCTCCTAACATCAATTTTGACGCTTTAGATGACGGCCTTGAGCTAAACGTTGTAGCGAACGAATCGCGGCCAGCTGCCGTGCACACGGCGCTTTCGAATTCTTTTGGCTTTGGCGGCACGAATGCTTCAATTCTGTTGCGCAGGGTTGAAGCATGAGTTTGGCGATCGCCGGAATGGGGTGGGTGACCCCTCTTGGAAATGGCGTCGATGCTGTATGGAAACGGTTGCTTCATGGTGACGAGGCCTCCGCGACGCCGATTTCGGAGCAGTTTGGCGATCGGTCCTACAGCGCCTTCCGCGTACCAGAATCGGCGCTGACTGGTTTGGTGCACCCACGCCTTCGTCGGGCCAGTCTTATCTCGCGATTTGCCGCGACAGCAGGTTTGGAGGCGCTGCAGGCTGCCGGAGTAAAGGTCGATTCGCAAAGTGCGGAACGAATTGGGCTAATCTTCGCGATCTCGAATGGCGGCGTGATTTATACCAAGCGCTTCTACCGCGATGTCGTTGAGACAGGTGCGCAGGCGGCCAGTCCTCTTTTGTTTCCAGAGACGGTTTTTAATGCGCCGGCTAGCCATCTCGCGGCAATTCTGGGTCTAACTGGAGTCACTTACACGCTTGTAGGCGATGGAGCAGTAGGCCTGCTGGCGATAAAAATGGCGGAGGACGTAATGACGGATCAGTCGCTCGATTATTGCCTGGTTGTCGGCACCGAAGAAGTCGATTGGCTGTTATGCGACGCTTATCGGCGATGGCGTTTGCTTCGGTCGGCGCCGCCAATCGAGCCATTTAGTAAGCAAAAGCAAGGAATGATTTTAAGCGAAGGAGCAGGAGCAATTGTGCTCGCGCGGCTGCCGCGGCGTAGTGCGGCGGAGGTGGAAGCCGGGCCGATCACGATCGAACGCGCTCATCCGGGTGGCTGTTACCGAAAGCGAGCGGAAGCAGAGGAGATTTTGACGCGGATGCTCCGCGATCTCACACAAATCAAAACTGATTTTGTGATCTCGAGCGCTAACGGCACGTTTATCGACCAAGCAGAGCAGGTAGCGCTCGAACGGGCGGTCCCAAACGCAATTTGTTACACGACAAAACCAGCGCTAGGCGAAAGCGTAGGCGCGTCGGGGTTGTGGCAAGTCATCCTGGGAGCGCAAGCCTTGCGATATGGAGAGCTTCCGCCCTCGCTCCACGTAGAGCCGAATAGTTCATTGCGTGTTTCATTTTCACGCATGCCTGTGTCGGGAGCCCGCCGGGCAATCGCCTTAAGCTCTGGCGTCAATCAGCAAGTAGCAGGCGTGCGGCTGGCAATCCGGTGATCTTTGCTTCGGTTTCTCAAAACCGTGGTCAAAATTTACTGCCCTTATGTAATCAAAATCGGTCGGAAATTTAAGGCGCGAACCTGGCAAAAATTTTCGTCAGCGGAGTGGGACGAGGCTCCACGTTAATTTTCCGTCGGTAATTTCGAGCCATGCCACGCTCGGCGGAGAACCGCGGTTTGGTCGCGTCACGCATCCGGGATTCAAAAATAAAACATTTCCGCGTTTTTCATGTCGCGGGACGTGCGTGTGACCGTGCAAAACAACATCAACCTCATCTGGTAAATGGTCAGGCGGCGCGTGTTGCAGACGAAACTTCAATCCGCTTCGCACAAGATCGATAACTAATGGCCATTCAAAATTACTGTCACAGTTTCCTCGCACGACAGTGACTCGAGGCCCGATCCCGCGGAGCTCGTCGAGGATGGTCTCCGCGCAAACATCGCCGAGATGCCAGATTTCATCAGCGCCGGCGGCGATTTCTCTCACCGTTTCCGGCAAACGATTGTGCGTATCCGCGAGAACGAAAACACGCAACGTTTCCTTCAATTTCTCAGGCGTTGACATAGGGGCAAAGTTACCTTTTCGGTGTGCTATATGCTGTGTGTCCCGGCCCCGCGATCGTGATGCACACATTGATTTGCGCGACGGTGGATGTTACGTAGCCTCGCCCGCCTGCCATGAGTCAGAACTACAAAAATAC
>Ga0066388_100000557_pt1 | contig 18091 bp, 18 predicted proteins | sample PanSoiMetaGPlot6_FD_64539 | JGI IMG/M metagenome (GOLD analysis project Ga0066388, IMG submission 64539) | Tropical forest soil microbial communities from Panama analyzed to predict greenhouse gas emissions - Panama Soil - Plot 6 (Hybrid Assembly) | ecosystem: Environmental > Terrestrial >... | reverse complement strand
GCGCACGCCCAAGATTGTAATGAGCGGCAGCGCTGGTGGGGCGCAACCAAACAACATTGCGATAATGATCGAACGCTTCGTCCCGGCGACCGACCTCGAAAAGAATATTCGCCAACGTGGTTTCAGCATCCGACTGGCTCGGATCAATTCTTAAAGCCGTCTCGTACTCGGCGACGGCCTTTTCGAGCTGGCCTTTTTCCAATAAGGCATTGCCAATATTGAAATGAGTATCGGCGTTCTCAGGACGCTCGCGTAACACGGCTGCAAATTCTAATAACGCTTCGTCCGCGCGGTTGTGATCCACCAACCATTCTCCCAAATAAAAGTGAGCAACGTTGTTTTTGCCCCCGGACACAGCGAGCGCATGCCGCCAAAGCGTTTCGCTATCACGCCAGGTGGAAGCTTGAATCGTCGCAACCGACATGAAAGCGACAATGATTAATGCTGCCGCCGCGCCTAAGATCACGCGCCGACGCCGCCATCCCGCAGCCAGATCAACAATCATCCACGTTATGGAGATGTACAATCCGATCTGCGGTAAATAGGTGTACCGGTCCGCGCGCGCCTGTACTCCTACTTGGATAAAGCCGATCACCGGCAGCAACATGACCAAATACCAAAACCATCCGGTCAGTAAGTACGGACGATGTCGACGATGCGCGATCACCAGCAAAGTAACCGCAATGAGAAGCCCAGTTGCCATTACGGTCTGGAAAACGGGAAACGTCTTCGCATACGGATAGGCAAGGCCGAGATTTGTCGGCCAAATCATTCGCCAAATATAAATAACGCAGGCGATGGCAGCGTTACTCAACCGCGAGCCGAACGACAATGTTTCGACCCCGGGCATGGCTTCGCGCAGAACGACAAGCGTGACTACCGACAGCCCAGCCGAAATTGCCAGTAACGGAATTTTCTCAAGCAGCAGCTTTGTTGGCCCAATCCGCTGACATCGTCCCAGCGGCCAGTAATCGAGCAGCACCAAAACAATCGGCAACGTGACCAGCATTGGTTTCGACAACAATCCGCAGACAAAGAACATAAACATCACGAGATAGCGGGCGATGCTCGGCCGCCGAGTGTAGTAAGAATACCCAAGTAACGTGAGCATGAAAAACACGCCGCTCAAAACGTCTTTGCGCTCTGCCACCCAGACTACCGATTCAACATGCAACGGATGAATGGCAAAAATCGCGGCGACAAATGCACTCGCCCAGAGACTGCCTGTCATTCGATCGATCGCGAGAAAAAGCAGAATCGCGCCGACCGTGTGCAGTAACAGATTTATGAAATGATGGCCGGCGGGCTTCAGACCGAAGATTTGGCAATCGATCATGTGCGAAATAGTTGTCAGCGGCAACCAATTATCGAAATCGAAATGAGCGAATGGCCAGACCACTCCTGAAAAAGTCAGACCATGAACGACATGCGGATTTGCGTAGACATAAGTGTTGTCGTCGTAATTAACGAAGTCGTAATTCAACGTTTGGCCGTAGACCATCCACGTGATCGCAATCAGGAGAACGCAGATGCCAATTCGAACCAACTGTCGCTTTTCGATCTTCACGACAACTCAGCGCTTTTCCAAATGACGTTCGGCTTCATCAGCCTGCCCATTTTCCAGTAACGCCTGACCCAAAAAATAATCCGCGTCGGGATAATCCGGTTGGATCCGCAGCGCTTCTTTATAATGAGCGATCGCTTCCGGCAGCCGGCCGGTGCGATGAAATCCGACGGCAAGGTTGTAATGGGCCAGCGGGCTGTTCGGTTCGATCCGCAGCGCATTCTGGTAATGAACCACTGCGTCTTCGCCGCGCCCCGTTTGCAGGAGAAGATTCGCGAGGCTTGTCTCGGCATCGACATTGTTCGGATCGATCCTCAAACCAGCCTGATATTCTGCGATCGCTTCACTGATTCGCTGATGTTTCGCAAGGAAATCGGCTAACGCAAAATGCGCGAGATCGTTGTCCGTCGTGTTCGCGATGGCGTGGCGCCAAAGCCTTTCTCCATCCCGCCAATATCTGGCCTGGCTCCATGCGCGCGCCGCCAAACCAAGCAAGACAATCACTGCGCCCACCACCGCGGCCGCGCGCGCCCGTCTCCACGACTTTGCAAGATCGACAACGCCGAACGTCGCGGCGATGTAGAGACCAATCTCCGGCAAATACGAGTAGCGATCCGCGTGGGCCAGCCCGCCAACTTTGATCAGCCCGAGCACCGGCAAGAGCATGATCAAATACCAGCACCATCCGGTGACTAGATATGGACTTTTCCTTCGCAGAATAAAAACGCCGGCGGTGATCGCGATTAACAAAGCAACTGCGCCAGCAATTTGCGAAAGCGGCAGCGTGTCTTCATGCGGATAGATCACCGCCAATTTCGCGGGCCAAATCATTTGCCAAATGTAAACAACGCAAGCCAGGGCCGCGTTTTCCACTCGCCATGTCAGTGGCAATTCTTCCAGGCGGATTTCCCAGTTTTGCTGCGCGAGCAATGTCGCAATCGAAGAGCCCGCTGATAAAACCAAGAGCGGAATTTTTTCGAGCAGCAGTTTTGTCGCGCCAGATTTCTCGAATCGATTCAGGGGCCAGTAGTCGAGCAGCAGCAACACCAGCGGCACTGTCACCAGCATCGCTTTCGACATCAGCCCGCAAGCGAACAAGATCGACACCGTGACGTAGCGACCGGCCGTCGGCCGTTGCGCGTACCAACCATAAGCGCCGAGCGTCAGCATAAAAAAAACCGCACTGAGCACGTCCTTGCGTTCGGCGACCCACGCCACCGACTCAACGTGTAGTGGATGAATCGCGAAGAGCGCAGCAACAAATCCACTCGCCCAAATAGTGCCAGTCCGGCTCGGACTCCCGGTCAATTCTCTCAGGATCAGAAAGAGCAGCCCCGCCGCTATCGTATGCAGCACCACGTTGGTAAAATGATGTCCGCCGGGTTTTAGACCAAACAATTGGCAATCGATCATGTGTGAGATCGACGTCAGCGGGTGCCAATTATCTTTATCGAAGTGTGTGAAAGCCCAATTCACTCCCGGAATCGTCAGGCCGCGAGAGACGTCCACATTTTCATAAACGTATTTGCCGTCGTCGTAATTAACAAAGTCGTAGCCCCATGTTTGCCCGAACACCGCCCACGTGATCGCGATTAAACCGGCGCAGATCGCCAATTTCGAAATGAGGTCCGCGCGCACTTGCCGGGGAATTAAGACTTTGCTGCCGCTCGCGCAAACAAGTTATCGATCTTGAACGCTCTCGGAGGTAAAATCGGAGCCGTGTTCACCGGTTTGATCCAGGAAGTGGGGCGCGTGCTGTGGATCCGCATGACTGATCGCGGGACGCAACTACAGGTCACGGCGCCTACCCTCGCCGGCGATACCGCCGTGGGCGACAGCGTGGCCGTGAACGGTTGTTGTTTAACCGTGAGCGCGCGGCGCGAGGAGCAGCTCACGTTTGATTTGCTCGAGGAAACCCTCGACCGCACGAACTTGAAACAGTTGCGCCGCGACAGTTTGGTAAACCTTGAACACTCGCTCAACGCCGGCGCGCCTCTCGGCGGCCACTTCGTCCAGGGCCACATCGATTGCAGCTCCAAAGTGATTTCGTTCGAGCGCGCCGGAACGGATCACCGTCTCGAAATCGATCTCCCGGCCGACTTCGCGCACTACGCCGCCTACAAAGGCTCAATCGCCATCAACGGTATTAGTCTCACTATCGCCGAGCTAATGGAAAAAAGCTTCGCCGTTTGGATCATTCCCCACACGAAACGACACACCAACATCGACGTCATCCAGCCGGGCGCTCTCGTGAACGTCGAGTTCGACATTCTGGCTAAGTACGTCGAGCGCATGTTGGCACGCTACGCGCCGCAGGAATAAATCGCTCGTCTATATATAGTACGCGGCTACTTGGCGCCGAAGCCCAGGATCACCGCGGGAATCGTCCGGAGAAGAATCTTAAAATCCAGCGCCAGCGACCAGCGATCGATGTAATCCAAATCCAGCCGCACCCAGTCGCGAAAATCCCGGACCTGATTCCGCCCGCTGATTTGCCAGAGGCAAGTCAGTCCCGGCTTCACGCTCAGACGCCGGCGTTGCGCCGTATTCTCGAATTTTTCCACTTCGTAAATCGGCAACGGCCGCGGCCCGACCAGGCTCATATCGCCCATCAATACATTCCAAAGCTGTGGCAGCTCGTCGAAGCTTGTTCGCCGTAGCCAGCGCCCGAGCGGCGTGATCCGCGGATCGGACTCGACTTTGAAAACCGGACCGCTCATTTGATTGAATGGTTCCAGCTCGGCGCGCCGCATCTCGGCGTCGTCCGTCATCGAACGAAACTTGTACATCACAAACGGTTTCCCGAATCGCCCCGCCCGCCGTTGCCGAAAAATAATCGGTCCGCGCGAGCTGATTCGAATCATCATCGCCACCACGGCCATCGGGATCGCAAAAATTAACAAGGCGAGGAAGGCTCCAACGGCGTCGATGCAGCGCTTAATCATCAGCGCCCACGAAACTTCCGGGGTCGATCGAAACACGAGCATCGGCCGGCCGGCGAAAGCATCGAAGTCCGGCTTCGCGATCGACGTTTGGATAAAATCCGCAACCAGCCACGCCGGCACGCCTTCGATTTCGCAGGCACTGATCGCTTCCTCGACGCGATTCAATCGGCTGTGTCCGGCCGCGAAAATCACGCGCGAAACCGCGTGTTGATGCATCGCCTCGACCAAATCCGAAATCGGCTGTTGGTCGATATCGATCCTCGCGACGACATCGATCAGGAATTGTTGCTCCGGCGTAAACGTTCGCTCGAGCGCCGCCAAGTCTTGCGGCAGACCGGCCAGTATCACGGGTTCGCGTTGCTCGCCGCGCCGGGCTCGGCGTTTCAAACGCGCGACGATTAAGCGCTCCTTCACCAGTAGTCCGATAGTGCCGATCAAAATAAAAAGCAGCGGCAGGCTTCGATTCGCCAACGGCAAGCGCAGGAAAATTACGCAGCCGCTGACGATGACGCTGAGAACGATCATCGCCCGCACGATCTGCACCAGCGAGCGCCAAATGGTTTTGTTGAGCGGCGATTGATAAAATCCCTGCAGGTCGAGCAGGATTGGGCCGAACGGCATGATCACGATGAAGAGCCAATGGTAATTGTGAAACGAATCGACCGTTTCGCGGGTGTTGAACCAGAACGTGATGTAGTAGCGCAGCACCCACGCAAGCCAGAGCGAGAACGCAAGCAGGAATCCGTCGATGAGGACCTGCAGCTGCGTGTTTATTTCCTGTCGTCGCGCGAGCATGCTAGAAAGGAGCAATCACCGCTCTTCCTGATAATTGGAGCCGTTAAGTATATGACAACGCGTAGACCGGTCAAAGAACCCTCGCCGTGCCGTAATCGGATGAAGGCGGCGCTTGTGGGCGTCATCGCTTCGCCGGCCGACCTCCAATTCGCTCTTCGAATGAAACAACCGCCGGACCTTTTCGAGCTTCGTCTCGATTGTCTTTGCCCAATCTCCAAGAATCTCGAGAAAAAATTCTCGCGGTTGTCTGCCAGAGGAGGGACTCGCCGTGACGAGCGCACGCCACTCATCATCACCGCGCGCGATCCCCGCGAGGGCGGAATGGGAAATCTATCGCTTCAAAAAAGGCGCGATCTGCTCCTGCGATTTTTGCCGCGCGCGAAATATGTCGATGTTGAATTGCGTTCGGTGCGCGCGTTCAAACCGTTGCTCGCGCAGGCCCGAAAAAAAAATGTGCGGGTGATTCTTTCCTTCCATGATTTCAAATCCACGCCCAGCTCGCGTAGCTTGCGTGCCAAGGCGACCGCGGCCAAAAAACACGGTGGCGACATCTTCAAAATCGCGACCCGCGCAAACAAATCCTCGGAGCTCGGCCGGCTTGTCGATTTCATCACAACTAAGAGTACAGATCTTCCACTGAGTGCGATGGGTATCGGCAAGCTCGGCGGACTTTCGCGGCTATTGCTCGCGCGCTGTGGCTCGGCGCTCAATTACGCTTCGCTTCAACGATCGGTCGTTGAAGGGCAATTGCCGATCGATCTGTTGCGTTCCGCGCTTCCGCGTTAGCGTTGTCGCACTTCCCTTCATTCTAACAAAAAGTGCGCCAACCTTACGGCGGGAGCCGCTGAACGGCAGCGAATGCGGCTAGGGAAGCCGGGCACCCAATATTAATATCCGCTGCAAAGACCTCGCGTGCTTGCGACTGAGATTAGTAGACTAAAATCGCTCGCACAACTCATGCTCACAAGGATATTAATCGCGGGAGTTTTTCAGGGATGGACAATGGGTCTGTAATCTTGCCCGATGAAATTCCGGTGATGCCGTTACCGGGTGCGGTCCTCTTTCCCCACGCGCTGCTGCCGCTTTACATTTTCGAACCGCGCTACCGCGAAATGCTCGAGCACGCATTGAAACGCGATCGCATGTTTAGCGTCGCGCTGATCAAACCGAGCTGCCCAGAATGGCACGCGCCAGAAGATTTTTTTCATTTCGCAACCGTCGGTCTCATTCGCGCGTGCGTTGGCCGCGGCGACGGCACTTCGAATCTCGTGCTCCAGGGTTTGCATCGCGTCCGGTTCACCAGTTTCGAACGAGAAACGCCCTTCCCCGTCGCCAAGATCGACATCGTCGAGTCGAGTGATGACGAAACAACGGTCGAGAGCGAAGCGCTCGCCGAAAAAGTTCTCGAACTTTATCGAAAACTAAAACGCGCCGGCCGCCGGCTTCCGCCAAAAGTCGATCGCTACCTCGCCCAGCTCGATGATCTCGAGATGCTGGCCGACCTGATCGCCTCAACGTTCGTCGATGATCCTCTCCGCCGACAAAAAATGCTCGAAGAATCTTCCGTCAATCAACGCCTGCGTCTCCTGATCACTTTCTTGCAGGACGAAATCGGCAGCGCCGCCGCCTGATTTGCTATCTGAAGGCTTGCAATTGGCGCGCGAGAAAGCATTCCTCGTAAGCATGCGATTCTTCATCTCGGCAGTCATCGCGACGTTTACATTCGTCATTTGGACGACTTCTGCGCGGGCGCAAGATCCTGCCGTCGTCAATGCCAAGACGATCCAAGTTAAATTCGAAAACGATAAAGTCCGCGTCCTGGAAGCGAACTTGCCGCCGGGCGTCAAAGAGGCGGTGCATTCGCATCCCGGGTACGTGATTTACGTTTTGGAGGGCGGGAAGTACCGAAACTACGCGTCCGACGGCAAGACCACCGAGGGCGAACTCAAAACCGGCGAAGTGCTTTATCGCGATCCGTTGACTCACGCCGCGGAAAATATCGGCAACACGACGATGCACATGATCCTCGTCGAGCTGAAACCATCTCCGATTCGTTAGGCACCGGGAGCTTCCATGGGACTGAAGCATCTCAATCCGCCGGAGCTGCCTGATTGGAGCGCGCTATTCTCGCAGATTGTCGTGGCAGAAGGTTCGCAACATCGGATCGTAGCCATATCGGGCCAGGTCGGTGTCGATGCGCGCCAGGTCGTGGCGGGCGATGGCAGTTTCGAGGCACAAACCAAAAAGGCGTGCAAGAATCTTGCAGTCGCGCTTTCAGCCGCGCGTTGTTCGGTGGCAGACTTGATGAAGCTCACGATTTACGTCGTTGGATATGGGCCCGAAAAGGCCGGAGTGATCACGGAAGTTCTGAGACAGCAATTCGGCGGCGGAGATTTGCCGGCGTTGACACTGGTCGGCGTTCAAGCACTTGCGAAGCCAGAATTCCAAATCGAAATCGAAGCGCTGGCGATCGCAACGCCGTGAAAATCAGCGCTTGTCGTTTTCCAGCGGCTGCTCGTCGCTAATTCGCGCGAACTCTTCGATCAAATAACGATCAGTCATTCCCGCGACGTAATCGCAGACCGTCCGATGCAACCCTTCCTGCTCGAGTCGGCGCGTCGCGACTTCGCCGAGCTGTTTCGGATCGACAACGTAACGTTCAAAAACTGTTTTCAACATCTCGCACGCGCGCTGGTTCACTTCTGCGACGCGCGGATGATAGTAAACATTCGCGTAAAGAAATTTTCGGAGCGCCGCGTTCGCCTTGCGTAAATCGTCACTGTAATGAATAAGCTTTGCCGGTTGTTTGCGCACGTCGTCGGCACTCTTAGGACTCGCTTTGGAAATCGACGTCGCGCTCGACGTCACGACGTCCTCCACCTGCACGTCGATGATGTTGCGAATGATCAGTTTGTGCAGCTCCGGCTCGCGCGCGTCCGGATAATGCGCTAGCACGTGTTGCTGGCTGCGTTTCCAAACTTCGTTCTCGGCCAATTGCCCGGCGCTCAAAATGTCGAAATCAACCGCGTCATCCAGATCGTGACTGTAATACGTGATCTCGTCTGCAAGATCGGCGATCTGCGCTTCGAGCGAAGGAAATCCGGCGGAGCGTTCATGCTTGTGCAAGCCTTCGCGGACTTCGAACGTGAGATTCAATCCCGGAAAATCCGGATACGCGTTCTCGAGGAGCTCAACCACGCGCAAACTTTGGCGGTTGTGCTCGAAGCCGCCGTGCTCGTGCATGCAGTCGGCCAGAACTTCCTCGCCCGAATGTCCGAAAGGCGTGTGACCGAGATCGTGTGCCAGCGCGATCGCTTCCGCCAAATCTTCGTTGAGCCCGAGTGCGCGCGCGATCGTCCGACTGATCGACGCGACCTCGATTGAATGCGTCAGCCGCGTTCGCAAATGATCGCCGGTGCCGTTTAAGAAAACCTGCGTCTTGTATTCGAGTCGGCGGAACGCACGCGAATGAATGATCCGCGCCCGGTCGCGCTGAAACTCCGTCCGATACGCGTGGCTTTGCTCAGAATATTTTCGGCCGCGTGATTCGCCGGACTTTTGCGCGAACGGCGCCAGCGTCGCGCGTTCGGTGGCCTCCATCTGTTCGCGGGTCTTCCAGCCTTCGCTCATTTATCCGACGTTTCCAATTTTTCCCGTAACGCGCGCTGCGCTCGGCGGGCTTCCACCCGCACCATCAGCAAATCGAAAATCGCCAGCAACAACGCCGTAAAAGTCAGCCACACACAGACAATCCAGAACAAAATCACAAACCAGGGATGCTCGCGCGGACTCAATACCGATTGGAAGACAGTAAATCCGGCTAGCAACATCAGCACAGCCAGCGCGAGCAAAACAACCATTGCTTTTCGGCGTGTCCGTTGGTCGCGAATCACGCCGCGCGTCGCGTGGACAACGAACGATGTCGTCTCTAAGCGTTTTTCCTCGGGCGGATTTTCCATCGTCACTTCTTGTCGATTTTAGCGTTCAAAAAATCCAAGACAAACGTCTTCTCAGGGAGACTCCACAATGCTTTGATAGGCAGCGATGAGCAAAACAACGACGAATTCAAAACCTCGCGCGCGACGGACGGCGGCAACGAAAAAAGTCGCGCGTCGCGTTCCGCAACCGAAAGCCGCGCTCCGCAGCGAAGCGTTCGCGCGCGCATTGGCTGATGCGAAAGCGCACGCCAATAATCCCGAGCGTTTGCGAGCCTTGTTCGAGGAAGCCGCGCGCAAGGCAGCGGCCGTTCCGAAGGAGCCATTTGAAGATTCGTGGCCATACGTTCCGGCAATGTTGCGACTCATCCGCGCTTATTTTCGCGGCGAATACCGCAACATTTCGCGAGAGGGATTGCTCTGGATCATCACCGCACTCAATTATTTTGTCGATCCGTTCGATCTCATTCCGGACGAAGTTCCGTTCCTCGGCTTCGTGGACGACGCCACGGTCATGCAATTCGCCGTCGCGCGTACCCGCGCGACACTCGATGATTTCATGACTTGGGAAATAACGGCGTTTTGACTCCGCCGCGCGGCGTGGCAAATAACGCAGATGTGAAACGGAAGCGAACGGCGCTGGCCAAAACTGCAAACCGCAACCGGGCGTTCGCCAAGGCGTTGGAGCTGGCAAAATCATTCGCCAAAGATCCAGAAGCATTGCGCGCGCTTTTCCACGAAGCGATGCGCAAAGCAAAATTGGTCCCGAAAGAACCGTTCAAGGATTTGTGGGGCTATTTTCAAGCGATGCTGCGTTTGATTCGGGCCTACTATCGTGGCGACTACCGAGACGTTCGCCTGATGAATCTCGTCATTATCGTCGGCGCAATTATCTACGTGCTGGATCCGTGGGATCTGATCCCGGACTGGATCCCCGGGTTCGGCTTCGCGGACGACGCGACGATTCTGGCGTTCGCCGTGCAAAAAACGCGCGAAACGCTCGACGACTTTACGAGTTGGGAATCGACCGCGAGCTAAACCAAAAGGAGCGCGGGATTTTCGAGGAAGTGGCGAAGCTCCTTTAAATACTCCGCGCCGAGCGCGCCATCGACTACGCGATGGTCGCAGCTCATCGTAATCGACATCCGCTGGCCGACGACGATCTGGTCGCAGTCATCGACCATGGGAACTTTGGTGACTTTGCCGACGGCGAGAATGAAGCCCTGGGGCGGATTGATCACGGCGCTGAAGGAATCGATTCCCATTCCGCCGAGATTCGAAACGGTGAATGTGCCGCCATGAAATTCTTCCGGCTTCATCCGCTTGTTGCGCGCACGGTGCGCGAGATCTTTCGCCATCGCACTGATCTCGCGGAGCGATTTGTTCTGCGCCGCGCGAATGACCGGCGTGAGCAATCCGTCTTCGATCGCGACTGCGATGCCAAGATCGACGTTGGCATATTGCACGATTGCGTCGCCATCAAAGGAGGCATTGGCTCGCGGAACTTTGACCGCGGCCATGACCGCCGCCTTCAAAACGAGATCGTTTACCGTGATTTTCGATGTGTCGTCGCTTTCGCCGGCTGATTTCAACTCTTCGCGCGCGGCCATCAACGGCGCGGCGTTGATGTCGATGGTGAGATAGAAGTGCGGGACGGGTCCGAGACTTTGGACAAGGCGCTCGGCAATTCCTTTGCGCATTCCGGAAAGTTGAATCCGCGTTTCGCTTTTCTGTTGTAGTCGCGGCCCTGCGGGCCGCTCTTGTGAAGGAGGCGCTCCAGTTTTTGTTTTTGCCGCGCCACGAACATCCGATTCAGTCACGCGACCTTCGGGACCGGTTCCTTTAACGCTCGACAGATCGACACCGAGCTCGGCGGCAACGCGTCGCGCGACTGGTGATGCTTTTACGCGCGCTTCATCCGAGACCGGACGGACATTCGGCTCCGCCTGTTTTTTCTCTTCCTTCTTTTCCGGCTTCTTTTCTTTCGTTTCCGTTTTCGCTTCTTCTTTTTTCTCCGGCTCTTTCTTTTCTGCTTTTTCTTCTTTGGTTTCCGCCCTCTTTGGCTTTTTATCTTCGGCTTTCTTTTCCTCTTTCGGTTTCTCTTCTTTCTTCGGCGCTTCCTCGCCCTCTCCACCGATAAACGCGATTTTGTCGCCAACGTTTACCTTCCCACCCTCCTGAAGGTAGATTTCGGTGAGTGTCCCGTCCTCGGGCGATTCCCATTCCATGGTCGCCTTGTCGGTTTCGATTTCAGCAATCACCTCGCCCGCGGAAACTTTGTCACCCTTTTTCTTTTTCCACGCGACCAGAGTTCCCTCCGTCATAGTGTCGCTCAGTTTCGGCATTTGGATTTCGGGCATATCAAGAAGTGACGAGTGAGTCCGATCCGGACGGGCATTTGTGACAAGTGACGAGGAAAGAAATCATGTGTAGCAAACTTTCTTGACGGCGCTCATCAGTTTGTCGGCATTTGGAAGCACAAATTTCTCGAGCTTTTCGTTGTACGGCATCGGGACGTCCTCTTGAGAAACGCGGATGATCGGCGCGTCGAGCTCATCAAAAATATTTTTCTGGATGCGATAACAAACTTCGGCGCCGACGCCGCAGAACGGCCGGTCTTGTTCGACAATGACGGCGCGATGTGTCTTCGACACGGAATTGAAGACCGCCAGTTCATCGAGCGGCTTGATCGAGCGAAGATCGACAATCTCCGCGGAAATATCTTCCTCTTCGAGCTGGGCAGCGACCGCGAGCGCGAGCGGAACGGTTTGCGCATAACAAATGATAGAAACATCACTGCCTTCGCGTTTCACTTCGGCCTGGCCGAGCGGAATTAGCAGTTCCTCATCGGGCGGTTCGACCATTCCTTTTGCGCTGTAGAGAAGTTCGGCCTCGAGCACCAGCACCGGATTGTCATCGCGGATCGCGGTTTTTAATAGACCCTTGGCGTCACGCGGCGTCGCCGGCGTGCAAACTTTTAAGCCCGGCACGCTCGCGTAAAAATTTTCGGTCGCGTGCGAGTGAGTAGCGGCGAGCTGATGCGCGGGTCCATTCGGTCCGCGAAACGTGATCGGAATGTTGAACTGGCCGCCCGACATCATAAACATGTTGGGTGCGTTGTTCACGACCTGATCGAATGCGACCAGCGAAAAACTCCAGGTCATGAACTCAATGATCGGCCGCAGACCAGCCATGGCCGCGCCGACTCCGAGACCGGCGAAACCGTTTTCGCTAATCGGCGTGTCGATGATTCGCTTCGGTCCGAACCGTTCGAGCAATCCCTGACTGACTTTGTAAGCGCCGTGATATTCGGCGACTTCTTCGCCCATCAGAAAAACATTCGGATCGCGCTCGAGCTCTTCCGCGAGCGCTTCGTTCAATGCCTGACGATATGTGATCTCCCTCACTTCTTTTCTCCGTTGAAGTAGGCGTATTTGTAAACATCCTCGACCGACAGCTCCGGACTTTGCTCGGCGAACTCCACGGATTCGAGCACCGTTTGCTTCGCCTTTTTGTCGAGCGCGTCGAATTGTTCGTTGGTCAATTTGCCTTCGCGAGTAAGCTGCGCGCGCAAACGAATGATCGGATCGTCGAGCCGATATTTCTCTAATTCCTCTTTGGTTCGATAGCTCGCCGGATCCGACATGGAATGGCCGCGATAACGATAAGTCCGCACTTCCAGAAACGCCGGATGCGGATCTTTACGAATGGAAGTGGCGACTTCAGCGATCTTGTCGCGCACTTCGCGAAAGTTCATGCCGTCGACGATGTCGCCCGGAATGTCATAACCTTCCGCGCGATCGACGATTTGCTTCAACGATGTCGATCTTGTTACTGATGTGCCCATGGCGAAGAGATTGTTTTCGCAGATCAAGATCACAGGCAGTTTGTAAAGCGCGATCAGATTGAGCGCTTCGTGAAATGAGCCCTGGTTGATCGCGCCGTCGCCAAAGAAACAAAGCGTGACGCGATCTTCGTCTCGATATTTGGACGCGAACGCCAATCCCGCTGCGAGCGGCACGTGCGCGCCGACGATCGCATGCCCGCCGTACATATGATTCTTTTTGTCGAAGAAATGCATTGAACCGCCGAGACCAAGCGTGCAACCGGTCGATTTGCCGAAAAGCTCGGCCATGCATGCATTGGCGCGCGTTCCGCGGGCAAGCGCGTGGCCGTGATCGCGATAGGCGGTGATAATGTAATCGTCGTCCCGCACGGCGGCGACCGCGCCGACCACAACGGCTTCCTGGCCGATGTAAAGATGACAGAAGCCGCCGATTTTCTGCGCTTGATACTGGTGACTCGCGCGCTCCTCAAAACGGCGAATCATTAGCATCATCGCGAGCATCTCGACTTCGTCGCGTTGCTCGGGACGCTGCATTGAATTTTACGCGACGCGAGGCAAAGCAACTCCAGCGCGCGCCCGGGTGCTGTTTCGCCCAAAGTTCATGCACGCCACAAAAAGCAGGGTGAAGAACAGATCGCTGAGCAGCGTGTTACGGAAAAACATCCAAGTTGGCGTCGCGCTGTATTGCGGCAAACCGACAGTGAGCGCTTGAATCAATCCAGCGAAATCTTTCGCGTAACCGGGATCGCTCACCCATGAGAAGGTGTTTGTGATCAAGTAGAAGATTGTCGATGCAAGGAGCGACGCCGGAAGCAGCGTCTTGACCAACGCGCGATTTTGGAGCGCGAGACCGATCAATCCAACAATCGCAAACGCGAAGTAACGGCTAACCATCTGGGCCTGGAGCAACGGCGCGCCATAAATGTAATTCAAAAACAAATCGGAAACGAAAAGCACGCCAAGTGGGACGGTGAACTTGAACTTGGTTGGAAAATAAACTGCGCCGCAGAGCGCAATCGCCGCCAGCGGAGCGAAGTTTGATAACCAGAGTGCTTGACCCGAGTGAATGAGGAACGCCGCCGCGATCCGATAAGCGACAGCCGACAAGACTAAAATGAGCGCCGGAATCATCGTTAGAAATCTAGCCGAGCTGAGACAGATGCAAAGCCGATTTGCTGGGAACTTCGCGGTCGATTGCGGCTGCTCAGACCCGAACGCGATCTCTAACCTTCGTCTGCCAACGCCGAATCTCTTTCCCGAGATCGTCGATCATGCTCCGATGCGAACCGTCGTAATATAAGTTGCGCTGTTCGTCCGGATCATCGCGAAGGTTGTAGAGCTCATTCTTGTCTTTGTCACGCAGACACAGCTTCCAGCCATCGGGCGAGATTACCGCGCGGGTGGATTCATTCAGACAGGTCAGGATTTCTGGTTTTGATGCAAGCGTGCTGTGCTTGATGGCAATGTCGACTTTGGTTGGCGCCCATTGCAGGAAAATCAAGTTCGATGGCGCCGTTTCTCCGCGAATCACGCCGGCACGGCTTTGCCCGGCACAATGTGAAGGAGCGGATTTTCCCAAGAGTTCGAGCATCGTCGGTACGAAATCGATGTGACTCGCCGGCTGCGCGCATTTTCTCGGAATCTCGCCCGGCACGCGAATTAAATACGGAACTGCCGCCGATTGTTCGAACATCAACTGCTTACCGAGAAGTCCATGCCCAGTCATCATGTCGCCGTGATCGCTCGTTAACACGGCGATCGTCTGATCGCGAAGATCGAGGTCATCGAGCTTCGCCAGAATTGCACCGATGCTGTGGTCGATCTCCGTAATCAGTCCGAGATACTTTTGCTTCGTCTCGCGGTATTGGGCGACGGTCGAATGCTGTTTGCGGTAGAATTCCTGGCGCAGCCGGTAACGCAGCGGCATTTCCTTGCCGAAGTTATTCTCGACCGTGGCATCGACCGCGACCGAATCTAACGCATGTTCGTAATTAAAAGGACCATTATAAGGCGGATGCGGCTCGAAGAAAGCGACGAACAAGACAAAGGGCTCGCGTCGATGATGCTCCAGAAAATCGCAGGCTTTTGTTTCAAGGAACTTGGGTTTGGATAACTCAAACGGCAGCGTGGTCGGAAACCGAAGGCTGAAGGATTTGCCGTTGTGCAGATCCGGCTCGTAGCCTCTGGCGAGAAGAAATTGAGTGTAATCGCTTTGCCCAGACTTTTTTTTCCCGCGCTCGGGGCTCTTGAAGGAATCGTCGATCGAAATCCATTCTTGGAAGCCATGCTGGGGCACGAATTCGTCACCGAGATGCCATTTTCCAAAATATCCGGTTCGATATGAGGGATCGCCGAGCATTTCCGGTAAGCACTGAAAACTTCGTAGCAAAACACCTTTGTTGCTGGTGCATCGAGTTTGATGAGGCCACATCCCAGTGAGTAAAGAAGAACGCGACGGAGAACAGATCGGATGGGTGACGTAAGCGCGTTCGAAAACCACCGACTCCGAGGCCAAGCGGCGCAGATTCGATGCGCGCACGCTCTCGACCGCGTTGCCGGTAATCAGATCGGCGCGGAGTTCATCGGGAAGAAAAACAATAAGATTTAGTTTTGCCGCAGGCTTGGATAATTGAGCGCGGGAGTGCGCGTTAATCGAGAGGGCAGCGGACCCCAGTGCGACCGTCCGTAAAAACGAGCGCCGTGAAATTTTCCGCACGCATAGGTGTACGGATCGTTACCTGCGCGCTCAAGACAGGCGCGACCGGAAATTCGAGTCGGCGAGCGCGCAACAGATAGCGTCTGACAGTGAGATGCTCTATTTCTTGCCGCTGAGCAGCGCGTTGAGCCGCGATTTCCGGCGATCGGCGGCGTTGCGATGAATGATGCCGCGCTTGGCTGCCTTATCGAGCGCCGAGATCAGCCGGCGAATCTGTTCAGCATCAGGTTTGGCCGCGCCGCGGGATTTTTTTTGGAGCGAACGCAGGCGCGAACGCACGCCGCGGTTTTGGCCGGCGCGAGCAAGTGATTGTCGGGAACGCTTCGCTGCAGATTTTGTGTTTGCCATTTTACTTAAGTCGGGCGTCGACGGTCGTGCAGACCGCCAAAATGTCAAGATGTCGATCGGATCAAGCGCGCGGACTAGAGGCGACCTTGACCGGAGAGGGATCTTTTCTCAGACCTGAAGCCGAAGCCGGCGAATCAAAACCGTAAACTTCGGGATCGGCCATCTTGGAAGCTTTGGGCAAGCGATCCTGAACAATTTCAACCGGCGCACCGAGCGGCAACTGACTATAAAGCGCCGCGACATCAGCCGATCGCATCCGAATGCAACCGAAGCTGGCCGGCCGGCCGAGCAATTTTTCCTCGTTAGTCCCATGAATGTAAATGCAACGATGAAACGCGTGCGAGTTTGAAGCTTGCAATCCCCGCAGCCAAATAATTCTTGTCATCACCGGATCGCGGCCTGGAGTATTCGGTTGCAAAATCTCGCCGGTCCAGCGCCGATTATGAAAGACCGCACCCACCGGCGCGTGGTCCCCGATCTTTTGCGCGACCTGCAGCAAGCCGACTGGAGTGGCAAGGCTGCCCCAGCCGTCGCCAAGTCCGTATTTGGATGTCGAGACCGGATAGGTCGCGGCGATCGCCCCGTTGGTGATCAGCACCAGCTTTTGATCCCGCACGCTGATAATGACTCGAGTATCAAGAGTCGGCGCCGGAATGGTGACGGCGCGAACGGGCAGAGCGCACAAAATTAGGGCAACGGTTACGGCGGAAGAGCGCAACATCGGCCCTTTTGTACCCAGAAAAAACATTTTGTCACGCAGTAATTGGAGAGACGGAACGAGACGCGCCAAAATTAAATTTTGGCGACCAAGGCAGGAGCGACGAAAGCGCCACATAAAGGAACCCTCCCTGGAACATGAGCAGGAACGGTACCGACAAAAACTGTCCATTGCTCACCGCAAACCAAACGAAGTAGCTGAAATAGATTCCGAAAGCCAATTCAGCGATCGGCAAAGTCGACTTCAGGGCGCGATACTTACAACTCCGCCACGTCTGGGATTTGCGCTCGATCCCATACTTGGGCGTGCGCGTGAAATCGGATTGGTGACCAAAAATCGCTTCCAAGACGGCTCGCGCGTTGTTGAGCGAAAGACCGATTCCGAGGGCGAGCAAACATGGCAGCAAGATCATTTGTTTAATCCAGGTGCGCGGATGCAGCTCGCGCTGGGCGCAGACATAAAAGACCGCGACCGAGACCGACGCAGTCAGAAAAATGGGGATGTCGATCAAGAGCGTGCGCAGCCAACCGCTTTGCGGCCCGCCGGTGGATGGATGCAACAGCACGCATAAGCAAGCCAATAACAAATAGGCAAAGTTCGACACCAGGTGCCCGGTCGCTTCAGCTTTGATCGCAAACGACAGATCGCTCCGCCAAATTTGCGGCAGAAGTTTCTTGCAGGTCTGAATCGAACCTTTCGTCCAGCGATGTTGCTGCGATTTGAAACCGTTCATATCGACCGGCAATTCGGCCGGAGTCACCACGTCAGGCAGAAAAATAAATTTCCATCCTGCGAGCTGCGCGCGATAACTCAGGTCGAGATCTTCGCATAGCGTATCGTGCTGCCAGCCACCCGCTTCTTCGATGCACGATTTCCGCCACAACCCCGCCGTGCCGTTGAAATTAAAAAAGCGTCCGCTCCGGCTGCGGGCGGTTTGCTCGAGCAAGAGGTGGCCGTCCAAAAACATCGCCTGCACCCGCGTGAGCAGCGAGTAGCCCCGGTTTAAATGACCCCAACGCGTCTGGATCATGCCGATTTTCGGATCGGTGAAAAAATGGATGGTGCGCTGGAGCAAATCGCGGGGTGCGACGAAATCCGCGTCGAGAATACAGACAAACTCGCCACCCGCCGATTCCAATCCGACGGCGAGGGCGCCGGCTTTGAATCCAGTCCGGTCAACGCGATGAATGAGCTGCACATCGAAGCCCCGCTGGCGCAGCTCC
>Ga0066388_100000556_pt1 | contig 18095 bp, 17 predicted proteins | sample PanSoiMetaGPlot6_FD_64539 | JGI IMG/M metagenome (GOLD analysis project Ga0066388, IMG submission 64539) | Tropical forest soil microbial communities from Panama analyzed to predict greenhouse gas emissions - Panama Soil - Plot 6 (Hybrid Assembly) | ecosystem: Environmental > Terrestrial >... | reverse complement strand
AAGCCGCGAGGGCATTCTCGCCGCGGTTGCTATCGAGGGTTTCCAGGAAATTGGCCTGGCTTTGGAGAAAGCACGGAAACGGGTTAAGCGTGAAAATGCGGTCGAATCGGTCGCGGCCGCATATCTGGAGTTCGCCGCGTCTTCACCGGCTCTGTATGAAGTGATGTTTTCGTTCAGCCTGAGCGTACCATTCGATGAGGCGGCTACCCCTCCGGAGTTGCGATTTGCGTTTTCTCAACTCCTAGAGCTGTTTTCCGGGCAGAGATCGAAGTCAGAGATCATATCGGAACTGTTTTGGGCGAGCCTGCATGGTATCGCCGAACTAAGCAGAACCAAGCGATTTCCGCGCAGCCGTCAGAAACAACGCGTAAGGGCGCTCGTCGAGCTCTTCACTTTCCCAAGATGAAACGGCACACGTGGTGAAAGTGCGATGACTCGCCGTGTAGCTAAACGATCGGCCACGCCATCAAACCGGTTTAGAGCGTGTGAAGACGTTGGCGTCTACCCTTAGGAGACTTGCTCAGAATTCGGCTGACAGAGGGCGCTTTGAGGAAAGTACTGCGAAGAGGTTCATCTGGCGCGAACGAATCAGCCAGGGCACGGATGTAGACTTCAGCGCGAGCGCGATGGATTTCGGCTGACTGTTTTCTCTCCTGGGAGCAGAAATCGTAAGCAGTGGAATGCACTCTCCAGGCGGTCACCGGAATTTCAAAGCTATCTAGGATCGCAAGGCCTTTTTGAAGACTATCGTCAGCACGTTTCCGATTCTTTTCAATTGCTGCAACTCTTACATCCAGTTCCCACGCGAGCGCATGAAGATTTGGATCGTTTGTTGACAGTGCAGATTCAAGGAAGCGGTTTGTTTGGATACGAGCGTCGGTTAGATTTCCCGCAGCCAAACAAGCATTCGAAATTCCGAGTTGTGCCTGCATCCGCCAATACCAATGCAGGAAAAATCGCGGTGTCAACTCAGGGTGAAGCACTTGCCTGAAGCACAGCAGAGCCTGCTCGTAGTTTCCTTTGTCAATTTCGAGGTATCCCTCGGCGACCCGAGAGATCGTCTTAGGTTGGCCCCGGAGGTACCCATTTTCACCATCCGCGACCGTCTCGCCAAGTAGTCGGGCTCCCTCATAATCGAGAACGAGCGTGCGCAGCCAAGCTTCCCGGAAAACAAATAGCCAGGGTGAGTTCCCGTTTTTCTCGGCGCTATTTTTTCCGTCGCGAACAATTTGCAATAGCTCACCGAACCGGCCGGAATTCAAGAGCGCCAGCGTTTTGCCTCCCAGCGAAAAAAAATGGACCATCAAATTGCTGGCGCGGTCCAATTGCGGGATGCCTGCATCCGCAATTCTCAAGGCTTCGCGATAATTTCCCTGAAGGGACTGAACATAACCGTAGAGCATCTCTGGATATCCGAACTGGGTGAAACCGCCTGATCCACAGGCCCTTCGGCTGGCAGACGCACATGCTTCCGCGTCCTTTGTGCACCACTTGTCGTAGATCAGTCGGGTGCAGGCCGCCAACATCTCGCAGCGTGCATGCAACAACGGATCGTTCAAATGTGCACTGACCTGAATCGCGCGCTCGGCCGCGACCAGGCCCCGACTTGGATCGATAAACCCATAGGGACGTACAAGGGAATTCAAGGCCGAGACCTCGGCTGCTTTCAATCCAGCCTCAGATGCGCGGGCGGCCTGTGCTTGGTGATCCTGCGCGCACTCGGCCATCGCTCCGAGGCAGTAGTGAACGTCACCGATGGTCTCCAAGATTTCGATTTCGGTCTTCGCTCGAGCCCTGGCCGGAATTCTCGCAACCAAGGTAAGGGCATGTTGAAGGGTTTGAACTGCATCCCGGTAGGCAAATCGCCTTGCCGAGGTCTCGGCTGCCAACATCGAATAGTGCACGGCTTCCTCGTATGCATGGCCCTCCTCGAAATGCGACGCGAGCTCGGCAGCAATTTCCGGCTTGTTTGGCGTGCAGAGAACCTTTGACCGCTCTCCTAGAGCGCGGTGCAGCCTAGAACGCGAAACGTCGGAAAGTCTCCGGTACAAAACTTCCCGGTATAGGGAATGCCGGAATTCGTAGTGCGCTGAAAACTCGCCGTTCGCTAATTCCTGAATTCCAATGGCCCTTATAAACCGCTGTTTTTCTGCGAGCCCCTCGCAGATTTCTTCTATTTTGCTAGGTTCCGAGTCCACTGATGTAGCGATTGCCCAGACCGAAAAGCGCTCACCGGCAACGCTGGCGCTCCTCAAGATGCTCTGCTCGGATGTGCTTAATTGTTCGAACTGCTCCTGAATCAGTTGCTGAAGCGTTTCTGGAATACCGGGGTCCAACTTAGCGAGAGGCCTTGATAATTCCCAGCGTCCATCCGCCCGGATAATCAACTGGGACTTCACCATCTCCTGCACAATTCCGACCATGAATAGAGCGTTGCCGCCAGAGTGCCGGTGGACCAGGTTCGCGAGGCCCGCAATATCGAAGCAAGACTCGGCGAACTCCAGAGTTAGATACTCAGCGACGTCAGATTCTTCCAGGCGCTCGAGCCCAATCTCGCGGCATAGGTTATGAACCAGCAAATCTTGCTTGAGGGCCTTCAAGGGGCTCTGCGAGATGATCACATCCGTTGGCCGATAGGTGCCGATGAGGAGTAGCTTCGCAGGTCCACGACGGCGCGCTGCCGCGGAAAGGAGATCAAGAGTGGACGGATCGACCCAATGGAGATCCTCGAAGATTAGTATTAGCGGACTTTCCGTCGTGAGGGCCTCCAACGCGTCACAAATCTCACGTACCATGCGCTCGCGCGTTGCTCCCAAAATCTCCCTTTGCAGAGCCACGCGCTCTTCCGCCTTGATCAGAGAGGGAAATTGGCTCAGCCATGTGGGAGCGCGCTTGGCTAGCGTTTGTGCGATTCGATTGTCGTCCGAATCGCGGACCAACTGTGAAAGCGCCTCCAGCATAGGGTAGTAGGCTTCTTTTCCTCCGAAACCTTCGACGCATTGACCCCGAGCAATTCTCAAATTGGGCTGGAAGGAGGCCTGCCGATGGAAAGCCTCGACGAGCGTCGTTTTTCCGATACCTGCTTCTCCGGTAACAAAGACAAGTTGTCGTTGGCCGCGCAAGGCGCTGGCAAGAGAAGCACCAAGCTCAGCGAGCGCAGTCTTACGACCAACAATTCCCTTGATACTGAAGCTTGGGGATGAATCGATGCTCTCGTCATTTACAGGAGCTATAAACTGGTATCCCCGCCTGGGAAAGGTCTCAATATATACTGGGTTTTCGGGGTCGTCGCCAAGAGCCTTGCGGATTCCCCGAACATATTGCTTTATAACTTCCGAATTCACATAGGTCTCGGGCCAGATGGCCTCAAGAATTTCATCCTGTGTAACGAGACGTTCCGCGTGTTCCACGAGGTACCGGAGCACATCAAAAGCTTTCGGAGTGAGAGGCACGCGTTCTTCCGCACGCCAAAGACGGTGGTTCACGGTGTCGAGCCGAAACGGCTGGAAAACCTTCATTGCCGGGCCACACCCTTTCGCAACTTGGGTTAGAGAGTACCCACTTGAATCCCTTAGTCTATGCCTCTTCGGCTCATTTGCGCAGGTTATAGGCTAATAATCGAACGCTTGTATGAGTCCTGAAGTAAGCCCTTCACCAAAGTTATACGCAAACTACACCGAAACGTCCCTCCTCAGATTCGCACCTTCCGTAGTCTGTAGCCCGTAGCCGGACAGGTCGAACAAATCAAAACCGGCTCCTAAAAGAAAGGATTAGATTCACATGAAAAAGATGTTTGCTTTGTTTGCTGTACTTTGTTGCGCCGTGGGGGCATTTGCCCGCGACAACGACGACGCGGTCGTACGCTGGAGAAGCATCGTCGGCGTGATTACGGCTTTGAACGTTGACAACCCAGTGGGCGATGTTAGCAGCGGCACGTTCGCTTGGCAGGTTCGCAGCGGCCGAGCGAGCGTGAACCTGTCGACCGGTGCAACTTCCTTCGAAGTCGAAGGGCTTACCATAAACGGCTCCGTTTTCAGCGGTACGCCGGGCCCGATCGATGCAGTGACCGGCACTCTGGTTTGCAATGCCGGTAACCGGGCAGAAGCCGTCATCGATACCGCGGCTGTCCCTCTCAACGCACACGGTGACGCGCGGTTCTCTGGTCATATCGCCGGCATCCCTCAGTTCTGCGGCAACCCAATCTTTCTCGTCCGTATCGCGACCCCAGCGACCGGCGCCGTTGGCCGCTGGATTGCCACCGGAGCCGAGCGCTTTATCGGCGACGACGGCAGGTAAGTCCAGAAGTGGTATTCGCAAAGGCGAGGCCAAGCCAGCGGCCTCGCCTTTTTTGTTTGCAGCGCTCACTCGGCACGGGCAGCCTTACCGAAATTTCACCGGAAGCGTCACCGGCAAATCACGACTTCATTTCTTTGTCCGCCTATTCTCACCGTATGCGAGGAGCATTCGTAGTCCAACTAGGACCGGAAACAAAGCCTAGAGAGCGTCAGTTCGAAGGCTGGGTTGAGGAGGTTGATTCCTGCACTGAGCTGCGATTCCGTTCCACGCAGGAGCTACTGAACTTTCTGGGCCAGCGTTTTGAACTGGTTATTGCTTCGTCCAAGGAGACTCGAGCGGAAAAAGGAACCGGGGAGGGTACACCGAAGAAGAAGAAGAGCGCTCGTAGGAAGAAAGGTATGTCTTGAAGACCAAGCAAAGGTGGAAAGGTGATCTGTGGAATTAAAGAGAGTCGTCGTTTGCGCCAAATGTAACCAACCCATTGTCCTGGCGGAAGGCTTCGGGTTCGTTTGCTTCAATATTTCCGGCAAGGGGGGCTATCACTTCTTCCACCGCAGATTTCATAAGGGAGACTGCTGGGAAGCTTACTTGGTGGAAAACCGGGAAAAGCGAGAACTGAAATGATGCAGATCCTAGCTATTTCTGGCAGCCTTCGAGCAGCTTCCACCAACACCGTTCTCTTAAATGCCATGGCAGCTTTGGCTCCGGAAAATCTCAAGGTCATCGTTTATACAAGTTTGGCAGATCTTCCCCATTTTAATCCCGATCTGGATAACGACCCACCAAAAGCGGTCAAAGATTTTCGTTCGCAACTTACCAAATCTGCCGGCGTAATTATCTCGAGCCCCGAGTACGCTCACGGAGTTCCAGGAGTCCTCAAGAACGCTCTAGACTGGCTCGTTGCCAGTGGAGAGTTGTATGAAAAGCCAGTGGCGCTCTTCAGTGCCTCTCCGCGCGCAACTTTTGCGCAGGCATCCCTGATCCTCACCCTTTCCGTGATGTCTGTGAGGCTGATAAAAGAGGCCTCTGTAGTTGTGCCACTTCTAGGCAAAAAACTTAATGAATCGAGTGTGCTCGCGGACCAGGGCATGTATAAAGCAATCCATTCCGCCCTGGTGACATTCGCGCATGCAATCGATCTAGTCGGAACCGAGTCGAAGCAGAATATGATAGGCGATCATCGCACGGATCACCGCACAGAAACGGGGGGCCAAAAAAAGAAATGACCTTGTTCGATCAAAAGTCTAACGGATGACTGAAAATCCCGCGTTCCAGATACGTTTCAGTTGGGCGCGGTTTGGATGCGAGAGCGTTTTGCGTGCCCCGATTTTTCAATAAGATCCGTGTTTTCAATAGGCCTGAATATTCCGACTCCAGCCGCCCCGCTATTTTAGGTGGTGCTCTCAACAAAGTAGATTTTAGGCGATTTCCGGTCAATGCGGTGGGATAGAAGTGTGGACAATCTCATTAGTACGCCGCCAAAGGTCGTCGAAATATCCAGCGTCGCGAAGGCGAGGATTCGCTCCTTGCAAATCGAAAACAAAATAGTCGCAGACGCCAACCCTTGGTAAGTAGAACTGCCATTTATTTGCAACGGACCACTGATTCATTCCGATGACGACGACCTGTTTAAGTAGATTGAGGGGATTCGGCGAGATATAGATGTAGCCCAGCTGATCACCATCAAAAACGCGGCCTTCCAGATCTATTGACCTGCCTGATGCACGCAATGGCAGATGGTCAGCCATTCGAGAGATTAATGAATTAGATTCCTTGTCACCGACTAGAACCAGGTGATATTTCTCAATATCTGCAGCCACGACTTCGGTGTCCTTCTTCCACATACACTCCACAAAATATACCTTCTTCCATTCATCACGAAGCTTCTCCACCAAGTTTTGTATGATCATATTCTGAGTTGGCGAACCTAGGGTACCTGCAACGATCAAGAAGGGCGAGCCAAATACTTGTTCGATTGGGCCATGCCCAAGACTGAATCTTTGGAAGATGTTATCAGCCTGAACTTTACGAGACTCTGATCTACGTTGCTTCCCTCGAAGAAATTCGAACAATGATTTCCTGACAGCAGTAGGTCTTGGGAGAACCCATGTTCTCCTCCCTGAGTCCGCAACAATGTCACATCAATACCTGCTTGACGGCCCTTTGCGGCAAATGTCTCAGAATCTAGAATCGGAGGGTTGTCAGTCTCTTCATGACTAATAAGAACTGGCGTATTCGCCTGACCGAGTCGGGCTTTTGTACCAGGTTCAGTGAGACAGTCTACATCACAGCCAAGGCGGCAGGGGCGATGCGCTGGAGGGGTTGGACTTCGTCGGCGGCCCCACGGAGGATGGCGGCGCGGGGCATCCCGAAGACGACGCAAGTTGCCTCGTCCTGGGCGATGGTGAAGGATTTAGCGTGCTTCATTGCGAGGAGGCCATCGGCGCCGTCTTCGCCCATGCCGGTCATAAGTATTCCCACGGCCTTGGGTCCCGCGGCTTGCGCCACGGAACGAAAGAGAACGTCGACGCTGGGGCGATGTCGAGAAACGAGCGGGCCGCGGCGGACTTCGAGGGAGTACGTTCCGCCGATTCGATGGACGAGTAAATGGTGATTGCCCGGAGCTATATAGGCGCGGCCTGGGAAGACGAGGTCACCATCGGCGGCTTCGCGGACTTCGATTTCGCAGCTGGCGTTGAGGCGGCGCGCAAAAGCTGCGGTGAAACCTTCGGGCATGTGTTGCACGGCCACGATACCAGGACAATCAGGTGGCATTTGTTCGAATACGTGGAGCAGCGCTTCGGTTCCTCCCGTAGAGGCTCCGATTGCAATGATTCGGTCTGTTTGGGTGTTGAATGCGGGACACGGTGCTAGTGTCTTTGAAAGAGTGGATTTCGAGGTGGTGGCCGTATGGCGCAAAGGTTTTCTAAGTCGCGCAGCTGCGGCAGCACGAACCGTGTCCTCCAACAGCAATGCCGACTCTTCGAGGAAACCGCGCACGCCGATGGCCGGCTTGGTGATGATATCCACGGCACCACACTCGAGGGCGCGAATTGCCGCGTCGGTTGTGGGACCGGTGAGGGCAGAGCAGATAACAACGGGAATTGGATTCTCCGCCATCAGCTTTTTCAAAAAGGTCATGCCATCCATGTGGGGCATTTCGAGATCGAGAAGAATGACGTCGGGCTGAAACTTTTTCATTTTTTGGGTGGCGATGAGGGGATCGGCCGCGACGGTGACGCGAAAGCCGCGCTTTTCCGGAAGTACCGCGGTGAGTACCTGGCGCACGGTCGCGGAATCGTCCACGACGAGAATGTTGAGAAGTTCGACACGGGCGGCAGAACGGTCCGAGCCTTCAGTCAGATGATCGTGCAGTCTGTTCACAAACGGTCCTATGTTTTCCCAGAAAGCTCCAGCAAGTTCTTCCTACAAATCTTCCGAATCGTGGATGGATTCCGGCGAACGCCGCACCCTCTTGCGGCGCTGCAAAATGCAGTAAGTGCTGCTAATTTTTCCGTCTGCGGAACGGAAGACTTTGGGGGTGACCGACTCCAGCTTTTCGGAAACGCCGTGGACGCTTTCTGCATGGCCGAGAAACAAATAGCCCTGCGGAGCGAGATGGCTTCCGAGTTGATTGATCACGCGGAGTTTGGTTTCCCACTGAAAATAAATGATGACGTTGCGACAGAAAATCAGGTCAAAGGGCCCAAAGATTTCGTAGCTTTCTTGATTCAGATTCAGGCGTTGGAAGCGAACGACACGACGAAGCTCTTCGGCGACTTTGTATTTTCCTTTGTCGGGACCGAAACCCTTCAAGAAAAAACGGCGCTGATATTCGGCGGGGACGGCGGAAATCTTCTCGGCAGACCAGATACCGGCGGAAGCGCGAGCCAGTACTTTGGTGGAAAGATCCGTGCCGAGGACTTCGATTTTCCAGCCTGCTTCTTCGGGGAAGTGGGTGAGAAGGGGCATAGCGAGGGAGTAGGGCTCTTCGCCGGTGGAACACGCAGCGCTCCAAACGCGGACGGTACGGTCACGACATCCTGCGCTTGCGGCGTCAATCCATTCTGGGAAAATGCGTTCACGCAGACAAGTAAACGCAGCGGGTTCCCGGAAAAAATGAGTTTCGTTGGTGCAGATGCAATCGAGCATGTGCACCATTTCCGCGGGCTCTTTTTTTACGAGGCGGTAATAGGCGGAAAACGAGGTTAGATCGAGCGCGCGAAGCCGTTTCCACAATCGGGCAATCAGCATGGCGCGGTTCTTTGCGCCCAAGTGAATCCCCGATTCGTTCAAGACGAGTTCCTGGAAAAAACGGAACTCGTCTTTGGTGAGCTCGGGGATTGCTGTTGGGAGCTCGAGCACGGGAGAAGTTGTGTTTTCGCCGAAGGACATTATGCGTCCGGAGTTACGGCCGCCTCTTCGGTTTGCGTTTGCGCGGAGTTTGCCAACTCGGTTTGCAAACCGGAGACGGTGAGCAGTTCGGCCGAACTGAGAACGCGATCAATGTTCAGGATGAGCGCGAACTTTTTGCCGAGTTTGCCCATACCGGTCAGGTACTCCAGCCGGACGCGTGTGCCGAAGGCAGGGGGCTGTTCGATTTCTTCCGGAGTGAGCGCGATCACCTGATTGACAGCATCAGCAATCACGCCCATCACGGTTTTCTCGGTTTCCTGCTGAACTTCCACGATGATAATGCAGCTGGTTTTGGTGATAGGACGCTCCTCGAGTCCAAAGCGCACGGCCAAATCCACCACAGGCACAACGTTGCCGCGGAGATTGATGACGCCGCGAATCCAGCGAGGCACCTTCGGCACTTTGGTGATGGCGGTGTACTCGATGATCTCCTTCACCTGCTGAATGTTGATGGCGTATTCCTCTTCCGCGAGGAAATAGGTCAGATATTGCTGCTGAGCAACTGTTTCTAGTTCGTTCGTTTCCATGGATTCCTCCGCACATTAAATGCGAGCGAACGACTCGGCGTATTCGCCGTTTGTGTTTGAAGTGCTTCGTGGAGTGGCGTGGTTATCGTCGTCATGCTTGGAAAAATGGGGCTTGTCGGCCTTTTGCTTTTTCGCCAAGCGATGATCGGCGAGCGCACTGACGCGGAAGAAGCTGATCATGTCCTGCAGGGCTTCGGCTTGAGACGCGAGCTCTTCAGCAGTGCTGGAGAGTTCCTCGGCTCCGGCAGCGTTGCGCTGAGTTACCAGTCCAACCTGGCTGATAGCGCGATTGATCTGATTCACGCCAGAAGCCTGTTCACCTGACGTTGCAGCCACTTCCTGCACGAGGTCCGCAGTCTTTTGAATTGCAGGCACGAGCTCCGCTAGAAGGCCGCCGGAGCGCTCGGCGATTTGCACGTTGGATGCGGCAAGACCGCCAATTTCCTGAGCGGCGACGCGGGAGCGTTCCGCGAGATTGCGCACTTCGCCAGCGACGACGGCAAAACCACGGCCGTGTTCGCCAGCGCGAGCGGCTTCGATAGCGGCGTTGAGCGCGAGCATGTTGGTTTGATAAGCGATTTCTTCGATGACCACGATTTTTTCGGCGATGGACTTCATGGCCGTGACGGCGTCGAGAACAGCTTTGCCACTCTGGCCAGCGTCCTGCGCACCCTTACGCGCCATTTGCTCCATCTTTCGGCTGTTTTCGGCGTTTTGAGTGATGGAAGCGCTCATCTCTTCCATGCTGCTGGTGACTTGTTCGACAGCGGCAGCTTGTTCGCTCGTACCCTGTGAAACGGAGCTGGCGGAAGAGGCAACTTGAGCCGCGGCGGTGCTGACGGAGCCCGCTCCCATACGAACTTCGCCAATCATTTCGTTAAGCTTGCCTGCCATCTTCGCCATGGCGGCGAGCAAGCGACCGATTTCGTCGCTACGATCCAAGGCAACGGATTTGGTGAGGTCGCCGTTGCTGATGGTTTCGACAACGGCGACTACGTCTTGAATGGGCTTGGTGATGCCGCGAGAGATAACGAGGGTGACGACGATACTGAAGAAAATTGCCACAACGGAGAAAATCGCCATCGTAGTGGTAGTGGTCTTCGCGATTTCGGTGACCAACGGCTCCATGACCTCGGCGTGGCGATTGGTCAATTCGGTCGCTTGATCTTCCATCCGGTGAACTTCGTCCTTGTATTCGGCGATGGCGGTGTTGCACTCCTGGGGTGTACGGAGCTTGCCTTCCTGAATCTGGCCGAGGACTTTGCTGAAGCCGCCTTCGTAGACCGTCAAATCCTGTTGCATAGCGCGGAGCCCCGCCTTGTCGTCCTGGGAGAGCTGGAACTTTTCGAGCTCACCGAGAACTTCGTGCAACTTTTGTCTCTGGTTTTCCCACTTGGTGATGTACTGATTGCGGATTTGCGCGTCGGCGACATTTAGAAAAGTGTCCTTTTCGAAGCGCCGAAGTTCGAGTGTAGTGGCTTTGACGCGGGCCGCGTGAATGACTACTTTCGCGTCTCCGCCGAGGACTTTAAGCGTTTCGTGGGTAATCGCTTCGATGCCCCAATAACCGCTGACACCGATGGCAACGAGAAGCAATACGATAAGGCCAAATCCGAGTGCTAACCGCTTACCGATGGACATATTCTTCAACATGACGCTCTCCTTCGAAATTAAATCCGCACGCAGCTTGAGCCCGCGCCTGGATTTCTGAAACTGGGCCCTACTGCAAAACTGATTGAGTGCTGCGATGAACTGCTTCGCGACAAATTGCCGGAACGTCGAGAATCAAAGCGACCCGGCCATCGCCGAGAATGGTTGAACCCGATACACCGGAAATACCCTGGAAAAGGCGGCCGAGCGGCTTGATGACGGCTTGTTGCTCGCCGAGCAATTCGTCGGCGGCGAGTCCAGCGCGCCCGCCCTGGTGTTCCACCACCAGAATTCGTTCACGCGCCGGTGCGTTCTGATCTGTGCCGAACAGATCTCGGAGGCGCAAGAAAGGAAGTGCTTCACCGCGAAGATTGATGACGCCACCAGTGTCAGAATCGTGGCTTTCGGCTGGAAGCTCGAGACATTCCTTGACGGAACTCAGAGGAACGACGTAGGTTTCGGGGCCCACTTTCACCGCGAAACCGTCAATGATGGCAAGGGTCAGCGGAAGGCGAATCGTGAATGTGGTTCCCTGCCCTTTTACGCTTTCGATATGAAGCGTGCCGCTCAGTGTGTTGACGTTGCGGCGCACGACGTCGAGTCCCACGCCGCGGCCGGAGAGCTCGGAGACTTTGTCCGCCGTGGAAAAGCCCGGCTGAAAAATCAAATTATGAATGTCGGACTCGGAAATGCGGCTGACTTCATTGACGAGGCCGCGGTTCTTTGCTTGTTGCGCAATTCTCGCAGTGTCTAGGCCAGCGCCGTCGTCGGAAATTCGAACGACGATATTTCCGGAGTCATGAAAAGCTTCGAGAACAATTTTTCCGCTGGGATCTTTCCCCGCGGCGCGTCGGATGGCGGGGCTTTCGAGGCCGTGATCGATGGAGTTGCGGATCATATGCATAAGGGGATCGTGGATGTGCTCGAGGATGGTCGTGTCCACTTCGACGTCTTCGCCGACGACGAGCATGCGCGCGATTTTTCCACTTTTGCGGGCCATGTCGCGCACGCTTCTGGCGAAGCGGTGGAAAGTGGGGCCAACCGGCACCATGCGGATTTTCATTACGAGTTCCTGCAGTTCGAGAAAGAGGGATTCGAGATTGGCGTGAGTGTCGAGCACTTCGCGCGAGCCAGCGGGGACTGATGTTCTTTCCTGGAGCATGCGGCGCATACGGCCCTGCGCGATTGCGAATTCGACGGTGAGATTAAGCATGCGGTCGAGGCGACCGACGTCCACGCGAAGGCTTGAAGCACCTTTTGTGCCGGGGACAGGCACGGCGGATTCGCTGTTTGACCCGACTTCGGAAGGAACACCTGTTTTGGTCGAATTCGAATCGCCTGCGATCTGCGCAAGATGCGAGAAAAATTCCTGATGTTCCGGCAGAAGATAGTCTTCACCAGTGAGCAAGCGCTTAGCGATTTGCCGAGTGATGTCCACGGATTGCAAAAGCAGATTGATTAGCTCTGTGGAAATTTGAATTGCGCCGTTCCGAGCAAGGTCGAGAAGATCTTCGAGGCTGTGGAGGGCGTGCGTCGCCGATTTAAATTCAAGCAGAGACGCGTTGCCCTTAAGCGTGTGGGCAGCGCGGAAGATAGACGAAATCAGCTCGCGATCCTCCGGCCGGCCTTCGAGCCGGAGCAGGGACTGCTCCATCTGAGCGAGGAGCTCTTCCGTTTCATCGCGAAACGAATGCAAAAGCATTTCTCGATTGATTTCCATGAGTCCTCTACAAATTCGCGACGAGCGACTCGCCCGTCGCGGTTTGAAATACGATTCTTTGGCCGCGTTCTTTGCCGACTTCCGCGGAAACGACAGGAATGTGTTCTTTGGCGAGTATGGCCATAGCGGTTTCCACATTGCGCTCGCCTAGACTTTCCTTGCGTGCTTCGTTTCCGCGCATCGAATCAAAAAGGCAGCCACCACCAAAAACCTTAGCGACGAGTTGCTCGCGTTTTGCGCCGGCTTCGGACAGTCTTTGGAGCAACGTTTCGATGGCTACGGTTCCATAGCGGGGCGACGCTGTTCCTCGTCCATCCCATGACGGAAGTAAATAGTGAGTGGCGCCGCCGATGGCCTTGACGGGATCCCACAAGCAAACAGCCACGCAGGAGCCAAGAATCAGGACGATGGATTGAGGTTGCGACGAAACGTGAACTTGACCGGCATGAAGAAAATAGGACCCGCTCTGCTGGTTTTGCGCAGTATTCGCGGAACCTGGTAGGCCCGGCGCCGGTGTCGGATGTTTTGCTTTGGCGTCGAGTCTCACGGCGTCACCGTATTTTTCCGCAAGGATTGAAGCTGAACGGCTACGGCGCCGTAGGTTTCAAGAAATTTCAGAATCTGATAGTCCACCCATTCGAAACCGTTCTTTTGCGGGAGAAGTCCGAAAAGCAGGATGACGCCGACAACTTCGCGGCTGGATTTCAGGACGACGCTGACGGTTAAATTGCGCTCACATGGCTGCAAGTGTGATTCGTTTTGGCGATCGCGAAACTGCGTCAGACCTTCACCGACAGTGCGCCACATCATTCCAGTGCCCTTGCTAAAAGGCTGCATCGTTTCGTCTGACACCCCTACAGACCACGTTGGCGTGAACCGGCGATTTTCCTGGTTGTAATAAAAGAGGGCGGCTTCTTCGCAGCCGATCAGGTTTCCCAGAATCTCGCCGATGGCCACGTGGACGTCGCCTTCGTTGAGGGCTTGAATGAGTCCCGCGCTGGCAGCGTACAGACGCTCAAGGAGAAAGTGATTGCGTTCCAGCTGTTCGTTCAGCGAAAGTTGTTGCGTCTGGACGCGCAATTCTTGCGCGGACAACAATCCTTTTTCGTTCGAACAGCTCTTTTCGATTGTGTTCTTGCGCATTATTCGGTCACCGTCTCCCGTGCTTATTTTGCTTTCCTCAACTTTCGAGATGGCATTATCCATTAGCGTCAACCCGCACTTATTCGCCGAGATAGGCTTTCAGGAGGTCGAGCAGCTCCGCGTCGTTCACGGGCTTCGTTAGGTAATCGCTGCAACCGCTGGCATAGCCTTCCTGTACATAGGACTCTTCACCTCGCGTTGTAAGCAGAATTACGGGAATGCTTGAAGTCGCTTTGTCCTGCTTGATGATGCGGCAAGCTTCAAGGCCGGTCATCCGCGGCATCATAATGTCCATCAGAATCAAGTCCGGCTTGTCCTGACGTGCGCGCTCGACAGCTTCTTTTCCGTCCACGGCGCTGATGAGTTCGTAATTCGATTTCTGGCTGAAGATCATCCGGTTTACGAGCCTCGCCGTGCAGGAGTCATCCACCAGTAGAATTTTCTTTGACGCCATTTACGTCCTCTCCCTTTCTTGTTGCTCGCAATTAATCCTGATTGCACAACCCAATTCGTCGCGAACGACCCGTCCGGCATTTGCCGAATTGCCCGCCGCGACGTTTGCGCGATTTCGCTCTATCGCGTAGCACAAGGCACGCACCAGAAGCTCTGTGCGCAGTACATTCGTTGGAAGATAATCCACCGCACCAAGCTTCATGGCCCTTCTACCGAGTTGGTTCTGTCCTTCGGAAACGAGCCCAATTACTGGGAATGAGTTGCTACTGCGACACACGTTCTTTAGCGTGTCCAAATCTTGCTCGGTCGAATTTGACAAGTCCCAAAGAACCGCGTCCCATTTGCAAAAGCTCAGATGCGTGATGATATGGGGCGAAAGGGCCATCTTGCGGACAGAGAACGAGCGGTCCTCTGAATTCTGCAGCATGCTTATGATTTTCTGCTCAAGCCCTGTTCCTTCGGTCACAAACAGAATTTGGTACACGCGCGCTTGCATTGCGTCTTTCTCGTTCACTCTTGCTGCCAGACTCTTGGATACCCTTTTAGGAATTCGGGAAGAGCCTGGATACCTCCTCAATAAGTTTTTCCGGCATTTGGCCCTTCTCAACGAGGCCATCTGCTCCGCATCTGAGACACTCGTCCCTCAGAGAGAGACCGCTCAATTGCGTGATGATCAAGATTCGAAGCTCGGGGAGGATTCTTCGAAGTTCCGTAGCGGCTTCCAGCCCGCTAAGTTGGGGCATGCTCAGGTCACTCAGCACCAGGTCGGGGACTGAACGCTGCGCCTCCGCGACAAGTTGACAGCCATCCCTTGCAGTTCCGGTGATTTCGAAGATGCCTTCGAACTCCAGAAACTGGCAGATAGAAGCCAGCGCCGTTGCCGAATCATCGGCTACGACAACGCGAATTCGGCGATTGCTGGGTATCAACCCAAACCCTCCATAGAGCACTGCGTTCGACGGTGTAACACTGCTGCAACAAAAGGATGCACAGATTTAGCGGCGCAAAAAATTCGGCTGATTCCCTAAGGGTTTACCTGTAGAACGTCAGAACAGGGGGAGTGAGAAGAGAGAAATCTAAGCCTGGATGATTTTGTTCTTCACAGCGTAGCGAACCAGTTCGGTAACCGAGTGGAAATTCAGTTTCAACATGATGTTTGCACGGTGCGTCTCGGCGGTCTTTACACTGATGTTGAGGAACGTTGCGATCTCTTTGTTGCTCTTGCCTTCGGCCAAGAGTTGTACAATTTCCCGCTCGCGCGGAGTCAACGGACGCCCCAAACGTTCTGCCCCGCCGTTGTCGTCCCTGACGGTTCTTGCAGCGGCTCCGGAAACTCTGGAAGAAAGAAACGGCTTGCGCCGGCGAACGGCGTCTACAGCTGCCAGCAGATTTCTGCCTGCGTCGTCTTTCAAAATATATCCGCGCGCTCCCGCTTCCAGAACGCTCTGAATCATGGTCTCCGAGTCGTGCATTGTCAGAACGAGGATTTCGGTTTCGGGAGAGAGTTTGCGAATCTGGCGCGTGGCTTCTACTCCGTTGAGGAGTGGCATTCCGATGTCGAGCACAGCCACGTCCGGCTTGAAGTCGCGGGCTTTTTCGACAGCGTCCCGGCCGTTCGCCGCTTCGGCACAGACCTTCCAGCCGTTTCGCGACTCGAGCAGAGTCCGAAGTCCGGTTCTTACGACGTCGTGGTCATCAGCCACGAGGATGCGAAGGGGCGGCATCGGTAGTCCCAAGCGTTACAGGAATTGTAGCCTTAACCGTTGTGCCGGAGGGGCTGGAAACCACCTGCAATGTTCCACCGAGTTGGGCCATGCGTTCTCTCATCCCCAGGATTCCCACACCCAGACGCGAAGCCCTTTCCCTGCGATTATCCTCATTGGCTGGATCGCTTCCAATTCCACAACCCGCATCACTCACCTCAAGCTGAACCTGCCCGTGCTCGCTTCGCAAGCGAATCATGCCGGTCAGACTGCCCGAATGCCGCTGAATGTTGGAGAGGCTCTCCTGAACGATTCGAAAGAGCGCCGTTTCGGCATCCTGGGAGATTCGAGCGAATTCGGGTTGAATCTCCAGGTCCAATTTAATGCCGCTGCGTTCGCTGAATCCGTGTGCATATTCCTTGACTGCGGAAACCAGGCCGAGTTCGTCCAGCACAGGAGGATGTAGCAGGTAAGAGAGAGTACGAATCTCGCGAGACATTTCTCGAAGCACACCGCGCGCCTGCGATAGAGAATGTTTCGCCGGTCTATCCAGGGGCACGGAGGACCTTGCGATCTGAGCAAGATCGAGGCTGACAGCCATGACGCTTTGAGCGAGACTGTCGTGCAGCTCTCGACCCAGCCGCCTGCGTTCTTCGTCTTGAAGGCGCAGCAATCGCGCGGAAAGCTGATGCATCGCTTCCTCTGCTTCTTTCAACTTTGTAATGTCAGTAAGCGCACCAACCAATGTCTGGAGTTTGCCCGCCTTGTCGAAAACAGGAACTACTTCACAAGTGGTCCAGATAATTTCCGAGGTTAGTGCGTGGCGCCAGCCAATGAGTTGGTTGCGCACTGGCTTTCCCGTTGCGATTGTTTGCGGACCGGGCCTCATATCAAATGGGATTTCCATGCCATCCTCGCGCAAGGCAACGACGCCGAGGTCTTGTGACGTCTTTCCCACCACGCTTTCCAGGGTTCTGCCAAAAAGCTGAAGCGCTGCTTGATTCGCAAAGAGCACTTTCGCCTGAGGGTCAAGCAGTATGACGCAAATGCTCATGCTCTCGACCAACGTTCGAAACAACTCTTCACTGGTCTGCAGGGCTTTTTCGGCGCGCTTCAACTCGGTGATATTGCTGATGGTGAGGACTACGTTTGCGACTTCGCCTTGCTTCGTCAGTTGCGGAACTGCGTCCACGAGGGTCCAGATGACGTCCTCGCCTTCTTTTCGCCGCCAGCCCACTATCTTGCTGTAAACGGGCTGTTTTGTCGCGATAGCCCGCGGCCCGGGTCGCTGCGCGAACGGCATTTCCGATCCATCCTCGTGAATGGCGGTCATTTCGAACGCTGAAGTGCTCTTGCCACGGACCTGAGCCGTCTGAAATTCAAAAATGTCCAGAGCAGCAGAGTTGGCATACGTCGTTTCGGCATTTGGGCCGAGGACAACAATGCCGACATGCATTTCCTGAACGAGGGACCGGAAGCGCTCCTCACTTACGCGTAGTGCTTCTTCGGCGCGCCTGCGATCTGTCACGTCGCGCAACATGCCCAGCACTCCGGTGCCGTCTACGAGCTGCACTCTTGCGGCGGAAAGCTGCGCGCTCCGAATCTCTCCCGTTTTGGTTCGGATCAAAATCTCTTCTTCTTTTATCTCCGCGGCTGTGCGCAACAGCATAAGGACTCTTGCGCAGTGTTCATCGTCCGCCCATAACATCAATTCAGCCGCGGACTTCCCGAGCACTTCCTGTCGCGCATAACCAGTCAGTTTGAGAAAGCTGTCGTTCACCGTGATGTAGCGTCCTTCCGGCATCAGGCTGATGCTGATCGCGTCCGGGCTCGAATGAAAAGCCGCCGCAAACATTTCGGACGAATGGAGAAGAGCAATCTCCGTCTTCCGCAAGTCGTCGGCGATACGCCTCTGTTTTTCATTGGTCAAAACCAAGCGCGTAGCAGAGATACAAAACGATGCGGTAATTGCTGTCCAGGCGATCGCGGTTTGTTCGCTGGCAATCTGCCCGCCCATAAATAGCACCAGCAGGGGAATGCACACCGGGAATATTTGCGAGACGATGGTGTTTCTGAATGGAGCGGGCAGCTCTTTCGCCGCTACGGAACTTTCTGCTTTCCACGCGGCTGCAATCGACGCCAGGATCAAGTAAGGAAAACACCAGACAACGGCCAACCAGTTCGCCC
>Ga0066388_100000555_pt1 | contig 18100 bp, 16 predicted proteins | sample PanSoiMetaGPlot6_FD_64539 | JGI IMG/M metagenome (GOLD analysis project Ga0066388, IMG submission 64539) | Tropical forest soil microbial communities from Panama analyzed to predict greenhouse gas emissions - Panama Soil - Plot 6 (Hybrid Assembly) | ecosystem: Environmental > Terrestrial >... | reverse complement strand
AGTAATCGCCGCTACCATATCCGTGGGAAAAATTGCCTTTCCACCCCCCTGTGCCAATCCGGCCCGCAAGCTGATGGGCATGCACCAGGCGTGGGCAACGCGGCTGTCGCAGGCGGCGGCGACCGCCAAGCCTACGGATCAATCGAAGAAAGCTGACGGAGAAGATTCCCCGGAAATGGACTCATCGGCGCTCACCCCAGCGGGCGACGCTGCCACCTCGTTCGTTAGCTCATGCCAGCCGTCGACAACCGAACAAGTGGCGGCGCTGACACCGCTGGTAGTGCCCTTGTTGGCGGCGCTCGTCGTATGGATGGCCGGCCAGATCGGTGCTCTGGCAACGGTCATGGCCCTGCCGTTGTTTCTTCTCGTTCTCACCGTCCCTGTCAGGTCTGTCAGCCTCGGACAGCTGATTGTCTGGCTTTACTGTGGCGCTCTCATTTGCGCTCCTCTGACCTGGCTCTTGGAAGCAACTGTCGAGCCCATATTGTTATCGAAGCTGTTTCCTGTGGTTGGCAGTGCCTTGGTGGGTCCAATTATCGAAGAATCGATAACAATCATCCCCCTCGTTTTGCTGTTTCTATTTGCTCCCGTATATCGTTACCGCTTCGGCGCCGTTGACATGATGCTTTCCGGTGTGGCTGTCGGCACCGGCTTTGCACTGGTTGAAGCCCTGCTGTGGGTGACGCATGGCGGGTACAGGCTCGGTGCCTTAGGACCGGCTCTCGGAAATGTTCACCTGCTGCCTGACACCATAAACAGTTACATCGGCCACGGTGCTGCAACAGGCTTTGTCGCACTGGCACTGGGATGCTGGCGGTATTCCGGCAGGCTGCCATGGCTGGCGCGCCGGGTCGGGCGCTTCCAGCTACCGCTTATTCCCCTGATTGTGTTTGTCTGGGTGACGCTCGATCATGCCGTCGCCAATTTCCAGGCTTTGCGCGGCTCTGTTCCGCCGATAAGCTGGGTATCGGCGCTGGACGGCAATGGCCAGGTGACAGTCTGGGCGTTTCTCCTGGCAGCAGTGTCCTGTGCGATCTGGGAGTACATCATGCTCAATGCCTGTGACAGGAAGGAGCGTTCCCAAGGGCGCCACCTGCCGGTGGAAAACGCATCAAAAGTAGCGTCCCAGCGGTTCTTCACACTTCCTGGTTTGGCATTTGCTCTTACCTGGTTCTCGGCCGAGCGCGCATACAATCTCCTCTGCAATCAATTCCTCAACCTTCGTCTCTCCCACGATCTGATCTCCGATGATCTTGAGACGGCACGCACCGAGCTGGAGTCCGAGTCCTTAAAAGCAGTGCTCTGTCAAAGTCACGGATTCCTGACTGCGATGGCAGCAGTAAGTGGCCAAGCCGGATCAACTAAGGCGGCCGCCAGCGCTTAAGGAAAAACAGCCGGCCGCCCTGCCAGCAAATCTGGAGGGCAACGCACCGGCCAGCAAAAACAATCGACCATCCAGCAAAAACAATCGACCATCCAGCAAAAACAATCGACCATCCAGCAAAAACAATCGACCATCTAGCGAAAACAATCGACCATCCAACAAAAACAATCGACCAACCAGCAAAAACAAGCGACCATCCAGCCCGTCATGTAACCCGCAAGCTGGCGCAACTCATCGTTCCCTCCGCAAATTGTGCAAGAAATTTCTCCCTTTCTCTTGCAAACGCCGGAAGTGCAAAAAAGGTTCAACTGCCAGGTGAGATTTAATGTAACGGCGGGCTGTGAAAAGGTCGGGCTGGCGTTGAACTAGTTGCTTCTATCGATCGTCTAAGTAGTGGTCGGGTTCGGCGGCGGAGCTGCAGCGAGATGAATGCAAAGGACCTAACACTGAAGGTGATTGAGGGCGCAGTCAGGATCTTGGGCTCCTCGACGGCGCGAGGGTTGGACATTGTTTTCCCGGAGACCTGCAGAGTTTGTAGTCGCTGGCTGAACTTCGACAGGGAGCGCACGCTTGGATTGCAGGCTCTCTGTTGTAATTGTTGGCATTCAATTGTGCGCGAGTCATGTTGGGTAGAACGGCTGAGCGTGCCATCGGGACAAGCGTTGAAGATTGTGAGCAGGACTGTCTATTCGGGTATCGTCAAGAGGCTGATCTACAGACTCAAATACGACGGTGATCGCCTGCTGGCTGGGGATCTCGCATCGATTCTGGCATCCGGTTGGCCCGTAGTTCGGCGAGAGCTAGACGATGATGACCCGCTGGTTGTGCCCATTCCATTGCACGCGCAGCGCCGGAACAGCCGCGGTTTTAATCAGTCGGCACTGCTCGCCCGACAGATCGCTCGGGTTGCCGGTGTGCCATGCGAAGCTAAGGCATTGGTGCGGATCAAGCGCACCGCCCCTCAGCATGGGCTTGATCGCGCCAAACGTCGCGAGAATTTGGCCGGGGCCTTTGCGGGAGATTCGCAAAGGCTGGCGGGACGGGTGATTGTATTGGTAGACGATATCTATACTTCCGGAGCAACCCTGACCGAGGCTGCCGAAACGGTTTTGGCCTGTGGGGCGAAACGAGTCTGCGCCTTTACGCTTGCCCGCGCTCTCCTCGGCGGTGGCCGGACGTAACGGTGACCCCGCCTAGGAGGACAGGCGGTTCAAGTTGGGTGCGTAGCGATGGCAATGGAACTCCGCCAGCAGCTGCTCGACAAGTCCCGCTCTCAAGTCATCAGTGAGGTCGGGGCAATAGTAGACAGCCACAGCGAGAGGGCCGCCGCTGCCGTAGCGGGGCAACTGGTACCAGGGATGGTGCTCGATTGAGGCTCTTATCGATTCAGTCTCGTCGATTTCCAAAAGCTCAATCTGATCTTCCATGCCGGACAGGATGGCATAAATTCCGGGCTCATGGAGTAGGTCCATGGTTTTTGTGAACGGGCCCTGAAATTCCCAGCTTCCTATATGAATGCTCATGGGGGCTCCTTCCCTTGACTCCGTCTACGCTGCAAGGTTATGGTGGCAGAGCGGCGACTAAGGAGTAGTTAAGAGCGCATGTTGAAAACATCGGGCCCCGGAGGTGGTTGTAAGACCTTCAAGCTGCAGACTTCAATGCTTCGGCGAAGGCCTCTACCGTTTCTTCAATGTCCTTTTTAGTGTGCACGAGCGACATGAAGGCACACTCGAATTGGGATGGCGGCCAGTAAATGCCCTTCTCTTTCAGTTTTTTCCAGACCTTGGTGAAGACGGCTGTGTCGGATGTCTGAGCCGATGCGAAGTCTACTACCTTCGTCTTGGTGAAGAAAAGGCAGACGATACCAGTGATCGATACAACCTGGAAGGCAGGCGAGCCCTTCTTTTCCAGCTCCTTCAGGCCTTCGACCAGCTTGCCTGTGCGCTGGTCCAGCTGCTCGTAGGTGTGTGGGATTTGCAATAGCTTGACTTGGGCCAGCCCGGCTGATACAGCCACCGGGTTGCCGGAAAGCGTGCCGGCCTGGTAGACGGGGCCCAATGGTGCCACCATCTCCATGAGATCGCGCCTGCCACCATAAGCGCCGATCGGCAATCCGCCGCCGATGATCTTGCCCAGGCAGGTCAAATCGGGCTTAACGGCAAATCGTTCTTGGGCTCCGCCGAGAGCGATGCGGAAGCCGGTGATCACCTCATCGAATATCAGCAGAGCACCATGCTTGGTGGTCAGGTCGCGCAAACCGGCCAGGAAGCCTTCCTGAGGAAGGATGAGGCCGGCATTGGCCGCCACCGGCTCGACGATAATAGCGGCAATGTCGTTTCCGTGCTCCTCGAATGCCTTCTTCACCGCCGGCAGGTCATTGTAGGGCAACGAAAGCGTCAGCTTGCTCAAGGCTTCAGGCACGCCCGGCGAGCTGGCGATGCCGAGGGTGGCCAGCCCCGAACCGGCCTGGATCAAGAACGAGTCCGCATGCCCGTGATAACAGCCATCGAACTTGACTATGATCGACCGCTTTGTGAAGGCTCTGGCCAGGCGGATCGCCGACATGCAGGCTTCGGTGCCGGAATTGACCAGGCGCAACATCTCCATGCTCGGCACCAGCCGTGATATCAGCTCAGCCATCTCTACTTCAGGCGGGCAGGGTGCACCAAAACTGGTGCCTTTGACGATTGCGTCTTCGAGTGCGTCAAGGACGCGTGGATGCCTGTGCCCGAGGATGGTGGCTCCCCAGGAGCCGATGTAGTCCGTATACTGGTTGACGTCGACGTCCCAGATGTAAGCCCCGTCGGCGCGATCTATGAATACCGGATGGGCATCGACTGCCTTGCACGATCGCACCGGGGAATTGACGCCGCCCGGCATCACCTTTTCCGCGCGCTCGAAGAGGCGTTCGGATCTTGTTTGTGGCAAAACTGCTTGGGTCATAAGTCTAACCTCATCCCTGAATGTTTATCGGAATGTCATCATGCCGGTCTGTGCACCTGCACTTCCGCCGGAGCCGCTTCAGGTGAGCAGTTTGTCCTTCAACCTCAAGCGCTTTCGATAACCGTGGATCGCCAGTTCCCGTGAATCCTTTGCCGATCAGCTCGACTGCGTGACGCCTTCAGCTGAGGCAAGAACGCGCTCCAGGACAGGCTCCACCATTTTTATCGCCTTTTCGCCAGCCTGGAAATGGCGCAGTTTGAGATCTGTGTCGAATATGTAGAACGCCGGCACGAACTTGTTCTCGAACGCATCGGTGATCGTGTGCCAGTTGTCGACCACGCAGGGCCAGTTGAGGTCGTACTCCTTCATGCACTCGACTACGGCTTCGACGTTGGTGTCGCTCTCCTGTCTCGGCATGTGTACGGCTATCACCTTCAGCCCTTTGTCGCTGTATTGTTCGATCCAGCGCGCGATGTCTGGCAGCGATTCCTTGCAGATGCCGCAACTGATTGCCCAGAAGTGGGCGACCACTACGTGTCCTCTCAGGCTCTCGATTTCTATCGGTTCCGAGCTGAACCAGTCAGTACCGCCTTCCAGGGAGGGCATGGGGGAGTCCATTCGCAGTGGCATCGCGACCTCCTTATTGCATTTGGTCCAAGCGGTTGTTCTCAAGAATAATTCTTACTCTATCTGACCCAGACCCGCCCGGGTTGGCCAGGCGAATCTGGGTCGAGAGCTCAGGTCAGATGAGGCGACACGCTGGTGTCATCTCGAAGCTGTCTTAGACTTGCAAGGTCTTTTGACCGGGCTTCCAATCGGCGCCGCAAAGACCGCCGGTCTTGAGCGCTTCCAAAACGCGCAGAGTTTCGTCGACGGAACGGCCGATGTTGAGCGCGTGAACGACTTGATACTGGAGCGTGCCATCTGGATCGATGATGAACAACCCGCGCAGGGCGATGCCTTTGTCTTCAAGCAAGACACCGTAGTCACGGCTGACGTCTTTGGTGATGTCGGAAGCAAGCGGGAACTTGAGCGAGCCCAAGCCGTTCTTGTCTTCGGGCGTGTTGATCCAGGCTCTGTGGCTGTATACGCTGTCGGTGGATACGGCCAACAATTCGGCTCCGGCCTTTTTGAGGTCATCCAATCTGTCGTTGAAAGCCTTGATTTCGGTCGGGCACACGAATGTGAAATCGAGCGGGTAGAAGAACATGATGAGCCACTTGCCCTTGTAGTCGGACAATTTGACGTTTTCCTTCAACGTCTTGAGGTCCTTGGTCGAGGGCATGTCAAAGTCAGGAGCTCTCTTTCCAACTTGCAGCATAGCGTCTGGTACTCCAAAACAAAGGTAAAAGACTAGGTTTGTAGGATCTTAGCCGCCTGGCAACTAAGACTCAGTGCCTTTAATGGAAATTCCATAATTAATGGCCCGAGTCGCACAGGCACGCCATTTCGTGCCTACTTGCTTCTGGGGCGTGGATTCTGGCCGACGAGCTCATCGAGTTCCTGGCGCAAGCCGTGCTCTTTTACATAGCGCTGGATAAGCGGGCTGTTAGCATCCCAGCCGATGTTGAGCAGGTGGCGGAGATGGTCGCGCGGCGACGTGCTCTGCTTGCTTCTGCCTAACTCGGCGTCGTCGATTGTTTCGGACATCAAGCACCCTTTGCCAGCGGCTTTCCTCTGATTACCGGTAGGCCGCCAGGAATCTCAGCCCTTCATTATATTCGCGCCGGCGCCACTGCAGCAAAGCTGCTAATTTGTTGCCGGTTTTTACATAGACGTCAACCAGCTGAATGCCTCAGTCCGTCGCAGTTGCCAGCCGGCGTCGCCATTAAAAACCACTTCATAATCGCTGCCGACCAGCCTCTTTTTTCACCGGGCAGCCTTTCTTTTGATATGATCTCCATTTGCCTGTGCCGGTTGAGGCGCCATCAGGCAAGTCTCGGATTCTCGAGCAAACAGCAGGCCAGCCACGCCGGACTGGTCGCAAGAAGTGGCAGGCGCCAAGCAAAATTCAGGTCGCGGAGACAAACATGTACGCCATAGTTGAAGCCAGTGGTAGGCAATACCAGCTCGAGGCCGGCCGTTTCGTGGACATCGATCTTGTCGGTGCCGAGCCCGGTGACGCCTATGTCTTCGAGCGGGTCCTCATGATTGTGAACGGCAAGGATTCGCAATTGGGCAGCCCGTTTCTGGAAGGAGCCAAGGTGAATGCCCGTGTGTTGTCACACGGAAGAGAGCGCAAGATTCTTGTTTATAAGCAGCGCCCCAAGAAGGGCACGCGCAAGAAGCAGGGCCACCGGCAACACTTCACTCGGGTCTTCATCGACTCCATTCAGTTGAACGATAAGCTGCTGGCGGAAGCAAAAGTGCAGGCTCCCGCCGCCAGCAAAGCAAAAGCAACGCCAAGCGAAGCGCAGCCGGAGAGAAAAGCGGCCGAGCCTAAAGCCAAGGCCAAAGAAAAGTCCGGCGAGCCGAAGGCGGCCGCCAAAGCGAAGCCCGCTGCTGGACAGGTAAAGACAACCAAGCAGGCCGGCGAATCTACCAGCGCGGCGGATGCGAAGACGACAAAGAAATCCCCAGCAAAATCGGATACAAAGAAGAAATAGGGTTGGCAACGACAGGCTCGGCTTTTGAGCCTGCTGCTGACAGACGTCTACGGGTAAAGGACTCATGGCACACAAAAAAGGCGCAGGATCTACAAGAAATGGTCGCGACAGTCAGGCTAAGAGACTGGGCGTCAAGCGATACGGTGGACAGTACGTGCTGACCGGCGAGATTCTCGTCCGCCAGCGCGGCACCAAAATTCATCCGGGCGCCAATGTCCTTAGGGCCAGCGATGATACCCTGTATGCTGCCTCAGAAGGGGTAGTCACCTTCGAGAGCTCGAGAGGGCGTAAGCTCGTCTCTGTTTATCCGGCTGGCTAAAAGCATCCGCCCGGGCGGAACACGGCATAAAGTCCGCTCCCGCTGTGGGCGGAATAGGCGCTGGCCGGCACCATTGCGTTATATTGGCAGTGACGTACAATTCTGCTTCTCAAGGGCCACGGACCCGTGCAAGAAAATTCTTCGAAACCCATCGAGCCGGTCCTCAATCTACTGGGTGTGACCGCATATGGTGCCCTCAAAGACGTAAAGATTACCGGCGTCGCCTTTGACTCGCGCCTGGTCAAGCCCGGCAATGCTTTCGTCTGCATTCCCGGCGACAAGGTGGACGGCAATCAATTTATAGGCCAGGCCGCCAAAAACGGCGCCTCTTGCATATTCTCGGAAGTTGCTGCCAAAAGCCCGCCGGTGCCTTTCTTCCAGGTGCCGGATGTCAGGTTGGCGCTGGCTGCCCTGGCCGACCACTTTTATGACTACCCGAGCCGCCGCCTGCGCGTGCTCGGTGTGACTGGCACCAACGGGAAGACTACAACTACGCACTTGATCGAGCATATCTGCAACTTCGCCGGTCAGAAGACAGGACTGATCGGTACGTTGGGGGCACGCTGGCATGCGCAATCCGGCTATCAGAACATCAAGCACACCACCCCGCAGTCATCGGATTTGCACGCGATTCTGAGCCGTATGGCCGAATCCGGCTGCAGCCATGTCTCCATGGAGGTGTCCAGCCATGCCCTTGTTCAAAAGAGAATTGCCGGCTGCCACTTTGCTGTCGCTTGCTTGACCAATGTCACCCAGGATCACCTCGATTTCCACAAGACAATGGAGCATTACTGGCAGTCGAAGCGGAAGCTGTTTGAAGATATCGGCGCAAGCGTTCATCCGAACCGCTCCGTGGTCGTAAACAGGGACGATCCGCTGGCGCCGGAGTTCTTGAAGGTCGTGGAATCTCCGGTCACCAGGCTGACTTATGGCTGGAGCCCTGGTGCAGACACGTACGTCAAAGCGGCGAACTTCGACTTCACCGGTATGCAACTTACGCTGGAAACGCCGGCCGGACCGGTGGATATGCGCTTGAAGCTGACCGGGCGCTTCAACGTCTACAACGTGATGGCTGCCGTCACCGTCTGCCTGTCCGAAGGGATCGACCTGGCAAGCTGTGCGCAGGCCGTCGCTGACTTTCCTGGTGTGGACGGCCGGTTCGAGCTGGTGTCCATAGGCTCGCCTGGTGAACCGCTCTGCGTAGTTGACTATGCTCACACGCCCGACGGCCTGGAAAATGTGTTGAAAACGGCTCGCAGCCTGGTTCCGGAAGGTGGGAGGCTGATTGCTGTCTTTGGTTGTGGTGGCGATCGCGACCCTTCCAAGCGCCCACAAATGGGGGCCATCGGCGAAGCAATTGCCGACGAGGTGATCATTACCTCCGATAACCCCCGCAGCGAAGATCCTCAGCAAATCATCGCCAACATTCTGGCCGGCATCAAGCGTACTGCCAGCGTCAAGGTTGAAGCGGACCGGGCCAGGGCGATCAAACTGGCGATTTCGAAAGCGGGCAGTCGTGACGTCCTGGTCGTGGCCGGCAAAGGACACGAGAATTATCAGATTCTCGCCGATCGCACAATCCCCTTCGATGATCGCACGGAGGTCCGCCTGGCGTTGACTGCGCGGCAAAGGCTCATCCAGGAGGAGAAGCCGGCCTCAAGCCCTCGTTCCAAATCATAGGCCGGTTGGCGTCTTGCGCCGTCGGCCCCAAAGCGGCTGGGTATATATAATTGGATAAGTGGCGTGTTTCTCTTGAGCTATTGGGGCTACCGTGGGTATAAACTTCCACATAACCTCCGTTCGGGAAGGCACCATTTTCAACGTGATGCAGTTCCTGAGCCTGGAGAAGGTGACCGGCATTTTGAGCGTCTCCTTCGGGCGGCACATTCCCGAGGTCGCTATTTATTTTGTCTCGGGCACTGCGGCTACTGCCGAGTTTGGCTCCCTGGTCGGTGACCCGGTGCTCGATGTGTTGCTCTGCCAGGAGTACGCCATCAAGGAGGTCAATTTTGCTCCCGGGCGCATCAGCCGCATCAACGATCGAGCTCTGATCGTCCGGGCCGCCAGCCTGTCCGGAGCTCTCTTGCAGGCGTCCAAGGATGTCGACAAGTGCCAGGCTCGCCCGTACATCTACGGCTTGCTGCCCGTGCATCTCCCCGAATCGGGAAGAACCGAGACGATCCTGCAGATTCTCCATGATTTTCCAAAGGTAAGGGACTTTCTGTCCGCGCAGCAGCCTGCCGATAAGGATAAAAAGGCGCCGCTCAAGCAGTGCGAGCTCCTGCACCGGGCGCTGGCCCGCGGTGCCCTCAACTACCACACGCCGCTTGTTCCGCTCAAATCATTCCGGCAGCTGATGGACCCGCTGCAGCCGCTGAGCGATAAAGAAACCGAGAACCTGCGCGTCTACATGCGCAGCCTTTTGCCGCATCCGAAGGCGACCCATATGCCGATCGACAGGTTCTACGCCTTCGCCAGCGCTGTCGAGTCGATCGCACACAGGCGCGGGCCCGAGGTCGGCGAGCAGACGCGCAGAGCCATCTACAGGCTGATTCAGCTAACCACCAAACTCGGTGACACGGCAACTCTCAATGTCTGACCGGGACGCCGGCCCTGCACCACAGACGGTGCTAGAGTCAGCGGGCTGCCGCCGGCGGTTTCTTGGCCGGGTCTGCCGATGGCTTCAAGCCCGCGTCTGCTGGCGGCACCGGATTTGCCGCTGATGTTGGCGAGCCACTCGGCTGCGCGTTGGGCTGTGCGGACTGCGACCGTGAGCCTCCGCCAACGGCTGTGGCAGTTTGATCTACTTGTTTGCGATCAACCGGCGGATAGCCGGTCAGCATCGCCACTATCGGCTCGCTGGTCTGCTTGTTTAGACCGATCAAAAGCTCAATATCAAACTGTTGCGATTTTGCATAAGCGAAATCCCTGGACCTGATGGTAACAACCCCCTTCACATGCACGGGTACCAACCCCTGGTGATTGGGCTCGAGCGGGTAAGTCTCGTAGATGCGCACTTCCGTTGTCTGTTTGCTGGCTGCCAGCTTAGTCAATCTGTCTTTGAGCTTTTCGCTGGTCGGCGGAATCAGGTTCTGTTGCTTGAGCTTGTCCACTAACTCCGGCGCCAGGTCGGTGTTTGTAAGGAACGTTTGCGAACGCTCGTAAGTCGGGTAACTGTCGTCGAGCAAGTGGAATGTAACCGAGCGAGCAAATCGATCGAGCTTGGCTTTGGTCTCCTTGCCGAGGGCCTGCGCTCGCAATCTGCCGGCCCGCTGCTCGAGCGGCTCGGCCTCTTTGGCCCGGCCGGTTGCTCTCAGCAATTGACCGTAGCTGTCCAGCGTGAAACTCAGACTTACGTGGTGGGCACCGAGCGACTTCTCCTGAATGACCAGCATCCGCTTGTAGAGCGGCTCTGCTTGATCGTATTTGCGAAGCCGGAAATAAATAGCTGCCAGATTGTTCATCGTGTTCAGGAGCTGCTTGTCGTTGCGTCCCTGTTTTTTCTCTCTGATGGCGAGCGCCCTTTGCAGGAGCGGTTCGGCCTCCTTGTATTTCCCCTGTGCCCAGTAGGATGCGGCAATGAACTCCAGGTTACGAGCGACATCCAGGTGATCCTTGCCGACCTGCTTCTCGCGCAGGGTAAGCGCCTCCTTGAGCGCGCTGTCCACTTCAGCAGTCTTCCCCTCAGCTTCAAGGGTGGCCGCCATAAACATCAGCGTGTTGGCCACCTTTACGGGACTACCGTCTTTACGCCTGATCGCGAGGGCGCGCTGGTAGTAGGATGCGGACTGCTTGTAATCGCCTTGCTTGTAATAGAGGAGTCCCAGATCAGACAGGCAGCCGGCCACATTTTCGTGGTTTGGGCCCCAACCTTTCTCCGCACCTGCCAGTGCCAGCTTGAAGCGTCTTTCTGCCTCCGTGTAGTCGCCTTCCTCGAAGAAGATACCGCCCTGCTCGCGATTGAAGTTGTAATCAATGCGCCCCCGGTCCGTCTTCGATGTGCACGCCGAGACCGACAACAGCGAAAGACCGACCGCCAGGATAAAGAATATGTCAACAGTGCGCTTCATACGCGGATTGGCGCGGGCTCCTGCCATCTTATCACCAAAGAGACCGTCGCCGGTATGGCTAACCTATTGCATTATCTCAGTAAAGCGTCTGCCGGACATTGCTTTCGGGGTCAGAAACTTCACGGGTGCGTCGCCCGTCTTTATCTGTAAACGAATTTACATGGTACGCGCTGCCTCCAGCGCTCGAGCGAGCCTATGAGCCTGAAACTGGAGCTATTGGTTACGACCGTGCTCAGTCTGGTCGCTGCCCGTCCGCTGGCCGCCTCTAATTTCGAGGCGCACTCAGACGGTCACGACGGCTTGCGCATCGGTAGTTTGATCAATCGGTTTGTTCCCGGTCGCCCTTTTCGCAGTGAGGCCAAAGGGGAAGCGACAGCGGACCTGAAGAATTGGTTCGACCGCTACGATCACATACGCAGACAGGCGCAGATGACTGCCGCCGAGCGCGCCGAGTCTGACAGGCTGCAAGATAAAGGCGTGTTCGTATTGCTGTCTAGCTCGGACAAACAGTCCGGGCGCGCCCTGCTCAATAAGATGGTGATTAGATATAGGAAAGCAGCGGGACAGATGGAGAGTTTGCCCAGGCTGGCCCAGACCGAAAAGCTGCGCCGAGGCTACAGTCGGTACTTTCGCAGCGCCGGCAAGCTGTTTGGAGACTATCTGACCGTATACGGCAATGTGTTTGCCAAAGACGCTTCCGGCCAGTCGATTCGCAAGAAGCTCAAGACGCGCAAGGCGGCACTGCAGGCTCTAGAAGCCTCGAACAAGGCCCTGGACGAGCGCTTGCGTGCCCGTTACCGGATACCTGCCTACAAATTCAGCGCCTAGGGGCAGCGCTGCTCGATGCCGGCACCATATGCGGTGCCGAGCCTCAAGTGGCGTCGCCGAGCACCCGCCCAGGTTGCCGTTGGCTGCCCCTGTCAGACTGTCGCGGCGCGTGCTTTGAGAAGCCGATGATGACGGGATCTGAACTGTCACAGACCGGCATCCTCTGTGGACTTGCCGACCGTATTGTAGATGTTGGGCCGGACGAGGCGATTGACACCTGTCCAGGCGCTCTGCGGATTCCCGATCGACAATGCCCGGAGGCATCATGAGAAAGGAGTTAAAAGATAGAAAAAACTGGCTTACCTTCGCGGTATTCAAGGCGATAAACGTGCTGGCGGTCAGGAGTCGTTTCGAGCATGTCAGGTTCATCGGGCGTGAGAATATCCCGCAGTCCGGGCCGTTTCTGCTGGTCAGTAACCACATCTCACGCTGGGATGGACTGGTGTTGCATGAAGCAATCGAACGCCCATCTAACTGGATGGTTACCCCCAACGAGTTGACGGGGCTACAGGGGCTCGTTCTGCGGTCGATGGGAGCGTTCCCGGCCGACGCCACTTTCCGGCTGATCGACTTTGTGCGTGCTCAAGCTGCCAAAGGCGAAGGAACGGTAATCTTTCCGGAAGGAAATGTCTTCTATGACGCCGTTACACATCCCTTCAAAAACGGCGCGGCCCGCCTGGCTTTGTCCTGTGCCACGGTGGGGATTCCTCTGACGCTGGTGCCGGCTGCTGTCCACTATGGCAACAACGGGCGCACAGCCACGGTGATAGTCGGCGAGCCGGTTGATCTGCCCGCGTACGTCAAGGAGTACATCGAGCAAAGTAACGTGGGAATTCGCTCCCTCACCAGCAGGCTCTACAGGGAGGTCTGCCATCTTCGTCACAGTCTGGGCGTCCAGGCTGATAACCTGATATTGTTCACCGGTTCGAGGAAGAAGCGCTGGGTTCCGAGGCTATTTGGAGCAAAGTCGGATGAGCGAGCGTCTATGATCGGGGACAATGAGCGAAAGGAGTCTGTTGGCTGTGCAGAATGTGTGGGAGCAAGTCCAATTACTGGCCGACGACTTCTACCTTTTCAGGATGGATCGCATAACCGCTCTCGCCCGCAAGAACCTGCCTGATGGATTCTGGGGCGATCAAGCATTGCCCGAGGGCGGGTATAAGCAGGTTTATCTTACGTTCGATGACGGCCCGGATCCGCACACGACTCCCTGGTTGCTTGAATTGCTTGAAGAAGCCGGGGTGAAGGCAACGTTTTTCCTCATCGGTTCCCATGTTGCTCGTCACGAGCACCTGGTCGAGAAAATACATCGCGGCGGACATACCATTGGGAATCACAGTTTCAATCACTATTTGATGCCCGTGCTGACGGTCGCTGCCGCCGAGTCCGAGATTGATCGCACTAATCGGCTGATCAGCGACATTACCGGGTCGGCGCCCAAGATTTTTCGCCCACCGTACGGGGTCATCGACCAGCGGGGCGCCGACTGCCTGCGCGAGCGCGATATGAAGCCTGTCTACTGGGGGGCCGTGCCCGAAGATTGGTCGGCACCGGGAGCCGACCGCGTAGTCAACCGAGTGCTCAAACGGCTTTCGCCAGGGACACTGGTCGTACTTCACGAGCACCGCTTGCTTCGCAACCAGACGTTACAGGCTGCCAAGCAAATAATATGTAAGGGTAAAGAGCTGGGGTACGACTTTGCCACGGTTATCTGACTGCCGGCCTCCCGCTCTTGTCTGACCTTACACCGAGAGTGGCCGTGCTCGATTTCAGACCACCGAAGGATACGCCGCTGCTGATTGGGCTGGTTAAGACCATGATGCCGCTGGTCCTCAAGTATCGCATGCAGGATACGCGACTGGAGGTTGTCGGCGACGGCGTCGAACGCTTCAAACAACTAAAGGGCAAGCACACGGTCATTTGCCCCAATCACCCCGGGTCGACGGATCCTGAAGTCATGTTCGCCGTCTCTCGTAAGGTGGGGGAAGACTTCAATTTCCTGGCTGCCAGGGAAGTTTTCGACTGGGACCATGGCATGCGCGGCTGGTGGTTCCAGCATCTGGGCGTTTACTCTGTCGTGCGCGGAGCTTGCGACCGGGAATCGTTCAAGACGACCAGGCGCCTGATAGTCGAAGGCAAGAAAAAGCTGGTGATCTTCCCTGAAGGGGAGATATCTCGGCAGAATGACACCCTGATGCCGCTGGAATCCGGTGTCGCTCAAATGTCCTTTTGGGCCCTCGAAGAGCTGCAGAAGACTCAAGCGCAGGAACCGGTCTTTCTGTTGCCGCTGGCCATCAAGTACACGTACCGCGGAGACGTGCGGGCTCAGCTCGACAAGTCCCTGTCCGCGCTGGAGGAGGAACTCAAGATCGAGCGGTCGGACGGACCGTCGCTCTATCCGAGGCTGAGGCGGGTGGCCGAGCAAGTCCTGGTTACGCTCGAGCACCAGTATGGCTTTAAACCCGGACCAGATGCCAGCTTGAACCAGCGGATAGTGGAATTAAGATCGTTTATCCTCGAGAACATCGCCAACTACCTGCAGACCGAGTTGCCTGCAGATCAGAGTCAATTGGACTGGATCCGCATCTTGCGCAATTGCCTCGACGACTTTATTTACGGGGATGAAAGCCAGTTGTCGGAATACGAAAAGAAGGTGCATGACGAAAAGACCGAAAAAATTCGTGGTTTTTACCGTGATCTCGATCGCATCGTTAATTTCATATCTATTTACGATGGCTACCTCAAGGACAGGATGACCCAGGAGCGGTTTGCCGACGTGGTCGCCCGGCTGGAGACAGAGGTCTTCGGTAAGACTGAGCCGAAGGGGCCGCGCCTGGTACGCGTCGACATCGGTAAGCCAGTTAATCTGCTGGACCTGTATCCCTCTTATAAGTCCAGCAAGCGGGCTACCGTGCACAAAGTCAACGAGGACCTGGCCGCCCAGATTTCGTCTATGATCGAGTCCCTCGACAAGAGCCGCCCAGCACTGCTGGTCGAGTGAACTGCAAGAATTCTTGCGGAAAATCTTGCAAGTGAAAGTCGGTTGCTTCCCCCCTACCCCGGGTCGAGTCTGCAAGAAATTTCGCGGAAAATCTTGCAAGTCAACCTCGGTTGCTTTCCGCGTTCTGCCCCGGGTCATCTGCAAGAATTTTTGCCGAAAATCTTGCAAGTTTCCCCGGCAGTTGGAACTGGCTTGCCCGGCAGCTAGCTTCAAAAAACTTCTCTTTGCAACCTGTCGGGTGGGTGCTATTATGTACCGTCGGGTCGGAATTCGCGGTTCCGGCTGCCCTGGTCGCCCATGGCTGGGGCGGACCCATATCGAGAGGGTAGATGCAGAAACTAGCTCTGGTAGGACTTGGTGCCTCAGGTCTCTTCGCTCTCAGAGAGCTGGCGGGAGCCGAGGTCGAAGTACACGTCTTCGATGTCGGACCCATGTATTCCAAACGCTACCCCTGCCCGATCGATCAGGGAAAGCTCGAAGTATGCCCACCGAAAGCATGCAGTTATTGCGCGCCTGGACAGTCGGCGGGGAGCTGGAACGACTTTAAGGTAATTCTTTCTGCGTCGCCGGTCATCGGCGGACGCCTTTTTGATTTGGTCGGAGAGTCCGAACTGCAGAAGCGTCTGGACAAAGTTCGGTCAGTCATACTGCAGCACGCGCCGGTCGAGATTCCGATTTGCACACCGAATCAAGATGATCTGGAGTGGATCAAGCGCAAGGCCACGCTGGCCGGCATGACATACCACTATCAGGAGCTGCTTCACTGCGGCTCTGATAACGCGCCGGCCATAAACACAAGCATCCTCGATGAGTTGATGTCACGGGGCCCCAACATTGCCTTTCACTGGGACAGCAAAGTGTTGTCGGTTCAACGCCGCGGTGAAAAGTTTGCGATCGGCTATGACCGATACCGAAAGCCCGGTGAGCAGACCGAGGAGATCTTCGACATGGTCATCCTCGCCCCCGGACGTGGTGGCGCACACTGGCTTACGCAGCAGCCCTTTTATAAGGAGCTGGACATCCACCCGGGACAGGTGGACATCGGTGTGCGTGTCGAGACGAGCTGCTATTTCACGGAAGAGATCGACAGGAGATTCTACGAGCCCAAGCTCTATTACCGTAGCCGCCACGCCAACGATGTCGTGCGAAACTTCTGCTCCAATCCGCGCGGATTTGTCACTCCGGAAAATCACCGCGAATACGTGCTGGTCAACGGGCATTCGAAGATGTTCGAGAAGTCGGAGAACAACAACTTCGCTGTCCTTGTGTCCAAGACGTTCACGAGACCCTTCAAAGATCCGCAGCTTTACTCGCAGACAATAGCCAGGATTGCCAACATGCTGGCCGGCGGCGGACCGCTTATTCAGCGGCTCGGCGACTTGCGTGCCGGCAGGCGTACTAAGTCTCTGGCGAACAATCTCGTCAAGCCGACACTCGAGGCCGAATGCGGCGACATTTCCCTTGCTTATCCGCATCGCATACTCGAAGGCATCATCGAATACATTGACGCCTTCGACAAAATCTGTCCTGGCGTCGCAGACGGCTCGACACTTCTCTACGCTCCTGAGTGCAAGAGCTATCCCGATTCGATTACTGTCACCAAGAATATGGAGACCAATATTCCCAGCCTCTATATCATTGGCGATTCCAGTAGTTGGACGCGTGGTGTCGGTCAGGCCGCTTCCAGTGGAATTCTCGCAGGTGAAGGCGTGCTTCTGAAAGTTAGTCAGGCAACCAAGACCAGTTTTGCCGTGCCATCGCCGGTGGTGCCGGATCCTCAGTCTACTTAGCTGAGCGCTGAAAGTTGCGCACGCCCGCAGCCGAAAACGCCGGTTGACAACATTGGGTTTGCTGCGGATTTGGTGCCGATCGTCAACATTAATTCTCAGTCCGAGTCGTAAAGCGGTAACTCGGGCTCAGCGTCAACAGATGCAAGGTGCTGCTTGCACTTCATTGGCTGCAACATGTTATCCTTTTGTGCGAAGGATCTGACTTGAGTTGAGTCCGAATATGGGCTCGGCGCCATAGGTACTTCAATACCGTCAAAGACGGTATTTTGGCGCACTCGTGCTTGCTTCCAGCAGACGTTGTCCGTATATAGCACTCGTTTGACTCGAAGCAGGACTAAAACTCCAGGGGGAGCATAAATATGCCAGTACGCGGCCGGTATGACAGCCGAGTGGCTTTCGCTGACACAATTCTCGGAGTTGTAAGGAAGACATTCTCACTGAAAGGCGCGCCGACATCCTGCTTCTCTGAACGCGTGAAACCGAACAAACGAGCCGCCGAACCACGGCGGCTGACAGCCGTATTGGCGGTGCTTCTTTTGATGCAGATGACACTGCCCACGCAAGTGATGGCTCAAGCCGCCCCTCCTCCGGCGACCCCGCACGCGAATATGGATCTGGGCTCAACGGATAGAACAGTCACTGCCACCCAGGCGACCGCAACGGGTATTCACGTCGGGCACCAGACGAAAACGGTGAATCCCGGCGACATGCTGACGCCCGCTGAATATGCGGCTTTGCAGCAGGTCCTTACGACTGGCAGTCAAACACTGCGAGTTGGTCGTGACGGTAATGCGGTTCACGGAACCTTAAATTTGACTCCGGACTTGTCGAGTGTGATCGGCGACCTTGTGATCCCGAAGAGAGTGACTGTAATAAATGACTTCGGTCTCGGCTCCTCGCTCGACATTGGCGGCAACCTCAACAACTCCGGTCGCTTTTATGCGGTTTCGAGTAACTCGAGTGTCACCAACGCAGTCATCAACGCAAACAACATCTTCAATAACACCGGTGCGGTCTTATCATCCGTGCTGCCGGCCGGTGGTCTTACGGGATTCAGCAATCTCGCTGGAAATCTCAACCTGACGTTGAATGCTCTGCATGACATCGTCAACGCTGGAGTAATCAGCAGCTCCGGACATCTGAATTTGAATGCCGGCGG
>Ga0066388_100000554_pt1 | contig 18112 bp, 16 predicted proteins | sample PanSoiMetaGPlot6_FD_64539 | JGI IMG/M metagenome (GOLD analysis project Ga0066388, IMG submission 64539) | Tropical forest soil microbial communities from Panama analyzed to predict greenhouse gas emissions - Panama Soil - Plot 6 (Hybrid Assembly) | ecosystem: Environmental > Terrestrial >... | reverse complement strand
AGGGCCTGGCTGGAGGATGGTGGCGGCGGAAAAGATCGAGGACGGCCAGGGCACTGGAAAGGGTATTTACAAAGCTGATAAGCGACTTATAATGGGGCGGTCTACTAAAGACTCTAGCAACGGCACCCCATACCAAACTGTTCTTTATAAATACTAGAAAGGCGGCTTGCTTTGACTCACCAACCAGGTGCTCTGGTTTGGCTCGATCAATTTGCGGGCTATCTCGAGATTGAGCGAAATTATTCCTCCAACACTATTCGCGCTTATCTGAACGACCTCAAGCAGCTGATTGACAGCGACTCCGCCAAAACCGGCAGCGGCATCGAATCCGATGCCAGTTCGGGCTGGCTGGAGGCTGAGCAGCTCAGGGACTACGTGCGAGCGATTCAGGAGCGCTACAGTCGTCCGACTGTGGCGCGCAAGGTATCGGCAATTCGTACTTTCTTTCGTTATCTGCGCCGGGAGCAGCTGATTGAGGAAGACCCCTCCAAATCGGTGCGCGGACCCAAGCTGGCCCGCAGACTTCCGGAATGCCTGGACCGCGACGAAGTCGCCCGGCTGTTCATGGCCACTGACGCTGGTTCACTGGGCGTCAGAGACCGGGCGATCATGGAGACCTTGTATGCCACCGGTATTCGGGTCAGTGAGCTCTGCGGTCTGCGCGTCGATGACTACAACTCCGAAGCCATGGAGATGAGAGTTTTCGGCAAGGGTTCCAAGGAGCGCGTTGTGCTGCTGAACGCCAGCGCCAATTCCTGGCTGCAGCGGTATGTGACGGAACACAGAGCAAGGCTCTCCGGCTCCGCGGCCCCCGATCCGCAGGCCCCCTTGTTTGTCAGCCGCGAGGCCACGCCGCTGTCGACGAGATCCGTTCATAGAATCGTCATCAAGCACGCGGTCAAAGCCGGTATCACCAAGACAATTACCCCACATACTCTGCGCCACAGTTTCGCTACGCACCTTTTGGAGGGCGGGGCGGATCTGCGAGTTGTTCAGGATCTTCTTGGGCACTCGAGCATCAGTACAACGCAAATCTACACGCACGTCAGCCTGGAGAGGCTTCGACGCATCTACATGAGCTCTCATCCGAGGGCATAACTGCCAACCTGTCATTCTGAGGGCGTCGGCGCCCGAAGAATCTCACCAAAGTGAGATCCTTTGCCATCCTGGCTCAGGATGACAGTTTGTTCGTGCCTTCCTTGCCGGCCCGGAAGCCATGCCTGGCGCCGGCCGGGTTATAATGTCTCTGGCTCTGGGAAGCGGCTTAGAATGGGGCTTTCCTCGATGCCGAGGCAAGGGTGTGGCAGAGCGGCGCGCAAAAAACAGGCATAAGCGGTCGGGTGGCGTTTTAGGTTTCATCGGCCGCCTGTTTCGTGCCGGCTTTATCCTCAGTTTGATAGCCGTGGCGGTGGCAGTCGGCTACGGCGGTGCCTATGTCTGGAAGGAGCTGAAGGAGCTGCCGGACGTCACGGCCCTTGAGCGCTATGAGCCAATTGAGGCTATTCAAATATTCGACCGCAACGACCGCCTGGTCTGCACGGTCGAAGGCGACGAAGACCGGCGGGTAGTTCCGCTCAATCAGGTCTCGACGCAAATGCAACAGGCGATCCTGGCCGCGGAAGATCGCCACTTTTATGAGCATCACGGCATCAATGTGCTGAGCATCTGCCGGGCAATGCTGGCCAATCTCCAGGCCGGGCACATCGTCGAGGGTGGCTCGACAATCACCCAGCAGCTCGTGAAGAACCTTTTCTTCGATGAGCCAAGACGCAACATCGAGCGCAAGGTAAAGGAAGCCTTCATGGCCTGGGAGCTGGAGAGGCGCTACTCGAAAGACAAGATTCTCGAGCTCTACTTGAACCAGGTCTACTTCGGCAACGGGGGATACGGCATCGAGCGAGCTGCCTCGCGTTACTTCGACAAGAGCGCCGCTGCTTTGAACCTGGCTGAATCAGCGTTTTTGGCCGGGATGGTGAAGGCGCCTTCCGAGTTGAGCGCCAACAAAGATGCAGCGATTGCCCGCCAGCGCGAGATACTGAGCAAAATGACCGAGTACGGTTACATCACGCCCAAGCAGGCTGAGAGCGCCAGGAAGCAAAAGCTGACCTTCAAGCGCGGCGTCAATCCTCTGCAAAAGTATCCTTATTACATAAGCCATGTCTTGCAGCTTCTCAGAGATCGCTTCAGCCAGGCCGAGATGCGCAGGCAAGGGCTGCGCGTTTTCACCAACCTTGATCCAGTGGCGCAGGAGATAGGCGAGAGAGTTCTCAGCGAGTCGATCAAGAAAGCTCCCAAGGGCGTCAGCCAGGGAGCGCTCGTGTCGGTGCAGGTAGCCGACGGGGCGGTGGTCGCTCTCGTCGGTGGCGTCGGCGACTTCTGGAAGGCTCAGTGGAATCGTGCCACCAATCCGCACACGGCCGGATCGTCCTTCAAACCTTTTGTGTATCTGACAGCATTCATCAAAGGTACATTGACGCCCAGCAGCATCATCGAAGACACGCCTCTGGTCGTGAAGCAGCCCTGGGGACTCGAGCCCTACGCGCCCAAGAATTTCGACAAGAAGTTCATGGGAAAGATCACCGTGCGCAAAGCGCTTGCTCTGTCACGTAATGTCTGCTCCGTCCGCATCGCACAGCTGGTCGGCATGGACAGCATCATCGAAACAGCGCGTCTGGCAGGCATCGTCTCCAAGCTCGATCCGAATCTCTCGCTCGCCCTCGGCAGCTCTGCCGTCTCTCCCCTGGAAATGGCCGGCGCCTACGCCACTTTCGCCCGAGCAGGCGTGGCTATCCGGCCACAGATGTTGCGCAAGATCGAGAACAACAAGGGGCAGGTGATCGAGGTCTTCGACCCGCGGGTCGATAAGGTCTTCGAGCCGGAGCCTGTTGCCGAGCTCGTCGATGTCATGCAGGAGGTCGTGCGCAGCGGCACGGGCACACAAGCGAAATTGGCGGACCGGCCGGTGGCAGGCAAAACCGGCACTGCCGACGAATCCAAGGATATATGGTTCATCGGTTTCACTCCCGATCTGGTTACGGCTGTCTGGGCCGGAAATGACGAGAACCTGCCGATACCCGGAGTTTATGTGACTGGTGGCACCGTGATGGCGCGCATCTGGCGTACTTACAATCAGGCTTATTATGAGAAGCACCCGACGCCGCCCGGCTCGTTTATCGCGCCGACCAAACTCGTCGAGGAACAACCCTCACACTCGCCTGAGACGGCTGCCAGCGATGGCACTGAACCGCTTCCCGCACCAGGTGCGGTGCCGCTCGTCGGTGGCGAGGGGCAACCGGTGGAAACCGGAGCCGGGGACCTGGAGGCTCCTGTGCAGAGTACTCAACCCGGCGGGCAAATGCCGGGTTTTGCTCCGCCTGTTGCCCCGCCCGCATATCCGGAAGTCCCGCCCGGGCAGCCGGGGCAGAGCGCCGCTCCCGTGCCGCCCTCTTATGCGCCGGCCACGGCGCCTTCGCGCCCGGCGCCGCCACCCGCTCCTATAATGATGGCTCCGCCTTTCGGGCAAGACCGCCAGTTGACGCAGGAAGCACCGGTAGCCCCCCAGGGTGTGCGAACAGGACCTGTAGACACGGGAATTGTCCAGTCGCATAAAGGTGTGACCAACTATCGCTGAGGTCGTCCGCTCGAGGTGAAAGGCTAAGGAATGACAGTGGGCACCGGCGGATCCGCCGAAATCAGCGCCAGCCCTAGTGCCGGCAAGGTGGTCGTCAAGCCTGCCGGCGCAACAAAGCTATGGCTTGCTGTCATTGTCTCGGTGTTAGTGGTTCTCTGGTGGCAAACGCGCAGCCAGACTTCGGCCAGCTACAACCTGTTTTTAAACGGCGACTCGTCGGCAATCGGTGCTGACGTATCAATTGACGGAACTGCCGCCGGCAAGATGTCTCAGTCGCTGAGCTCCGGGTTAGGAGGGGCAATCTTCTATGCCCATCTGCACGACGGGCACCACGTGCTGGAGGTGAAAAAGCCCGGTTACAAAACCTTCAGGAAAGAAATCGACATGCAGACAAAAGATTACGTAGGCTTGGAGCTGCATCCCGACAAGGAAGAAGGGGATGAATCGGAAGAAATCTGAGCTCGGCTCAGGCCGCGGCCGTTGCCGGGCCGGGCACAGCCTGCCGGGAGGCTCATGCTGATGGCGGGCTCTCGCTGGGTCGGTCTAATCGGCATTGTCACTATATTCGCCATCGCGTACTTGATGTCGAATAATCGCAAGGCTATCAACAAGCGCCTTGTATTTTCTGGACTGCTGCTGCAGATACTGATGGCCGTATTCGTTCTGAAGATAGAGCTTGGGCAGCAACTCTTCCGGTCGCTCGGGGACTTCGTGACCGCCATACTCCACTTTTCCGATGAAGGCGCCGGATTTGTCTTCGGACCTCTCGTCCGCCAGCCCGAGAAGCTCAAGGAGCTCTTCGGAGTGGGCGCGGACTACATCTTTGCCTTTCGCGTCGTGCCTACCATCATTTTCGTATCCAGCCTGGTCACTATTTCTTACTATCTGGGCATCATGCAGCGCATCGTGCAGATGGTAGCGAAAGTGGTGGCGGCGGTCATGGGCGCCAGCGGTAGCGAGGCGCTTTCAAACGCCGCCAGCATTTTCGTCGGGCAGGTCGAGGCCCAGCTGCTCATCCGCCCCTACGTGCCGTCGATGACGATGTCCGAGCTTTTGGCCTCCATGGCCGGATCTATGGCCTGCGTGGCCGGTGGTGTGCTGGCCGTTTATATCGGTCTGGGAATAAAAGCCAGCTACCTGCTCACCGCCAGTATCATGGCTGCCCCGGGCGCGCTGGTCATTTCCAAAATCGTCTTTCCGGAAACAGAAGAGTCCAAAACCAAGGGCAAAGTTCAGATCGAGGTGAAACGCACCAATGCCAATTTGCTCGATGCCGCCGCGCATGGAGCCTCGGATGGGCTGCGCATCGGGCTGAATGTGGTTGCTATGCTGATTGCCTTTATCGCCTTGATTGCCATGGGCGACGCCGCGCTTGGCTTGATCGGCAAGGGGCTCTTTGATCTGGGCATGAGAGCCGATGCCATCGGGCTTGACCTAGCCCAGTTGAGGATCAAGGACCTTTTTGGAGTGGTGTTTGCGCCGGTTGCCTTCATCCTGGGAGTGCCCTGGATCGACGCTCAGACCGTCGGTCGGCTGATGGGTGAGAAGCTGGTCATAAACGAATTCGTCGCCTATACGGACCTGTCTGCCATCCTCAAGGGGCAGTCGCCGCTTCATCTCGGACCACATGCCGAGACCATTGCTACTTTTGCGCTCTGCGGCTTTGCAAATTTCAGTTCGATCGCCATTCAGATAGGCGGCATCGGTGAAATTGCCCCCTCTAGGCGGCAGGACCTCTCCCGCCTCGGCATCAAAGCGCTCATTTGCGGTACATTAGCCAGCTACCTTTCGGCCACGCTGGCTGGACTTCTGGTGTGAGGTGTACTCAGGCATGAAACTTGCGGCTGTCGCTCGAGTGGCTCTCTGGACCGCAATTGCCGGTGCCGGACTAGTAGCGCTCGCGGTTTTGGCTGCCGCGCGCAACGAGAAGATAAACGCTGTCTGGATGCTGGTGGCGGCGCTGTCCACCTTCGCTGTTGGCTATCGCTTTTACAGCAAGTTCATCGCTGAGAAGATCTTCGCCCTTGACGACACCAGGCTGACACCGGCCGTGGAAATCGATGACGGCAAGGACTTCGTGCCTACGCATAAGTGGGTCGTCTTCGGGCACCACTTTGCGGCCATCGCCGGAGCCGGCCCGCTTGTCGGTCCGATCCTGGCTGCCCAGTTCGGCTACCTGCCGGGAGTTCTCTGGATAATCGTCGGTGTCGTGCTGGCCGGCGCCGTGCAGGACTTCGTCATACTCTGCTCGTCCCTGCGCCGGCAGGGCAAGTCGCTCGGGCAAATGGCACGCGAGGAGATTGGTCCGCTGGCCGGCACCATTGCCCTGACGGCCATCCTGCTCATCATGGTGATACTGATGGCGGTGCTGGCTCTCGTGGTGGTCAATGCTCTCAAAGCCAGCCCCTGGGGGGCGTTCACGCTGCTGATGACCGTGCCGATTGCCATCCTCGTCGGCTTTTACATGCGTACGATCCGTCCTGGCAAAGTACTTGAGGGCTCGCTCCTCGGTGTCGTCCTCACGCTGGCGGCCGTGGTGGCCGGTGAGTTCGTGGCCAAAAACCCGGCTGCTGCCCAGTGGTTCAGCCTGAGCGGCACAACGCTGTCGATTGCCATTATGATCTACGGCTTCGTGGCGTCCGTGCTGCCGGTTTGGGTCTTGCTGGCGCCTCGCGATTACCTGTCGGCGTTCTTGAAGATCGGGACGATTGTCCTGCTCGCAGCCGGCATTGCCGCCATCTGTCCGACTCTACAAATGCCGCCGCTGACGATCTTCGTGAACGGCCAGGGACCGCTTTTTACAGGCAAAGTCTTCCCATTTTGCTTCATAACGATTGCCTGCGGGGCCATTTCCGGTTTTCATTCCTTGGTTGCCTCCGGCACCACTCCCAAGATGATCTCGCGCGAGACACAGGCGCGCCCGATCGGCTATGCCGGCATGCTCTGTGAAGCCGCGGTTGCCGTCATGGCTGTGATCGCTGCCTCGGTTCTCAACCCGGGCACGTATTTCGCTTTGAACAGTCCGGCAGGGGTAGTGGGTGCTCAGCCGGCACAGGCAGCGACCATTATCTCCAGCTGGGGCTATCCGGTGAGTGCAGGCGAGATGGAAAAGCTGTCGGCAGCGGTGGGCGAGACGACGCTCTGGGGCAGAACCGGCGGCGGCCCGACCCTGGCTGTCGGTATGGCGCATATCTTTGCCCGCTTCGTGGGCGGCGGTGTGCAGATGGGCTTCTGGTATCACTTCGCGATCATGTTCGAAGCCTTGTTCATTCTTACCTGCCTGGATGCCGGAACCCGTGTCGGACGATTTCTCCTTCAGGATTTTCTGGCGCTGATCTGGAAGCCGTTAGGGCGCACTGGCTGGTACCCGAGCATCATCCTCAGCTCGGCGCTGGTCGTGGCCGGCTGGGGTTATTTTCTCTATCAGGGAGTAATCGATCCGCTTGGCGGCATTAATAGCCTCTGGCCTTTGTTTGGTATTGCCAATCAACTGCTGGCAGTGGTGGCATTGTGCGTCGGCACCACTGTGATCATTCGTATGGGCAAGGCTCGCTATTGCTGGGTGACGTTGACCCCGCTCATCTGGCTGCTCTCCGTGACCATGACGGCCGGGTTCTTGAAGGTTTTCAGCGCTAACCCGAAATTGGGCTTTCTCGCTCATGCGGCCATGCTCAAGGGCAGACTTGCGCAGGGGGCAGTCGCCCAGAGCGAGCTTGCCACCACGCACACGCTCATCTTCAATGACTACCTCGATGCCGTCATGGGGTCAACCTTCATGGTCCTGGTAGCACTGATCCTCATCGCCTCGGTCAGAGTCTGGTTCCACCGACAGGGAAAGTCTTTCCCGGATGCACGTGCCGGCGCCGAAGCCGATCTGGTCGGCAAGCAGCCAGCCGCACCCGGTGACGGCATTGCTCGCTGCTGCTGACCGCCGCGCCACCACTATATGAGCGGCTGCTTCAGGAGACGCAGGCTCAGTCATAAGGGCGCGCCAGCTTCTGGTCGTAGAGAGCTTGCAAGTGAGCCTTTGCGTCGTGGTCGCCACCTCTGTCCGCTTTTATGAACCACTTTGCTGCTTTCTGAAAGTCCTGGGTGACACCCAGACCGTTGCTGTACATTAATCCGATATTTAGCTGTGCCTTGGCGTAGTTACGATTAGCCGCCTCTCGGAACCAGTGAAACGCCAGGTCGTAATCCTGCTCGACCCCTTCACCTTTGTGATATTTGAGCCCTAGATTGAACTGTGCTTCCGCTTTGCCGTTGTCGGCAGCCTTCCGATACCAATGAACAGCCCGGGCAAAATCTTGGGGCACTCCGTCACCAAGATCGTACAGGCATGCCAGGTTGAACTGGGCCTCCTGATCGCCTTGTTGAGCCGCTCTCAGGAACCAACTGGCAGCCATATCAGCGTTGCGCGGCACACCTTCGCCGGTCAAATAGAGAACGGCGAGATTGAACTGTGCCTCGATGTCACCGCCTTCGGCTGCTTGTCGGAACCAGCGCACGGCCTCTTGCGAATTCTGTGGCGCACCCTCACCGGTCTGGTAGATGCACCCCAGCTCGAATTGCGCATCTAAGTCACCGTGCTCGGCAGCGGCCTGTAACCTGAGGATCTGGCGTTCTTGTTCGCTGGACATGTGATGACGGATTCTAACTCAGTGCGAAGCCGTTTCTGGCGCCACTTCATATAACCGCTCTAAGCAGAAGTCTGGCACAGCACTGGCTCAAGAAGTCCTCCTGAAAGCCCGGCCGAAAGCCATGAGATAGCCTACCACAGGACTCGGACCAACCGGGCAGTGTCAGCCGTCCAGATCCGGCAAGCGTCCCATCAATACGGGATAGGAGTGAAAGACCTGCCCTATTTCACAGTCATATAGCTGCTTCGACACCAGCAGCAACATTTCTCGGTGACAGCGGTCGCCGAGCTGGCATATGCAGCCGAGGTAGACATCTTTTGTCCGGCTCAACTCCGCAAAGCGCCGCAGGTGAGACCAGCCGTCCGCACTCAGTCTGAACCTCCTTTCGTAGTCGACGGCAGCGAACGATGCATTGTGGTTGCCCAGGCGCTTTTGAGCTGCATTGAAGTCAGCGAGCAATTCTTTGGTCGGTGCCAGGTCGCAGACAAATTCGTCGCGCAATTCCTTCTTGAGAAAACGCGGATAATAGCGCATAGCCACCACGATATGGCTATTCTCCCGCGGAATCGATTGATTCTTCATATCGGCGATCGAACACTGCTTGAGCATGACTTCTGAGAGATTCGACCGCTAATCGGGTCAGGGATGAACGTGCCCGTTTCCGGCACCTTCTATCTATTTTCCAATTTCTGCTCGCTTGGATAGGCAAACCAGTACTGGTAAACGGGGAATCCGAGTTCGTTCGTGCCGGCGTAGACGCACCAGCCTCGCGGACCACCTAGCTCGACGGACTGAAAGATAAAGTTTCCTGGACGCGCTTTTGGATCGGGCTCGTAGCGCACCACGCAAGGATTCGGACGAATGCCGTCCCAGAACTGCACTATGTCTTGCGCAACTGTGGCATTGCCGGAACCGTTCAGCACATTTGGCAGAAGCCCGTAGCGGGAGGTCTTGCAAGAGACAAACGTGAGCTTGGCATTGCTGTACGCATTGTCCGGAATCCACGGTGGGCGAACCGGTTGCTCCATGCCCCGTAAACGGGGATCGCCGATTTGACGCTCCTGGGTTGCTTGAAGTTGGAATGTCGTTTGCCCAGGCACTACCGCAGGTGTCTTGTCCGGTACCGACGTTGTCCGCGAATTATCGTCCGAGTGTGGAGCATCCAGATCCGGATCCCAACCGGACGGATCGGGAGCTGCTCTGCCGGACAATGCCCAGAGCGAAAAGAGCCCGGCTAATGCTAGACACAACACAACACGGATCACCTGATCTTAACCTCTTGTCCTTTCTGAGAGATATAGTACCGCTATGCGCGCAGGCGCGATCAGCGGGCGCCATCAGAATTGGAAGTAAACGAACGGGCACGCTTGCTCCGGTCGGGCAGCAATCATCAGCAATACTGCGACAGTGACTGATGCCAGTCTCACAGGCAGGAAAAAACCGTCTTTGGCCGTCCAGACACCAGGCACCGCGAAATTGGTTTTACGCAGTGCCTCGGAAAGGGCCCAGAAAACCAAATACACTCCCAGGAAGTACATCACTGCCGACTTGATCAAAGGAAAAACAAGATCGCTGTGTCCTGAGACGTTGGTCAGACCTGTTAAGACGGCGATAGCACGCGCCATATCCGGTGCGCGGAAAATAACCATTACGGCCGTAATGAAGGACATTGTCAGCGCGCTGGCCAGTAGCTGGGCCGCCCAGGTGTCGGATGCGGTCTTAAGCGCCTTAACCGAGGAAACCAGATCACGCCATTCGCGATTGACGATCAATCCAATGCCGTGCAGGGCGCCCCAGAGTACGAAGTGCCAGGCTGCACCGTGCCATAAACCGGAGATCGTCATCGTCAGAAACAGGTTTCTCCAGGTGGCCACCCGCCCGCCGCGCGAACCACTGAGCGGAACATAAACGTAGTCCTTGAACCACATTCCCAGAGACATGTGCCAGGTGCGCCGGTAGGCGATCAGGTCCCGGGACAGATACGGAAGTCGGAAGTTCTCGGGCAGACGGATGCCCATGAGCAGAGCCGATCCTCTGCCGAGGTCCGTGTAGCCGGAGAAGTCGCAAAAGACCTGAATGGTGAAGCCGATGGCGACAATCAGGGCATCTGCGCAGGAAAGTGCGTGTGTTGCCGCATAGCCGTCGAAGACGAGTACTGAAAGTGGATCAGCGATGGCGATTTTCTTAAAGAGCCCGCGGACGATCAGCGTCAATCCTTCTATGCAAAGGCTCTTGCTCCATGGTTCGGGATTGCGCAGACTGGGCATGAAGTCCTGATAGCGCTTGATCGGTCCGGCAATCTGCGAGGGAAAAAATGCGGCGAAGGCCGCGAACTCCAGCCAGGATCGTATGGCTTTGTCGCCTCGATACACGTCAACGGTGTAATGGATAAACTCAAAGACGAAAAAGGAGATGCCCAGCGGCAGGAGAATGTTGAGGGCGGGGGCTTCCCAGACGGGAATCGCGGTTCCCGAAAACGACAATAAGTTGCTGACGTGCTTGCCGACGGCGTTCAAGTTGGCCAGCAAGAAGTTGGCGTACTTGTAATAGCAAAGGCAGCCGACATTCATGACCAGAGCGGCTGTTAAAAGCATTTTTTGTCTGAGCCGGGTCTTGTCCCGCGCTTGTTCAATAGCCAGGCCAAGAAGCCAGTTCAGGCAAGTGAGCGAAAATAGCAATATGCCATAGATGGGCAGCCAGCTCATATAGAAGAAGTAGCTAGCTGCGACCACCAGTAACAGCCGCGCACCACCTGTAGTGCGCCAGTAGAGGAACACTACAACAGGCAGAAAAAGCAGGTACTGCAGGCTGCTAAATATCACTTAGAGCAGGGTCTCCTCACAAGGCTGAGAACCAGGACCTTTCGCAGCTCGCCACCACTCGAGAGCAGCTGACTGGCTAACCTCGTCCGCTCGGCCGATCGCCGGCTCTCCGCACTGGTTCACCAGCCGAGGCTGGAACGTCCGGGTGACGCCAGGCGCAATGCATAAACGCAGTCCCCAATGCGAATGAGACGGATAGTATACAAGAACCCCTTGATTGCCGGAATGGCTTGCCTCTCATAAGGTTCGAGACATAAGTAGAGATTTATATGAGAAGCCGTTTCAGTCGAGTTGGACAGCAGGGATAGCCGACCTCATGTCCCTAGGATCTCCCTTCCTACCGGCAGAATCTGCCGGCATATAAGTTTCCAGTGTACTCAAGGCTTTATGGTCAAACAGGCACGGCTCCAGCATACATACGGTCTCGATACCTGCGATGGCGGCCAACTTTAGATCTCGTCGATTTTGCGCTTTGCTGTAACTTCTCCAGGCTTTCTTGAGATCACCGGCGGGCACGGACCGGCTTGAGCGGACGACCAATAACCATCGCTATGTTTCGTTTTTACTTTCGGAGACAATCATTTCCCGCTGCCAGCCTTTGGTACCGGTAGCGATGAAAAGGGACGCAAATTTGCACCAGCACCACCAGTGGAAAAGCTGTCGCGGTGCCCCAGCTCGGCTCGAATCCTTTTCGCCCGTAATTCCATCTGTTTCGCCTGTTCGACCCGCTTGGTCTTTCGCAAAAGGACAGCATAATTGGCAAGGCTTTGGGCAACATCCGGACCATTAGGATCTAATCCCTCCCTTATCTGCAATGAGCGCTTATAAAGCGGCTCAGCTTCTGCGTACTTCCCTTGAGAGCAATAAAGCGCCGCCAGGTTATTGAGGCTCGTAGCCACACTTGAATGATTTGGGCCGAACGCCTTTTCGAGAATGGCCAATGCCCGCTTATACAGCGGCTCGGCTTCTGCGTACTTCCCTTGCTCATCATAGACTAACGCCAGATTATTCAGACTTGTTGCCAGCCGCGAATCGTTTGGTCCAAAGCTCTCTGCCTCCTTCAACGCTGCGGAGAAAGACTCGAGAGCTCGAGCGTATTGGCGCTGTCTGTAAGCTGCGTTGCCGGCGTCGATGTATTTGTCCCACTGAGTGGTTCGGGAACATGCTGGATCGGTTCCAAAGAAGCAGACAAGGACTATTGTAAGTAGCGGGTACTTAAAACCCTGGTTCATAAGACATGGTGCTCCAAGAGACTAGGTATATGTACCACTCTGAGTGCAGTGAAGGTGATCGAGACTGAATGACAAGGTGAATCCAGGCGAGGTCGCCTGGACGTTAAAGTCACTATCGTGCCTTCAACGCGCGCTTCGAGCGTTCAGTCCGATATTTAACCATTGTGTTTGATTGCCGTCCAAGTAACCACAAACCTGCGCCACCCGTCATTCCAAGGGTTGGTGCCTGGCGGTGGTTTTTGGCTTTTGTATCTCTTTTCAATCGGGCACCTTGCACACTCTAAAAGCTGTTCTGCTGGCCATGAGCTGCTCTCTGGGAGACCGTCCGGACGCTACTTGAAACATATCAACATAGCCACCGGGACATCTGAGACTGCCGCAAAGAACTCCGCGAGACCGCGTAAGCTGGACATCACTTCTTGCTCTTCAAACCCTGCCTTTCTTGCCCATTCTCGAAGTTTGGCATTCCCTTCGCTTTCAATAACTGCGTCAAGCCGCTTTCTTGTGCCATGGACGGCCTCAGCTGTGAGAAAGAATTTGCCATACTCAGAACAATTCTCTTCGAGAACTGGGATACCCGCCTCCTGGGGGTAACTGACGGGAATCATTCTGTACCTACGGACGGGTGGAAGTCTGCCGAGTCGACATCTGATTGGGCCATCTGTCAAGATTTAGGGGGAGCCGCTTGGCTGCACACGGAGTACGATGGAATTCTGTTCCCAAGCGCACTGCCAGTCGCGGAAAGCTCTACGCTTGTCAGAACGCATTTAAACATCGTTCTCTTCATGGACCCCGATCAGCGGAGTAAGAGGCGAGGCATAGTGGGTACACAGAAAGGGGCGGTACACCGGGTTTTCCGCTGTCAGATGTGCCACTTCAGCAGATTGCCGAGGATGCAGCGGCCGGTCGGCTCAGTGTGAAGCCAGCCGGGGTCTTTCGCTTCGAAGAGATTCGTGAGGCTCACCGCATCATGGAAGCTAATGAGGCCGGCGGAAAAATGGTCGTAGTCCTTGACTAAGCCCTTCAGGGCAGCGCCCGATAGCGCGCGTTATGTGAGATGGCAGCATTGGAGATTACGTTTATTTTTGACCCAGAAGGGGAGTATTGTTCACGCGGCATAAGACCGGTGAACAAATGAGCGCTACCGGGTCACTCAAGATAGTTAGAAAAGCAAACCTTGCTGCCTGCGCAAGAAGGCTAGACGTCCTGGTCGATGGAAAGAAGATTGGGAACGTCGGTAACGGAAAGGAGGAGTATTTCGAATTAAGTCCGGGGAAGCACATCGTGCAAGTTAAACTTTTGGCTAAATCGGAACCATTGGACATGGACTTTCCAGCAGATAGTTCAGTTGAGCTGGAGTGTGGAATCTCACCTCGATTCTGGCCTCGAACATTGGCCATCTTTGCGATGGTACTGCTTTGGCAATTCGGAAAACACTTTGTGCCCGGCTTAGTTGCTAGCATCGTAATCGTGCTTCTAATCGTTTGGGCTATTGTTGCGAGTTTTAGGGCAGGTGGAACCTACTATCTGAAGCGGGTGAACCGAATTCAGGCTGGCCGGTAACCCGCCAAATACGTATGCAGAAGAAGCAGCGTACTTCGTCGTGCGCCCCTATCTATGGCCGCAAACACGGTATCTCTGATGCCACGTTAACAGCGTAGGGAGTGACGCTCCCCGCGAGTAGGCGGCAAGATCCGTCTTAACGGTGCGCCTTCTGTTAAGGCTTCGCGGATTCAGTTTTCGAACTCTTGCTCCAGGACATCCCTAGCGGTTGTGTAGATTACTTTTTCTCGCAGCACATCTTTATCCACCAACTGAAAGGCTTCCAGCTCTTTAAGCTTGGTAGCAAGTCTTTCCTTAGGGTGAGTGAGCTGATCTGCATACTGCTTACGCAGGTTGTTTCTTGCATCTCTTTGCAAATCAAACCAGGAATTTAAAATTGAACGTAAGGTCGGAAAGAGCCATAACAGCCACATGCAAGCACAGAGAATCAAGGCGCCGGTATGTCCTATCAACGGTACCGAAGGGTAAAGAAGAAGCGTACTTGAGCCCAAACACGCCAGTACGATAAGGATACTGAACATCTCTATGTCTTCACTTCGGACACTACTTAATGAAGCCGGGCATTCGTACAAATATTTTGTCTGCCGGATGCCAATTGAGATGTCGTTTGCATCAGCAAGACGGCGCTTCAAGAACTTATCAATAAGGAACTCGAGTGTTGGAGGAGCATAAGTTAGCCGCCGGCCGATATGCACTGTGAGATCAGCCAATTTGTCCCGTGATTTAGCTACGTTTTGCAAAGGAGGAAACAGATAAACGATATTGCCTGATTCAGTAACTTCAGGAATACCACCAAAATGAGTGAGCACCGGCAAGGCTGTTTCTTCCTTGTCCGGATTTAGCCCGGTGAATGGCGCCATTTGATCTACTATCAATTTGTTGCCATTAGTGTCAATTGCGTGCACAAGAGCTAGCCACTTTCTCTCCTCAATATGGTAATTAGAATCCCTATCCCCAAATACATAATGGAAGGCGTTGACCGACGGACGCTTGTAACCAGCTTTTGTTGTTAGCTCTTTATAAAGAAGAAATAGTAGCCAGCCCCAAAGAATGGGACATGCAAGGAAGCCGCGAGGGCTCATTGCAAGAGCAAATGACAGGAGTAAACATGACAAAATGACAGCTGCCAACAGGGTAATTTGAAACATCCGATAGATCGTTCTTAACGCGTTGCGAGCAAACTTAAATGCGACGCGCCATATACCGTGGCTAACATAAACGAATTGAAAGCCTGGTGAAAACTGGTAAATCACGTCACCGGATTCGGAAACTCTGAGTACTGCTCCGGAGTCTTGAGCTATGCTGTTGAGGGCACGGGCTGCGTCCCCAATGGACAGACCAGTTGTCTTCACAACGTCTGCCAGTGTAACCTGCAACTTTGAGTCAGCGATGGCACCTATGACCCTGTTCTGTCCTGACGTTATCATCATGCCTGGCCTGCAAACGCCCCCCTAACTGTATAGCATGAAAACGGGCACTATGCGGCTTTTCGCGGCCGTAATTGAGATCATGCCTTTCCAGGGGTATGCGGGCTTAGCTGGAAAGCACAAAAAAGAGGCTGACCTTAGTGCGACTTGTGACCCTTCGCGTCAAAGGACGCGCGAGAAATTTAGAGAGCAGAATTGGTACCGCCGGCATTCGGTCGCGTTGGCTGAACGACACCGTGCGTGCTGCCGCAAAACCGAAACGAGCTGAGTTGGCGGAGCTGCTCGACTGGTTGAACCGCACCGCCGTGCAGCTTGGCGTGTCGTATCGACAAGGGAACGGCGGCGTCTCTCAAAAGCCTTTGAACGACGTGCTGCGGGCATTTTTGAGCGAGGCTGGACGCCAGTCACTGCTCTTTTGACGCGTTCATTGCCGCCCTCTGTTATCTGTCTGTAAGCAGAAGTCAGGTGTTGCTCTGGCGGTCCTTGCCGTGGTAGTTAGTTTATGTGCCTTGGAGGACCCCCTGCTATGGATCATGGGCTAAGGTGGTCGCTATTTGCGATAACTTCTCTCATGTAGGTGATGGCTTAATTTTATGCGTCACATCAAGCTCCTGGCCTGGCAACTGTGTAAGTTTGGTATTGGTCTGCTTTCTGGCTGTTTGTTTTTCTGGAGCGCCGGTATGGTCTGTGATGACCTGTCGTGTCGTTTATGGCCGACGACCTCTGGTGAGGTAGTTGGCCATCAGTGTAACTGGTCATGGCTGGGAGGGGGTTCTCATAAGTTTCAATTTGGTATTGGAGACTGGCACGAAATACGAATCCAGTATGCCTATGTGACAGGTGGAAATCGCTACTACGGAGAGACCACCTGGAATATTCCTTCGATTACTGCAAATGAGGCTCTGGGCAAATGGCGGATTGAGCACGGCGATGCGCTCAGTACTGAGGTCGGCAGTAAGGTGCTTGTCTACTTTCACCCCGTGTTGCCCAATGTCTCTACCATTTGTCCGGGGAGTTGTTTGTTCGAGCACGTTGTGGGAATGGTTGTGTTTGGTTGTATAGGAATGACCGTGTTTGGTTGGATTGGTGCTGCTCGCCCGCTCAACGGTTCAAAACCGGAGATTGAAAACTTGCACGACGAGCTCGATGCTTCAGCTGCTCAGTATGCAAAATGTCTCGATGACGCAATCGCCAGCGATCCAACGAATCCCCATCTCTATGTAGAACGGGGAACGTTCTATAGTGCACTGGGACAACACGACAAGGCAATTGGTGATTTCAGCACGGCAATTAGCCTCGGACCTGAACTAGCGGAACCGTACCGCTATCGATCCCAGGCTTACGACAAGCTTGGCAAGAGATTGCTTGCACGAAATGATATCGAAGAAGCGCAGAGATTGGATAGCGCCAACAGTTAGGCAATACTAGCGTGCGTTTACCCATGGCCACCGTTATTTCGCTTGCACGTTGTATCTCACGGCTTAGTCTGACTAGTCCGTCCAGTTCGGTGGAGCAGTTAGCGCGTACTCAATTAGAGTTGCTATCCGAGGACCGTGTTATGCATGCAAGACCGGCCACCGGCAGGCTAATTCTGAGCAGCTCACGGCCAATTCAGGGAACAAGTGATATTCTCACCACGCTGTATAATTTTGTGGGTTCTAGCCTGCCCTGGTATAACTTCGCCCATCCCGGTGATCTTATCGCTTACCCAATTGAGAAGTTAATGCCGAACATGTTGGGGCCGGGCGCACAGTATGTGAGCATACAGGATTTCCTGGTGACAGATGCGGGGCCTCAATTTATGGATAACTTTGATCCTTATGCGATCCTGAGAGCAGGCGATGCTCACCAGGCCTACTGGAAGAGCAACCTGGTGGCAGAGCACATTGCTCAGGCGATAAAGATAGCTCAGTAGTGCTAGTGGCCTGTCCGGCAGCTGAGTTTGTCTCTGGGTCCAGACGTTTGGGGGTCAGGTCAATGAGGTTGAGCGGGTCTCTAAACGCAGCCTGGGAAGTTTATAGAAGGACCTTAGGTTTCGATGATTCGCCGGTTGTGGAGAACTGCTGATGGATACAGACAAGCTGTTATTTGATTTTTGCAACCCCTGGGTAGTTGCTGGAATCGGTGTCTTTTTAATGTTTGGATATGCTGCAGTGATTCTGTTAGCCTGGGATCGCCTCCGGCTAGGATTTTCAAAAGAAGAAAAGCTAATAGCCAGGAGCTGTTGGGACCCAAGCTTGGCCACGCTGCCACAGCAAGACAAGGCTATCGTTTCAGCCGAACAGCAGGAGATGCTTAGAACCTCTTCCCTCGCAAAAAAACTGGTGAAAGTCTGTACGCTTTCGCGTATGGTGTTCTGGGCCGCTGCTTTCGGTTTCTATTCCATGATGGCTGACTTCCTGGAACCAGCCAATATCTATCTGTGGAGAGACAGACCAGCATACTTTAATGCTGTTTCTGGCAACGAGCACACAGGTGCTATCAGCTTGAAATACGCTACCATGGCGCGCACATTCGCTCGAGGCACCGTACATGAGGTGAGTTTGGTTAGACTAGCGCCACACCTTGTTGATCTTGGATGCATGAGGCTTGCTCTGCTAATAACTGATCAATCTCAAAAGTCGCACATGTCTTATCGGCTGCGCCTCTGTGATCAGGCGGAATTGGATCAATTAGTGGCAGCGGGAAGGCACGTAGCCAAAATTTCCAACGCTCCATTTACCATTTACAAAAACTGGGACAAAAAGGTGAAATTAGCTCAGGCACAGAGTATCAGCCTAGCTGACTTAGCGTATTCCAA
>Ga0066388_100000552_pt1 | contig 18117 bp, 16 predicted proteins | sample PanSoiMetaGPlot6_FD_64539 | JGI IMG/M metagenome (GOLD analysis project Ga0066388, IMG submission 64539) | Tropical forest soil microbial communities from Panama analyzed to predict greenhouse gas emissions - Panama Soil - Plot 6 (Hybrid Assembly) | ecosystem: Environmental > Terrestrial >... | reverse complement strand
CCGTGCACAAATTCCCTAAAGGCACGAAGCGCGACCACTTTACGCTGGTACAGGGATGGGAAGCACACCCGCGCCAGGCTGGTGAAGAAGACTTCAAACCGGGCAGCTTTGGACACGACACGCCAATGGAAGTAGTCAAACAATGGATGAATTTGCGCTAGATCGCCTGAGCAGGCAAGCTCTCTACATTTCGACAGCCTTGTTCATTTCGCTGTTCTCGGTCGGCACCACACCCTATGCTTGCCGGGCCGACGGCGGAAACGGGCAGCAGTCCAAGGTACTGGAAGCCGTTGAGCGCAAGCTATTTTGCCAGACATACGCTGAAGACGACTTCGCGAATCGCCTAAATCGCGTTGAGAAGCGCGTCTTCGGACAATCGATCGGCGGCAGCCTGCAACAGAGGCTGGACCGGCTGGCGGTCGTTGCCCAGCCACAGATAGAACCAGGGGAAGCTGCTCCGGCCTCACAAGAGACTGAGCGGCAAGACTCTGCTCAGATACCGTCAACCGCGACATCGGCTGCCCCCACCGGCGGACAATCGAGACGAACTGCCGATGAGGAAGAATGTGCCATAGAGCGGGCCCGAGTGTCGGTGCAAGCAGCGAAAGAAGAAGAGATCCGCGACCTGCTGGCAGCCGGTGTAAACCTCTGGCGAGCCGGCAGAGGCCAGGAAGCAATCGAAAAGTTTGAGCAGGCAATCAGGCTCGATCCACAAAACGCGGAAGCACACTTCAGCATGGGTATCATCGAAGAGACTCAAGGCAACCTGGTCGAGGCTGCATCCAGCTACAGATTGGCTTCCGGGGCCAGACCGGATAATGCCGACTACCGGGCCGCGATCAGCGCCTTGGAAAAGAAGCTGGCCGCCCGCCAAAAGGTAGAAACCAGTAACTCAGAAATCCAACGTCTGGCCGAGGATGCCATTGCTGCATACAAGCGTGGCGAGTACCTTTCCGCTCTCGACCTCTACAAGACGCTAGATCAGAAGACGCCCAACCAGCACCTGGTCAAATACAACATTGGCACGGTCTATCTCGTATTGAAGCAACCAGACCGGGCCCTCGAGTATTACAAGCAAGCCCGCAAGCTCAATCCACAAGAGACCAAGTATGCCGAGGCCTGCGAAGGATTGGAAGTGGTTGTCGCTCGAAATAAAGCCCAGCTCAAGGAGCAGGCGAAGCAGTACAAGGAAAGCCCACAGGGTCAGGGCTCAATGCAGACGTCTGCGGGTAAGCGGACAAACGACGGTCCAATTGCCGCATATGGGATATTGGGCCGCTCCGGCTCCGGCGGCGTGGTCGTCACGACGATAGGCATTGCCAGCAGAGCCTCGAAGATTGGAATTCAACAGGGAGACATCATCCGCGCCGTCGACGGCACGGTGGTCAAGAATATTGGCGACGTCAACAACATCCTGGCCAGAAAAACGCCCGGCGCACCTCTCCAAATGGTCATCCAGAGGGACAAGCAGATAGCTCAGGTCGTCCTGTAGCCCCGAGAAAACTGAACCGATATCGGTACAGTTTTCGGTTACGCAACTCGAGGATCCCGGATCAGGCCCGCAGGGCGGGAGCACTGGCAGCTGCCGGCTCAAGCGCAGTTTTTCCGGTCTCACTGCCGACTCGAACGATGTTGTACAAAGTATCCCTTTCCACCGGGACATAGCCGGCCGATGCTATTAGGAACTCCATCTGTTCTTTTGCCAATTGCAGGGGAGTACTGGTTCCGGCGGCGTGCGTTATCTTCTCTTCGCGGATAGTGCCATCCATGTCATCGGCACCGAAAGAGAGCGCAACCTGGGCCAGCTTTTCTCCGAGCTGAATCCAGTAAGCCTTGATGTGCGGGAAATTGTCCAGAAGCATGCGGGATATGGCGACGTCTTTAAGCAGGTCGTAACCAGTAGGTTCCTGAACCTCCGGCCGGATATCCGTGCCCTCGTAGTAGCACTTGAGCGGAATGAAGCACATAAAGCCACCGGTTAAGTCCTGCTGTTCCCTCAATACCAGCATATGGTCCACTTTGTCGGCCGCCGACTCGCCTATACCGGTCAGCATGGTAGCGTTGGTCTTCAGTCCAAGCTTATGGGCGGTGCCGTGTATGGACAGCCATGTAGCCGGTGGGGTTTTCTTGACTTTCATCCTGGCCCGCACAGCCTCGTTGAAAATCTCCGCTCCACCACCGGGCATGGAGCCCAGACCGGCCGCCTTCAGTCGGGACAGCGTCTCCTCATGGTTAGTGCCGGCAAGCCTGGAAAGGTAATCAATCTCGACAGCCGTCAGCGCCTTCATGTGAATGTGAGGTAACTCGGATTTGATCCGTCGCAGTACCTCCTCGTAGTATCGGAGGTCGCAGGAAGGATGCAGTCCGCCAACCATATGGATTTCTGAGATTCCTGTGGCGGCGCCTTTGTGGGCCTCCTCCAGCACCTTGTCGGTCGACCACCTGTAAGCTCGGGCCCGATCGTCGGGATTGGCGTACGAGCAGAACCGGCAAGTCTCCGCACAGAAGTTCGTCGGGTTCAGGTGCATGTTGTGGATGTAGTAGACGTATTTTTCTCTCCCGGGCCCGGCCTTTACCTGGCGAGCATACTCGCCGAGAGCAGCAATGGAGATGAGGTCATTTGATTCATAGAGTTGAATGGCCTCTTCGCGAGAGATACGGCGACCATCCACTACTTTCTTCGCCACACGGGAAAAGGGGTGTGAGCTGACCAAAACTTTTTCGAGAGCCAAAGACACCATATGTCTCCTTCTAAGCCAGGCATTTTTGGGTGACTGGCGACAAGACCGGCATACACCAGTCGAACCCGTCGATCGTAGCACGGGCCAAGTAGCCGTCCGACCCACCCGGAGCTGAATCCTACGTCATAGATTAAATTCGGCTTATAGGCATGTATATATACAAATATGTACAAGCCAGTGTGTTATGCCTGACAACTCCGGGCATAATGGGGTAAGAGGGGAAACGGCTTATTTATAAGCCTTTTCGGAATTTCCCAGGAACGCACGTCCCGGAACGTCTGACTGCTACGTGTTTGCCAGCAGTATTAGCCTTCCAGCGGGCAGGGAACACTAGCAAAGGGTGTCGCCATGGCCTTCTCCTTCGGGAAATCACAAGACGGGTGCCTTCACTCAGCCGTGAATGCTCCCGATGACCTGCGAAAGACCACGGGGCGCCAGTTTCCTGGAACTTATCAACTTTTCCATCCGGCCAGCGGGCGAATCTGGTGGCTTAAGGAGGGCGACAACTCGGTAGGGCGTTGTCGCGATAACGACGTTATCCTGACCGACGACTCAGTTTCCCGCCACCATGCCAAAATCGTCGTCGAAGGCTCTCACCTCCACGTCGAGGACCTGAAGAGCTCCAACGGCACGCGCGTCGCCGGCCAACGCGTCAAAACCGGAGCCTTGATGCGCGACGTCACCATCGCTTTCGGAAGAATCGAGGTAATTCTCCGCAAGCCGAGCCTGCTGGACACCGGCGACTACGAGTGGACCGACGTTCGCGTATAAACCACTAGACGATTCCCCTCCGTTTGCGCGACTCTTTGGGGCTTACGCTCACGCGGTCGACGCCGAGCGACACCAGGTGCCGCGATAGCAACTCGAAAAAGCGAGCACGGTCGGCTGCCCGGATCACCGCTAAATTGTGGGACTCGGCCAGTGCGACCGGATACCCTCGTCCCTTTTCGACCTGGGAGCGCACGGTTGCCAATGCCTGGTTAAGCAAGGAAGTGTCTTCGGCAAGCGCTCGTGGAAACTCGACACGGGCAACTTCGGCACCGACGTTCAAGTAGGCAAAGCAGATGCGGTGCTCAGCCGCAAACGAACGTGCGACGTTGGCCCCCGACAGAAAGACCCCGGTCCTGCACCCGGCCGGCAGCAGCGAGGCAAAGAGCTGCCGATCGGCAAGCGGCCAGATTGACGAGCAGGGAAATTGCTCCTCGTTCAGCTGTCCGCACAGCTCGTGACAGTGGCTCACTTTGTATGGGCATCGCCAGATGCGCAGATCATTTACAACATCAGAACTGCGACTGTGACTCAAATAGCCGATTAAGGGAATTTTCGCCTCCTGAAGCGGCGCCATAGCTGCCTCCATGCGCGCGAGGTAGCCATATTGATATGACTCCGGCATCTTCTCAACGGACCACGGTATAAGCGATCCATCCAGGAGTGCCACCACCGGCAGAGAGCGCTCGCGCGCCTCCAGGCACTTTCTCGACAGTGTCTCGAGCTCGAGAAGATTTCGCTCCAGCGAAACGAAGAGCTCATCTATATGCTGGCGCCGTCTGTCCACCAGCGGGTAAAGATCTTCGGGCCGGTGGTAGAGTCTTGGCTCGCTGTCGAGAATCGGGGCCAATTTCACACCGTAAGAAATCACTGCGTATCCGACATTGAGCAGATAGCAACTGTAGATCTCGTGGTGGCTGGGCATGATTTGAGACCCATCGGTTGCCACCACGGTCACCGGATCACTGCCGGTCTCAAGGACGGACGTGAAACCAAACGGCTCCAAAGGCAGCGCGGTCGGCCAGAGCACCCACGCCTGATTTCGCAGAAGCTTTTCTGCCATCGACTCCGGATCTTCAGCTGCCTCAAAGTATGCAGTGCCGGCCGCGGCGATAACCTTTTCGCGTGCTCCCACGTCAACAAGGGAGTCCCTGCCGACCTCTGCGATTTGTTCGATTAGTTTGTGAAAGTCGAGCATTTCCGCGTCAATGGGCCTGCAACCGTTGCCAATCCCAGATCCGTTTGAGTGCCGACCGCAGTTTGTAAACCGTGTTCAAATCTGCGGGCAGCAGGTCGCCGCCCATGCGAGCAAAGAGGGTGGTCAATTGCTCAGAAGGGTCGCAAAGCGAGGCGATAAGCCATCTGATCAGCTCGGCAAAACCTGTGATCACATTGGTAAAGGCGGGCACCGGTCTGCCCTGATTCACGGCCATGATCTCTTCGCCCGATATCTGGGTCGGTTCGTGCCAGGCCGGGAAAAGATACTGAATTTCAAAGCCTGTCAGAACGAGATGCTTGTCGGCCGAGACGATCAGGGAGCTCTTGCTCGGCGCAGACGGCACCACCGGTGGCATCAGCCCCTGCAAATAGATAATGCTGTTGCAAATCTGCAACGCCCAGTCCAGGACAGTCAGGCTGTCTATAGATGCCATCGATAAATACTCGGTGAGGGTCGGCCCATCAAGCACGTCTTGAACGAGGTAAAGACTGCGGCGCTCCTTGAGATGGTAATCGATGCAACCGACAACACCAGGATGATCGATAGACTGGAGAACGCGCAAGCGTCTGGCCAGCGACTCGATCAGTTCTCCCTCAAAGGTGGCGTCGGCTGCAGCCGCTTCGAGAATTCTTATTTGAACAGGTCTTGAAGATCTCCAGAGATCACGAGCGCTGGCGGCTGAAATTTTGAGCTGGTCACCGGCGGCGGACAGTGAGGACATATCCGCGCTCTCGTAGCGTTGGCTCCACACACTGAAACTTCCGTTGAACGGCTCGTTTCTCATCAGGTCGGCGCGGACTTGCAGCTCGGGAGAAGTACGCTTGCTGAGTTGTCCGTCCTCGTCGATTGCAAATCCGATACAATCGAGCAGAATCTCCGGATCACTGCCGTATTGTCCCGAATCGACCATCCGGAAAGAGCAGCTCGGGCGCAGGTGCTTGTGGTGGTAATGAGACTTTGCCTGCGCTGTACATTGAGCCAGCCGCTCGAGCGCCAGCCTGCCGCCTTCAGCATCCGTATCGGGCAGCAGCAGCAGAAACTGACCGGGAGAGGCACCACACAACCGATCGGCGTCTCGCATGAACCTGGTCAAGACATCCTGGGCTAGCCGGTGCAACTCTTGCGCCGCTTGCGGCCCCAGCGTCTTTTTGACTTGTTCATACTCGAGTATGTCGAGAACGGCCAGGCTGAAAGTCCTGTTGTAGCGTGCTTGCCGCCTCAGATACTTGATTAGTATCTGCTTGAAGGTAGCCGGCGTAGTTTGCTGCGACTGCCTGGGCGAAGCGCTCGGCGCCGGCCCGCGAGCACGGCGCCCTGACCGCCGCTCAAGCTGACGACTGCTCCCGGCATCGCTTCCGAACTGGGGCATTTTGCCTCCACAACCGGCGCACAGATCTTACCTTACCAGCTGCAGCGCGTTCTTTCTCGACCAGCGACGCTACAATATACGGGTCCGGGCGAGAGCCCGCACCATATTTTTTTCGACCATATCCTTACTTACAAGCGTGAGCTCCTTGCGACCCAAACCGCTGCCGGCATCGACGAAACTGGGATCAACTCTGGCACAGCGGGTGCTGCATCTGCGCGAGTACCGAAATATGACGGTTCTCGATCTATCCAGGCAGAGCAGATTTTCGCCGCAGCGTATAGAAGATATCGAATCGGGCATTGAAACGTGGCTATCAGATACAGATCGCCAGATTCTCGCCAAAGCGCTGTCAGTAGACCCGGCCGTGCTCAAAGAAGTGGAATCGCGGCCGGCCGGCGCGGCGGTGGTCGAAGCCAGCTCCGGTCGCGATCTCGAGACCGCAATCATCGAGGGGGCCCGCAATTTGCCCTGCCCACGGTGCGGGCAGCCGCTGCGCTGCAGCGTCCAGGACGGCTACGACTTCGACGGGCTGCCGATTCGATTCGCCAAAGCCTTCTGCACAAGCTGCCCGTACGTGTTCCGGTAGGGGCGACGCCATGCGTCGCCCGCTTAGGCAGGAATCTGCCGGCGTGTGAAGCACTGCTGGATGGTCTCCGCCAGCCGCGCGCGCAGCCGGGCGATGCGTTGCGAAATCTCCAGACGCCGTTTTTGCAGGCTCAGTACCTGCTTGCGCCGATGGTCATCCAGTGCGGCATCAAACAGATCGTGCAAGGCGATCTCTTCACCCTGAGCCCACCAGAGGTCCTCGATTACGCTGCCGATCAGGTCATGCTCCGCTTCATCCAGCATCTGGTCGAACAGCCGGTACTCGTTGGTCCACACGTACTCAAGTGTTGACTGCACTTCAGCGCGCAGATGCTGGGCACCACTGGAAACCAGGGAGGCCGCTACCTCCTGGTCTAAAGTTCCGGTCCGTTCTGCCAGCAGTTTGAGAGTCTCCTCCAGCAAGTATCTCTGGAAGGCCACTTGTACTGCCAGAAATTCAGGCATGTAGCCGACACAGACCATGTGGACGATGTGCGAGCGCGAAGGCAAGTGATGAAGTTGAGTGTTGGTCCGCTGAGCCAGCGACAGCAGTGAGGTGGTCGCCTCCAGGTGAGACGAAATCAAGTACTTGAGACCGTTTACCAGAGCGGTTTTTAGCGAGGGGGCTGCCTGGTGGAAACAAGCATCCTCGGCCATCAGGTACATGAGCTGGCGCCTGAGGAAGGTGAGGTTGGCTCCCATCTCCTCGAGTACCTTGACGCCCACCGGCAGCTCGGTCAGCCCCATGAGCAAATGCTCGGGCAGCACGTAGTCGTATCCGAAGTACAAGCAGTAGTCTGCCGCGCGCCGAATGCTAGCGATGGCCTCTTCGCTGAGTTTGGGTTCGTCCCACGGTTCTGCCGGTTGCTCTTCGGCCATTCGGCGAGCCGGTTCGCCGACGGTTGGCTCGGCCGAGCGCGTCACCTCCGCCCGAATGCCCGGCCCGTCAATTCCCATGTTTGCCAGAACGCGGGCGGTGATATCGGCCGCTTCGTCGGTCAAGGCGATGAGAATGTGCTCCGGGCGGATTTGCTCACCCTTGAGAGCTAAACATTCTTCGCGGGCAGACTGCAAGACTGATATCGCCGAGTCGGCAAATCTCTCAAACATGGCAAGCTCCAAATGAAATAATGCTTATGCGCGCAGCTCAATCACGCATCACACCAGGCATACTACTTCGTTGTATCAACGATATCAACACTGGGCCCGCACGCACAAATCGATTTCACTTGTCAGCTTAAGGAGCCGGATTCGTACGAGGATGTCTGAGCCGACTGACAATCAGCCATCTCGGCTGAGAAATCACCAATAGCGACGGCTGCTAACGCGCAGGCGGCGTGTACAATTTCGTAAGGGCATGCGGTGTCGAGTCTGAGAGCGCCAGCGTGAGCCCGAAAAAGGGCGGAGCGTGCATTGAGAATTCTGGTATCCAACGATGACGGCGTGTACGCGCGCGGCATTCGCGTCCTGGCCGAGCGGCTCTCCAGAGATCCTGAAAGTGAAGTCTTCGTGGTGGCGCCCGACCGCGAGCGCAGCGCCACCGGTCATGCACTCACCCTGCACAAACCGCTGCGCGTGCAGGAAATCGAGTATGAGGGGAAGGTCAGAGGCGCCTGGTGGACGACCGGCACCCCGAGCGATTGTGTGAAATTCGCAGTACAGGGTCTTCTCAGCGAGCCGCCTGATCTGATCGTCTCGGGCATCAATAGCGGCCCGAATCTCGGCAGCGAAATCCTGTACTCCGGCACCGTCAGCGCCGCCATGGAAGGGGCGATCCTCAGTATCCCCGGAATCGCCGTCAGCCTGGTCGGCAGGCATGTCAAACACTACGACGTGGCCGCCGAATTTATCAGCCACCTGGTCAAGATCGTGCCCTGGCAGTCACTTCCGAAGCGATTGCTGCTCAACGTCAATGTGCCTAATGTGACGGCCGGCGAGATCAAGGGAGCGGTTATCACTGAGCTGGGGTTGCGGGAATACAAGGATCGTTACGAAAAGAGGCTCGATCCGCGAGGCAAGGTGTATTACTGGCTGGCCGGCGAAGCAGTCGAGGAAGGCGAGTCGGAGTGCTCGGACGTGTGGGCTGTCAATAACCGGATGATTTCGGTTACACCTGTGTCGTTCAATATGACCGATTTTCAAACGATCAGCACCATGAAAGAGTGGCTTGAGCAGGGAGCGCAATTTGCATCAGTGTGCCGCTCGGTAAGCGAGTCCCTGTCCGGCCGCGAAACCGGTGCCGGCAAAGCAAACGCCGAGACGGTAGGGTCGGAAGGCACGTAGGCCGGGAGGAGCATGACCCGGAGCCAAGCGCCGGGTCGACTCAGGTATGACGACGCGCTCGCGAACAAGGCTATTAGATGCGGATTCGGCTCTCAAAGGCTTTTTCCGTGACCCGGAATGGATGTTCAAGACCGGCATAGGAGGGATGATCATAGCCGGGGGCATCATCCTCGTTATGCTCACCCCACTGGCCCTGCCCATTTCTCTTGCCCTCTATTCGCTGATCTGCGGTTACAATCTGCGAGTCATTCGCTACAAGGCCCTCAACCCGGAATGCAAGCTGCCGGACTGGGACGAATGGATGGAGCTCTTCATATCGGGGCTGACCTGGCTTGCCATTCAGTTCGGACTCGCACTCATTCCTTTGTCGATTTTGACTGCGTCGCTTTTAGCCGCCGACGCCACAGGCACGATAAAGATTGCCAGCGGATCGGCATTTTTGACCTGGGCAGCGACAACCACCTTACTTATGGTCACGATATGCACGGCGCTCAGCTTGCTGACCCCTCTGTTGATGGTCAATTTCGCAATTGAAGAACGAGTCTCGGCAGGATTCTCATTCTTCAAGGTAGGCGCAAGAATTGCCGGCAACCCGAAAGAGGTTCTTGTTACCTGGCTCCTGGCAATCGGTATTGGCTGGTGCTCAATCCTATTGCCTGTCGTCAGCCTGATTGGCATTTTCTTCATCCCGTCGACAATTTTTATCGGTCATGTCGTTTGCGCTACTCTATACGCCCAGCTCTGGGGCGATCTCAAGTAGCAGGCAGGCCGGGGTGAGGGCCGGCACCGGAAACAGTCATTGTGACGGGCTTCGAGAGACGTCCGTGCATCCAACCGCAATAATTGCCGCCTAGACCACAACCCAACGGCGACCGGCTGGAATTCAGCGGGCCACCACAGTCTTCAAGCGGCCGTCGCGCGTTACGTAAAGCGGCGCATGCATGTAGCGGTCAATTACGTATGGTCCGGCCGCCGGCGTCATCACCGGCGGCGACATAAATTGCTTGTACATTCTCGCTGTCCAGGCCGTGACCTGATCGACGCGAGTGCCGGTAAGCTTCTCCAACCTCTCCTTGACCACTGCGCAGGCGCTGGTAGCATCAGCCTTTAGTTCTTTGAGAGCCGGCTGTATTTGAGCGATCGGGTCAACCGCTTGGTGCCGGGGGGATGGGCGCGGCGAAACATGGCCAGCGCTGACCGTGGGTGAGCCGCCCTGAAAAGAGACCGCTCCGCCGCCGCCAGACAACAGCGCTGAAGGAGGGGCCACCACCGTCGGGCTCACGGTAGCGAGCTTCCTGGCACCCGGCTTTCCCGCTTGCCGATCGGATGCCCAGGCGCTGGATTGAAAGTTCAGCAGCACCAGCACGACCAGCAATGGCACCAGGCTCCGCGTCCGAAGCGCTCGAATTTCCGCTGCATTGAATCCTGCGGTGAACAAGGCGACCTGTCCTTAACGATGCAAACGTCATTACGAGAAATTTTGGGGGCGGCTCGGCAAATTATCGCACAGGAAATACTACACCCTGACGACCGCGAGCATAATATCTTGATAACCTCCAGGCAACTGGTCCCGCCGGCAATTGATCGATTAGGCACCAGGGTGCCGAGAGGGGCGGATCCCGCTTACCAAGCGACGTTCACCCTACGTTAAGCGCAGGCAGGATCACAGGCCCGATCGGCCGTAAGCCTCTGCCCGTGCCGATTTCGTCACTCAAAATCAGCGCTGGGAAGGCAGCCGATTATGGTAGGATAAGATGCGTGACTGCCCGGACCCACCGGGCGGACTGCGGAAAGTATGGACAGTCCTCAGAGTAGCAGCGAAACGCCGAGCTCCGACGAGCCTCCACAATGGCGGTTGTCTGTCCTCACATCCGTCACGATTGACAAGCCGGCCATGGCTCTAGACGCCAGACCGGTTCTTTTTTGCATTGCCATTACTACGTAAAAGGAGCTAGGCACCGCCAACCGGTGCGCGATCGGCCATTTTCCAACTCGTCTTGATACCAATTTTGATTCTGGCGAACGCCTTCTTCGTAGCTGCGGAGATGGCGCTGGCGCGCATCAGGCGCACCCGCGTCGACCAGCTCGTCGAGCAGGGCAGCAAGACAGCCGAGCTGGCCCAGAAAGCCTTGAAGGATCCCGACCGCTTCATATCGGCATGTCAGCTGGGCATTACCTTCGCAACACTGGCTCTTGGTGCCGTCGGCGAGAAGGCCTTCGCCGAGGATCTGGCGCTGGCCGTCATGCAGTTCGGCAACCTGTCGCATCTGGAGACGGCGGTCACCTCGGCGTCGAAAGCGATCTGCTATATTCTGGCCTTCTCGTTGACCGCGTTTCTACAGACGGTTTTCGGAGAGTTGTTGCCGAAAACCCTCGTCTTCCAGCGCGCCGAGCAGGCGATGATGATTCTCATTTGGCCAATGGAAGTGTGGTGCTGGCTCACCGCGCCATTTCTCAACGTGCTCAATGCCTTCACCACGCTGGTCCTGAGACTGCTGAACGTCAAAGATCCACCGCGGCACCACTTCGTCCACTCTGAAGAGGAGCTGAAAATGCTGGTTTCCGCCAGCCACGAAGAAGGCGTGCTCGAGGAAGAAGAAGAGGAGATGCTGCACAGCGTCTTCGATTTTGCCGACACAATAGCCAGCGAGGTGATGACGCCGCGCACAGATATGGTTTGCATAGCAGCCAGCAGCACGATTCTCGACTTCGTCAATCTGGCCCTCCAGCACGGGCTGTCGCGCATTCCCGTATACGAAGAAGACATCGACAACATCTTCGGCAACGTCCATATCCGCGACGGGCTGCGGGCGCTGGTCGAGAAAAAAGAGTCCGCGCAGGTGCGTGAGCTGACGCGCAAAATCTTGATTGTGCCGGAGAACAAAGACGTCGGTGATCTGCTCAAGGAGTTCAAGAAGTCCAAGACCCATATGGCTATCGTCGTCGACGAATACGGTGGCACCAGAGGGCTGGTAACGTTTGAGGATCTGCTCGAAGAGCTCGTCGGTGACATTGCTGACGAGCACGAAATTGTCGAGGAGTACGTGCTTACGCTAGATGATGGCACCGTTGTCCTGGACGCCAAGCTACCGCTCGATGAAGCCAACGAGAAACTGGGACTGGAGATCGAGGACGACGAGTTCAACACAATCGGCGGCCACGTGTTTGGACGCCTCGGCCGCGAGCCGCAGGTCGGCGACGAAGTTTGCGACGACGACTACATACTTCGCGTCGAAGAGTCCGATCGCCACCGTATTATCAAACTGCGTCTTATACGCAAAGAATACTGCCTGCTCGACGGCTCCGATACCAACGGTGGTGTCAAGACGGAAGACCAGGCCAACAGCAAATCGGATTCCAAATCGTTGGAAGCGAGCAAGTAACGGAATGGAACGTCGGGATCTGACAAGGATTGCCCGCAGGTTTCAAGCCAAGAAGCGCCTGGGCCAACACTTTCTGGTCGATCCGCCCGTGCTTGCGCAAATAGCGGGAGCACTGGAGCTGGCACCGGCGGATACTGTACTGGAAATCGGGCCGGGACTGGGTTTCCTCACGAGCGTATTAAGCGCAAGCGGCGCCCGCATCATCGGGGTCGAGCTTGACATTGACTGCATCGAGTATCTGCGCCAACTGCGCCTGCCAGGCGTGTCGCTCGTGCACGCGGATTTTCTGCAGTTCGATCCGCGCTGCCTGCAGGCCGCGCGCATCAAGGTTGTCGGCAACGTCCCTTACCAGATCACGGCGCCGATTATTGCCCGCCTGTTCGGCGAGATCGGCAGCCCGGCCCCCTGGCTGCCGCTGATCGAAAAGCTGGTGATGACGGTGCAAAGAGAGGTTGCCGAACGCCTGGTCGCCTCTCCTGGGCAAAAGGACTACAGCCAGATCACGCTTTTGGCCACTTACTACGCCAGTGCGCGCGTTCTCAGCGTCGTTCCACCCGAGCTCTTCTTTCCCGAGCCGGAAGTCACCTCGGCAGTGATCGAGCTGGTTCCGCGCCAGGAGCCGGCGGTTAGCTGCCTGAATCGGCGCCTGCTCAGACAGGTTATTCAAGCCGGCTTCGGACAACGACGGAAGATGCTCAAGAACAACCTCGGCTTTTTGAAAATTTCCGCGGAGGAGTTGCTGACAATATTCAAGCGGCTGAGTTTCGATCCGCAAGTGCGAGCAGAGAGGCTCTCGCTCGAGCAGTTTGCTATGCTTGCCGATGCACTGGAGACGGCCCGGCGCACATGAGGAATGCGGGAATGAATCTGGGATCGCTGACATTACCGCCGGAGAGTCTCGCGGTTGATCACTGTTGGTGGGCGGGCCAGCCGCCCATGCAGATTGCCAAACCAATGCGATGCGCCCGCCAACTGACCGTCAGCGCGAGGGCCAGCCGATGACCGCGCTTATGGCCCGCGCTCCAGCAAAAGTCAACCTGACATTCGAGGTAATAGGCGAGATGGCCGATGGCTATCACGAGGTCTCGACACTGCTGCAATCTATCGACCTCGAAGACGAGCTCGTGTTCGAGTTGGAGCCTGCCAGGGAAACAGCAATATCGATCGCAGTGTCGGGCCACTCCAAAAACGACTTTCCACTCGATCACACCAATTTGATCGCGAAAGCGATCAAGGAATTCGTTGCTTGTCTGCCAGATCGCCAGGGACTGAAGGCCGCGGTCACCGTAGATAAACGCATACCGATTGGAGCCGGTATGGGCGGCGGCAGCAGCGACGCGGCCGCTACCCTTTTGACCCTGAACTATTATTACGGTCACCCGCTGGGCGCCGAAGACCTGCTGGCGTTGGCTGCCCGACTGGGAGCCGACGTTCCTTTCATGATCGAAGGCGGAACCAGGGTCGGACGCGGGCGAGGCGATGAGCTCACCGCCGTCAGCATAGCCAACAATCTGTGTCTCGTCCTGATTAAACCCAGAGGCCTCTCCATCTCCACGGCCTGGGTATACAGCGCCTACGACGATTTCCCGGAGCCGGAGCGCTCGCCGGTGTGGACCCCACCCGACCTGGTCGGCGCCTTGAACGCGCTGACCACCGGTGACCTCGAGCTGGCGGCCACATGTTTCGGAAATGACCTCGAGCCAGTAGTCTTTCACCACCATCCCCAGCTCGCCGAAATTAAGGCCAGTCTGCTGTCGCTCGGTTGTTGGGGCTGCTATCTCACCGGCAGCGGTCCGACCTTGTTTGCCACTGTCTCCGGGCCTGAGATGGCACACGCCGTCCGGCGTAAGTTCTTCAGTCTCGGCGACGGCGATCCGGATCCTGGGCAGAGCGGTCGCAGCCCACGACATCCTGCTTTTGATGTAGATTTCTGGATAGCCGGGTGTGTAGGCTACGGCGCCAGATTGATCGGGGAATTGGCATGAAGACCAGAACAGCCAAGCCGGCGAAATTGAAGACGAGCGCTCCAGCCCAGAGGCAGCCGGCAAAGAAAGCCACCGGCAAAAAGGGCAGATTGGTCAAGGGCGTCGTCGCCAGCCAGATGATGGACCTGCTTATGAAGCGCTATCCCGATGCACATTGCGAGCTGAATTACAACAACGAGTACGAGCTTTTGATCGCCGTCATCCTCTCGGCGCAAACCACCGACGTGATGGTTAACAAGGTCACGCCTCACTTATTCAAACGTTTCTCAACTCCTAAAGCTCTGGCCGATGCCCCGCCGGAGACCGTCAAGGAATTGATCCGCCCCACCGGCTACTACAACGCAAAGGCCCAGAACATACAGGCGTGCGCGCGAGCGCTCGTCGATCGATTTGGCGGGCGAGTACCGGAAACACTCGCAGAGCTCACGACCCTACCGGGCGTCGGCCGCAAAACCGCCAACGTTGTTCTCGGAGTTGTATACGATGTACCTGGCTGGACGGTCGACACGCATGTACAGAGACTGAGTCAAAGACTGGGCTTCACATCAAACTCCGATCCCGCAAAAATCGAAAGGGATCTGGAGGAGCGGTTCCCGCGTCAACACTGGTCGCAAATGTCGATCACTCTCATCTGGCACGGGCGGCGCACTTGCTATGCGCGCAATCCGGACTGCCCGAACTGCCCTATCAATCACCTGTGTCCTTCCAGTTCGGTATGAAATACGCTCTTTGCAAATCAAAACACCGCCGGACAATACTCAATGCACCTCCGACTTAACTTGCCCCAGAAGGGCCTGATACTGGTCTGCGTGCCGCTCGTGTTCGAGCTTGTCTTCGTGGGCGTTCTCACTATCCTGCTCCAACAAGCCGAGGTGGAGATAAAAAGGGAAGCCCGCGCCATGATGGTATTGTCTACGGCCAACCAGTTTGTCACGATTTTTCACGAAGCTGCCAGCAAGCTGGTTGAATACGGGCTGAGCAGAAGCGAAACCTCTTTGCGCCAGTACGAAGAGATCGTCAGCCAATATCCGATTCGCTGCGCCAGCTTGAGAGAGATCGTCAAGGACAGCCCAAGCGAAGTAAAAATGGTAGACGAGATGGAGAAGACGTGCGATGAGGGCGTCGAGCTGTTGAACATCAACAAGGAGCAATTGGTGACCGGCGGTCGCCTCGAGGCTCTCAGGCGATTCAGGCTGGACAGAACGCAAGTCAAAGATCTAATCGATCGCATTGTGTTCCAGACAAAACGTCTTGCTCAAACGGAGAACCAGGGATTGAAGATAAACCCCTCAGGCCAGGCAGAGGCCCGCCTGCGCGTTCAGCAATTCATTTATCTTGGAGTGGCGGTCAATATCGTCCTCGCCCTGTCGCTGGCACTCTTCTTCATGCAAAACGTCGTCAAACGTCTGGGTACGCTCACAGACAATACGACCAGGCTAGGCAGGGGAGCTGCCTTAAACCCACCGCTTTCCGGCGATGACGAGATTGCCAACCTCGATGGCGTGTTTCATGAAATGGCTGCGGCCCTCATGGAAGCCGCGGCAAAGGAACGAGCCATGACTGAAAGCGCCAGAGCCAGCGAGGCGCGCGTGCAATCAATTATCGACGGCATGCCGGTCGGTCTGGTAATAACTTCCACAGAGGGAATAATCGAATCGGCCAACCCTCGCATGCTGCAAATATTTGGAAGTACGGCCGATGAGCTCTCGGGAAAGAATCTCGTCGAATTTTTCAGGTCTGCTGAGATAGGGACTTTCTCAGTGCTGGCCGATAAGCACAAAGAGCGTGCCGTCGGTGGAACGGCCGAGTGGCAGGCGAAAAGATTAGACGGCGCTACCTTTCCGGCCGAGCTGCAACTGAACGACTTCACTACCCAGGACGGCCAGCGCATACTGGCAATCATCGAGGATGTATCTGCGCGTCATGAAGTCGAGAAGTTGAAGAAGGAATTCGTGGCGATGGTAAGCCACGAATTGAGGACTCCGTTGACTTCGATCCGCGGCTCGCTAGGATTGCTGGCCGCCGGCAGACTCGGTGAACTTTCTGAAAAAGCCCAGAGGGCAGTGACAATAGCCGAACGAAACACCGTGCGCCTGTCCTCCCTGATCAACGACATATTAGATCTCGAGAAGCTCGAATCCGGAAAGATGGAAATGCACTTCGAGCCGGTTACAGTATCAACAGTAATCGAGCGCTCGCTGGATTCGGTGAGGGCATTTGCCGACAGCAACGAGGTAGCGCTCCAGGTAGAAGCCAACGGTAGCACAGTTTCTCTCAACGCCGACGGTGACCGGCTCGTGCAGGTTGTCGTCAATCTGCTGTCGAACGCGGTCAAGTTCTCACCGAAGGGCAGCGCCGTCACCGTAGCCGTTGACGAGACTCCAGGATGGGTGACATTTAAGGTAATCGACCGCGGCCGAGGCATCCCCGCCACGCACAAGGATCTGATTTTCGAGCGCTTTCAACAGGTCGAGCAATCCGACTCCAAGAAAAAAGGCGGCAGCGGGCTGGGGCTGGCTATCTGCAAGGCCATTATCGAGCAGCACGGCGGTCGAATCGGGGTGGACAGCGAGGAAGGTAAAGGCAGCCAGTTTTGGTTCCGCGTCCCCGCCCAGCTAGCGTCGTGAGCTAGATATATTTTTCCAGCGCCAGTGGGTATGATCCGTTAAGGCTGGTCGCCTATGGCGGCTTTCACGCGGACATTTCGTCACAGAGGAAACGGTCGACGATGAAAGTGCTCGTGATCGAAGACGAAGACGATATTCGAGAAATAGCCTGCATGTGCCTGGCAGACGATAGCAGCCTGGACGTCATCGATGCCGGCAGCGGCTTAGAAGGCGTGCGCATGGCGGCCGACGAGCAGCCGGACGTCATACTCATGGACGTGATGATGCCCGAGATGGACGGCAAACAGACATTCGCCGCCCTGCGCGACAACCCGGCGACGAGCACTATTCCAATCATCTTTCTGACTGCAAAAGCGATGACATCAGAGGTATCAGAGCTGAGAGCCCTCGGTGCCAAGGGCATTCTCGTCAAGCCGTTCGATCCGCTGACACTGGCCTCGCAGGTGCGGGCGATCGTTGAGGGAACATGAAATGACCAGTTGGCGAGAGAACTACAAAGATTTGCGCGATCGCTTCATTTCACGAGCGTTCAAACGGCTCGAGGAAATGAGCACGTTGATAGGCGCCCTGGAAACTCAACCCTCCGATCGAGCCCTCCTGCGCGAACTGCTCAGGCACTATCACTGGTTTAGCGGGCAGGGGACGACCTTCGGCTTCCCGGATGCCACGCAATTAGGGCTAGAGGCCGAGCGGCATTGCGAAGAAATCATCAACGAGGGAGCAGCGGTCGGTCCTGCAGACCGCGCTCGCTTCAAGGGCTGGCTGGGCTCAATAAAAGCCAATCTCGAAAGCGACCGAGAACAATCCGGACAATCAGCGAAAGCAGATGCCGCCCAGCCACCAACCAAATCATCCGAGCTCCTGATTGTCGATGCCGAACAGGACACCATGCTACAAATGGCTCGACTCATGGAAGACCATGGCATGACCGTGCGCAACGCCCGGTCCGTGGCCAGTGCGCTCGCGGCCCTGCGCAACTCGATGCCCGATGGTGTAATCATCGAGGCTTTGCTTCCCGACGGTAACGGCTACGAGCTGGTCGAACAGCTTCGCCAGCTACCCGGGGGCGAAAACCCGGCGGTGTTCATCGTCAGCAGGCTTTCGGGCTTCGTCGACAAAGTCAAGGCCATACACTGCGGCGCCGACGCCTACTTCGA